>Ga0222712_10000102_pt1 | contig 113847 bp, 109 predicted proteins | sample C33_657DmetaG_FD_165043 | JGI IMG/M metagenome (GOLD analysis project Ga0222712, IMG submission 165043) | Estuarine water microbial communities from San Francisco Bay, California, United States - C33_657D | ecosystem: Environmental > Aquatic > Marine > Unclassified | place: USA: California... | reverse complement strand
CAAACTCTTTTGCATCAACATGGAGACCGCCAGCTGCCGATGTTGCATCAACTAATACAAGAGCTCCATCTGTTCCGGCTGGGCGCTTGATAGGCATAGCAACGCCTGTTGAAGTCTCGTTATGTGTCAGGGCATAGACATCGATGCCCTCTTCAGCAACTGGAAGTGGGTGGGTGCCTGGCTCTGACTTAATGACAGATGGCTCACCAAGGAATGGAGCCTCTTTAGCAGCTGCTGCAAACTTTGATGAGAATTCACCGAAAACCAAGTGCTGTGAGCGGTTTTCAATCAAACCTGATGTTGCGATATCCCAGAACGCTGTTGATCCACCATTGCCGAGGATGACTTCATATCCTTCAGGCAAGTTAAAGAGAGATGAGAGACCTTCGCGGACGCTCTTCACAACGTTCTTCACCGGCTTCTGTCGGTGCGATGTTCCGATGACTGAGTTTCCAGATGCGATTAACGATTGAAGTGCCTCTGGGCGAACCTTGGAAGGTCCGGCACCAAAACGTCCATCACGTGGCTTGATATCTGCTGGAATAATAATCTCTGCGCTCATGGGGCAATTCTATGGGTAGTACCTATTTATCTCCCAATGGGAGTCAGTGTTCTCTCGCTCATAGCGAATACGGTCATGTAGGCGTGAGTAGCGTCCCTGCCAGAACTCGATACTTGTTGGTAGTACGCGGTAGCCACCCCAGTGAGGTGGGCAGGGAACTGTTGAGCCCTCAGGCCACTTCTCTGCAGCACCGAGATAACGCTGCTCCAACTCTTCACGGGATGCAAGTGGTGATGATTGGGCTGAGGCCCATGCCCCAATCTGTGATGACCAAGGTCGCGTTGCGAAGTAGCTCTCCGATTCGATGCGATCAATCTGTGATGCAAATCCACTGATAGAGACCTGTCGCTCCATTGCATACCAAGGAAAGAGGAGAGTCACCTGCGAATGCACTCCAATAGCTTGAGATTTGCGGGAGTTGTAATTTGTAAAGAAGGTAAATCCACCTTCGCTAATATCTTTAAGTAAAACAGTGCGAGTAGTGATGGCATCTGATCCATCGGATGCGCTACCGAGTGTGGAGAGCACCATCGCATTTGCTTCAACGATAAATTCATTATCGGCTGCCTCATGGAGCCAAGTAGTAAATGCTGCGATGGGATCTGCACCTAGGTCGGTAATTCCATCCACCCCATAGGAGCGGCGCATCGCCGAGATATCCTTCAAGGTCTGGGCCCTGCGGGCGGTCTCATCTGGGCGCTCTATGCTCATGGATGTATCGAACCTCACTTTCGCTATGAGTGCATCCCACAGCCCTTTGGTCGCCAAGACCCCTCCGGCGGGTGCAGAATTGCCCAGAGATTTACCCTCAGATGTAGAGGAAACGAGCGGGGAGCTAAAAATGTCCGATGATTTCAAGCCAGGTCTAGAAGGCGTCATTGCATTCGAGTCAGAGATTGCAGAGCCTGATAAGGAAGGTAGCGCCCTTCGTTACCGCGGCGTTGATATTGAAGATCTCGTAGGTCGCGTCTCATTTGGAAATGTATGGGGACTTCTCGTCGATGATGAGTTCAACCCAGGTCTTCCTAACGCTGAGCCATTCCCTCTGCCTGTTCACTCAGGTGATGTCCGTGTAGATGTGCAGTCAGCGATCGCAATGCTCGCACCAGCATGGGGCTTTAAGCCACTTCTTGATATTGATGATGTAGAGGCACGTAGCAACCTTGCACGCGCATCTGTCATGGTTCTTTCTTACCTTGCTCAAGCTGCTCGCGGAATCGTTGCAGCTCCAGTTCCTGAATCAGAGATTGATAAGGCACATACAGTTGTTGAGCGCATGATGATTCGTTGGCGCGGAGAGCCTGATCCACTTCACGTACGTGCAATCGATGCATACTTTGTATCAGCTGCAGAGCATGGAATGAATGCATCAACATTTACATCACGCGTAATCGCATCAACAGGTGCAGATGTTGCGGCAGCGCTATCAGGTGCTATCGGCGCTATGTCAGGCCCACTTCACGGTGGCGCTCCATCTCGCGTACTTCACATGATTGAGGAAGTTGAGAAGTCAGGTAATGCAGAGGCTTATGTCAAGGGACTTCTAGATCGCAAGGAGCGCTTGATGGGATTCGGACACCGCGTCTATCGCGCAGAAGATCCACGCGCTCGCACACTTCGTCGCACAGCTAAAGAACTTAATGCACCACGTTACGCAGTTGCTGAAGCTCTCGAGCAGGCAGCGCTGAAGGAACTTCGTGAGCGCCAACCAGATCGCGTACTAGAGACAAACGTTGAGTTCTGGGCGGCGATCATCTTGGACTTCGCAGAAGTTCCAGCACCACTCTTTACATCTATGTTCACTGCAGCACGCACTGCAGGTTGGTCAGCGCATATCCTCGAGCAGAAGCGCACGGGTCGCTTGATCCGTCCTTCAGCTCGCTATGTTGGTAAGGGTCCACGTAAGCCAGAGGATGTAACAGGTTGGGATGCAACAGTGGAGCAGCTTCACAAGTAAAAGCGCATTGACAGCAACTTGTATAACGATTTCATAAAGGGAGCCTATTTATAGGCTCCCTTTATCGTTTCTGACCGCCGTTTTCGTTGCCAAAGAGGGGCAAATAAGGTGAAATTGCCCCACTAGGAGGCGTTCACCCTGATCGCCTGCCTGAAATTCCTTGGAGGAATACATGAAAAAGCGTTATGGCGTAGCTAGCGTTCTCGCAGCTGCAGCACTCGCGGCTTCAGCAGTTGTCGGTGCACCAGCACAGGCAGCAAGCCGCACAATCGTTGTATGGGCTGACGAACAGCGTGGCCCACAGCTTGAAAAGTTGATCAACGGCAACACAACAATCGCACCGGGATACAAGATTGAAGTTAAGTTCTTCTCTTCACTCGATGCACTTCAGAGCGCATGGGACAAGTCAACTGCAGCAGGTGGACCAGATGTTCTTACAGGTCCTGCATCAATGGCTTCAGCTGGCGCAAAGTCAGGAAAGCTCTCACGCATCATTCCTTCATCAACAGTGAAGACAGAGATCCCAACTGCGGGTCTTGCATCAATGTCATATAAGGGTGGAATCTACGGAGTACCACTAGACGTTGATACAACTGGCTTTATTTGGAACACAGGTCTATTCGGTGCAACTGCTCCAGCAACATTCGCTGAGATGGTTGATTACTACAAGGCTAACAAGACCTCAAAGGGTCTCACCGGTGGTATCTGTGCATTTGAAGGCACATGGGGATCACACGCTGTTCTTACAGCTCTCGGTGGCGGCGCATGGGCTTCAAAGGGTTCAAACGCTAACTACAGCAAGGTCCTTCTAAACTCTTCAGCATTTAAGTCAAATGTTGAGAAGTACCTCCTCGATTCTTCAGGTAAGAGCAACGGCTTCTTCCAGTGGGATGGCTGCGGCGATGCATTCAAGGCTGGAAAGATTCCTTTCGGTATCACAGGCGCTTGGAACTTCGATGGAATCACAAAGGCTGGAGTTAAGTACGGCATTGGTGCAACACCAGGTCTTACAGCTTCAACAAAGGGTGCTCAGTGGGTTAACTACTCAGGTGCTTATGTAACAACATATGCAAAGGCACACGGTTCTGACCTTGGCGCACGTAAGCTCGTAACACAGTGGTTCGCTTCAACTGAAGGCCAGCTCGCTATGAGCCAGCTCTCAAAGCGTCCACCAGCAAGCAAGACTGCAAATGCAAAGGTGACTGATGCTCAGACACTCGCTGTTGGTCGCGCTGCTGCAACAGGAACACCACAGGTTTCACCAGCTCTTGATAACAAGACAGGTGGATCTAACTGGTACGACGTTCTTGGTGGCGTTTACACAGATATCTTTACAAAGGGTAAGGATGCAGGTGCAACACTTGATGCAGCTGCAGCTATCCTTGCAAAGAACTTTGCAAACTACGACGCAACAAACTAAGAAGTAAGCAAGAAGGAGAACCCGCTACACGTGTAGCGGGTTCTCCTTACTTATGTAAGAGGGTAAAATTCCCGGAGACAATATTTTTGCCAGAGAAAGAATTGGAAGTATTGAAGCGATGATGTATCGACTAGCTGGATTTACCGGCCTTAAGGCTCAGATATTCAAAATCTCCTTTATGTCGATCATCGATGCGCTCTTAATCTGGATGTTCTTCGCCTCGATGGCAAAGGAAGATTCCTCAACTCTCTCTGCAGTAATTGCAACAATCTTCGTTCTCACCAACTTGGTCTACTTCGCAAAATTCACACTTCCGCTGAAATTCTTACTTCCAGGTCTCATTCTTCTCGTCGCCTTTGTAGTTGTCCCTGTTGTTTACACAATTCAGATGTCGGGTTACCAGTACAAAACTGGTAATGAGATCTCAAAGACCGACGCTCTGCCACAGATCGAAGCCAACGGATTGGTTCTTGATGATTTAGCTCCAACCTTTGATCTCGTCCTAGGAAAAATTGATGGCAAGTGGGCAGGACTTCTTACATCTCAGGTAGATCAGAGCGTTCTTCTATCTACTGAGGAGAAGAGCACGGTATTACCAGCTGGCTCATTTACCGCCGATGAGTTTGGCGTTGCTCGTCAAGCAGATGGCTTTGAACCCATTACCGAAGACTTTGCCGCCAACAATGAGGAATCAATCATCAATCTACGATTCCCATATAAAGATGCAAGCTTTATCTCACCACAAGGTATCGATATCGCAGCGGTCCTAACTCAGACACTTGTCTACGATAAGGATGCGGATACCTTTACCGATACGCTTAACGGCATTGTTTATAAAGATAATGGACGCGGAAATTACGCAGCAGAGTCAGATCCATCAATTACTTTGACTCCGGGTTGGCGGGCATGGAATACCTTTGAGAATTACACAAAGCTCTTCTCTGACCCCAATGTCCGTGGACCATTTATCGGTGTCTTCATCTGGACTGTCTCATTTGCTGTGATCTCTGTGCTGATGATGTTCGCCGTTGGACTCTTGCTCGCGGTAATCCTTAATCAGAAGATTGCACTCCGTCGTTTTTATCGCTCAATCTTGATCCTTCCTTATGCAATTCCAAGTTTTATGAGTATCTTGATTTGGGCCGGTATGTTCAATCGCCAATTTGGTGCAATCAACGCGCTCTTTGGAACTCAGATTGACTTCTTCAATAGCCCAACCTTGGCCAAGATGGTGATTCTGATTGTTAACCTCTGGCTCGGATTCCCATACTTCTACCTCATCAGCTCAGGTGCTCTGCAGTCGATTCCATCGGAACTTGAAGAAGCGGCATCTATCGATGGCGCCAATGGACGCCAGATTATGGGCAAGATTAAGCTCCCACTCATCTTGCAGATTCTCTCTCCGCTCTTGATTGCATCCTTTGCATTCAACTTTAACAACTTCAACATTATCTATCTCTTGACCGGAGGTGGCCCGACAAATGTTCTGGAGGGCCAGACTGCAGGTGCGACAGATATCCTGATTACCTACACATATAAGACGGCATTTGGTTCTCAGGAACAGAATCTCGGCCTTGCATCTGCCATCTCTATGGTGATCTTCTTTATCGTGGGAAGTATCTCCTTATGGTCGCTGCGTCGTTCTAAAGTTTTGGAGACAATGTAATGGCAAAGAGATCATTGAAGTCCGCGAAAATTGGCTCCCATATCTTCATTTGGGCGCTCATTCTCTTTACCTTATTCCCAATCTATGTCGTCATTACAAGCTCATTTAATCCAACGGGTTCTCTTGCGACTTCCTCGCTGATTCCTCAAATCTGGAGCCTCGATAATTACAAAGTTCTCTTCAACAACCCTGCTGTTCCATATTTAACATGGGTGAAGAACTCGGTGATCTTGGCAGTTGCTAACGCCTTTATCTCGGTCTTCGTTGGAACGGCATCCGCATTTGCATTTAGTCGTATGCGCTTTAAGGGTCGCAAGCTTGGTCTGCAAGCGTTGCTCCTCGTGCAGGTCTTCCCATCATTCCTCGCACTTGCTGCGATTTATGTGATGATGGAGCGCGTCTACACCGTCTTTCCTGCAATCGGTCTCGGATCTCTCGGTGGATTGCTCTTGATCTATCTCGGTGGCTCGATGGGCGTCAATGCCTGGTTGCTCAAGGGCTATATCGACACGATTCCGCTCGAGCTCGATGAGGCGGCACGTATTGATGGGGCAAGCTCATTCCAGGTCTTCTGGATCATCTTCTTCCCACTTGCAGCTCCTGTGCTTGCCGTAACAGCACTTCTATCATTTATTGGAACCTTCAACGAGTTCGTTCTCGCATCGCTCTTCTTGCAAGATGTTCATAGCAGAACGGTCGCTGTCGGACTTCAACAGTTCGTTGGACAGCAATTTGGACAGAACTGGGGACCTTTCGCAGCAGGTTCACTCTTGGCTGCAATCCCATTGGTAATTCTCTTCCTATCACTTCAACGCTTCATTATTGGTGGCCTCACTCAGGGTGCGACCAAGGGTTAAACCTGGAGGTCTCTGCCATGAAATTGACTCCCCATCACGATGGAAGCGAGCTTTACGTGAGCAATAGCGCACCAGAAGTTGGTGAGACAGTTGAGCTACGTCTTCGTGTTCCAAAGAAGCTTAAAGTTGATGAAGTACATATTCGCTTCTTTCACGATGGCGAACCGCGCACGCGTAAAGCAAAGTTGGTAAAGCGTGGGTCGGTAGAAAATTGGTGGAAGGTCAACGTCGAAGTCATTAACTCGACGCTCCACTATCGCTTTATTCTTATATATAAAGGTAATTACTCTTGGCTCAATGGAGTAGGACTCTTCAACCACGACGTCACCGATCGAGAAGACTTTCAGATTGTGGCAAAGCCTGCCTACCCACGATGGATTCAAAGCGCTGTCTTCTATCAAATCTTCCCTGATCGTTTTGCTGCTTCAGGTATTGCAAGAGAGTTGCCAGAATGGGCAGTACCTCGCAAATGGAGTGATCTTCCAAAGGGTAGAGATAAGAAGACCGGCCAAGAGTTCTATGGTGGAGATTTCCCTGGAATCACATCAAAGTTGGGCTACCTCGAGGAACTTGGCGTTAACTCAATCTATTTCACACCTGCCTTTCCTTCACGGAGCAACCATCGCTATGACGCAACGAGCTTTGATGAGATCGATCCCCTTCTTGGTGGCGACCAAGGTTTTATCGAATTCTCTGAGGCGGCCCACAAGGCGGGCTTTCGCATCATGGGCGACCTCACCACCAATCACTGCGGCGTGGGACATCGCTGGATCCAGAAGGCTCTCGCTGATGAAAAATCTGTTGAGCGTGAATACTTTTATTGGGATTCAAAGATTAAGCACGGCTATGAAGGATGGTGGGGGCTAGAGAGTCTGCCTAAACTCAACTACAACTCCTTGAAGCTTCGTGATCTGATGTTTGGCGGAGAAGATTCGGTCGTTCGAAAGTGGCTTCGCAAGCCATTCTCAGTCGATGGTTGGCGTATCGATGTTGGAAATATGACCGGTATCTACCGCGACCAGAACCTCAATCAAGAGGTTTCTCGTGGCATTCGACAGGCGATGGATGAAACCAATCCTGATGCATGGTTGGTTGCCGAGAATGCAGACCACTCACCATCTGATCTCGATGGCTTCGGTTGGCATGGAACGATGAATTACAACGGTTTTGCTCGCCCACTTGTTAACTGGTTTAACGTTCCTAGCAAGAAGTTAGGCAACTTTTCTGGTCTTCCGGGAGTCAATCCTCGCTTTGATGGAGTCGGCACAGTCTCAATGATGCGTGCATTTGCTGCGGGTATCCCATGGCGATCACTGGTTGCGAGCATGGTCCTTCTCGATTCGCATGACACGGCACGTTTTCGAACCGAAGTTGCAAATAACGAGAGCGCCCATCTCGCAGCAGCAACTCTGCTCTTTACCTATCCAGGTGTTCCTTCAATCTTTGCCGGTGATGAGTTAGGAATCGAAGGAGCATGGGGCGAAGATTCTCGCCGCACAATTGATTGGGATCATCCAGAGCGTTGGAATGAGAACTTGCATTCCGGCTTTAAGAAATTGATATCAATCCGAAAGAGCCACGACGCTCTTATCAATGGAGGTTTGAGGTGGATCCATGTGGCCGAAGACTCTCTTGCCTACATTCGCGAATCAAAGAAGGAGAGTATTTTGGTCTTTGCATCACGAGGTGCGGTAAAGGCAAAGTTAGATCTGACGCCTTACGGCTACAAAGTCTCAAAGACCCTCTATGGTGATGTGAAGAAGGGTGGCAAGTTCTCCATCAATTCAAAGACTGCAACCTCGGGAATCTGGGTTCTGAAATGAAGAGAACTTCTGTAGCTCTTGCTCTTGCTGCAACGGTGGTAGCAACCTCAATTTCTGGAGTCAGCGCTGCCGAGAATTATGCATCACTTTTTCAACCGGTAGCCCGTGGCGATCAGAGCACGGAGTCCACCTACTTTGTAATGACCGATCGCTTTGCAGATGGCGATCCATCCAATAATGGTGATGGATACGATCCAACAAATATTGGATATTGGCATGGTGGCGATTTCAAAGGACTTGCAGAGAAGCTGCCATATATAGCCAATCTAGGCGTCACCTCTATCTGGATTACCCCTACCTTTAAACAGCAGTCAATTCAAGGCAATTCAGCGGCTTATCACGGTTACTGGGCGCTCGACTTTATGACGGTAGATCCGCATCTGGGAACTGAAGAGGATTTCAAGAATTTAATCGATAAGGCTCATTCAATGGGGTTGAAGATAATTGTCGATGTCGTGGCAAACCACACCGCTGATGTAATCCAATATCAGAATGGAAAAGCTTTTATCCCAGGCGGGAAAGAGAATATAAAGAATCCACGATTCTTAAATAACTTAAGTAATTACCATAATCAAGGAGATTCAACTTTTCAAGGAGAGTCTTCCCTAAATGGTGACTTCTTCGGCTTAGACGATCTTGCAACGGAGAAGCCGGAGGTTGTGCGCGGCTTTATCGATATTTGGAGCTATTGGATTCAGACATTTGGAATCGACGGTATGCGCGTCGACACCTTCAGGCATGTAAATCCAGAGTTCTGGAAAGCTGTCATCCCCGCAATCCAAAAGGTCGCACAAGCATCTGGAAAGAAAACATTTCCAATCTTTGGTGAGGTAGCCGAGAATGGTCCGGAGACGCTCGCAACTTATGTCGCAGGGGGACAAACACCATCTGTTCTTGATTTTGGATTTAATGACCAAGTCTCTAAGTACATTGCGAGCTATGGCTCATCTGACCGACTAGTCAAACTCTTCAACGCAGATGACCTCTACACAACTCAGAAGACAAGCGCATATGGGTTAGCTACATTCCTTGGCAATCACGATGCGGGTCGCCTTGGAAATGCAATCTTGCGCAATGCAGCAGATAAAGATGAAGCGCTCAAAAAAGCGATTATCGCCCAATCTATGCTCCTCCTTCTACGTGGTGGGCCTGTTCTCTATTACGGTGATGAGAAGGGCATGACGGGTGGTGGCGGCGATAAGTTAGCTCGTCAGGATATGTTCCCCACAAAGGTTGAGAGCTGGAAATGGGAGCAGCGCATCGGATCTGAGCCGGTGGGCGATGGAGATGGATTTACGCTCTCCAACCCTATTGAGTCTGAAATATCATCGTTGCAGCGCATTATTAAGGCCAATCCCGCCCTAAGAAATGGCACCCAGCAGATTCTGGCAGCCCAAGGACAGCTCTTTATCGCATCTCGATATGCAGGTAAGCAGGAGTACATCGTTGCATTTAATACTAGTAGCGATGAGAAGAGCCTCGCTGTCAAGGCGATGAATACCAAGACAAGCTGGGTAAAACTCTCTGGGGAGTGCAAAGGGGATGGAAATCTCAACTTAACAATATCTGCCAACTCCTACTGCCTTCTCAAAGCATTGAGCCTGATTGGTAAGAGCGCGACCACAAAAATGAGCGCTCCAAAATTAAGCTCAAGTAATGACTCACCACTGTGGAAAGAGCTCTCGGTTACCGTTAACGCGCCGGGATACAACTCGGTCACTTTCCTAGCCCGAGAGAAGAGCGGGAAATGGAAGTCTCTGGGCACGTCAGACCGCACCACCTTTGAAAGTGATGTAACGAGAGGTAATCTCTATCGAACATTCCTTCACCCAGAACTCTTTAAGAAGAAGGCTGCGCTAGAGTTCATTGCAGTAATGAAGAACTCTGATAATAAAATCATTGTCTCTGCAATCTCAAAGGGTGTTAATTGAAGCGTTCAATAATCTGGTTCCGTCGCGATCTGCGTATTGGAGACCATCCGGCACTTAATGCAGCCATTGAAAATAGCGATGAAGTTATCCCGCTCTTCATCCTTGATAAGCAACAGATTGAAGAGGCGGGAGAGAAGCTTCTTGCATATATGAGCAACTCTTTACGGGCACTCGATGAATCACTTGGTAATCGTCTCCACATCGTTGAAGGCGATCAGGTTAAGGTCTTGAAAGAACTTATGGAACTTTATGGAGCTACCGAGGTGCATATCTCCGCAGAGCCAGAGCGTTATGGTGCCGAGCGAGATGCACGCGTAGAAGCAGCTGGGATTCCACTGATTCGCACCGGAAGCCCATATGCGGTCTATCCGGGGAGGGTCGTTAAGCCCTCAGATGGCACTCCTTATAAGGTCTATACGCCCTTCTATAAGAATTGGTGTATCCATGGATGGCGCGCACCTGCGCCAACTCCGAAGAAGATCAATGCACCTCAACCACCTGAGAAATATCGCGCATTCCCAGATTTCCCAGTACCAGCAGGTGTCACACTCATTGAAGCAGGCGAGGCGGCTGCACTTAAGAGATTCGCAGAATTCTCAAAGAGCGCAATAGATAGTTATGATGAAAATCGAAATATGGCCGGCATCGACGGCACATCAAAGATGAGCAGCTACCTTAAATTTGGCGAGATTCACCCACGAACACTTCTTGCAAATCTGGGAGAGAGTAAGGCACACGATACTTACCGCAAAGAGATTGCATGGCGTGAGTTCTATGCAGATGTTCTCTTTCACAACCCCCACACAGATACCGAGTATTACGCACCTCGCTTCAAAGAGATGCGTTATGACAAGCCAGGCGCGCAATTTAAAGCCTGGTGTGAGGGAAAGACCGGCTTTCCATTTGTAGATGCTGCAATGCGACAATTACTTGTTGAGGGATGGATGCATAACCGCACAAGAATGGTAGTTGCATCGTTCTTGGTAAAAGATCTCCACCTTGAGTGGCAGCTTGGTGAACGCTTTTTCGCAGATCACCTTATTGATTACGACCCAGCATCCAATGCCCATGGATGGCAGTGGACAGCTGGAACCGGTACTGATGCATCACCCTATTACCGAGTCTTTAATCCGATAGAGCAAGGGAAGAAATTTGATTCCCAGGGCAGCTACATCCGCAAATATGTTCCAGAGTTAGCCCATCTCTCTGACAGTGAAATCCATGAGCCATGGCTCTATCTTGATGGAAATAGCCACGGTTATGTCGATCGCATCGTCGATCATGCCGTTGAGCGAGTTGAGTCGCTGGAGCGCTTGAAAGAGATCAAGATTGAGCTACCCCCATATCCAAACGCTTAGCCCTATACATAGCGTCATCTGCTCTCTTTAGGAGATCACCACCTCTGCCATTATGAGCATGGCCAACGCTTACCCCAACCAGTATGGAGTTCCCATGGATTGAGAAGGGATAGGTCAGGCAAGCGCGGAGAGCGTGAGCCGCCTCCAGCGTCTCTTCATAACTACCCTCAATCAAGATTCCGAACTCATCACCTCCTAAGCGAGCAACCATCGCGTTGTGGGGAAGTACTCTCGTAAAGCGCTCTGCCACGTGGCGCAAAATCAGGTCTCCCACCTCATGACCAAAGGTGTCGTTGACCGGCTTAAAGCCATCTAGATCTAGGAGAAGTAACGCACCTTCTACCTTTGAGAATTGCTCAATCTCTGCAATGAGTCTTCTGCGATTGGCAACGCCAGTGAGTTCATCTGTGCGCGCAAGAATGCGCTCTTCACTCAAAATCCTCGCCTCTCGGAGCGCAGTACTCATACGAATAAATGCTAGAAGGAGATTGGCTAGTGAGGGAATGAGGATATAGATCGGAAAGAGCTCAGGATGGAGTGCGCTGAGAGCGAGATGTATTGGACTGATATAGATAGATATCGCTACCAGAGCGGGATGTATAGAGGAAGGTTCCTTCGTCTTACTCTGCCCTTCAATTGAAATCGAATATGCGATGAGGGCAATTGCGATGAGCCAGCCAATTTCTGCGGGAGCTCCAAATGAGTAGAGATCTTTCAGGGAGAGCCATAAGTAGTAGATATCGGTAATAACAAAGATAGTGATGCCCACAAGGAAGATTAACTTCTGCTTATCTAATCCGCGAGTAATTGCTGAAGTGAGGGTGAAGAGTAGGAGAGATATATCTCCGATGGGATAGAAAAGTGCAAAGAAGTTATCCGAATCAAAGAGTAAATCCCCGGGGAAGATAACAAGAAGTAGAAAACTTGCGATGATTGAGGTGAAGCCAAGGCCGAAGATTAATGAATCGAGAAGTTCTATCGGTCTTAATCGAGTAGATGTGGCAGATAGCCGTGAAATAGCAATAAGAATCAGGGGGTAGAAGAGGGTGTAGAGAAGCTGAGAAATCAAGGTAAATCGAGCTGTCGGTGAGATGAGTTGATCGATACTGCTCGCTATCGAGCCCAGACCCCAGAAGAAGATTGCGAGAGAGAGCGCACCAATTGCAACGCGATCAATATGCAGTGGCGCACTGATAACTGCTGCCAAGGCGATAATCCAGATGAGGTTGTATAGGAGGAGGTCTCGAAGAATCGACTCTTCAGCAGAGGCGAGAGACCAGAGAAGCTCTACCCCTATAAGGCCAGCTAGGAGGATTCTGACCAATCGGGGCATTGGCTGATTACACAAGTATGGCTCTCACCTAACAATAGGGAGAGCCTTACTTAGTGAAGAGATTATGGGTGAGAGTTAGAAACCCTTGGCACAGAGTAGGTTTGCTGAAGCCTTGGAATCTGTCACATTGGCGTTGATCTGCTCTGGAGCGCTAGATAGAAGCGCCTTCTTTGAGATGAGATCCTTTACCTGTGAATCAAGCTTTGAACGGCTTGTTGTCAGAATAAGAATCGCATTTGCAAGTTTCGAAACAGCATTTGAGAGCGCCAACTTCTCAGTTGGATTGGTTGTCACATTCATAGTCGCTCGAGACTTATTGATCTGCTCTTTTGCAGCATCAAGTGCCGCCGTAGTCTTTGTGAGTGCTTCAGTTGCAGTTGTGAGCTGCTTATCGAGCTCAGCTGTCTGAGTTGTAACAGATGAAAGATCTTTCTTCGCCTTGACCGCTGCATCGTAGGATTTAATCGCTGCAAGGCACTCTACTGAGAGCCAGGTGAGCTTTGAATTCTTCACCATGGTGTTCTTGGCACACTTATAGGAGTAGCCCGAGACCTTAGTTGTTGCGTTGACCTTTGAGCATGCGACACCATTGCTGATCTTTGTCGCTGCCTGAGCAGGGACCGCAGTCACAGCGCCAGCCACTAATACTGCAGCTGCCAATGAGAACGTGACCTTACGTAACATGAAAACCTCCGTTGATATGTCGCAATAGTACTAATTCGGCGCTCTGAATTACCTGAGTCAAACGGTGAAAAGCATGTGAATTTACCTCTGTTTGGTGCGGAGGGACATCCCCATCTTTCTCACTGTCTTGCGAGGCGCGAGAGAGATGATTGTTCTCAGCACTTTGTACTGCCATCCAGGAATACTGATCGCTCTTGCCTTGAGCGCATCAGCCCATGCCTTCTTCACAAGGAAATCACCATCGAGCCACATGAAGTCAGGAATTGCACCCATCTTCATACCAGCGCGCTGATGAAACTCTGTCCGCACAAAGCCAGGGTTGAGTGAGCAGACCCTGACATTGGTCGGCAGCATCTGGGTATGAAGGGATTCAGACATCACCGTCAGATATGACTTTGCTGCGCTGTAATGACCGCCTGCAATAAAGGCGGCGGTGGATGAGACGTTGATGATCACACCTGAGTTACGTTTCCTCATTTGAGGCAGCACTTCATGCATCAGACGCATTGGAGCACGGACCAAGACATCTAGGACTCGTTGCTCCTCTTCAACAGGACTTGAGAGAAATGACTGGTTGAGACCAAATCCTGCGTTATTGATAAGAACTTCGATTTCATGGGATTCGATATAGCTTTCGACCTTCTCGCAATCAATGGCGAGATCTGCAGCCAATACTTCTACCTCAACGCCATAGGTTGCACGTAGAAACTCTGCACGTTCTTCCAATTTTTCCTTGCTGCGAGCATTGATTACTAAGTTGTAACCTTGACTTGCAAGCAGACGGGCAAAGCAATCGCCGATACCGACAGTTGCGCCGGTAATCAGAGCCCACTTCTTCATTGCGCGAGCCCTGCTGGGTCCTCATCACGAATATGCCAGCTGCTTCCATAATCTTCAATGAGATCGAGGAAAGGTTTTGGCTCGAGCCACTCTGGTCCAACAACTCCAACAGGGTTCCATGTGCCATTTGCAATCAGCTCCATCGCGATAACTGGGTTGATTGCTGTCTGCCAGACAACGGCTTGATCGCCATAGTTCTTCATCGACCATTCGTTATCTACAACGTTATAGATATAGCAGGCATAAGGCTTACCTTCTTTATTCTTGCCTGCAATATGAGCGCCGGCACAGGTCTTGCCACTCATCTGTGGACCTATCTTGGCAGGATCAGGTAAGAGCGATGCAAGGAAATCACGTGGTGCAATCTCCATACCGCGGTAGTTCACCTTCTCTTTCTTAGAGAGACCAAGTGCATGAATTGTCTTCAACTTCTCAATGAAATCATTACCTAAGCCGTACTTAAAGGTGACCTTCTTTGCATTGACCTTCTTTGGAATCAAAACAACTTCTTCATGCTCTACATCTACACATTCAACTGGGCCGATTCCTTCAGGGAAATCAAATGTGACTCCACCTGTGAATGGCTTAGCTGTATGGAATGCACCGTTCTCCCAAATGAGGGGAGGGTTGAGGCACTCTTCAATGGTTGTCCAGATAGAAAATGATGGGGCAAATTCATAACCTTCGACTGCAAGGTTTGAACCGTCAAGAATTGTGACCGCATCAATTTCGCTGAAGAGGTAGTCCTGGGCATAGCGTGCGAAGATATCGCTCATACCAGGTTCGATGCCGATACCAACGAGAGCGTACTTACCGCTCTTCTCCCACTCTTCGCTCTGCGCAAATTGATCATCACCCAACATCACTCCAACTTTATTGAATGGATCTGTTGGATGAGCAATCGATAGCGACATTGCCATATCGATATAGTTCACGCCAGCGTTCTTCGCTGCGTTAAAGATATTCATTACAAAACGTGGATCAACAGCGTTGACCACAACATCAGGATTAACCTGACGAATTAAGCCTTCAAGCGCCACCAGATCGCCGGCATCCACCCCCATTGAAGAAAATCGTGGGTCTTGGATCTTTGAAGTGACAGCCTCTGCGCGAGCAAGGTCGTAATCTGCAATCACTAATTCCGTGATAAATGGCTTACGAGATGCGATATTTGCGATAGCACTGCCAACTCCACCTGCGCCGATAATGAGCGCTCTCATGGGAATGGCCTTTCATGTAATAAGAGCCCCTTGTGGCCTCTAAGAATCAATCGATTCGTAGGAAGGCTATCTATAGAGCGCGCCTTTTCCAAGCACCCGCTCAATCGAATGTCGAGAGCCCTAATTGAGGTGCAAGAGGAGAAACTCTTCCTGATTAGTGGGTATTTGATGTAACTACAGCCTATGCACATTATTTCTTCTGCGAATTTAGAGGTAAAATGGCGATATGTCCACCTCCAAAAGTGACAAGACAAAGCAGGTAGATGTCACTATTGATTTGATCGCTCGCACAGCTGGGGTGAGCCGAGCGACGGTCTCTCGAGTTATGAATAACTCTGCGAAAGTTTCACCAAAACTTGAAAAGGCCGTGAAGAAAGCGATCGAGAAATATAACTTCACGCCGAACGCGACAGCGAGAAGATTGGCCGGCGGACAGAGCGGTCTGATCGCGCTCTTGATGGAGGAATCTGACGAAGAGTTCTTCCAAAATCCATTTTGGGGTGAAGTCGTTCAAGGCTTCTCTTCGGTCATCACCAGCGCTGGTATGCAGCCTTTGCTCCTCATCCGCCCAAAAAGCGGAACAGAAGAATCCCTCTTTGCAACCTTGCGAGCAGGCCAGATGGATGCGATCGCCATTTTCAGTTGGCACCGCCCAGTAAAGAGCTTTGAAAAGTTACTTGGATCAAAAATGATTGTCGTCCTTGGGGGAGACCTTGGGGGATCTAAGAATTTCCCTTATGTGGATGTGGACAATGTGAAAGGTGGCTTCCTAGCCACGCAACACCTCATTGATTTAGGATGTAAGAATATCGTCACTATTACAGGCGATCTCAAACTCCAATCAGGGCGCGACCGGCTTGACGGTTATGAGCAGGCTCTTCGAGCATCTGGCCTTAAAGTTGATGACGATCTTGTTTTTCACGGTGACTACACCCAAGCAAAAGCAGAGAAAATAATGAAGCAGCTGATTGCAAGTAAGACAAAGTTTGACGGAATTTTCGCTGCAAATGATTTATCAGCAGTCGGAGCTATCAACGAGCTCGCAAGGAGCGGCATTTCTGTACCGAAACAAGTCAAGATTGTTGGATTTGATGATTCACCTATTGCAAGGCATAACGAACCATCAATCACCACAATTCGTCAGCCAATTCGAGAGCTTGGCGCAGAAGTTGCCGCCAGCATTTTGTCTATTCTCGAAGGCAATACGGTTGAGAATAAGATTCTCGATGTTCAATTAATTAAGCGAGCTACAACGACCTCTAAATAGCGCTATTTGCCGCAATAATTGATTTGTACTTCTTAAAACTGCTTTTTGGTGTTCGCTCTAAAGTCTTGTAGTCGACATAGACCAGACCAAAGCGCTTTGCGAAGCCCTCAGCCCATTCGAAGTTATCAAGAAGAGACCAAGCGAAGTAACCACGCACTGGCGCACCCTCCGCAATCGCCTTTTGGAGAGATTGAAGATGAGAAACTAGGTAGTTCACTCTCTTTGGATCATCAACCTGACCATCAACCTTGGTGTCATCGTATGAAGAGCCATTTTCTGTAATGACGATGTAAGGGATATGCGGCCAATCTTTATGGACGCGCTTTACTAAATTACCGAGTCCTTCCGGTGTAACGACCCAACCCATTGCGGTTAAGTCATTTTGAAGGGCAACTGGAGCAGAGTCATCTACACGCTGTGGGAAAGGCATAAAACCCTTCTCTATAGCGGGTTTATCCTCGGCTCGTGCTGAACGTACGAACCCATCGCAATAGTAATTAATACCTAAAAAGTCAGTCTGAACTTTAAGAAGTTCCTGATCTCCAGGCAAAAGGATGCCGTTAAGTCGATCGCCATAAGTTTCAACTAGAGCTTTCGGATATTCACCTGTGCTAAATGCATCAATCCACCATCTATTGAGATTGCCGTCGTTGAGCTCAACAAATGAGACCACCTCAAGATTCTCTGGAGATTCATTGTGGATGTTATTCATGTTCACTGTTAAACCAACTTGTGCGTTGGGGCGAATCTTGCGAATCGCGCGCGCACCAGCTGCATGTGCCAGAGCAGTGTGATGGCTAGCAGCAATTGCTAAGTTGAAATCTTTCTTTCCTGGGGCGTGTACACCATTTGAATATCCCAGCCACGATACACACCAAGGCTCATTGAGTGTTATCCATGTTGTGATTCTGTCACCGAAAGCTTCGGCACAAGCTTCAGCGTAGTGAGCAAATGCATCCACTATCGAACGGTTGCTCCACCCACCTTTATCTTCCAAAGATTGCGGTAGATCCCAGTGATAGAGAGTGACCATTGGTTCAATATCGGCTGCAACGAGAGCATCGATAAGGCGATTGTAAAAATCAAAACCACGTTCTTCTCTGACTGAATCTCCCTGAGGAAATAATCTTGGCCAGGCGATGGAGAATCGATAAGCGCTGATTCCCAGGTCCTTCATGATTGCAATATCTTCGTCAAAACGATTGTAGTGATCACATGCAATATCACCCGTGTCACCGTTAACAACCTTGCCCGGAGTCTTAGAGAAGGTATCCCAGATGCTCACTCCTCTGCCATCGGTATCAAATGCACCCTCGATTTGATAGCTTGCAGTTGCTGTTCCCCATGTGAAGTTTGCTGGAAATGTAGAACTCATCTGATCAACGTCCAATCTTGAATTCATCTGAAAACGAATACTCTAAGGACGCGGTGTCCTCGGCGAAAGTGGTCTTTGATATATCTGAAACCGCTTTCATATGGGATACTTTACCGTATTTTTAAATTATGCAATAGGAGGTAGGTCATGAGCCAAACCCCGGAGAAAATCCTTCTTTGGTCAGAAGAGTTTGGCGATTACCAAGGTGGCACACTTTCTACTGATACTTGGAACTTTGACATCGGCGATGGATCCTCAGTGGGCCTTGTTGGATGGGGTAATAACGAGCTTGAGTACTACACCCCTGATGCCATTTCAGTTGATGGAACCCTTTCTATTCGAGCAACGCGACTAGATTCATCTACGGATTTAGAGTGCTACTACGGCCCTGCACAGTGGCAGAGCGGAAAGATTCACACAGCTCGCAAGGTGGGTTTTAAATATGGCCTTATTGAGATTGCGGCGAAGGCGCCCTCTGGCGTTGGAACTTGGCCAGCGCTCTGGTTATTAGGTAATAACCTGCTTGAAGGGGTTACTTGGCCTCAATGTGGAGAGATAGATATCCTCGAAAACACTGGCGCCCATCCATTCCAAGTTCAGGGCACCATTCATGGACCAGGATACTTTGGCGAAAATGGATTAACTAAGATCATTCAATCAGAGACACCTCTGGCAGATGCCTTCCACAATTATGCGGTTTCGTGGGATGAGGATTCAATTGAATGGTTCTTTGACGGGGTCTCCTATAACAAGATTATGAAGAAAGATGTTCTAGCAGCAGGAAATCCTTGGCCCTTTGATCAAGAGTTTTATCTGATTATCAATTTAGCAATCGGAGGTTGGTTTGCTGGAGATGTCGATCCCCTTTTGGAGTCAGCAGAATTAAGCGTCGAATCAATTAAATATTATTCGGTCAACGGAGTCGGTGAATTACTTCTTCACTAATGCTTGATAACTTCTCCAACGCCATTAATGGAGGAGAAGCGAATCCAGTCGAAGGTGATATCGGCTTGCTTTAGCGCTGGATCGATAGGACCACCAAGGTTTCCACCCATAGCCAAGTTCATGATCAGATAGAACTCATGGTCAAAAACCCAGTCTTTATCGCGCTTTTGCTGCGTTCCAAAGAGCACTCCATCTACATACCAATCAATTTGGTCTGGAAGCCAGTCAATTGCGTAGGTGTGGTATTCGTCAGCGAATCCCTTTGGCATTGAAACAGTCGTACCTCTGCCACCAAATCCACCAGAGAGGAGACCGTGAAGGTAGCCGTAATTTAAGAGCGGATCTTTTCCAACTAGCTCTGTGACATCGATTTCACCACACCAAGGCCAGGTACGTTCATCAATATCTGCGCCTAACATCCAGAATGCACCCCATGTGCCCGCTCCGACTGGACCCTTAATGCGCGCTTCCATCCGACCATACTTGAAACCGACTTTATCTTTGGAGATGTATTTCGCGCTCACCCATTCACATCCGCCTTTGTAATAGCAGTTGTATTTATTTGCATCTTGGGTCTTCGCCTCAATCTTGAGTGTGCCCTCTGCTGTGATTGTCGCTAACGTAGGAATGTAGTACTGACGTTCTTTATTTCCCCAACCAGCACCAGCGGCCTTATTGGAACCGTCACCATCTTCAGAAGTCCACACCTTTGGATCTGGGAGATCTCCCGCTTTTCCATTGAAATCTTCCTCCCAGAGCTGGTTATAAACTCTCTTGACTACTGGGATTTCAACTTCATTCGAATCAACCACGTTATCGCTAAAGCCTTTGAGTGAATATTTCACATTGAGGTAGACCTTAAAGCCTTGGTCACCTGTTGCAGGTTGGTAGTTAGCGCTCTTTGCTCCAGGGATATCGATAGGACCTTTGTACCACTGGTAGGTAGCCTTGCTAGTTTTTGGTGAAACTACTCCGGGAATAGTTGTAACCGGATCGCCAGATACTCCAGAGAAGAGAACCTTGGGCTTCACATTCACAATGACCTGTCCGATTTTCGCGGTGACAGATTGCGATGTCACACCTGAGCGAACCTCTTTAAATTGAATCTTCTGGCCAAGCGTTTTTTGAGTCGCCGAAAAGCTCAATTTGGTCGCTCCAGCAACGGCTTTTCCATTAACAAACCACTGATATTTCGAAACTCCTGGAGTACTCCATTGGGCCGGAACAGCCTGGAATTTCAAGACCGATGAAGTTGCATAGTTTATGAAGGGTTGAATCTCGGCAGCAGAGGCCTGAGAAGGAGAGTAAGTGAGAAAGGTGAGGGGCAAGATGAACCCCATTATTATCTTCAGAGATTTCATCGAGACCCCCACCTTTCCAACTACTTAGCCGTAATTTTTGTGCTGTATTTCTTACCGTCGATGAGCACATCGATTGTCTTGGATCCAGCGCTCACCTTGATTGGCACAATCTGACGTGCCGCACTGATTTTCACAGTTGACTTCTTTGCCCCTGTGACGGAAATTGCTGCGCTCTTTCCTGCTGCGCCATCAATCTGGAGTGAGATCACAAAATCTTTTCCTGACTTCTTGGCAGTCGCTGAGATTCCTCGGTAGTAATGGAACTCCACCCCTTCAGCAAGAGCTGGAGTTGAGCCTGCCATCTCTGGCGCAAGCGTTGTGTAGGCAGCGCTTGCAGCTGGAACAGCCGAGGTGAGTGACATAGGAGTGCTGGTTGGAGCTGCAGTTGAGCTCTTAATTGTGAAGGCAGCGAATCCAAAGGCATCAGTAGTTGCCTGAAGTGTTGTCTTGCCACCATTTACCTTGAGTGTAAGAACCTTATTTGTCACAGCGCTCTTACCGTCATCACCTGTCACCTTATAGACAACGATTAAATCTCCACCTGCTGGAGCATAAGCTTGCTTGAGATTCTTCGCTGTATTTGTGATTGAGTTAGAAGCATCCAAAGCTGGTGTGATCAATTTGATTGTTGGCTTTGTCGCCTCAACCGGTGTTGGATCCTTAGGGATGTAATAGTGGAACTGAGTGATCGCTGAGTGATCTCCCTGCTCGCTATTTACCTCAGGAAGCATCTGTGAATGGAGGCGATCTAGCTTATCTTCACTGAAAATTGGCTTTGAAGTGAAGGTAGGTGGTTGTGGCTCGCCAAGAGATTCAAGATCTAGGTTCTTTACCGCGAAAGTAACGTTTCCGAAGGCATCTGTTCGGTGGGTAACGTTGGCCTGATCAAAAGGTGGTCGATCGATGCCCTTAGTCTTAATTCCATCAACTTCGACGATAGAAGCCGCTTCGCTATAGCCCTTGTTAATACGTAGATTAACTGGAGTAAAAGCTAATGGCTGACCGTTCTTATCCTTAACGGTGTATGTCATGTTGATTGTCGAACCTACTGGCGCAAACGCCACCTGGTAGAGAAGACCGGTTCCAAACCAACCTTTAGCAACCCAGCCGTCAGCTTCCTTCTGATTCTGTGCGGCATCACTTGTATTGCTCGCATCGAGCATCGGTGATTGGAGGGTGATGTAGGAGTCACGTGGACCTCCAGTAGCGCCAGTTGCTGAGATTGCGACGACTGGAGCAATTGCAACAGTGAGAGCAACACTTGCTCCGATGATTGATCGTAGTTTGCGCATGAACGAACCTTTCTTACTGGAGTTTGATTTGAGAAGAATCATTAGCCCTTAACCGCTCCGTCCATGACGCCACTTACTAGGCGACGACCGACGAAGATGAAGAGGATCAACAATGGTGCGGTAGCCAAGAATGCGCCACCCATCTGGAGTGAGTAATCGAGACCGTAGAGCGGCTTTAACTGAGTCAGAGCCACCTGCAGCGTAAATCGCTCTGGTGATTGCAAGACGATTGTTGGCCAGAGATAGTCATTCCAAGAAGCCAAGAAGGCGAAGAGACCGAGAACGAATGCGCTCTGTCTAATGCTTGGAAGAACGATGCTCCAAAATACACGCGGAACAGAAGCCCCATCGATACTTGCTGCCTCAAGGAGTTCATTTGGAACTTGTGCATCGATAATTTGTCGCATCCAGAAGACTCCAAATGCTGTAACCAAAGCAGGCACAATCAGCGCATAGAGAGTGTTAACCAGGTTGAGCTTATTTGCCATAATAAAGAGCGGCACGATACCCAACTGGCTTGGCAACATCATGGTTGCAACGATGAACAAAATTGAGAATTGGCGACCCTTAAAGTGCAACTTAGCGAAGGCGAAGCCTGCTATCGCTGAGAAGATTACCTGAGCCACAGCAATCGCAATTCCCACAATAAATGTATTGATCAGAGCCTGCGTGAAGTAGACGCCTTCCGCATTGAGAACCTTCTGGGCCACCTCCATAAAGCGAGGGCCTGGTATCAATGAAGGAGGAGTCTTTGAGATCTCCGCATCGGTATTGGATGAAACGATGAACATCCAATAGAACGGAAATATTGAAAGGAATGTGATCAGGGCGAGCATCAAATAGTGCAACTTCGATGTCTTCTGCCATTTAGGGACTTTACGTCTCATCGGCTTCCCTCCCCAGAAATTCGGCGAGTGATAACAAAGTTAATCGCCGAGATGATCAGAACAATTACGGTAATTGCGATTCCAACAGCGGCTGCATAACCATACTTATTGTTCAAGAACGCCTGGTTATAAAGGAATAGGGTCAAGGTGAGGAACTGTTTTGTCGATCCACCTTCAGCGTTGAGCTGCTGCGGCTCGGCGAAGACTTGCAACCCACCGATTGTTCCTACGATGAGAACGAATGTAATGGTGTTCTTCAAAGATGGAAGCGTTACATACTTAAATTGCTGCCATTTCGAAGCTCCATCAACTGAAGCTGATTCGTAGAGCTCATCTGGAATAGCCAACATTGAGGCGAGGAAGATCAACGTGTTATATCCGACCCAGCGCCATGTGATCATCGATGCGATTTGGATGTGACTTGGAATCACGCCTTCAATAAAGTCAATATTGTCAATTCCCGGAATGAGTCCCAAGACAGCATTGACGAGTCCATAGTCACGGCCAAAGAGTTGCTGGAAAACAATCGTAATAGCAATGATTGAAGTGATATTTGGAACAAGGAGAATTGTTCTCCAGAAAGATTTACCTTTGAGTCTCTTGTTACGCAAGATTGCAGCAAGGCCGATCGCCATAATCATCTGGGGGAAAGTTGATAAGGCCCAGATGCTAAATGTATTTCGGAGAGCAATCCAGAAATCTGAATCCTGGAGCAAGAAGATAAAGTTATTTATTCCATTAAATTCAGATGTGCCCAGTGGATCCCATTTAAAGAACGAGATATAAATTGAGTAGAGGACTGGGGCAACGCCGAAGATAATAAAGATTAAGAAGAACGGTGCAATCGCTGGATAGCCCCAACGTCCGTTAAGTGAAGCGACGCCGGGAAGAGCTTTCTTCTCTCTCTTCTTCCAAGGAGTAAGGGGCGCCTTTGCGCGCCCCTTACCTGGTTCAATGAGTGTCATTAATCCGCTCTTTAGTTCTTAAAGAGCTTATCGATATCTGAAATGACAAGGTCATATGACTTCTTGGATGTCATCTTCTTTGAGGCTACACGACCAAGACCTGCTCCAAATTTGGAGTCGATTGTGCGCTGTAGTTCACCTTCAAAGATTGGCTTCAACTTCAAAACACCCTTGGTGTAGATCTGACCAATTGGTGCATTGTTGAAGAATGGATCACGATAATCAAGAAGAGCTGCATCGTCATAGAGAACTGACGCTGATGGGAATAGCCCGTATGTCTTAAATACCTTGAGCTGTTGTTCTGGAGCTAAGTACCAGGTGAGGAAGTCATAAGCTGCCTGCTTATTCTTTGAATAGCTTGGAATAGCTAGCTCTGTTCCGCCTTGATTTCCGCCACCAACAGGCAAGTCTGCAATATCCCACTTACCCTTTGTATCTGGAGCCTGCTTCTTGATGTAATCAAGCATCCAAGCTGGAGCAAGAATTGTTGCCATTGCACCCTTATTCATACCGATATTCCAGTCTGAAGTGAATTGGCCCAAACGTGCACCGATACCGGCATCAATAGCAGTAACAGTTGTATCCCACGCCTTCTTGATTTGTGGGTTTGTCTTGTAAACGAGCTTTCCTGCATCTGTGTTGTTGCGCTCGTAATACTTTGTTGTTCCCTGGTTCATTACCGCTGCATAGATTGAACCTGCATCGTCAATAAAACCTTGGCCAGCCTTCTTCTGCGCTGGAGTCAACTTGCCTACATACTGCTTACCTGTAGCAATGAATTTTTCCCATGTTGGCCACAACTTGCTCACTGCTACGCGATCGGTTGGAAGACCAGCCTTCTTAAATAGGTCTGTGCGGTAGGCAACTTGCAACCCTCCGACATCTGTTGGGATTCCAATGACGCTGTCATTAAATGCAACGCCCTGCTCCCAGCGCCATGGAAGGTAATTCTTCTTAATATCTGAAGCCGTTAATCCAGCTTCAACACCTGCAGATGCATTCGTTGCTGAAGTCTTCATCTGACGTAGATCTTGGAAACAGTTTGGGCGATTGCCTGTGCGCCAGTAACCTGAGTAAGGAACCTCAAAGGCGATGATGTCGGCTGGTCCACCTGTCTGGCAGGAGAGAATCGTCTTCTGGTGGAGGGGATCAACATCGTTCTTGATCGGAACAATTTTGATATCTGGGTGCAACTTCTGGTATTCGCGCTGCAGAGCTGGCTGAATAACCTCACCGAATGTCCAAATGGTCAAAATCGTTGGATCAGCAGCCTTCGCTGGGACCGTCATTACCCCGGCAGAAACTGCCACGGCGAGAATGACTCCGATTAAACCCTTGTGCGAGAAACGTGCGCGCATCTGCATCTCCTTCTAGAAAGACTTACCGTCTGGCAAGTTATAAAATTGGGCTCACATGAAAACGTTATAGAAAAAGGTTCCCATGAAAGCGGTTTCAAGGTACGCTATTTAAGTCCTGATTACCAGATTGGGCAAGTTTTATTTTATTAAAATTAGGTAACGAAGAGAGGCCTTTGATGAGAGCACGATGGTTTGCCCCGGCGAGTACAGCGGTAGCCATTTCCGTCGGCCTGAGCCTCGCGCTCAGCCCAGTTGCTGAGGCTGCCACCAAGAAGAAGCTTCTCTGGTCAGAGGAGTTCAACGGTAAGCAGGGAACCCGCCCCTCATCGAAGATCTGGACCACCGAAATCGGTGGCGGCGGATGGGGTAATTCAGAGCGTCAGTTCTACACAGATAAGTCAGCGAATGCATCCCTTGATGGAAAGGGCCGCTTGGTACTTACCGCTAATCGAATTTCAAACGAGTACGGCGACCTGATCGGCACCGTTCCTGGAACTGAAGATATCCTCAATCGCTGCTCTGAGTGCCAATTTACGAGCGCTCGCTTAAAGACAGCGAAAAAAGTGGCATTCCAGTACGGCCGCATGGAAGCGCGCATTAAATTGCCAAAGGGTGTTGGAACATGGCCTGCATTTTGGATGCTCGGCGGCGACCTCATCGATGGAGTCCCATGGCCTGAATGCGGTGAGATCGACATTATGGAGTTCCGCGGAGATATCCCTGATAGATCTACCTCTGCCCTCCATGGCCCTACAACCCCGAAGGGTTCTGGTTTAGGAGCTGGCTATCAGAGCTTTAAGCCACTTTCAGATGACTTCCACACCTTCGCCATCGAATGGAAGAAGAATAGAATCGAGTTCAGCGTCGACGGTTCCATTACAGGAATCTACACATCCGAAGACACTGGCTCTCGAGGTTGGGTCTATAACCAAGAGTTCTTCTTGATTCTTAACCTCGCAATGGGCGGAACCTATGCCGGCGAATATATTGATCCAGAGTTGAATCAGGCACAAATGAGCGTAGATTACATTCGGTACTACTCAATCAATGGCGTTGGGAAAGTTGTAAAAGGCTAGATGAAACGAAACAGGAGAGTAAAGATGCATAAAGTAAGAAGTGTAAAAGTTCTTCTCACAGCGGGCCTCATGGTTCTATCCAGTATCTCTGGAATCACCTTTAGCCACGCAGCCGATATCCCAACTGTGCGACTAGTCTCGCCAGTCCTCAATGGAACGACGAGCATTGATCGCACTACAACAGATCTCCAAATTCCAGCTCAGAAGTGGTACCGAGAAGGTTCTAAGTCAATTGTGACAACTGCCGAGCAAGGCTCAGAGCTCACACTGGAATATTTAGTCACTAAAGATGGAACCACACCGTGGGCGGATAAAGAGCTCACACTTCTTGTAGGAGCCCCATACAGCGGCTCAACAGGAAATTGGACATCTAATGGCGCAGCTATCGGACCTCAAGAGGGTAATTGGTCTGATAAGCCAGCGGGAATGATTAAGGCAACAACAGATAGCAAGGGAATTGCCAAGTTCGTTCTGAAGAACACTGACACCAAGGCAAAGGTTTATGCCACCGATGTTCTCTCAGGAGTTTACTCATTCTCAGGAAATGCCGATCGTGTCTATACACAATTTAAGCCACTTATTTCAGGCTTGAGAGATTATGACGATCCATACCTACTGATGGATATTGTGAGCTTCGATCTTGTTTTGAAGTCAAACGCTCCAGCACCAGTTGTCACACCAACACCAACACCAACTCCGGTAGCACCAGTTGCTTTGCCATCGATGCGTCTGATTTCTCCAGAATTTGGACCGTCAAATAGCGTTGATACAACTGCAGGTATTGCTCAGTATTACTCTGCGAAGACACGTGCTTACTACACATATATCGCAGCAGGAACAACACTGACGCTGAAGTATCTTGTAACTAAGGATGGAACAGCTCCACTTGCGAATGCAGATGTAACTTTGCAGGTTAATGCTCCATATAGCGTTTCAAATGCGAATTGGCTCTCAGGAAGCACCAAGATTGGTAAGCCTGCATCTGATTCCGCATCAGGAGCGGACTTGAAGGGTGTCACTGATGCAAACGGTGTAGTTACCTTCATCATCAAGAACACAGACACCACAGGTACTGAGGCTAAGCCTGCAACACCTAACGCACCTGCTCCTAAGACACGTCTCTACGGAACCTTCAAGGCCATCATTACCGGCTACGGAGATAAAGAAGCTGATGTGGATCTCGTTACCTTCGATGTTTACGCCGCACCTAAGGCGCCAGCTAAGGCAACAACTATCAGCTGCGTGAAGGGTAAGACAACAAAGAAGGTCACTGCAGTTAATCCTAAGTGTCCAGCTGGATACAAGAAGAAGTAGGAACTTACTGAAGTAAGGCCCTCGTTGCTAAGGCGGCGGGGGCCTTATCTTTTAGTGACTTCACCCAAACCATTAAGTTTGTAACTACGAACCCAGTCGATGACCATCTTCGATGATTGTAGATTTTGCCATGTGCCGCTAAACGAGGCATTCACTGCATTGTTTAAGATCAAGAAGAAGTTCTCATTAAAACTCCAATGACCCGTGATGTTCTGTGGCGTCTGAGTCGAAATCAATTTCCCGTCAACATAATACGAAATTGAATTTGGCAACCAGGCAATCGCGTAGGTATGAAAATCTGCAGTTAAATCAGCACCAACATCTAGCGCATCGACGGTGTATTGATGATTATTGCAACAGGTATTTGGTGAGTAAATAGTTGAGAAGTGGGTAGCAGAAGTAGCAATAGTTGGTTCATTGCCTCTTACCTCGGTTACATCCATCTCGCCTGAAAGTGGCCAGCCAACCTGATTAATATTTTCTCCAAGCATCCAGAAGGCCGGGTGATTACCGCTTCCATTGGGCATCTTGATTCGCGCTTCAATGAAGCCGTATTTGAAAGCTAACTTTCCATGGGTGTCGAAACGACCGCTGACAAATGAGCAAGAGTAAGAAAGGCAAGAGCCGGCATCGCTCGGACGAGCACCTGTGATTCGATTAGTTGAAATTATTGCAGCGCCATCTTCACTACCATCAAGTGCGATGGCAGAAGGGGCGTAGTAAACGGATTCATCGCCGAAGCAAGCACCGCCGCCAAGAGATTGCGGCACTCTGTGACAATTTCGAGCGCTCCAATAGGAGGAGTTGATTGCAGCGCTCTTGTTACCTCGGAAATCATCGCCCCATATCAAGGCACCAATAGAAAGCCCATTGATCTTAGGTACTTCAGCTAGAGCCTTAGCCGCCTTCGCTTCTGCCTCTCGTTGAATTCTCGCCTGTTCAGCTAATTTAAGTTCAGCCTCACGCGCCTCTGCCAATTGATTCCAGGTTGGTCCATTGATCGCAAAGGGGGCGAAGAGCTTTGTTCCATCATCAAATTCCTGCCAGACCGGCATATTCTTTACCTTTGTGCAGAGGTAAAGATTTCGGTCACTCAGCCTCTTATCGCCAACATTCTGGCACTTAGTGCCCTCAATTTTCTCCACCTGCGAGTGAGCAGCTGGGAAGTTAAGTGTGAGGGCAATTCCGAGAACCGCTACCCACTTTGATCTCTGATTAAAATGAGCAGCCATGGCTAAAGTATAGTCAGCAACCGCATCGTTAAGCTTAAAAGAAGTCCTAGTAGCTCAGTGGATAGAGCAACCGCCTCCTAAGCGGTAGGTCGCAGGTTCAACTCCCGCCTAGGACACTCGTAAAATTTTCAGGTTTAACTCATACTCCTTTCAATTTCTTAGGGCACCATCTGCTTATGAGAAAACTAATAGTGCTTGCAGCGGCGATGATGGTTATCCCATCCTTGGCCATCTCTCCAGCTAATGCGGCTTCAAAAGTATGTGTAGCAACTCAGGCGATAGAGGAAGGTCCGTTTTATTTAGCCAGCACTCCCACGCGCAGTGATGTCACCGATGGCCAAAATGGAAAGGCGATGACATTCACCTTTAAAGTCGTAGATACATCATGTAAAGCGATCAAGAATGCGCGTGTTGATATTTGGTACGCCAATGCAGAAGGAATCTACTCAGGAGTGGCATCACAGGGAGATGATCCTGGAGCAGGTGTTAACTCAGGTAAGTTTCTTCGTGGAACTCAGTATTCCAATGCTCAAGGAATTGTCACCTTTAAGGGAATATATCCAGGCTGGTATCCAGCTCGAACCATTCATATCCATCAGAAAATTTGGGTTAAAAATAAGCAAGTCCTCACAACTCAAACTTATTTCACTGATAAACAGAATGCCGCTGTGATGAAAACTTCTCCATATAACAAGCGTGGTGCTCAGCGAGTTACAAATACGACAGACATGGTGCTTACGAGAGGTGGTATTAAACTCAATGCTGCACTCATGAAGGTTGTGGGATCCAACGCCAGTTTCACCTTTGTTGTGAGTCCCTAAATAGGTTTACCTGCGCCAGATCTTTGAATAAGGCAGTCGGGCCTCTATAGGCAAGGCTAATATTTAAGCCATGCACCTGAGCACCGAAGATATCTTCCCTGGAGTCAAAGCCCTTCTGCCTGCGGCTAGATATCAGCGCCTAGATCGGGCACTTACTTCACTCTTTTCTCGGACAGTTCAATATACGAGTGACGGACTTCCCTTCATTATTACGGGAGATATTCCCGCAATGTGGTTACGTGACTCAACTTGGCAGGTCAAACCGCTCTTGAAATCTAAGAACCCTGAAGTCATTGAGTTTCTTGTGGATGTAAGTAAGGCACAAGTTAAATACTTTTTGATTGACCCCTATGCAAATGCATTTAACCCAGAGGCTAATGGCAATTGCTGGCATAAAGATTTTGAAGATCAATCTCCATGGGTCTTTGAGAGAAAATTTGAACTAGATTCGTGGGCGTCGATTCTCTACTTGGCTCGCAAGATTTATGAAACTTACGGCGTCTCTGAACATCTCGACGAGAACTTCGAGAGCGCCGTTGAATTGATGCTTAAGTTGGCAAAGCAAGAACAGCGGCACGACTCTGATTCATATGTTTTTAAGCGAAAGAACGCTCCAGAGAACGATTATCTCTCGCATGACGGCAAGGGTGCTCCAATTGGATATACCGGAATGGTCTTCTCCGCATTTAGGCCAAGCGATGACGCGTGTAAATATGGGTATTTAGTACCAGCCAATATCTTCTTCGCTAGCGAACTACGTCAACTTCCTTCACATGTTGCACATCAAGCTGCTCGACTGATTGCCGGTGAAATCGAAGAGGGAGTCAGTAAGTACGCCGTCAAGGATGGGGTGCTTGCCTATGAGGTAGATGGACTCGGTAACTATGTATTCATGGATGATGCCAATACACCGTCACTACTGAGCCTTCCATTCTTGGATGCCGTCCCTATTGATGACGAGCTTTATCAAAATACTCGCTTATCGGTGCTTTCAGAGGCAAATCCATATTTCTATAAGGGTAAGTGGGCAAGTGGTATTGGTTCTGCTCATACACCAGAGGGCCATATCTGGCCGATAGCGCTGGCGATGCAGGCACTGACATCAGGCGATAAAGATTTGCAACTACAGACTTTGACCCTCCTTGAAGACACAGATGCTGGCACTGGAAATATGCATGAATCCTTTGATGCTGAAGATCCAAAAAAGTTCACGCGAGAATGGTTCTCCTGGTCAGATATGACTTATGTAGATTTACTTCTCACCGCCTACTCAGTTAGATGAGGGCTACGCTACTCACATGACGCCAAAGTCGACCTTGAGAAAGTTTCTCCAACAAGAGAGCTCTTCTGGAATCCTCCTGATTCTTGGCGCTGTCCTTGGCTTAATTCTCGCTAACGCACCTACCGCCGATTTTTATAACTCACTTCTAGATTCAAGCTTCACAATCGACATCTCTCACTTTTATCTCTCTTTAACCTTGCTGAAGTTCATCAACTATCTACTGATGTCACTCTTCTTCTTTGTTGTTGGTATGGAGATCAAACGTGAGCTTCTCTCCGGCCATCTCTCTTCAATTAAGAAAGCGGCAGCACCATTTCTTGCAGCCCTTGGTGGGATGGCCCTCCCAGCTCTCATCTATCTTGCTATCGCAGGAGAAGAGGGAAGTAATGGTTGGGCAATTCCTGTTGCCACCGATATTGCTCTAGCAGTTGGCGTACTTGCTCTTCTAGGTAGCAGAGTCTCTTTCGCGATGAAGACATTTCTCTTAGCTTTAGCCGTCATCGATGATATTGGAGCCATTGCAATAATCGCCTTCTTCTATGGAGATGAGATTGCACTCAATTGGCTTTTGCTGGGCGCTCTCTCCTTCGCCTATATCTTCCTCTCTTATGTAAAAGGTTTTAGCAATCGATTTATTACTGGATTTCTTGCACTGGTGCTGTGGTATTCGTTCTATCGCGCAGGAATACACCCAACTCTTGCCGGTGTGCTCCTCGGCCTAGCCCTCCCACAGTCAGAAGAGTTAGAAAATCGTCTTCACCCTTGGTCCAGCTTCCTTGTTATCCCTATCTTCGCTCTTGCAAATACAGGCGTTGAGATATCGACTGAGTCAATCAAGAATGCAATGGGATCATCCATCGCCTTGGCGATATTTGTCGCGCTGGTGTTCGGAAAGCCGCTAGGAATCTTTATCTTTACCAAGGTATTTACGCGCCTGAAAATTGTTGAAAGCCCAGAGCAGAATGGCAAGTTAGATTTAGTTGCAACAGGTAGTGCTGCAGGTATCGGGTTTACCGTCTCAATATTTATCGCAAAGCTAGCCTTTAAAGAGGAGTCCTTACAGGATTTGGCGATCGTTGCAGTGATTTTTGCATCTGTAGTGAGTGCTCTCTTGAGCTTTATTCTCTTTAAGAGCCCATTTAATAGGCGCGTCAGAGAGATTTAAAGCTACTTCTTCTTAATCTTTCTAATCTCTTTACGCATCGCCCGAATCTCAGCTCGTTCAGCTTTAATCGCCTTATTGGTGGGAAAAGCCCACTTTAATATTGGTATCAAAATCAAGGCGACTACAAAGTAACCGGCAAGGCTCTGAAAGAAGAGAGCGTTATTGATACCGCCGAGCATTTATTTATGCCTCCCTATGCGAATACAACAGTGCGATGGCCGACGATGAAGATTCGATCTTCGGCAAAGAGTTGAACTGCACGTGAAAGAACTCGACGTTCGATGTCGCGACCGATTGAGATGAGCTGCTCTGGTGTGGCGGCATGGCCTACGTGTGTGACATCTTGTTCGATGATGGGACCTTCATCAAGATCTGCTGTGACAAAGTGGGCAGTTGCACCGATGATTTTTACGCCGCGTTCATGCGCCTGGTGATAAGGCTTGGCGCCTTTAAATCCTGGTAAGAATGAGTGGTGAATGTTGATGATCTTGCCGGGAAGGGCTGCACAGAAATCAGAGGAGAGAATCTGCATATAGCGAGCAAGGACTACGAAATCAATCTTTAGCTCAGCTATCTTGCCAAGGAGCACCTGCTCTTGAGAAGCCTTATTTGAGGAATCAATGGGTAGATAGAGAAATGGAATTCCGTGAGATTCAACAAGAGTGCGCAAATCTTCGCGATTTGAGACCACAAGTGGGATCTCAACTGGCATCTCGTTGAGTTCGAGTAAATATAAGAGATCGCGAAGGCAGTGGCTCTCTTTGGTGACAAGCACCAGTGCGCGAGGCTTCTCGACTGTGGGGCGAATGTGAAGTGAAGGGTTAAATTGAGCTAGACCGGCTTGGAGAACAGCAGTTGCGCTCTCGAGCGATTGGGAGGATTCAAATCGCGTCCGCATCACAAAGGTATTTGTACTGTGGTCGGTAAATTGTTGATTCTCAATAATGTTGCCCTCTGCAGCAAGAACTGCGCTGGTCATCGCATGGACAATTCCAGGTTGATCAGCACATTGCAGGGTTGCTATTAAATCCATAGGCAGATTCTAGGGACTTAATGCTTAATGGTAAATCGCTGCATGCTCTTTGGCGCCCACCAGTTGCGCTCACCGAAGAGGCGCATCAAGGCAGGAACGAGTAGACCGCGGACGATGGTTGCATCCAGAATCACTGCGAGAGCAACACCAAAGCCCATCGACTTAATTGATGTGACTCCGCTGAGAATAAATGATGCAAAAACAACGGCGAGCAAGACAGCTGCAGCGGTAATGATGCGCGCAGATCTCTGAAGGCCTATCGCTACGGCATCCTCATTGGATTTACCGGCATCATGTTCTTCCCGAATACGTGAGAGGAGGAAGACCTCGTAATCCATTGATAAGCCAAAGACCACGACGGCAATCAAGATAACGATTGAAGTATCGAGAGCTCCCGTCACAGTGAAGTCACCGACGAGCCATTTGAGGTGGCCATCGATAAATACCCAAGTGAGAACACCCATCGTTGCTGCAAGTGAGAGCACATTGAGGATGATTGCCTTGATTGGCAAGATAATTGAACCGGTGAAAAGGAAGAGCAGAATTAGAACACTGATTGCAATCCAGCCAAATGCGAGGGGAAGTGTGGAGGCAATTCCATCCTGTGAATCTGTGTAATCTGCAGCAACTCCACCAATCATGGTGCCAGTTGGTTCGGTGAGATCGCGAAGGTCGTGAATTAACTTCTGTGCCTCAGGAGATCTCGGCAACATTGAGTGAATTGCAGTTACGCGTAAATCTTCGCCGTAAGCACGAGCAGGGTTCACCAGGACAACTCCCTCAACCTTTGCAACAGCTGCAAGATAGGTAGTTACCTCATCACTCTTTGATGCCCCGTCAGGAATGATGATTTCAATCGGATTTCCTGTCTGACCTGGAAAGCGCTCTGCCTGAACGGCCGTTGCAATCGCTGCTGGATTTGATGCAGGTAGCGTGCGCGAATCAGTCTGAGAGAACTTAGCTCCTGAAAGTGGAGCAGCAAGAACTCCTAAAACGATGAGAGAAAGTACGGTCACAGAGACCGGGCGACGCATTACAAATCGTGCAGTCTGTGCCCAGCGACCCTCTTCCTTTGGAGTAATTGCGCTTCGGCGAATAACTCCCTTATCAATCTTATTTCCAACCAAAGCAAGGATTGGTGGCAACCCACAGAGTGCACCAACGACGGCAAGGGCAACTACGGAAACACCGGCATAACCGAAAGATTTAAGGAATGGCAGCGGAAAGAAGATCAATGACATCAATGTCACTAGAACTGTGAGACCAGAGTAAAACACAGTTTTTCCAGCAGTTGCCATCATCGTCACGATGGATTCTTCAACGCTCTTTCCGTGGTGAAGCTCTTCTCTAAAACGGTTAACCATCAAGAGCGCATAATCAATACCAAGTCCAAGCCCCATACCTGTCACGAGGTTGAGTGCATAAACGCTGACATCGGTGAAGAGGGTAAGGAGGTAGAGAATGAAGAATGCGCCCAGAATTGCAGCAACGCCAACGATTAATGGCATCGCAGAAGCCGCGAGTGCTCCAAATACAAATGCGAGCAAGATAAAGGTAAGTGGAATAGAGATAGATTCAGAGAGTTTTAAATCCTCGCTAATTTTTTCGGTGATTGCATTTCCAATCACGCCGAATCCACCTGCATAGAGGTCGAAGCCATCAACTTTTCCATCGTAATTTTCTTGGAAAGTTGCTCCGAGCTCTTGGCTCTTGGGGCTAAATGCCTCGCCATCGCCATAGATAAGTATGTAAGCGGCATTTCCATCACTTGATTTCAACGATGGTGCGCCACCTGATGTCCAGTAGGAGAGAGTCTTTGAAACGCCTTCTTCTGCGCTCATCTTCTTCTCAAGCGCAACTGCGCGAGCGGCAACTGCAGGATCATCAACATTTGTTCCAGCATCGACCATCACAACAATCGCAGGATCAGACTCCTTAAGCGTTTCACTGATGTATTCATAGACTTTATATGAGTCACTCGAGGCAATTGAGTACCCGCCAGAATCGAGGCGGTTAAATACCTGGGCACCAACGCCACCTGCAACGAGGATAGAGACGATGAAGGTGATTACTGCGATTTTCTTGCGGCGGACTGCGAAGTGGCCAAGTTTCTCGAACATGGGTCTATTATGGAGGTAGAGCAAACGTTCCTCTCGCGGAGAGGAACAGGTGTATCCCTCTCATTTGAGGGAAGCTTTGAATTACCGCGTAGAAATGTGAAAACTATGAGCAATATCATTCCGGTGACTACCGATGATGAACGCGACCCTCGTGAAGATCAGGCCGAGTTGGATCGACGCGAAGCAGAGATTAAGGGCGATCGCCCACCCCACCATGGCAGTTAATGGCGGACTAGTCGGTTGAAGCTGGCTTAGGGGCCGAATCTGTCTTATAGAAGCCAGAGCCTTTAAAGACCACACCAACGTTGCTATAGACCTTCTTTATCTCACCCTTGCATTCTGGGCACTGCGTTAAGGCATCATCGCTAAAGGATTGGACAATCTCAAAGGCATGGCCGCAGGCGGTGCATGCATATTGATATGTTGGCATCAGATGTGACCTTTCTTCTTGTGATTTATCGCTCTTCGACTGGTGTCATAGTCTAAAGAAGTGAGACGATAGGCGCGAATCAACGCCTAAAGGGGGATATATGAAGAAGGTATTGAGCGCTGCGATTGCGGTATTTGCGCTACTCATAGCGCCTGCGGCGAACGCCAACACTCTCGTCTCATCTTCCCCAACAGCTGGCCAATCTCTTGAGGCGGCCCCGAGCGCGGTGACAATCACAACCGAGCTTCCTCTTATGGATGCAGGTAACGATGTCGTGGTGACCGATCCCTCTGGAATCCGTGTTGATGATGGAACTCTGACAATTACTGGCAATGAAGCTGTCGTCGGTCTCAAGAATTTTGTCCGCTCAGGTATATACACAGTTACCTACACCTTGCTTGCAGAAAATGATGTGCCGTTAACCGGTTCATTTACATTTAACTTTGCCGAACCAACGGTTGTTGCAACCGTTGCTCCCGAACCAACTCAGGCTCCATTGCCATCTGGCAATAACTCAGGGACCACAATCTTTGTATTAGGTCTCTTGCTCGCAGCCCTTGTTGTCACCGTGGCTATGGCACGTTATGCACGAAAGTTATATAGCGAGAGATGATTCTTAACCAAGGTGCGTTCTATCTACTCGCCTTTGCTACAATCGGAACCTTGCTTGCCTCGTCCTTCTTTGTCACAAATGATGACGGGTCGCTTACCGCAAACGGTCTTAAGATTAAGAAGAGCGCGACGCTCATAGCTTCGCTCTGGTTTCTCTCTGCATTCCTAGGTGTCATCTTTAAAGTCTCCCAGATCCTCAGCGTTCCAATTGTGGAAGCCTTTGATGGAACAACACTTAATTCATATTTAACCCAAACCGATCTTGGCCAGGCAATGTTTATCCAATTAGTGGGCCTCGCCATCGTTGCGATAGCGCTTCCATTCTTTAAGCGATCACTTCCACTTGTTGTTCTTATGGGAATAGCGCTCATCTCATTAGTTGCTCCAATCTTTCAAAGCCATGCAGCAGCAAGTGGCTCGCATGCGCTAGCCATTGGTGCGCTGGTTACCCACGTTGTAGCGCTTTCTCTCTGGGTGGGAGGCCTCTTTGGCGTCCTCTATATCCCGCTTGAGGAGCGCACATCAGCGCTCTATCGCTTCTCACAACTAGCTCTCTGGGCGGCCATCGCGGTTGTCGTCAGTGGAGTAGCGACGAGCTGGACTCGTCTCAACGATAAATCAGCGTGGGGCACTCAATATTCATATGTGGTGATTGCGAAGGTTGTTCTCACAATGGCGCTCCTTGCCATGGGTTATGCAAACCGCAAAGCGTTGGAATCGAAAGATCAACTTCGCCTGCAGGAGTTGCTTCGCCTTATAAGTGTTGAGGCGATGGTGATGACCGCTGTCCTCTTTATGGGAAGTTGGCTCTCACAGATTCAGCCACCGATTGGCGATGTCACATCATTGACTGCAGCAGAATTGCTTGTTGGTCAAAAAACTCCACCACCACCATCGCTCTGGAATATTCTCAAGCTCTATAACCCAGATGCACTGATGATCGCGCTCTTAATAACTGCAGTCGCTCTATATATCAAGGGCGTAGCAATCTTGAAATCGCGCGGTGATTCATGGCCAGTTGGTAGGACGGTTGCATTTGCATCAGGAATTGCCCTAATAGATTTTGCAACATCTGGCGGCCTCGGTGTGTATGCCGTCTTCTCATTTGAGTATCACATGATGGCTCACATGTTGCTTGGAATGATTGCACCCATCGGGTTAGTTCTTGGCGCTCCCATCACTCTTGCACTTCGCACCTTGCCACAGGGTCGGGATGGGAAGGAACGTGGCGTTCGCGCCCTTGCTCTCGCCGCCCTACATTCAAAGTATTCAGTGATTCTCACAAATCCTATTGCAGCGTTAGCGCTCTTTGATGGCTCACTCTTTGTCCTTTACTTCACCGATCTCTTCGGTGCGCTGATGCAGAATCACGCAGGACATATCTTGATGAATATTCACTTCATCCTGGCCGGTTTTCTCTTCTTTAATGTGATTATTGGAATTGATCCAAGCCCACGAAGGTATCCACACATTGTTCGCATCGTGATCCTCTTCGGTGCGATGAGCCTTCATGCATTCTTCTCAATCGCACTCATGTCGACCAGTACCTTGATTGATGGTGGTTACTACGCATCACTTCGCACCCCATGGATTACCGACTTCTTGGCCGATCAGAACGCTGGCGGAAGCATGGGCTGGGCGATGGGAGAGATCCCAATCATTCTCGCCCTGATTGCCACCTTTATCCTCTGGAATCGTGAGGATAAGCGCGAGACTGTGCGGATAGACCGGAATGAGGCCCGCCTGGCTGCGATGGGTGAGCCTGATGAGCTTGCGCAATACAACGCATATCTCAATACACTTATTGAGCGCGATCGCCGAGAAGGAAATCGCGATGAGGAGAAGAAATGACGCTCAAAGATGTTTATATCCTTCCGCAGGAGTACAACGATCTTCGCGACTCAGTTCGTGCACTAGCCGAGAAAGAGATTGCACCATTTGCTCACGCCGTTGATGAAGATCATCGCTATCCACAAGAAGCTCACGATGCACTCCTCAAGAACAGCCTCTTTGCAGCACATGTCCCAACGGAAAATGGTGGCGATGGAGCAGATGCTCTCGCTGTTGTAATCATCATTGAAGAGATTGCTCGCGTCTGTGGTTCAGCTTCTCTTATTCCTGCGGTGAATAAACTTGGATCGTTTCCACTCATCCTCGGAGGAAGCGCTGAGCAAAAGAATAAGTGGCTCCCGCAACTTGCTCAAGGAAAAGGTTTCTCATACTGCCTCTCTGAATCAGAAGCTGGTTCTGATGCTGCAGCTCTAAAGACAAAGGCAGAGCGCGTCGGCGATAACTGGGTTATCAATGGAAGTAAGAAGTGGATCTCTAATGCAGGCGTCTCCGAGTTCTACACCGTCATCGCACAAACAGATCCATCCCTTGGTTCAAAGGGAATTACTGCATTCGTAGTTGAGAAGAGCGACCCAGGTATCTCCTTCGGTGCCCCTGAAAAGAAGATGGGTTTCCGAGGTTCTCCAACCCGCGAGGTCTACTTCGACAATGTAACTATTGGTGATGACCGACGTATCTCTGAAATTGGAAAGGGTTTCGCTCTTGCGATGGATACCCTCGATCACACACGAATCACAATTGCCGCTCAAGCACTTGGTCTTGCCCAAGGTGCATTTGATGCAGCTAAGAAGTATTCGCATGAACGTAAGCAATTCGGAAAAGAGATCTTCGATTTTCAGGGGATTCAATTTATGTTGGCAGATATGGCGATCGCCATCGAATCTGCTCGACAACTAACCTATGCAGCAGCGGCAAAGTCAGAGCGCAATGATGCTGACCTCAAGTTCTTCTCTGCAGCCTGCAAAACACTTGCTACCGATGTTGCAATGAAGGTGACCACAGATGCTGTTCAAATCCTCGGCGGATATGGGTATGTCAGTGACTATCCAGTCGAACGCATGATGCGTGATTCGAAGCTCACTCAGATCTATGAGGGCACCAATCAGATTCAGCGCATCGTTATTGCACGCAATCTGCCCTAGTTTTACAAGAAGAGTTCAATATAAATTCCGTGAGATTTTCTGGAAATTGAGGCACGAACCTCCTATTGAGTACAAAGAATCTTCGAAGGACTAGTTACCAACTATCCATCGGTATATCCCAAGGTTCACGAGGGAGATCATGTTCCATCCGTTCATAGTTATAGACGATTCCATGTTTCCAGGCACGAAGTTGTGGAAGGGCGCGGTCGTAGAAGCCACCGCCCTGACCTAAGCGGTATCCATCGGGATCGATGGCAAGAGCTGGAACAAGAACAAGCTCAATTGAACCGAGATTGCTCAAAGGTTGACCGATGGGCTCATGAAATTTTCCATTCTCGTGCACAGTCTCTGCAGCGCCATTCCATTGAACCCACTCTAAATTCTCTCCATTAATGCGGGGTAGGAGAAGAGCCTTTCCTTTTTCGAGGATCGCTTGATTGAGCTCTAATGTGTTCGGCTCTGTGCCGAATGAATAGTAAGAAGCAATTACAGAGGCTTGAGAAATCTCTGGAATATCCAAGAGATGTAAGAGATTGTGTTCCACATAACGTTCCTCACGTTGTGTGCGCAGGCGACGTCGCAGATTTGCTTTTAGATCTGCCCGAGTAGTTGCCATTGAAATCCCCTAGATATTCGCTCTCAACAAGTAAGGTTACTGTCTATGTCCGATCGTGTGCGCGTTGATGAGGTACTGACCTTTCTCTTAAATCTCTGCACCCCGCTCGAACCTTTCGATATGCCACTGCTTGATGCCCATGGTGCGACCTTGGCTGAAGATGTCTATGCGGGTGAGCGTCTGGTGATGAAATCCGGTAGCCGCATTCGCTCTACTCAGATTGGTCTCGCCGCCTCTATCGGCCTCGATCATCTGCCAACCAGACCACATCCACGTGTTGTTGTTCTCTCTGCCGGGCCAGATCTAGTAGAGCCGGGGATCGAGCTCAAGGATCAGGAAGAGTATGAGACCAACTCATGGCTTTTAACTACTGCAGTTCGAGAGACAGGCGCGGTCGCTTATCGCGTCCACTCAATTCCCGAAAATGAAGATCAACTAAAGGATGCGATTGAGGATCAGTTGGTGCGCGCAGACCTGATCATCATCTCTGGCGAACGCCATGATGATTCTTTCGATCTCATCACCCGCACGTTGCAACAGCTCGGTGATGTCACCGCAGTAGATGTCGCTCTTGAATCAAGTGGTCGCCATAACTTTGGCACGATTGGCCCAGATAAGGTGCCGGTAGTGACCTTGCCGGGAGACCCAATCGCTGCATATATCTCCTTCGAACTCCTCGTGCGTCCCATGATTCGCACCATGTTGGGCGCATCGACTATCCATCGTCCATCGGTAAAGGCGCGTCTGGAGAAGGGGCTCACTTCTACTCAAGGTGTGCGCTCATATGTGCGCGGTCTCTTGAGCGAGGATGGAAAATCAATCGCTCCACTAGGTTCACAAGATGAGCAGGCAACGCTCTCTGATGCCAATGCGCTCATCGCCATTCCTGAGAATGAGGGCGATGTTCCTGCTGGAGCTGATGTAACTGTCGTCGTTCTCGAACGCCGCTACATCTAACTCTCGATCATGTGGCCTATTACCCTGCAGGGCGAGCAGATAGAGCTTCGCCCTCCACGCTTCTCTGATCGCAGACAGTGGGACCGCGTCCGCAGAGAAAATCGTGAATGGCTCTCGCCCTGGGAGGCGACCCTGCCTGAGACACCTATTGGCGCGCCTGCGAGCGAGTTCATCACCAAGCGCCCCTCCTTCTATTCCATGGTTCGCGCCCTCCATCGTGAAGCACGTGCTGGACGCTCATATTCCTTCATGATCTGGCAGGGAAAGAACCTCATTGGGCAGATCACAATGGGGGGAGTTATTTATGGAGCTCTGCGCGGAGCCCATATCGGTTATTGGATAGATAAGAATTATGCAGGGCGTGGCCACACAACCGATGCCGTCAATACCTTGACCCGCTTTGCCTTTGAGGCTCTTGCATTGCACCGTATTGAAATCAATATCCGTCCAGAAAATGCAGCATCTATCAGGGTTGCAGAGAAGGCGGGCTATCTCTTTGAAAGCGATCGACCAGAATTTCTCCACATTGCAGGGGGCTGGCGAGACCATAAATCATTTGTAAAGGTGAATGATTTAGTGAAATAAACTGGTCGGAAATCCCAGAGGTTTTACGCTCGCCCAACTAATCTTGGCTCATCATGGCGTCGGGAATTATCTATCTAGCAATAGTGGGCATGTGGGTTGCCTATTTCCTGCCTCGCTGGATGCATAATAAAAATGAATTCTCAGGAAAACATGTTGAGAGTTACAAGAGCGCTCTTCGCGCTGTCGCAGGGATAACCCCCGGAGCAAGAGTCGGATCAGGCGTCATCTATACCGATGTCGATCGCGTTGCACGTGTAGCCCAGACGCTCCTGCGCCGTCGAATTGTCTTTGGAATTATCATCGCAACATTTATCTCAACGCTAGTAGGAGTTCTCATGAGCGCTCTCGCAGTCACATCAATTCTTCTCCCAATTACTGGCTTGATTATCTATATCGCCAGTGTTCGACGACAGGCCAACGCTGATGCGATTCAGCATCGTCGTTTGGATCAGATTCATCGCCGCACAGAGGGCGTTTCACATACAAACTTGCAGGAAGTCATCGCGCCAAAGAATTCGACAGAGCATTGGATACCTTTTGCAGAGCGCGAACTCAAGGGCGTTACCGTCTTACCTAAGGGAACAGCTGCAGCTCGTGCCCAGTGGCAACCCAATGATGTTCCACTTCCAACCTATGTCACAGCGCCAAAGGCGATTCAACCTAAGCGCGTAATCGACTTGACCGAGCCAGGTAAGTGGAGCGATGAGCAAGAGGCGTTAGAACGCGCAGCTCTTGCAGCAGCTGCACCATCGCGAGATGAGATCTTCGATCAACAGCTAGCCGATGAAGCGGTAGAGCGTCTACGCATTAACCGCGCTGCAAATCAGTAATTAAATCCAACTCGCAAACCACATTCGCGCCTGCCATGCATCGTAGGTAATGACATCTCCGAGATATATCGGCAGGAAGTAGATGAAGTTAGCTGCAATTGCCAAGAAGATGGCAAGGAGAACTCCTTGAGCAAATCTATAGGCGTGATCACTCTTTCTCCGCTGAGATGTTAAGAAAAGTCGGGCGCAATAGACCAGGGCGAGAATGAGGAATGGCTCGAAGACAATTGCGTAGAAGTTAAAGACCGTTCTTTGTTGAAAGAAGAACCATGGGAGATATCCGGCGGTGATGCCTGCAACAATGATTGTTAAAGCAGGATCAAAGGTGCGATTGAGCAGTGCACGGATCCAGAAACCAATGACAATTGTGATTGCAATAGTTCCAGTCCACCACAAGAACGGTGTTCCTAGCGCCAGCACTTCTTGCGAACATGATTCTGCGCCACACGTTGTTGGAGTTTCATAGAAGAAACTTGTCGGGCGACCCATAATCAACCACGACCAAGGATTAGCTTGATAAGGATGTTTCTCAGAGAGTCCGGTGTGGAAGTTGAGCATCTCTCGGTGATAGTAAATTAATGATGTAATCGGATTACTTGAATGATCTCTATCCCATCCGCGAGATGATGCAAACCATCCCCACCATGAGGTGATGTAAATGGCGAGAGGTAAAAATCCAAATGATCCAATTCGTGAAAGTGTGGGTCTAAACAGATCGCGACCGGTGTGATGGTTGAAAGCTCGATAGAGCGCAATCAATCCGAAGATAAGAATGAAGTAGAGAGCGCTCCACTTTGTAGCAAGAGCTAGCCCTAAGAAGAGGCCGCTCCACCAGGATTTGCGAGAGATAAAGAAGTATGTTGCGCAGAGAATAAAGAAGGCGAGAAAGTTATCGAGAAGCGCCGTGCGTGAGTGCACAAGGGCTAAACCATCAACTGCCATAAGGCCTGCAGCGAGAGCGGTGAGAATTGGTGAGTAGAAGAGGCGATGCGCGATAAGTGCCACCGCGAGAATCATCAAGGAGCCAACTAAGGCGGTCATAAATCTCCACCCCAGTGGATTGTCTCCGAAAACTCTGATTCCAGAGGCAATCATCCATTTTCCGACCGGAGGATGAACAATGAATTCAGGAGAGGAGCCACTTACCTCAACGCCATACTTCAGATAATCCTGAGCACCATCGACGTAGTAGACCTCATCAAAGATCTTTGTCTTAATGGATGCGATATCAAATAGTCGAAGCGCAAAGGAAGTTATCGCAATCAGCACCGGAGTCAGAAAGGCAGCCATGAGTTAAGAATATGGGAAGATACTCATATGGCACTCACCCTTGCAGCGACTCCTCTTGGAAATCCGCTCGATGCCAGCCCACGCTTGAAAGCTGCAATTGAGAACGCAGAGATCATCGCCGCTGAAGATTCTCGACGCTTCCACCGCCTTGCCTCTGATATCAGCGCCACTTTCACAGCAAAGGTCCTCTCCTTCTTTGAAGGAAATGAGACCGATAGAACTGAAGAGCTCTTGATAGCTCTTCGTAATGGAAAGAACGTTGTAGTTGTCTCTGATGCAGGTATGCCAACCATTAGTGACCCGGGCTTTAGATTGATGCGAGATGCTATTGCGGAGAATATTGAAGTTCATGTGATTCCAGGGCCCAGTGCGCCAACGATGGCGATTGCCTTAAGCGGACTTCCTACAGATCGATTTACCTTTGAAGGTTTTGCTCCCCGCACATCAGGTGCTCGCATCTCTTTCTATGAGTCACTTCGATTTGAAGAGCGCACTATGGTCGTCTTCGAAGCGCCACATCGTCTACTGGAATCCCTCACCGATGCCGCTTCTATCCTCGGGGGTAGTCGTCTGGGTGCAATCTGTCGAGAAATGACAAAGACCTATGAAGAGACGATTCGAGGCACCTTAGCTGAACTCGTTGCATGGGCAGATAGCCATGAAGTCCTCGGTGAGATCACACTCGTCTTTGCAGGGGTCGAGGTGGGAACGCAGGAGTTAACCAACGTTGAGATGGTGGCGAAGGTCCGCGAGTATGAAGGTGCGGGGATGGATCGCAAAGAGGCCATCTCTACTGTGGCGAAGGAGCTCGATTTACCTAAGAAGCTCGTCTATGCCGCGGTAGTTGAGGCTCAGGCCAAGGTAAAAAATAATTTGGAAGCCAATTAAGATTACCCAATGAAGTCTTTCTATCTGACGACTCCGATTTACTACGTCAACGATGCTCCTCACATTGGCCATGCCTATACAACCGTGGCGGGCGATGTTCTGACCCGTTGGCATCGCCAGCGTGGAGAATCAGTCTGGTTCCTTACCGGCACAGATGAGCATGGACAGAAAGTCATGCGCACCGCAGAAGCGAACGGCGTTCCACCACAAGCGTGGGCAGATAAATTAGTTGAAGAGGCGTGGAAGCCAAATTGGCAAGCCCTGAATATCGCTAACGATGACTTTATCCGCACCACAGAAGATCGCCATATGGAGCGAGTGCAGAAGTTCCTCACTTCACTCAAAGATAAGGGATTTATCTATCAAGGAGATTTTGAAGGTCCTTATTGTGTGGGCTGTGAAGAATTTAAGTTGCCAGGAGATCTCCTTGAAGGAAATCTCTGTCCAATCCATAGCAAGCCTGTTGAAAATGTGAAAGAGACAAACTGGTTCTTTAAATTATCTGAATTCACTCAACCTCTTCTTGATCACTACAAGAATAATCCAGAGGCATGTCAGCCAGAGTCTGCACGTAATGAAGTTGTCTCATTCCTTGAAGGTGGCGTTCGCGATCTATCAATCTCTCGCTCCACATTTGATTGGGGAGTACCGGTTCCATGGGATACCGATCAAGTTGTTTATGTCTGGTTCGATGCACTCCTTAACTACGCAACTGCCGTGGGCCTCACCGATGATCCAGAATCTGAAGGTGGCAAGAAGTTTGCGCAGACTTGGCCGGCTGATGTTCATCTCGTTGGAAAAGATATCTTGCGCTTCCATGCAGTTATTTGGCCAGCGATGTTAATGGCAGCAGGTCTTGCTGTGCCAAAGAAGGTTTTTGCTCATGGTTGGCTGCTAGTTGGTGGCGAGAAGATGTCGAAATCAAAGCTGACTGGTATCGCACCAGCAGATATCACCGATCACTTCGGGGTTGATGCATTCCGCTATTACTTCTTGCGGGCAATCCCATTCGGTAGCGATGGATCATTCTCTTGGGAAGATATGAGCGCCCGCTACACATCAGAGCTTGCAAATGACTTTGGAAACTTGGCTTCGCGCCTTGCTGCAATGGTTGAAAAGTATTGCGGTGGGGTACTGCCTGCTGTTGCCGAAGATGCAGAGCTATCAGCCTCACTTAAGAAGACTGTTGCCACAGCAGATTCCGCGATGCAGGCACTTGATTTCCAAGGTGGCATCTCAGCAATTATGGATTTCTGTAAGCAGGTCAACGGCTTCGTCACCATCAAAGAGCCTTGGATTCTCGCTAAGGATCCGGCCAACCAGAAGACATTGGAAGATGTTCTCTATAACACCGCTGAATCACTTCGCGCTTTGGCAGTTCTGCTCCATCCAATCATGCCTGCGACTACCGAAATTCTCTGGGAGTCACTCGGTGCGAAGGCAACTCTTGGTGAGATTGGATCACAGAAGATCGATGCCGTTTCACAATGGGGGCAATTGCCACCAGGTGCAACTGTGACGAAGACCCCTGTCTTATTCCCTCGCCTTGAGGTGAAGGAATAATCCTTCATGGCTGATCGCCACAATCGCGATATCGATCGTGAGTTCGCGCCGCTTCCAGAACCTCTTCCGGTACCAGTTGCCGATGCGCATGCACATTTAGAGATCGTGACAAACGATACGCCCGACTCAGATTCAGTTCGCAGTATCATTGAGGAAGCGAAATCAGTGGGCGTTGATCGACTTGTTCAAGTGGGGTATTCGGCAGAGCAATCTGAATGGTGCGCAGCTCTCGCAGAGCTCTATCCAGGTCGAGTTCTTGCAGCCGTTGCACTTCATCCCAATGAAGCACCTGTAGTCAAAGATCTTGCAGCTGATATGGCAATCATTGAACGACTTGCTCATATGCCTCGCGTGCGAGCAATCGGTGAGACCGGTCTCGATTACTTCCGCACACCACCTGAACTTCGTGGGGTGCAACAAGAATCCTTTAAGTGGCATATCGAATTAGCGAAGAAGACCAATAAAGCACTTGTTATTCACGATCGTGATTCACATGAAGATGTTCTCTCTGTCCTCCTTGAAGTAGGAGCACCGGAGAAGACTGTCTTTCACTGCTTCTCAGGCGATGTCGAGATGGCCAAGACCGGTATTGAACGCGGATATATCCTCTCTTTCGCCGGCACAATGACTTTCAAGAACGCACCTGCCCTGCGGGAAGCGGTCAAGCTTGTTCCTCATAGCCAGCTCTTGGTGGAGACAGATTCTCCATTCTTAGCGCCCACACCTCACCGCGGTATGCAGAACACCCCCGCACAAATTCCTACGATTGTCCGAGCCATGGCGGCAGAGCGTGGAGAAGATTTAGCTGAGCTCTGCGAGAGCCTTTCTAAGAACACAGAGCGCGTCTTTGGGTCCTTTGCATGAGCCTGCTCGGCGCGGCAGAGATTCGCGAGTTGGCAGCAGCCCTTGATCTCAAACCATCTAAATCATTGGGACAGAACTTCGTTCACGATGGCAACACATGTCTGAAGATTGTTCGCACCGCAGGTGTTCAACCCGATGATGTCGCCCTTGAAATTGGTCCAGGACTTGGCTCTCTCACACTCGCCATGATGCAAGAGGCAAAGGCGGTAGTAGTAGTTGAGATCGATAAGCGGTTAGCCGATCAATTGCCCATTACGGCGGCAAAGCATTCAGATAATCCAGAGAAGTTAACTGTCATCAATAAAGATGCGCTGCAGATTGATTCATTACCAATAGATCCCACTGTTCTCATCGCTAACTTGCCCTATAACGTCTCTGTCCCAGTCTTCCTACATATGCTCGAGCGATTCCCAACTCTACGTACCGGTGTTGTGATGGTGCAGGCTGAGGTTGCAGATCGCCTTGCAGCATCGCCATCAACGAAGGAGTATGGAGTTCCAAGTGTGAAGGCTGCGTGGTGGGCCGATGTGAGTGGCGCTGGAGTTGTCTCGCGACAAATCTTCTGGCCCATCCCTAATGTTGAATCAAAGTTGGTGGCATTTACGCGACGTGCAACTCCCGGTGATGAAGCGCTTCGCCTGCGCACATTTGCAATTATTGATCTCGCCTTTGCCCAACGTCGAAAGATGTTGCGTTCTGCGCTCTCATCGCGTTACGGGGGATCGGCTCCTGCTGAGGCGCTCTTAAGTGGCGCCGGAATCGATCCCACCCTGCGCGGTGAGGCTCTCGATATCGCAGCCTTCGTCGCCATTGCAGAGCACGAAGCAAAGTTGAAAGAGATAGGCTCTTAGCGTGGTCCTAAATTCTGTAACCGTGCGAGTACCTGCAAAGGTGAACTTGCAGCTCTCTGTTGGTCCACGAGAGTCCGATGGTTATCACAACCTGATCTCTGTCTTCCAAGCAGTCTCTATCTTTGATGAAGTAACCATTACAGAGTCAAATCCTGGAAGTGGCGTCACAATCTCGATCACTGGTGAACAAACACATGGCGTTCCTGAAGATGGTACTAACCTCGCGGTAAAGGCAGCGCAGCTCATCGGTAAGAAGTTTGATATCGATGTTGATGTGCATATCGAGGTGAAGAAATCGATTCCTGTAGCTGGAGGTATGGCAGGCGGCTCAGCAGATGCTGCAGCAACGCTAGTCGCGATGGATGCGCTCTATAAGTTAGAGGCAACGCGAGAAGAGTTGCTGGCGCTGGGTAGCCAACTCGGCAGCGATGTCCCTTTCATGATTGCCGGAGGCACCGCAGTTGGCACAGGTCGCGGTGACCAATTAACTGCAGCGCTATCACGCGGCACCTATCACTGGGTATTTGCCCTCTCCACTGTCGGACTTTCAACTCCAGCTGTCTATAGCGAGTGCGATCGGATGCGCGCTGAACTTCAAGTTGCCGATCCCAAGGTGAGCGATGCGCTGATGCAGGCGTTGCTTTCAGGAAATCCTGAACTTGTCGGAAAAGCACTCACCAATGATTTACAACGTCCTGCATGTTCACTACGACCATCGCTGGAGTTGGTTCTTGAAGTCGGTCGTGATTACGGTGCACTCGGCACAATTGTCTCTGGCTCAGGACCCACCGTTGCATTCCTAGTCGCAGATGAAGAGGCGGGGCTAGATCTCGCAGTTGCACTCACAGCAAGTGGCGTCGTGGGAAGCGTTGCACGTGCAACTGGCCCTGTGCATGGAGCTCGTGTAATTTAGAGTTTTTAAGTTACTCAGATTCGAGATCGAAATTAGCAGCAAGGCGACTTAGTAAATCGGCAAGCTCTGCTTGCTCACCTTTATTTAAATCAGTGAGAAATGCGCGCTCATTCTTCAATAATTGATCGAGCGCTTCATCAACCTTCTTCATTCCAAGCGGGGTAAGAGAGACCAAAGAGCCTCGACCATCGTTGGGATCTGGTTCACGATTAATTAATTTCAGCTCTTCTAAACGATCGAGACGGTTTGTCATCGTTCCGCTCGTCACCATCGTCTCTTGCATCAATTGACCCGGTGACAAAGTATGAGGAGAGCCGGCGCGACGAAGAGCTGCGAGAACATCGAAGCCCCAGGTGTCGAGCTCTGCGAAGGCATCTCTACGGGCCAAATCGAGGTGGCGGGAGATGCGGGTAATGCGGCTCAGGATTGCAAGTGGGGAGAGATCGGCATCTGGTCGCTCGCGCTTCCAGGCCGCTATGAGGCGGTCCACCTCATCGCGATGATCTTCGTTCTGCTCCATGCGGGCTAGGTTATCGGTGAAAGTGCTCTAACTCCTTCAGTTTGGAAAGTCAGGCGGTGATAAGGGAGAATATAGGTTCCGCCATTGTGTAGTGGCTAGCACATGGGCCTTTGAAGCCCAGGGTCCAGGATCGATACCTGGTGGCGGAGCAATGAATTGCCCGCCAGAGTAAATGGCGCAGCCTCCGGTAGTGTCCGAATAAATGGTGAGCAAGTAGACTGCCTCCATGAGCCTTGAAACCGTAGTCATTCTCGCTGCGGGCGAAGGTACGCGGATGAAATCGCAGACTCCTAAGGTTCTCCACGAGATAGCTGGTCGCTCACTCCTAGGCCACGTCCTTACCGCCTGCCACACCCTTAATCCCAAGCAGCTACGAGTCGTTGTGGGATCAGGGCGCGAAAAGGTGGAGGCGCATCTGGCGCAGATCGCACCTGAGGTCACAACTGTCTTTCAAGAACATCGCGGAGGCACCGGCCACGCTGCACAGCTGGCGCTCGCTGGCTTAGATCCTCAAGGCACCATTCTTATTTTGGCTGGCGATACACCAATGCTCACAGGTGAATCACTGGCTGCGCTTCTTGAGGGTCACCATGCAGGTGGTTTCACGGCATCAGTCTTAACTGCGGAACATCCAGAGCCAACTGGATATGGACGCATTATTCGCGGCGATGATGGATCACTTCTTCGCATCGTGGAAGAGAAAGATGCCGATGAGTTTGAGAAGGCGATTGAAGAGATCAACTCAGGTGTTTACGCATTTGATGCGGTAAAGCTTGTTGGCGCCATTGGAAAGTTGCGTAATGACAATGCACAAGGCGAGCTCTATCTCACCGATGTTATTGAAATTCTTCGCAATGATGGTGGCAAGATTGCAGCGGTCTGCATCAATGATTTCACAGAGACTCTTGGAGTCAACGATCGAGTCCAACTAGCTGAAGCAGAGGCGCTCTTACGCGATCGCATCAATGAAAAACTTATGCGCAGCGGTGTCACCATCGTCGATCCCACAACAACATGGGTGGGTGCAGATTCTGTTATTGCTCAGGATGTCACTCTCTTACCCGGAACTTTCATCGGCGGAAAGACAAGTATTGAGACCGGGGCAATTATCGGTCCACGTTGCCACCTTATTGATTGCACAGTCGCAGAGGGCGCTGAAGTAAAAGAGACCTATGCAACCTCAACTGTAATTGGAGCCCACGCAAGCGTTGGTCCCTTTACCTATCTGCGACCAGGCACTGTCTTGGCTGCACATACACGTGCTGGAGCATTCGTTGAGATGAAGAATGCATCCCTCGGAGAAGGTTCAAAGGTCCCACATCTTTCCTATGTGGGAGATGCAACGATTGGCGAAGGTAGCAATATCGGCGCTGCGACCATCTTTGTTAATTACGATGGCATCGAAAAGCACCAGACAACTGTCGGAGATCATGTCCGAATCGGAAGCGACAGCATGCTTGTTGCCCCCGTCACTATTGGAGATGGCGCCTACACAGCTGCCGGATCTGTCATTACTGAAGATGTTCCAGCCGGCGCCATGGGCGTTGGTCGTGCGAAGCAGCGAAATGTAATAGGTTGGGTACTGCGTAAGCGCCCAGGCACCAAGTCAGCTGAAGCAGCAGCTTCAGCTCCAAGCAACGACCAGGAAGGCTGATACTCGTGAGCGAAATCCGTTTATCCTCAGAGAAAAAACTTCGTCTCTTTTCCGGTCGCGGATTTCCAGAGCTATCGCAGGCAGTTGCCGAAGAGCTCGGCATTCCGCTCACACCAACTTCTGCATATGACTTTGCCAATGGTGAAATCTTTGTTCGCTTTGAAGAATCAGTTCGTGGTTGCGATGCCTTTGTAATTCAGTCACATGCAAACCCAATTAATAAGCAGATCATGGAACAACTGATCATGGTCGATGCCCTTAAGCGCGCATCAGCAAAGCGCATCACAGTTGTGACGCCTTTCTATGGTTATGCTCGTCAAGATAAGAAGAGCCGTGGTCGTGAGCCAATCACAGCGCGCTTGATGGCAGATCTCTTTAAGACAGCTGGCGCAGATCGCCTCATGGTGGTCGATCTCCACACATCACAGATTCAGGGTTTCTTCGATGGTCCAGTGGATCATCTCTTTGCTCTTCCTATGCTCGCCGATTACGTTGGTAGCAAGGTTGATCGCAACTCGTTGACAATTGTTTCGCCTGACTCAGGTCGCGTCCGCGTTGCAGAGCGTTGGTCAGAGCTTCTTGGTGGATGCCCAATCGCATTTATTCATAAGACTCGCGACCCACTTGTTCCCAATGAAGCCGTTGTCGGCAAGGTCGTTGGCGAGGTCGAAGGTCGCACCTGCGTCGTTATCGATGACATGATCGATACAGCAGGAACAATCACCAAAGCTGTCGATGCCCTCTTTGAAGCTGGCGCACGTGATGTCATCGTTGCCGCTACTCACGCTGTCTTCTCAGGTCCTGCTGTGGAGCGCCTGAAGAACTCTCGTGCTGTTGAGGTTGTAGTCACTGACTCACTTCCACTCAACGACGATCAGAAGTTCGATAAGTTAACCGTCATCTCAATCGCACCTTTACTTGCTCGTGCGATTCGTGAAGTCTTCGAAGATGGCTCAGTTACCAGCCTCTTTGATGGCCATAGCTAAGAGCTACCCTTCTCCATCTCTCGATAGAAAGCATAGGCAATGAGAGTTGCAGGGATTGCATTCCAACGTTCCTGAGGACTTCTTGAAAGTGCATTGACCAATACGCTAATTGAACTGAGCGCAAAGAATATTTTGATGATCACTTCGCTCCGTGGAACTTTTCGGAAGAGAAGTTCAATCTGATAAATCACTATTGCGAGGTTGATCAGATATGCGATTCGAATGCCAGTAGGGAAGTTATCGAATTGCCCACCAGCTGCTCGGGTGAAGGCGTAACTTTGATTAGCGATGACGCCGATTACGAGGAAAATGTTCCAGCCAAATGCCAGGAGTAGAGTGGCCTTAAAGATGCGGTTCATATGAAAAAGATACGCTCAATTGTGGTGAATTTGGAGAATCCCCTCCCAGCCCCATAAACTTCAACCATTCTGGCGAGGGTTTCGAACGAAACCGTTATCGACGGCAAGGTATCCAACTCCTAGTCAGAGCACATCGCCCCCGGTTCATAGCCAAAGGCTTTGAACTACTAACTAGGAGTTTTTTCATGGCAGAAGTATCAATCAACGGCACAACACGTACCGAGTTCGGTAAGGGTGCATCACGCCGCGCACGTCGCGATGGACTAGTTCCTGCAGTGATCTACGGTCACGGGGAAGCCCCAGTTCACATCACACTCAACGCTCGTGATCTCGGAAATGCTCTTAAGGAGTCAAACGTTCTCCTTAACATCACATTCGATGGCAAGACAGAGCTCACACTTCCAAAGTCAATTGTTAAGCACCCACTCAAGCAGAACCTTGAGCACATCGACCTCGTTCTCGTCCGTCGCGGTGAGAAGGTAACAATTCAGGTTCCAATCCATACTGAAGGAAAGCACGATCCAGATGGAATCCTTGAGCACGTTCACAACACACTTGAAGTTGAGGCAGAGGCAACATCTATTCCTAAGTTCCTCGTTCTCGATATCGAGGGCATGAAGGCGGGAACATTCAAGCTTGCATCTGATGTAATCCTTCCAGCTGGCGTTACTCTCGTAATTGATCCAACTGCAACAGTTGTTCACCTTTCAGAGCGCCGTGCAGCTTCAGCTGATGACGCTGCTGCAGCACCAGCTGCTGATGCTCCAGCACCAGCTGCTGAATAAGTAGTAAAGAACTCTGACTCGTTATGACGTGGTTGGTAGTAGGGCTCGGTAATCCGGGCGATCAATACGCTGCCACCCGTCATAACGTCGGTCAGATGGTTATCGATGAATTAGCAAAGCGTCACAACGTTAAGTTCTCTTCACATAAATCTCGCACCTCTATCGCAGCCTATAAATTAGGTTTTGGAGTCGATGCGCATTCAGTAATACTCGCTAAATCTCTCGGCTATATGAACGAGACCGGCGGACCAATTAAAGCTCTCGCACAGTTCTATTCGGTAGAGCCAGCGAAGATCATTGTTCTCCATGATGAACTTGATATTGATTTCGCTGCAATCCGCACCAAGCTAGGCGGTGGCGATAATGGCCACAATGGTTTGAAATCAATGACCTCTGCCTTCGGTGGTCCTGATTACTTCCGTATTCGCCTCGGGATCGGGCGACCAATGGGGCAGCAAGATCCAGCAGATTTTGTATTGAAACAATTTAGCCAGCCAGAGAAGAAGGAACTGCCACTCTTCTTAGATCGCAGCGCAGATGCAGTTGAGTTCCTGATTGAAAAAGGTCTCGAACTTACCCAGAGTAAATTTAACTCGTAGCACTTGGGCGAGGATGCATTAATTGTTTTGCCTACTCGGCAAAATCCCCACCTCGACCAGTAATCTTCTTATTCTTCTTAGTAGGTCTTTCATAGCTAATAATCAGTAGCGCGAGTAATCCAGTGAAGACCGCAAAAATTGCTATTCCAACAATCATGCCGTACCTAGAACTGCCCAAAGTACTAGTGCAAATGTTGCAAGACCAAGACCGACGATTGCAATTGCAGAGAGGGAGAGAAGTCCACGAGAATCTGCAACTTTCTTTGTCAGAGCAGAAGGGCTCTTGATGCGATTGAGATCAACGAGTAATGCTTCCGCTTCTCGAATCGCCGCATACTGGGAGATGATCGCCAAGATGCCTGTTACTGCGGCGATTCCAATAGCTAAATACTTTGCGCCGTCAGTTGCGTTATCAAATTTACCGAAGGCTGCTGTGACTGAAACTCCGATTAAAACAAGAGCAGGTGCCATCTGAGCGCTAATGACGCTATTTCGCTTTTGATTCCACAATTTGAGCAGTGTTATTTCATCCATGAGTGTCTCCTTAGGTTGTTCCCAAGATACTCCGAGCCTAGGGTTTGCGCTAGGTCATAAACCTAAGTGTCAGCCAGTATTACGAAGGCCAGTTGCCACACCATTTATAGTGAGCAGTAAGGCGCGGACCAGGGTTGGCTCTGCCTGATCTCCTGCCTTGCGAACACGATCGAGGAGATTGACCTGCAGTGAGTGCAGTGGAGCTAAATACTGATCGCGCACCTCAAGTGTGCGAGAGAGAACTGGTTGGTTTCCAAGAAGCGCAGACTTTCCAGTCAGTAAGAGAATCTCAGAGACTGTGAGTGCATACTCTTCCTCGATTGTGCCTAGGAAGTGTTGCAGTTCAGCTGGAACAAGAGTCTCAACATAGCGACGGGCGGTCTTGAGATCTGTCTTTACAAGAGTCATCTCAACATTGCTGATAAAGGTGGAGAAGAAGTGCCATTCAGCGAGCATCTTCTTTAATACATCTGTCTTTCCTGCTTCACGGGCTGACTTAAGACCACTGCCAACACCGAACCAGCCAGGAACAATCTGACGAGATTGAGTCCAGCCAAAGACCCAAGGAATCGCACGCAATGAATCAAGACCGCCTGATGCATCTGGGCGACGTGAAGGGCGTGATCCAAGGAAGAGATTTCCTAGCTGCTCCACTGGAGTGGAGGCATAGAAATATGCAGGTAGATCTGGATGATCGATGAGAGTGCGGTAACGAGTAAATGAGTTATCTGAGACTAGGTTCATGCACTCATTCCACTGTGCAAGATCTTCTGGACTTTGGCGAGGGCCACGGTTGAGAACTGTCGCCTCAAGGGATGCTGCGAGGGTGAGTTCAACATTCTCTCGAGCAAGCGCTGGAAGCGCGTACTTATCGGAGATGACTTCACCTTGCTCAGTCATCTTGATTTCACCATCGACTGAACCCCAAGGAAGAGCGACAAGCGCCTCATAGGTAGGACCGCCACCGCGACCAACAGAGCCTCCACGACCGTGGAATAAACGCAACTTCACGCCATGCTTCATAGCAACATCGCGTAGACGTCGCTGAGCACGGTGGATCTCCCACTGACTGGTTGCGATTCCCGCATCCTTATTCGAATCGGAATAGCCAAGCATTACCTCTTGGATATTTCCGCGAATCTCAACGAGTGAACGATAAGTTGGATCAGAGAGCAACTTCTCAAGAATGTCACCAGCTGCACGAAGCTCGGCAACTGTTTCAAGGAGCGGCGCAAAACCAATCTTGGCAACCTTCTTATCGAGATCGACCAGACCCGCATACTTTCCAAGGAGGGCAGCAGCAATTAAATCATCAGCACCCTTTGTCATAGAGACGATGTAAGTCTCAATTACTTCAGGACCGAATCGCTCAATCAAATCTGAGATTGCAACAAATGTATTGAGGGTCTTTGCAGCTGCTGCATCGAGCGTTGATGCACTTCGCTTCAAACCATTAGCGAGTTCTGATGTGAGAATCGGGAACTTCTCATCGTGAGAGAGTTCTAGGTAACCCTCGCCGAGGAAATTCTTAAGAACATTATGGTGAGCATCAGAGTGCTCGCGAACATCAAGAGTTGCATGGGTAAGGCCAAAGGCGGCGATACTACGAATCGTGCGCTCAAGTAAGCCGGTGGCAATGAGCTCACCGCGGTGCTTAAAAAGAGAATCACGCATCAATGTGAGGTCAGCAAGTAGTTCTTCAGTATTGGCATAGTCACGGCCAGGAACATGTGGGCCACCCACAGCATGGCGATTACGTGTGAAGGCTAAGCGGTGCACGATTGCCGTTGCCTTTAGGCGATATGGCTCCTGTGCATTGAGGCGGAGAAAGCGTGGTTCAAACTCGGGAATATGCTTGAGGTCTTCGGCAACAGAGGCGCTGAGTTCTGGGGTCGCACCAGCAATACGTGTTGAGACAGAGAGCATTTGACGTAAACGATCCATCGCAGCGATTGTGGTGCGGATTGCGTGACCCACTTGAAGAACAACTGCATCCTCAGTTACCTGGGGAGTGATATTTGGATTTCCATCACGGTCTCCACCAATCCATGTGCCGAAGGTCAATGGACGAGCAGTAACGGGAAGATCCACATTGAGACGCTTGAGTTCACGGGCAAAGTCATTGAGAACTTCTGGAACAGTCTGCTTGGCAAGATCATCAAGGTAGTAGAGAGCGTTCATCGCTTCATCAAGAGGTTCAGGGCGATCAAGGCGGAGTTCATCTGTCTGCCATAAGAGATCAACAGTTTCTGCCAAACGTTCCTCTTGTGTCACGCTCTTTGGAAGATCGAGCAGCGTTGAAATTTCTGAGAGCTTTCCAAGAATTGAACGTCGCGCAGCCTCTGTTGGGTGTGCAGTAAAGACTGGGCGCACCTGAAGTTCAGAGACCCACTTCTCGATATCTGCTTGAGTAATTTCATAACCTGAAGCGGGATTTTCTTTCGCATCAATAATTTTATCGACCGCCTGAGTAAGCCATGACTTTCCATCGCGACGAGCTTCAGCCAACACGCGAGAGCGGTGTACTTGTTCGGCGACATTTGCTAAGTGGAAGTAGGTGCTAAATGCACGAACTAGATCGACAGCTTGGTCATCAGTGATTTTCTCAAGCAGTGCATCTTCACCACTGTCACGAACAGCCTTACGAACTTTCTCAACAAGTTCAAGGAGTTCAGGTCCTTCTTGGCGGACAAGAGATTGTCCTAAGAGGTCGCCAAGGCGTCTGACATCGCTGCGGAGAACAGCATCATCGGTTGCGATGATTGATGAAGAGATCTGGCCTGTGGTCACGGCGTAATTCTCGCACCCCAGAGCACCGGCGTGAGACGCTCAATCTCAATATTCGATAATCCCCTCGGTGAGTTAACATTGGCCATATCAAGCCCCCCTTCTATTAGAAGTGGGGCATAGGCGCGTTGGAAAGGAGTCGGCGGCCATGTTGGGATTACTCGCAGATCTAGCCACCAACGAGGAGCTCTCTCAAGCACTCACAACGCATCAGCGAATCATTGCGCCAGCCTCCAGCAATCCATTTCTCATAGCGTTGCGAGCCAAGAGCGACCCGATCCTGGTCGTGACGAGTTCGAGTCGCGGGGCAGAGGACCTCGCGGAGGACCTTCGCAATCTCCACCCTACCGTTCTTGAATTTCCAGCATGGGAGACCTTGCCTCATGAAAGGCTGAGTCCGCGCAGCGACACTGTGGCGCAACGAATTCAAACCTTGGCCACACTTAAAGCGATGCCAGCAGATTCAAACCCGATTGTGGTGGCACCAATCCGCGCTGTGATTCATCGATTTATTGCATCCCTTGCACAAGAGCCTTTGATGACTATCGAGCTAGGTCAAGAAGTTTCACTTACCGTACTTATTCGCCACTTCACATCGCTCTCATACTCGCGGACAGATCTTGTAGAAAAGCGTGGTGAGTTTGCGGTGCGCGGAGGCATTGTCGATGTCTTCCTGCCTCTTTCTGATTACCCCGTCCGAATTGATTTCTTCGGCGATGAGATTGAAGAGCTTCGTTACTTTGATATTGCTGATCAACGCACCACAAAGCCAGTAACAGGAAAGCTCACAATCATTCCTTGTCGAGAACTCCTCATTTCAGATGCGATTAAAGAACGTGCTGAAGAGATTAAGCATCGCTTTCCTGCAGCTCTTGAAGTTTTTGAAAAGTTAGCCCAAGGAATTAGCGTCGATGGAATGGAATCACTCATTCCATTCTTGGTCGATGAGCATTCAACTATCTTTGATCGCATCAACCCGCGCAGCACTGTGATCTTCATTGAAGAAGAGCGGACCAAGTCTCGCACCGCAGATCTCATTGAAACTAATGAAGAGTTCTTGCAAGCTTCTTGGTCTAACGCATCGCTAGGTGGAGCGGCGCCAATGCCGGTAGATAAGGTCACATACCTTGATTGGGATTCACTGTTGGGTGAAATTGTTGGCCACTCACTTAAGCACGTGGCTCTCAATAGCTTTGGATCAGATCTTGATGAAGGCGCCTACTTCACCGATTTTGCACCGGTGGAGCCGATGCGTGGCAATATTGATCGCTTAATCCAGCTACTGGGAGATGGCCTAAACCAGCACCAGAGCGTCCTCTTTGCTGCCACCGGACATGGCATGGCTGAGCGCTTTGCCGGAATCTTCCGCGATGCAGATCTTCCAGTTCAGTTGAGCGCAGCACTGGCAGCCCGTCCCACAAAGGGCGCTATTCACATCTTTCAATCAACTCTCGCCCATGGATTTACTAGTGAAGATTCAGAGCTTCTCTTTATCACCGAGCGAGATCTATCAGGCAGCAAGGTCACATCAAAAGATGGCGCCCGGATGCCGACAAAACGTAAGCAGGCAATTGATCCACTAGAGCTCAAAGCCGGAGATTATGTTGTTCATGAACAACATGGAATAGGCCGCTATGTTGAATTAGTGCAGCGCACAGTTGGGGGAATCACTCGTGAATATCTCGTCATTGAATATGCGCCAGCAAAGCGCGGCCAACCGGGCGATCGTATATTTGTCCCGACAGACACCCTTGAACAGGTAAGTAAATATGTGGGCGGAGAGGCGCCAGCTGTTCACCGAATAGGAAGCGGAGAGTGGCAGAAGGCAAAGGGACGTGCACGTAAAGCGGTGCGTCAGATTGCTGGTGAACTCATTCGCCTCTACGCCGCGCGCACGAGTGCGCCAGGCTATGCATTCTCACCGGACACACCTTGGCAGCGTGAACTCGAAGATGCCTTTAGCTATATCGAAACTCCTGATCAGCTCTCCACCATTGAAGATGTCAAGCGCGATATGGAGCGCCCATATCCAATGGATCGCATCATCTGCGGCGATGTCGGTTATGGAAAGACTGAGATTGCAATACGTGCTGCATTTAAAGCGGTGCAAGATGGAAAGCAGGTTGCGGTTCTTGTGCCAACAACGCTATTGGTCCAGCAACATACAAAGACCTTTGCCGAGCGTTATGCAGGGTTCCCACTCAAGGTCGCTGGCATCTCTCGTTTCAACACCGCGAAGGAGAGCAAAGAGATTCTCAAGGAGCTAGAAGCTGGCTCCCTCGATGTCATCGTCGGCACCCATCGCCTCCTCTCAAACGACGTGGTTTTTAAAGATCTTGGCCTTGTCATAGTGGATGAAGAACAGCGTTTTGGCGTTGAGCAGAAGGAATCTTTGAAGAAGATGCGCACAACGGTGGATGTCCTTGCTATGTCTGCAACGCCTATTCCGCGCACACTTGAGATGGCGGTGACCGGCATCCGTGAGATGTCGACCATTACGACACCACCTGAGGAGCGCCACCCAATCTTGACCTATGTGGGCCCGGCTGATGAGTCACAGATCAAGGCTGCAATTCACCGTGAACTCCTGCGCGATGGCCAGATCTTCTATCTCCACAATCGAGTCGATTCTATTGACCGGTGTGCTTCACATATTCAGGAGTTAATCCCGGAGGCAAGAATTCGCGTTGCCCACGGACAGATGAGTGAGCATCAATTAGAAGATGTGATTCTAGGTTTCTGGAACCGTGACTTTGATGTCCTTGTCTGCACCACAATTGTTGAGAGTGGACTCGATATTCCTAACGCCAACACTTTGATTGTTGAACATGCGGAGAACTTCGGACTATCACAACTTCACCAGTTGCGAGGTCGTGTGGGACGAGGTCGTGAACGTGGATACGCCTACTTCCTTTATCCAGCAGATAAACCTCTAAGTGAAGTTTCATTAGATCGACTCAAGACGATTGCTACAAATACAGATCTTGGTTCAGGAATGCGAGTAGCGCTTAAGGATCTAGAGATTCGCGGTGCCGGCAACTTACTCGGAGGCGAACAATCTGGTCACATCGCCGATGTCGGCTTCGATCTCTATATGCGTATGGTTGGTGAAGCCGTTCAAGATTACAAATCCGGAATCATTGAAGGTGATGAGGTCAATCACGAGTGCAAAGTTGAGCTACCTCTCAATGCTCATCTCTCTGAAGTGTATGTGCCGGGAGAGCGCCTTCGCCTAGATCTCTATCGCCGCCTTGCAGATGTGCGCAATAGCGAAGATGTTCAATCTATTCGCGAAGAGATGATTGATCGTTTCGGTGAACTGCCGGAGGAGGCGAATTTACTTCTCGATGTTGCCGAACTTCGCGCTTTTGCAAAATCTCTCGGAGTCCGGGAGGTAGTCCTAGCTGGGAAGTATGTGAGAATTTCACCTCTGACCTTGCCGGAATCAAAGCAGCTCAGACTCAACCGCTTATTCCCTTCATCGCTCTATAAATCACAGACTTCTACTGTGATGGTGACCATTCCCCGCGCTGGCGCATGGTCCCCACCCGCACAATCAGAGCCAAATATGGGGGATACTTCTCTTCTAGCGTTTGCCCGTCAGGCGCTGACCGAGTTAACCAGCGCATAGCGCTATCGACGATATTGGAGCCTGTTGTGAAGAAGATTCTCTCCCTGATTGCTGTTCTCTCACTTGCCACTTTAACGGCGTGCGGGCAGGCAAATAGCGCAGCAACTCTCGGCGATATCACGATCTCGCAGACGCAGTTCCAAGAGACGGTCGACACCCTGCTTGCAGAACGTAAGGGTGTTGATATTTCTCAGATGCAGCTTCAAAGCGGTGGTGAACTCAACCGTAGCCAGCTCCGCTTCATGATCATCACAACTGTCTTTGATGAAATTGCAAAAGAACTCAAGCTTGAAGTAACGAAGACCGAAGTTGCTACAACTTCACAGGATTTGATTTCACAAAGTGGTGGCGAAGAAGCCCTAGCAACCAACCTTGTTGCAGCCCAGATTGCCTCTACCAACTTTGATCGCTATGTCCGCGCCATCATTATCTCTGACAAGCTCACAGCAGCTCTTCAATCTTCCGGCGTGAGCGAGGAAGAAGTTGGGGCGCGAATCTCAGAGCTCGTTACCGCCAAGGGTAAAGAGTTGAAAATTACAATCAATCCACGTTATGGCGCATGGGATTATGAATCAGGCGATATCGTCGCCACCGATTCAGCAAGTGGCGCAGTCACATCGCCAACCACCACCGAATAACCTCTTCGAATAGCTAGCCGACTTTTATGTCTGAGCGCTCCTTCGGTTCTGAACTTCTACGTCTCGTGGAAGTAATGGATAAACTTCGCTCTCCTGGTGGGTGTGCATGGGATGCCGAGCAGACTCATGACTCACTCATAAAATATTTGTTGGAAGAGTCCTACGAGTTTATTGATGCAATTGAGAGTGATGATCGCGTAGGAATGCGGGAAGAGCTCGGCGATGTCTTGCTCCAGGTTTACTTCCATTCACGGATTGCACAAGATCACCCCACAGATCCATTCACAATTGACGATGTTGCTGGGGCAATTGCAGATAAATTGATCAGCCGCCACCCACATGTCTTCGCTGGGGTTGAGGTCAGCGGAACAGATGAGATCATCGAAAATTGGGAGGCGATTAAGGCAAAGGAGAAGGGGCGCACATCTGCCATCGATGGCGTCGCAATGTCTCAGCCTGCCCTGCCGCTCGTCTCCAAATTGATCTATCGCGCCGATAAATATGGCGCCCCACTCGATATTCCTGACTTTGAAAGCTCAGAGCCGGCGACAGAGAAGTCGGTAGGCGAGGCTCTCGCCTCGGTGATTGCCTGGGCATATAAGCATCAAATCGACCCAGAATTAGCTCTTCGCGCCCAGGCTCGTACCTATATCGAGCAGCTCACCCGCTCCAGTCAGGCTAAATAAGCGGGGTAAGATTGCCTCAGGTCGTTCAACGGTGAGCGCTTATCTCGTATACAAGTGCATGTAACGCATTTACACTCGAAGGAGTCCCAAGTGGCAATTATCGAAGCAATCGGCGCCCGAGAAATTCTTGATTCGCGCGGAAATCCAACTGTTGAAGTAGAAGTTCAGCTCGAAGATGGAACTCAGGCACGTGCTGCCGTTCCAAGCGGTGCATCAACAGGTGCATTTGAAGCATCAGAGCTTCGCGATGGCGATAAGAAGCGCTACCTTGGCAAGGGTGTTCTTAAGGCAGTTGCCTATGTCAACGATGAGATTGCTCCAGCAATCGAAGGTTATGACTCACAGGATCAGCGCCTCATCGACTCAGAGATGATTGCACTCGATGGCACACCAAATAAGTCACGTCTTGGTGCAAACTCAATCCTCGGTGTTTCTCTCGCAGTTGCTAAGGCATCTGCTGAATCATCTGATCTCTCATTGTTCCGCTACGTCGGTGGACCAAACGCACACGTTCTTCCAGTACCAATGATGAATATCCTCAACGGTGGAGCACATGCTGACACCAATGTTGATGTTCAAGAGTTCATGATTGCTCCAATTGGCGCAGCAACATTCCGCGAATCACTTCAGTGGGGTGCTGAGATTTATCACGCACTTAAGGCTGTTCTCAAGAAGCGCGGACTCGCAACTTCTGTTGGCGATGAAGGTGGATTTGCTCCAAACCTTGACTCAAACCGTGCTGCGCTCGACCTCATCATTGAGGCAATCTCGGCAGCAGGATTTAAGCCAGGAACAGATATCGCACTTGCAATGGACGTTGCAGCAACTGAGTTCCATGATGCAGGTAAGTACAAGTTTGAGGGCAAGATGCTCTCATCTGATGAAATGATCGCGTACTACGCTGACTTGGTAGCTTCTTATCCAATCGTTTCAATCGAAGATCCATTGAATGAAGAGGATTGGGCTGGCTGGAAGTCAATGACAGCATCCCTCGGCTCAAAGATTCAGATTGTTGGAGATGACTTGTTCGTTACCAACCCAACGCGTCTTGCAAAGGGTATTGATACAGATACAGCTAATGCACTTCTTGTGAAGGTAAACCAAATTGGTACTTTGACAGAGACTCTCGATGCAGTAGATCTCGCACACCGTGCTAACTACCGCAGCATGATGTCTCACCGTTCAGGCGAGACAGAAGACACCACTATTGCTGACCTTGCAGTTGCAACTAACTGCGGCCAGATCAAGACTGGTGCCCCATCACGCACAGAGCGCGTTGCTAAGTACAACCAGCTTCTTCGCATTGAAGAAGAACTCTCTGACGGCGCTGTCTATGCAGGTCGCCAGGCCTTCCCACGCTTTAAGGCATAAGGAATTTAGCAATGGTCCGTCGATCCTCTGGTCGCGCAAGGAGCAAGAGCTACCGTTCACGTAGCTTGAACTTCAACCGCAACCAGGGATCGGGTCGGACCTTTGCTATTGCCGCAATCCTCTTCGCGTTAGCGCTATTTCTTGCGCCACCGATAAAGAATTACTTCACACAACGTGCACAGATAAGCGCTCTAGAGGCTCAACTCTCCAGTGATTACACAGCACTTGAGGCAGCACGTAAAGAGCTAACGCTCTGGCAAGACCCTAATTACATTAAATCTCAAGCACGTGAACGCCTCCACTTTGTAATGCCGGGAGAACGTCAGTACATCGTTACTGGGGGAGATGAGACGGAAGATTCAAATAACAACAGGATTAGCGTTGTAGAGAACCTCCCGGAAGGTCAGCCTTGGTACACACGGATGATTGCATCTGTGACAGAGGCAGGAAAGCAGTGAGCGACCGCACCCCCACTCAATCTGATCTCGACGTTATTGAGCGCCAACTTGGTCGCACACCGCGAGATGTTCACGCTATCTCTTATCGCTGCCCATGTGGCAACCCTGCTGTTGTGGAGACTCCTCCTCGTTTAGGCAATGGCGAACCCTTTCCAACTTTCTACTATGCAACATGCCCACGCCTGACAGCTGCGATTTCAACCCTTGAAACAACAGGTCTCATGGGCGAGATGAATGAACGTCTTGCAACAGACCACGTTCTAGCCGGTGAATATGCAGCTGCCCATGATGATTACATCGCATCTCGTAGCGCGCTAGGTATTGAAGTTCCTGAGGTTGAGAATATCTCCGCCGGTGGCATGCCTGACCGTGTGAAATGTCTGCACTCACTTGTTGCTCATTCGCTTTCAGCAGGTCAAGGTGTTAACCCACTTGGTGATGAAGCATTGTCAAAACTTCCTGAATGGTGGAAGAGCAACCCATGCGAGTAGCCGCTATCGATTGTGGTACCAACTCAATTCGCCTTCTCATTGCAGATATTGATGGCAGTAACTTCCGTGAAATCACACGTCAGATGGAGGTCGTCCGTTTAGGTCAGGGCGTTGATAAGACTGGTGCATTCCACCCCGATGCAATCGCTCGCACACTTGCAGCCGTTGATCTCTATGCAGCCGAGATTGCAAAGCGTGGTGTTGAGAAGATTCGCTTCTGTGCCACGAGTGCAACACGTGATGCAACTAATCGCGCACTCTTTATTGATGGCGTGAAAGAGCGTCTAGGCATTGAGCCTGAGGTTATTGCCGGTGAAGTAGAAGCGGCGCTCTCCTTCCAGGGAGCAACAAAGGACTTTGATAAATCACAAGGACCATTTCTTGTTATCGATATTGGCGGAGGATCTACCGAGTTCGTCTTCGGAACCAACTCAGTAGAAGCAGCTCGCAGCATGAATATCGGTTGTGTTCGCATGTCTGAGCGCCACTTCACAGGTGATCAACCAGATCCAGGACAGATTGCATCTGCCATTGAAGATATTGATGAAGCTATCCGCCAGGCCGCAAAGTCAGTACCTATTACTGATGCTAAGACTGTAATCATGGTCGCTGGTACCGCAACAACAGTTGCTGCTGCAGCGCTCGATCTGCCTGCATATGACCGTTACGCAATCCATCTTTCTCGTATTAGCGCGGAGCGCACGCATCAGATTTCTACTGAACTTCTCCGTGAAACACGTGAGCAACGTGCCGCACATGGATATATGCACCCAGGTCGCGTCGATGTAATTGGTGCGGGTTCACTCGTTCTAGATCGGATCATGATCGCAACAGGAGCAAGTGAATTCGTTGCATCTGAATCAGATATTCTCGATGGAATGGCTTGGTCGCTTGTATAAGAAGTTAGAGCTTCTTGATAAGGCGATTGTGAAATGTCGCCAATGCCCACGCTTGGTTGAATGGCGTGAAGATGTTGCGGTAACAAAGCGCAAGGCATATGAGAATGAGAAGTATTGGGGCAAACCAGTTCCTGGCTTCGGTCCCTCTGATGCTCGATTAATTATTCTCGGATTAGCTCCTGGTGCTCACGGTGCCAATCGCACCGGCCGCGTCTTCACCGGTGATTCATCAGGAGATTGGCTCTATAAAGCTCTTCATAAGGCAGGTCTTGCAACAATTCCAACAAGTTCTTCAGCTAATGACGGACAAGAACTTATCGATACTCGCATTCTCTGCGCAGTCAGATGCGCCCCACCAGATAACAAACCAAGTACGGAAGAGAAGGCAATGTGCGCGCCTTTCTTTGAAAATGAAATTGAATTACTACTCCCTACCGCAGTGTCATTCTTAGCTTTAGGAAACTTGGCATGGGAGAGCATCTATCGGACTCTTAAAGATCTTGGCTGCCAGATGCCAGCTCCTCGCCCGAAGTTTGGTCATGGCGAAAAGTATTCATTCGTAGGACCAGATGGCATTAAACGAAAAGTATTCGGCTGCTATCACCCAAGCCAGCAGAACACCTTTACTGGAAAGCTCACTGAAAAGATGCTTGATGCAGTGATAAAAGCATCAATAAAGGGCTAGTAGACTTCGCAGGCATTGGCCCCCGTAGTCCAATGGCAGAGACAGAGGACTTAAAATCCTTCCAGTGTCGGTTCGAGTCCGACCGGGGGCACCACCGCAGATATTCCAACCATAATCACAGAATCCAGGCTTACCTTTGGGTGGGGAATAAGTCGGCCTTGCCGTATGTTTTATCTGCTGCGGGGAGGCGTTTCCCGCACTTAAAAGGAGAGATTAATGCGCAGTTCTAACCCAGTCCTTACCGGCCGCGGTTTTGCTCGTATCAACCCGGATGTTCTAGATCGCACCGGCACACCAACTCAAGATGCAAATACTCTTGAATCACGTCCATCATCTGCACCAATGTCTATCGATGATGTCATCATCAAGACAGCGGGCCTCTTCGCAGTTCTCGTAGCTGTTGGAGCATTTGCCTGGAACGCAGCTAATCCGACATATGCACTGATCGGCTTTGTTGGTGGATTAATCCTTGCTCTCGTGAACTCATTCTCAAAGAAGGTTCGCCCTGGCTTTGTTATTGCATATGCTGCATTCCAAGGCCTTGCGCTAGGAACCATCAGCCAGATGTATGAGAGTGCATACGATGGAATTGTTGGTCAAGCAGTTGTTGCAACAGCATGTGCTTTTGCAGGAGTCCTCGCGGCTTATAAGAGCGGCAAGATCCGCGTCACACCAAAGTTCACACGTGTCCTCATGGGCTCACTACTTGGCTACTTTGTCTTTGGTATCGCAACGCTATTTATTGGCTTCCCATCAGGAGGTCTCGGAAAAATAATTGCTATTGGTGGAGTTGCACTTGCATCAATGTTTATCGTGATGGATCTCGATCAAATCGAAAAGGCTGTAGCTGCAAAGGTTCCAGCAGAAGAGTCATGGCGTATGGCATTTGGCCTCATGGTCACACTCGTGTGGCTCTACCTTGAGGTTCTTCGCCTTATCTCAATTCTGCGCGGTAACGACTAACAAGAGTAATTAACGTGAACCGCCCCGAGTGCAACAATGCTCGGGGCGGTTTTCATGTACATTGCCGCCATGAACAAAGTTTTCCTATTTGTCGAAATCGATGTAAAGCCCAATCAGGTCGAGGCTTTCCTCCAACTTCTCGAAAAACAGGCAGAGTTAATCCGTAGCGAAGCTGGCTGCGAATCGATTGAGATCTTTAAGAACGATGAACAAGAGAACCTCGTTCATGTATGGGAGATCTGGAGCGATAAAGCCGCCTGGGATCTCCATATGAATAATGCTTCAAGTAAGGCGTGGCATGGTGTTGCCTCAGAGTTCGTCGCTGGTGAGAAGATCACCGTGATGCGTAAGCCTTAAGCCTCTTCTGCGCACTCATCGAACTACTCGGTAACAATCTGGCGCCCCTCTCGGCGCCTAGGGCTGCCAAGAAAGATATCTAATCGTTATCAAAAATGGGTGAATTTCCTTTGACAGCCTATGCACCCCACAGAGTACCTTTCGGGACAACGTTGTCTCAGATTCGCTGAGACGGTGAGCTCCACCGGACCTTCTCGCCAGGGAATGTCCTAAAGTCTTGAAAGGACTTCAACAATGGCAACACTTCGCCACAAGGCTGTTAAGGCAGCTGCTGTAGGTATTGCGCTTGCATTTACTGCAGCGGGCCTCACAGTTCCAGCACAGGCAGCAAATAAGTACACAATCGCATTCGTTATGGGTGCAGAGTCAGATCCATTCTTCCAGGCAATGAAGCTCGGCGCTGAAGAGCAGGCTAAGAAGAGCGGCGTAACACTCATCTGGCAGGGAGACCCATCACAGTACTCACCTGCAACACAGATTCCTGTTCTCGATCAGGTTCTTGCACAGAAGCCAAACGGTCTTGTTTTGATCCCAACGGATCCAACAGCACTTCAGGCAGCACATGACAAGGCAATCGCATCAGGTATCCCAACAGTAAACGTCGATACACGCGTTAACGATCTTTCAAAGGCAACATCATTCATCACAGGCGACAACGCTGATGGTGGAGCAAAGGCTGCTGACACTCTTGCAGCAGCAATTGGCTACAAGAAGGGCAAGACATACAAGGTTGTTGTTGGTCTTACATCAGCAACTGCTACAACTAACGTAGGTCGCCTCAATGGCTTCTCAGCTCAGATCAAGAAGAAGTACCCAGGTATCAAGATCGTTGAGAAGGCTTACTCACAGTCACAGCCATCAGTTGCAAACACAAACGTTTCTAACTGGCTCACAAAGTACCCAGATCTAGCTGGTATCTTCGCAATTGACGGAACAAACGCCGCTGGTGCAGCTGCTGCACTTCAGGCTAAGGGCCTCACAGGCAAGATCAAGCTCATTGGTTATGACGCATACCCAGCAAACGTTGCTCTTATCAAGAAGGGCGTTTTCACAGCTCTTATTGCACAGGATCCAGCTGCTGAAGCACGTCTAGCTATCCAGTACTTGGTTGCAACTCTTGACAAGAATGCTGCTGAAATTGCAAAGATCAAGAAGGAAGTTGTTATTCCTAACAAGGTCCTCACTGCAAAGACATCAGCTGCAGACCTCAAGAAGTACACATACGTAGCTAAGTAAGTAATTTACTCCCGGGTGAAGGTGGGCTGGTTTTGAGTTCTCTCAAGGCCAGCCCACTTACCCGTAGTACATTAAGCCCGAACATCAACAGTAATCAGGAGATAAAGTGAAAACGCTTGCAGAACGCGCAAAGTTAATAGCATCCAATCAGCAAGCAATGCTCCTCTTCGTTCTCTTAGGCATGATTGCCTTCTTCACTTCTCAGAACCCCATCTTCTTCTCTAATGCTGTCTTCGGAAACATCATCTCTGATTGGTCACCGATTGTCCTCATTGCTGTCGGTCAGGCCTTTGTCATCATTTCTGGCGGAATTGATCTCTCTGTTGGCTCGACAGTTGCGATCTCTGGTGTTGTATCCGCACTTGCAATCCGCTCACTGACTGAAGATGGCCACAGCGCCACAACTGTTCTTATTCTTGGATTCCTTATCTCTGCAGCTATTGGTTTATTGGTCGGTGCAATTAACGCCTTCCTCATCACTAAAGCAAATATGGTTCCCTTTATTGCAACACTGGTAACAATGGGCGCAGGTGCAGGCCTTGCGATTGTTCTTACCGGCGGCGGACCTATCGGTGGTGGACCAGATGCTGCTATTCAACTTAGCGTTGCAAAGGTCGGTCCATTCTCATACCCAGGCCTTGCAATCGTCGCCATCGTCTTCTTCTTAGGACTTCTCCTCCACAAGGCGCGCTTTGGACTCTACACATTTGCAATTGGTTCAAATGAATTCGCAGCCCGTGCTGCAGGTATTAATACTCAGCGCCATTTAGCGAAGATTTACATGCTCTCTGGTGTTCTCGCTGGCTTCGCTGGTTTCTACTATTACCTTCGACTTGGATCAGGTGCTCCAACTTCAGGACTCGGTGGTGAACTACAAGCTATCGCAGCGGTCGTTATTGGTGGAGCAGCGTTAACCGGAGGCGAAGGTCGACTCTCTGGCACTGTACTTGGCGCACTTATTCTCACCACCGTTACTAGTGGCTTGATCATCATCAATGTCGCAGCTAACTGGAAGCAGGTAGTTGTAGCGATTTTGATTGCTGTTGCTGTTCTACTTCAAGAAAGTCGCAAGAATGTAAAGGGCAAGAATTCACGGTCATTATCAAATCTCTTTAAGAAGAAGAAGTAGGGGTCCGACATGTCTACAGCTCACTCTTCAGCACCGCTCTATGAAGTTCAGAACGTCTCTAAATCCTACGGTTCTGTTATCGCCCTTAATGATGTCTCGCTCAAGATCCATGCCGGTGAGGTAATTGGCCTTGTTGGAGATAACGGCGCAGGTAAGTCCACTCTCGTTAAGGTTCTATCCGGTGCTCACCAACCAAGTGAAGGCAAAGTTCTGCTAGAAGGTGTTGAACGTAATTGGACTTCTCCACGTGCCGCCCTTGAAGCTGGCGTTGAAACGCTTTATCAGGATTCCGGACTTGCACCACATCTTTCAGTGAGTGCAAATGTTTTCCTCGGTCGTGAAAGATATGTGAAGGGCGTTCTTGGAAAGCTCGGCTTCTTAGCTAAGAAAGAGATGGATCTCGTAGCTCATGAGAATCTCGAGAAGGTTGGAATTGCCGTTCCACAATCAAATCGCTCAGTCTCTCAACTTTCTGGCGGTCAGCGTCAAGCGGTCGCAATCGGTCGCGCAGTCTCATGGGCAAGCAAAGTTATTATCTTGGACGAACCAACTAACCATCTGGGTGCACGTCAGGCAGGAGAAGTGTTGGCAGTGATTAAGGCGGCGAAGGAGCGTGGCCTTGGGGTCATATTCATCTCTCATACCCTGCCTCACGTTCTTCAGGTCACCGATCGAATTGTCGTGTTGCGCCTGGGCAAGATTGTCGCTGATGCTCCGACCTCAACCTTTGATGCTGAGAGCCTTCTCGGCACAATCACTGGCCTAATCGACTAAATCCCTTACCCTTTACATAATGAATCCAAGGAGAACGCTTGCGCGTCCAACGATGCGTGAAGTAGCTGCGCTCTCGGGGACGAGCCTAAAGACAGTCTCGCGCGTCTTTAACTCAGTCCCCACAGTTGATCCGGTGCTCACTGAGAAGGTTTTAAAAGCTGCAAAGAAGCTTAACTACACTCCAAATATGACTGCAGGTTCGCTGCGTCGAACAAATGGCAAGACCAATACAATCGGAATCCTCCTTGAAGATATCTCCAACCCCTTCTCAGCATCCCTCTATCGAATCTATGAAGATTATGCAGCTGAGAATGGTTACATCATTCTGGCAGGTAGTTTGGATGAAGAGCCAGAGCGCGAGCATGAATTAGTCAATCTCTTTATCTCGCGAAGAGTCGATGGCCTACTCATTGCCCCATCTGGAAACGATCATGCATATCTCAAAGGCGAAGTCGCCAAAGGAATGCACTTCGGATTTATCGACCGACCTCCTGTGAATTTCAAAGCAGATGCTGTTCTTTCAACAAATAGAGAAGGCTCCTCTGAAGCTGTTAACCATCTCATTTCATTTGGACATCAAAGAATTCTCTTCTTAGGAGATGACCCAGCCATCTACACAGCCGAAGAGCGTTATCAAGGTTATGCAAAGGCGTTGAAGAGTGCGAAGTTTGGATTAGATAAGAAATTAGTTCTTCGCGGCTTGGAGAATGAAGAGAGTGCAATCGCTGAGGTGCGCAAAGTATTAAGAAGTGCTGATGCACCTACTGCAATCTTTGCCACCCAGAACTTGTTGACTTGGGTTGCGATGAAAGCGCTTCGCGCAGAGAAGTTGGAAGAGAAAGTTGCTCTTGTCGGCTTTGACGATATCCCAGGGGCAGAGCTCTTAAGACCGGCGGTAACGCTGGTGAAGCAAGATTTGGCCGAGATGGGTCGGCGTTCGATCGAGATGCTCTTCTCTCGGATCAATGGCGATATCAGCGAAGTCCAGACAGTCACCGTCCCAACCACTTTAACGGCGATGGGTTCAGGCGAGATTTCCGCTCCCAAGCGGAGGTAATTGAGAAGAAGGCGAATACGCACTAGTACTACACCTAGCAACTCCATCATCTCCCAAGTAGCCTTAATTCATGAGAGTAGCCGTCCCAAAGGAAGTTCGAGAGGGAGAGAAGCGCGTAGCTCTCGTCCCCGATGTCATATCTAAATTAACCAAGCTGGGCTATGAAGTCGCCATCGAAAGCGGCGCCGGAGTTGCCTCTCAAGCATCTGATGATCTCTACCGATCTGCAGGTGCTTCTGTCGTTAATGGGGATGTTTTAGGTGGCGCAGATGTTGTTCTCTCTGTGCAGCCGCTCAATCCCGCTCAGATGAAGTCACTCAAGAGCGGCGCGGTAACAATCTCATTTCTCTCTCCAACCACATCGGTAGATTCAATCGATGCCGCAGCTGCAGCGGGCGTCACCGCCTTCTCTCTTGAATTAGTTCCACGAATCTCTCGAGCGCAGTCAATGGATGCGCTCACATCACAAGCCCTCTGTGCGGGATATCGAGCAGCACTTGTTGGCGCAGAGTTATCGCCACGGTTCTTTCCACTATTAATGACCGCTGCAGGAACTGTGACCCCAGCCCAGGTTCTTGTTTTAGGTGCTGGCGTTGCAGGGTTGCAAGCAATTGCCACCGCTCGCAGACTCGGCGCTGTTGTCTCTGCCTACGACGTGCGCCCAGCATCTGCTGATGAAGTTCGCTCAATGGGTGCGACATTCATCCAATTAGAACTTGATGCACTTGAAGGTGCTGGTGGTTATGCCCGTGAGATGACAGAAGAACGCGCTGCCAAGCAACGCGAACTCTTAACTCCCTATATTGCAAAGTCACATGTAGTGATCACAACTGCTGCTGTGCCAGGAAGAACTGCTCCTCGTCTGATGACACAAGATATGGTCGATGCGATGGAGCCGGGCACAATCATTGTGGACTTGGCTGCTGAAACCGGCGGAAATGTTGAAGGATCAAAGCCAGGTGAAATTATTGAGACTGCAGGGGGAGTGCGCATCTGGGGCGGTAAAGATGTCCCGAGTCAACTTCCCTTCCATGCTTCGAGTTTATACGCTCGAAATGTCGTAAATCTGCTGACATTGCTTACCCAAGGAGCAGCCCCTGCTAAGGACGATAAGGCAGCTGTTGAGCTTGCAATCAACCTCAACTTTGAAGATGAAATCATCAATGGAGCAGCGGTCACACATGCCGGTGCTCGACGTACTCCTGAAGTAAAGGCGGCGAAGTAAATGGAGCCAATAGCAGTTATCTCAATCTTCGTTCTCGCTGTCTTTGTCGGATTTGAAGTAGTCTCTAAGGTCTCTTCAACGCTCCACACGCCACTGATGTCTGGTGCTAACGCAATTCACGGTGTGATCTTGGTAGGAGCAATCATCGTGGCCAATGAGGCAAAGGGAAACCTTGAACTTGGCTTAGCCGTAGCTGCGATTATCTTGGCAACTATTAACGTTGTTGGAGGCTTTGTCGTAACAGACCGCATGCTCGAAATGTTTAAGCCTAAGAAGGGCGGTGAACAGAAGTGAGCGATTTCCTCTATGACATCATCGGTCTCGGTGCAGGCGTTCTCTTTATCTTGGCCCTCAAGGGTCTCTCACATCCAAAGACTGCTCGTCGCGGAAATCTTCTCGGTGCAGCAGGTGCGACGATTGCAATTGTGATGGTCTTCTTCCACCTAGAAGATTTTAAGAATATGGGATGGATTCTCGGAGCTCTCGCCGTCGGTCTAATCGTTGGCGTTCCGGCAGCCCGCAAAGTGCAGATGACAAATATGCCTCAGCTCGTTGCTCTCTTTAACGGTGTTGGTGGCGGAGCTGCAGCGCTCGTTGCAATTGTTGAATATCTTGATCTTGGTAGCGATGCCACAACGGCGCAGGTGATCTTCACTGTCTTTACCGTCGTTGTTGGCTGCGTCTCCTTCAGCGGATCCATCATCACCTTCTTAAAGCTTCAAGAGTTGATGACTACACGCCCTGTGGTATTTCCAGGTGGTCGCTTTGTTATTGCAGCAAACCTCGTAGCGGTCTTGGGAGTTTCAATCTGGGTTGTTCAGGCGCTCGGCACCAATCCACTCTTGATTTTGGCTGCTTTATCGCTCCTCTTTGGCGTTCTCTTCGTACTGCCAGTAGGAGGTGCCGATGTCCCTATCGTTATCTCACTTCTCAACGCATTTACTGGCCTCACCGTTGCAGCAAGTGGATATGTCCTTGATTCAACGTTGCTGATCATCGCAGGAACCTTGGTCGGTGCTTCAGGAACCATCCTCACCCGTCTTATGGCAGAGGCGATGGGTCGCTCTCTCTTTGGCACCCTCTTCGGAGCATTCACGGCTAAGCCACAAGATGTTGCGGCAGCAGGTGAGGAACGTCCAGTGAAGTCGGGATCACCTGAAGATGTGGCAATCCTCCTTAACTATGCACGTCGCGTTGTCATTGTTCCTGGCTTTGGCTTAGCTGTTGCCCAAGCACAGCACACAGTCCGTGAGATGGCAGATCTGCTGATCTCAAAGGGCATTGATGTTGCATATGGAATTCATCCAGTTGCAGGTCGTATGCCGGGACATATGAACGTCCTACTTGCTGAAGCAAATGTTCCCTATGAACAACTAGCTGAGATGGAAGATGTGAACCCAACATTTGGACAGACCGATGTTGCGATCGTAATTGGTGCAAACGATGTTGTTAACCCAGCAGCTGAGAACACACCAGGATGTCCTATCTACGGAATGCCGATTCTTAAGGTTTCAGAGTCAGCAAATATCATCTTCCTCAAGCGCTCAATGCGCCCTGGCTTTGCAGGTATTGAGAATGAACTTCTCTATGATCCTAAGACAACTCTGCTCTTTGGTGATGCCAAGGCTTCACTTACGAAGGTAGTGAGCGCACTCAAGGGACTGTAGTATTTAACGAAGACCACTTCGCTTCACGACCCAGATCATCTGTGGCTGTGAGGTCGCTGATGCAAAGGTGTTGTTCGTTGGCGTAAATATCGCAGTGAGAAACTGTCTTCCTAGTCTTGCAGGTTTCCACGTGCAGGTCGCTGTAAGTGTTGGATAAGTACCTGATGTTGCCTTGGAGAGGCAGCCCACAACGCGCTTGCCATCAATTAAGAAGGCGACCTTTCCTGCAGTATTCACCGTGACTGTGGCAGTCAGGTTTATACCCTTAGTGGGAGAACCGGTGATTGAGGGAAGCGTGATTGTGCCGTTCTCAGTAAGGTTATTGACCGTGATTGTCACTGTTTGAGAGTCACTGAGCATGCCATCAGAGACCCAAGTGATTACCACATATGTGTTATTTGCATCAGAGTCCGTAGGCGCTTCAAAATCTGGCGCTGGTGAAAATGAGAGCGTGCCACTTCCACTAATCGCAAAGTCATTGGCATCTGTGCCGGTAAGCGAATAAGTAAGAGTTGTACCGGCATCTGAATCTGTTGCACCGAGAGAGTAGAGGCCCGCTATGTTCTCATTTGATGAATAAGTCGCAGTTGTTGCGCCAGCGAATGCACTGATAGCGGGAGGGTTGTTATACGTGTAGCGAACAACAACAAACCCAGAGCCACCAGAACCACCAGTAGTTGCAGAGCCGCTGCAATCTGCACCACCACCTCCTCGATTGGCCGGAGCATCACAGGTTGATCCTGAAACGGCGCCACCAGAGAAAGCTGTTCCAGGATCTCCAGATCCTGCCCAACCTGCACCACCACTGCCGAACATCACATTGGTGCCGATGGTGACGATGTCTGAGTTAATTCCTGCGCCACCATTCTTTCCAGATCCTGCAGCGCCTGCTCCACCACCACCACCTACTTGGCAATTTCCCGTGGTACAACCTGAAGCGCCATTGGCCGTTCCAACGCCACCTAAATTTCCATTTCCACTCACGCCACCTTTTGCACCAGCGTTATTTGTTGCGCTATTGAGCGATGCTTTTCCACCACGTGCTGTGAGTGAACCCAACACGGATGCAGTTCCATCGACTCCACCACCTGGATTGCAATCACCTGCACGTCCTGTTGCAGCTGCAACAGTTATTGATACCGGTGTATTTGCTGCGAGATTGAGTCCAGTACCGGTGAGCACTTCACCGCCGCCTCCGCCTTGTCCCCAATAGACACCACAATAACCGCGAGTACCGCTACCACCAGCTCCTACAACGAGATAGCGAGCAGAGATCGCATATTGAGGAGTCCAAGTAATCGTGGAGGCGGTCGTAAATTGCACAACGCAATCTGCTCCATCTTTAGTAACTATTACGCCGGTCGTCGCTGAAACGTTCTGTGTGCATAAGCCGGCGCTATCACCTGATGCTGTGACGGTGAGGGCGTAAGAGATAGGTGAAAAGAGCGTGGCGAAGAGAGCAGCTACGGCCAGAATAAAGACCCATCTACTCATCTTTCGCATGGGCAGATTCTAAGTCAGCCTGTGGGATGAACAGAATTACGCGTCTCCGGGATGCGGGTAGAGACGAGAACCACGGCAGCCATAAGAATGGTTGCCACTAAGAATGCTGGCCTAAATCCACCTGCATCAGAGATGGCGCCGAGGAGGATGGGCGAGACCATCGCTGCAAAGTCGCCGGACATCTGCTGGAGTGCAATGACCTGTCCACCTTTACCTTTGAGAACATCTCCAATCAAGCTTCCCGGAACAGTCGCTAAGTAAGCACCTGCTACTCCAGAGAAGATCATCGCGGGAAAGAAGATCCACGATTGCACAGTGACCAGGAGGAGAGCGGTAGAGATAAATAGAGCAGAGGATCCGACGATAGCAACTAGGCGACGTCCCTTCTCATCAGAGATGCGTCCGGCGCGAAGCAAGAGCGCACCATTGACAATTGATGCGAGTGTGAAGCCAACGCCCATATATGTCGTTGATACCTGCATCTCCTCCACCATGAAGAGCGGAACAATCGAACGACCCATTCCAAAGATAATAAATCCAGTGCTAAATGAGATGACCAACGCAATGCGATAAGGCTTTAAGGCAAGAGCTTCACGCAGTGATGTCTTCTCGCTCTTACCCTCTGGCTTTGCCGCGAGAGTGGATCCGCGCAATAGGAAGCCAGCAGAGATACTTGAGATGGCAAGCAAGACAGCATAGATAGCAAGTGGCGCACGGAGTGAGAATCCAGAGAGCGCACCGCCTACAACAGGACCGCCCACCATACCGATGAGGAAGGAGCCATTATAGAGAGATTGTGCTCGGCCACGTTGATGATCGCTGACAACGCGAAGTAGAAGTGAACCCGCCGCTACAGAGAACATGGAAGATCCAAGGCCTCCAGCTGCACGAAAGAGCAGCAGTTGGGAGTATGACTGAGCCATTGCAGCTGCAGCTGATGAGAGGGCCACAAAACCAATTCCCACGGTATAGACCAAACGCTCACCGAAGGTGTCAACTAATTTTCCGGCAACGAGCCCACTTGCAAATCGAGCAAATGCAAAGGCGGAGAGAATTGCACCGACCTGTGCATGGTTGACGCCAAATGAACTTGCGAAGAGGGGAAGGGTCGGCGCAATAATTCCAAAACCAACCGCGACAAAGAAAGAGGCAAAGACAAGAACCCCAACTTCACGAGGAAACTCGCGAAGGGGGTTCTTGATCTTAAATAACCGTGATTTAGCCAAGTGAAATCAACCTAGGGCCTCGCCTGCAGATTCATTACGAGCTGCCGCATAATCTTCCGATGTGCGAAGCGGAGTCTCACGGAGGAAGAGAGAGACGAAGAAACCAATTGCTACAAGAGGTGCTGCCACTAAGAAGACAACATGGAAAGAGCTCACAAATGATTCAAGGACTGCGGTCTGCACCTGCACCGGCAAGGTAGCAATCAGAGAGGTATTGCTCTGGATTGCCTCTTTCAGCGAAGGGTCCACATTTGCAACAAGATCTGGGTTCTTTGACGCTAAATCCGCAAAGTTGCTGGTGAGGTAATGGCCGAGACGATTAGTCAGAACTGCTCCAAAGAGGGCAGTTCCAAAGACTGAACCGAGCGAACGGAAGAAGGTATTTGAGCTTGTTGCAACGCCCATATCCTTAAATTCAACTGAGTTCTGAAGTGCGATAACGATGGTCTGCATAGAAAGACCAAGGCCTGCACCCACCATGATGGCATAGATAGATATCTGCCAATAAGGCGTATCAATTTCTAGTCGATACATTAAGAGGATTCCAACGGTCATTATCGCGGTACCCATGATTGGGAATCGCTTGTAGTGACCGTGCTTAGAGATCAACTTACCGCTCATGATTGAAGTGGAGACGATTCCGAGCATCAATGGAATCAATTTAAGTCCGGCATCAGTTGCGCTATATCCCTTAACAACTTGCATATAGAGCGGCAACATCACGATCGCTCCAAACATACCGGCACCGATGATTGCACCGAGAATCGAGGTGAGAGTGAAGGTGTGGTTCTTGAAGAGCTCAAGAGGGATGATCGGTTCATTCGCACGGCCCTCCCACCAGATAAAGAGAATGGTGAGGATTAATCCGATTGCAAGGTAGCCGAGTGTGCGTGAATCTGACCAACCATCTTGTGGTCCATAGACAGAGACCGAGAGAAGTGTGGTTGTTACAGCGGTAACCAAGAGAAGCGCACCGAGATAATCGATACTGTGTTCACGCTTAATCTTTGGAATGTGAAGCACTGCAGAGGTGATAGCAAGAGCTGCGATTCCAAATGGAATATTGATATAGAAGATCCAGCGCCATCCGGTAATGCCCAAGATAGTTGCGTGGTCTGAGAAGAAACCACCGAGAAGCGGTCCAGCAACAGATGAGAGCCCCCAGACAGCGCCGAAGTAGCCCTGGTAGCGGCCGCGCTCACGTGGAGGGACGATATCGCCGATGATCACGAAGGTAAGGGCCATGAGGCCACCTGCTCCAACGCCTTGAAGTGCGCGAGTAGCAATGAGTTGAGTCATGTTCTGTGAGGCTCCTGCAAGGAGTGAGCCAATTAAAAATGTGACAATCGCAAATTGGAAGACGATGCGTCGGCCATAGAGGTCGGAAATCTTTCCATAGAGCGGAGTTGAAGCTGTAGAAGTCAGAAGGTAGGCGGTGACAACCCATGTGTAATGGTCGAGACCATTGAAATCCTCCACAATGCTCTTGAGAGCGGTGGAGACGATGGTCTGATCGAGAGCTGCTAGGAGCAGCCCAGTCATGAGCCCGCCGAGAATGATCATGATTTCGCGATGTGAATGTTCTCTCGCAGATGCATTGGTATTTAAAGTTGTATCCATAGGGGTGTAACTTTACTCCGTGAAATCAATAATCGCGGAAGAACTAGTAAAGACTTATGACAAGGGCACTGTTCGTGCGCTCGATAGCCTTAATCTTGATGTTGAAGAAGGCACAGTTCTAGGTGTTCTCGGTCCTAATGGTGCTGGAAAGACAACGACAGTTCGTATCTTGTCGACATTACTGCGCCCTGATTCAGGACGAGCAACAGTTGCAGGTATCGATGTCATCAAGAATCCTGAGAAGGTGCGCGAGGTAATCGGTCTATCTGGCCAATATGCAGCTGTTGATGAAATTCTCACAGGCTATGACAACCTTGTGATGTTTGGTCAGCTCTATCACTTAGGAAAGAAGAACTCTGTTCTCCGCGCAAATGAATTACTAGAACGTTTTGGGCTCACAGATGCAGCAACACGTCCAATCAAAACCTACTCAGGTGGCATGCGCCGTCGCTTAGATTTAGCAGCATCACTTATTGTGAAGCCGAAGGTACTCTTCCTTGATGAACCGACAACTGGGCTTGATCCCCGAGGTCGACAAGATATGTGGGGAGTCATTGAGGATTTGGTGAAGGAGGGCGTCACGCTCCTTCTTACAACTCAATACCTAGAAGAGGCAGATCAGCTCGCTGATGAGATTGCCGTGATTGATACCGGCAAAGTCATTGCTCGTGGCACATCCGATGCTTTGAAGAAGCAGGTCGGTGGTGAACGTTTAGAGGTTGTCGTTGAGAGCGCGCATGTGGCGCGAACAATTGAGATCGTTACCGCTGTTGCTGGAATCAAGCCGGCATTTGATGAGGGTATCCGTCAGATATCAGCACCTGTTTCAACAGGATCTAAGGCGCTCCTCGATGCCCTTAAATCACTCGATGAGGCTGGAATCCATCCATTAGATATCGGCCTTAAGCGTCCATCGCTCGATGATGTATTCCTCTCTCTTACCGGACACTCTGCAGAAGTGAAGGAGGAAGCCAAGTGAGCGCTTTCCAAGACACCTTAATCATCACTCAGCGCCAATTACGTTTGCTGACTCGCGTGCCTGAGGTCCTCATCTTCTCAACTATTCAGCCGGTGATGTTTGTACTTCTCTTCCGTTATGTATTCGGCGGCTCTATCGATACCGGACAACCTGGTGGATATGTTCAGCTCTTAATGCCAGGAATCTTTGTGCAGACTGTTGCATTCACTTTAGCTGGAACAGCTTCAGGTCTTGCCGAAGATATGAAGAAAGGTTTGATTGATCGCTTTAGATCGCTACCGATTTCACAATCAGCGCTCGTAGTCGGTCGCACGCTCGGTGATTCACTTCTTAATATTGTCGTTCTCTTAGTAATGGGCATCGCAGGATATGCCGTGGGTTGGCGCCCAAGTAGTGGAGTTGGAAGCGTTGCTTTAGGCTTCCTATTCCTTCTTCTCTTCGGATATGCGCTCTCATGGGTGGGTGCTCTTGTGGGGCTTTCAGCATCTGATGCTCGCGTAGTTCAGAATGTTAGCTTTATCGTGACATTCCCATTGACCTTCTTATCCAACGCCTTCGCGCCAACTACAGGAATGCCACGGGCTCTTCAATACTTTGCAGAGTGGAATCCAGTCTCAACAATGGTTGCGGCCTGCCGTGAACTCTTTGGACTTGAGAATGAATTTGGAGCAACAGCTGGATCATTTCCAAGTGAGCATCCATTAACAACATCACTTATCTATATCGTCATCATCATGGCGATATTTATCCCATTGAGTCTTCGTCGCTACCGCAATGCCTCTAATTAATTTGCGCTAACCAATAGCGCGAATAAGGGCGTCAAAGGTAGGGCTGGGGACGTTCATCATCTCAAAGTGAGATGTGCCTGGAAGGACCTCAAGGGCCACTTCCTTTCCATGCTTGCCCATCGCTGCGACATAGCTTTGGGTGAGATGAAGAGGAACGCGCTCATCTAAGTTGCCGTGGATAAAGATGGTCTCCGCCTTGATAGGCGGACGGAGCATGGGATCTAACTCTGGACGAAGCTCTGCATCTACGCCGAGCCACTCGCGCACTGCGCTGCGACCCAACTCAAGGCGCTGACTCTCCACCATATCGGTAACCGGTGCTAAGCCAATCACCTTTGTAATTGCTGGGAATTTATCGGCCAATACAAGTGCAAGGTGGCCACCACTTGAGTAACCAATGAGAGCTAACTTCTGATCTTCAAGTGTTGAGAGAGCAAATGCTAAATCTCGCAGTGTTGTCTCCGGATCTCCCGCAACTCTGCGAAATTCAGGGAGCACAACGTTAAATCCTGCCTTAGCTAAAGCAACTGCCAGTGGGCGCATATGTTCGCGATCAAAGAGATTGCGCCAGTAACCACCATGGATGAGAACTAGTGTGGGAGTGGCAACTTGGCTCTCTCCATAAAATTCAAGAACTTGGTCTGAATCGTCACCATATTTAATAGAGGAAGTTGTTACCTCACGTGCTGCATCTTCTAGAGAGTACGCAGGAAAGGTCGGATGTGGTGAAGTCATGAGCCAGGTGCGCTATTAAGCGAAGAACTCGGCAGCTTTAATCTCAACCTTAATCTCACGACCATTAGGTGCGGTATATGAAACGGTTGAACCAATCTCTGCGCCAAGAACTGCAGCACCAAGTGGTGACTTCTCTGAATAGACATCGAGATCTCCCGATGCGATCTCACGAGAGCCGAGTAAGAACTTTGTCTCATCTCCTGCAATCAGGGCTGTGACCACCATGCCTGCGCCAACTTTGCCATCAGCGCTAGCTGGTGGAGTACCGATATGAGCATTCTCTAACATCTGCTTGAGTTGGCGGATGCGAGCCTCCATCTTGCCCTGCTCATCACGAGCTGCGTGGTAGCCGCCATTTTCCTTTAGGTCGCCTTCAGCGCGAGCAGCCTCAATCTTTGCGGTGATCTCCTTACGGCCTTCACCTTCCAGGTGTGCCAATTCAGCGGCGAGACGATCTGCCGCTTCTTGAGTTAACCAAGTTTGTTGTGCGCTCATAACGGAGAAGGATACTAGTAAGCAGGTGAGGGTGCGCTATTCGATATAACAGGTGATTACGCCTGCATTGACCGCATCTGCACGAGAAGGAATGGTCACAGTTCGCTCAACGGGGCCATCTGAGGCGGGAATGCGGTCCTCAATCTGACCCACGATCACCTTATAGAAATCACGTGCGGCGAGGGAGCAGATTGCAATCTGAGATGGATCTCGACGATTAATGATGTATCGAATCTCGGTATTGCGCGGATCATCATTATTAAATGAGATGAGCGAGTAGCTAATGCGTGGCTCTGATTGATGGAGACCTGCCCAGATGGTCCAGGCGCTACCAATGATTAAGAATGAGAGCGCATAAGGAACCCAAGCGCGCTGATTGCGAATGCCATAACGGTCATTGTAATCAAAGGGCTCTTGCCCAGGATGGGATTGAGGGTCGGATTGAGAGCCATCTAAAGACATGGGAGGATTCTCTCATGAATAAAGATGTCGATATGGGTATCGCTGGCTCACTGACAATGATCGTGCTTGTCAGCTCCATCGCACTTCTCATGCGTAGCTTCTACAAGCGATATAACCGAGTCATCAATAGTGAGGATAAGGGCGAAAATTAAGAAGTTCGCCGCCGCAATTGTTGTTCTCGCACTTGCGGCAATCTTTCTTAGCCTCGGACTTTGGCAACTCGATCGAGCACAGGAACTTTCTGCCTCCGAGAAGAACCCACCGATTCAAGATCAACGTGTTTACAATCTCACCGAACTGACATCTGCTGAAGGCTCACTGCCGGTTGAGGCATTTACTAAGAGCGTTGCCGCTCAAGGCAATTACATCGCCACCTTTAAAGCGCCAAACCAGAAGGCATCGGATGGAACAGTTGCCGATTGGGAAGTGGCGCTCCTTCAAATAAATCCCTCCACCGCCATTCTCGTTCTTCGCGGGCTATGGAGTGAGCGGTTAATAGAGCCGACAGTTGCTATGTCGAATAAGGTCGAGATCACAGGAAAGATCTTCCCGAGCCAATTTGAAGATCGTGCCGCAAATACAACGTCACAGCTCTCTAGAGTCGATAGCAGCTTGCTCACATCAACCTTTGATCTTCAGCTCTATGATGGCTTTATCGCTGCGAGCTCAGAGGCGCTGCGAACTGGAGAGATCACACGTACTCGCATTGATATCTCTCTGCCTCAAGGAGATGTCCCTGGTTATTACTGGCAACACATCTCTTATGTGGTCATTTGGTGGTTTATGGCGGCCCTCGTTCTCTGGGCGCCTTTCTATAAGCGCCGTGACGAGCAGCCCTCTGCCAGTTAGAGTTGGGCTATGAAAAACTCTTTCTCGGCTTCGGCGCTCGCGCGCTTTCGCATTATGGCTATCGTCTGCGGCGTTAACCTCGTCCTTCTCGTTATCTACATGATCGCCAAATACGCCTTTAACGCCTTCGATGAGAGCAATCCATTTATCTTTATCCCGATCGCCCATGGTTACTTCTATATCGTCTATATCCTCACTGTTCTGCAATTGGCAGTTCAGAAGAGAATGTCATTTGGACTTATTCTCGCTCTCGTTGCCGCAGGCACGGTTCCCGTCGCCTCATTTATAGCCGAGCGGAAAATTGTTCAGAAGTATTCGTAGTCAGATTAAATCGCTGCTCTATCCCTTTTATGAGTGGCGGATTGTTAAGAATCTCGACTTCACAAAGACGCCTCGCCATATCGGCGTGACCTTAGATGGCAATCGACGGTGGGCGAAGCAGAATCCAGATCCCACCGATCCATATGGCCATAAGCGGGGAGCCGGCAAGATTGTCGATCTCTTGGGTTGGTGTGAAGAGACCAAGGTTGAAGTTGTGACCTTATGGATGCTCTCCACCGATAACTTCAAACGAAGCCCGGAGGAGGTCGCCACCCTCATCGAAGTCATCAGCGAGATTGTCGATGACTTAGCTGCGCGTAAGCGATGGAGTATCAAAGCTGTTGGAGCCCTCGATGTTCTGCCCGATGCGCTCGCCACCAAGCTCTCGACGCTGCCTGGATGCGCGGAGAGTAAGTTGCAGGTCAATGTCGCCGTTGGCTATGGCGGCCGCCGAGAGATCGTCGATGCAGTTAAAGGTTATTTAGCTGATCAGAGTGAGGCAGGGAGAACTTTGAGCGAGGCGGCGGCCCATCTCGATGCCGATGCAATTTCGCGCCATCTCTATACCGCTGGCCAACCTGATCCCGATCTATTGATACGAACCTCAGGGGAGCAGCGCCTCGGTGGATTCCTCCTCTGGCAATCAGCCCTCTCTGAGTTCTACTTCTGCGAGGCCTACTGGCCAGAGTTCCGTCGCGTCGATTTCCTCCGCGCATTGCGTGATTACTCGCTCCGCCACCGCCGACTAGGTAAGTAGTCGGCGTGAAGGAATAGTCGACTAGGTAAGTAGTCGCCTCTCAGCCATAAGTTAACTTTTGATGACATATTAAATTCGGATGGCGTGTTGGAAACGAACCTTGAGGCCAATCTCTTATCGTTTCTTTCACAACTACATAACCCTCCGACCTCAGACTGGTTTGCGAATTGACTCCTAAGGAAAAAACTTCGTCATCAAAGAAGACTGTGAAAAGCCCTGCAAATAAAGGGGTTAAGAGCAAGAGTTCGGCAGTGGTTCAAGCAGGAAAAGGTAAGAAGAAACCAGGACGAAAAACCTACGTTCTTGATACCTCAGTCCTCCTTGCCGACCCGGGGGCGATCTTCCGATTTGAAGAGCATGAGGTTGTAATCCCGATAGTTGTTATCGGTGAATTAGAGGGTAAGCGAAACCATCCAGAGCTCGGCTTCTTCGCTCGATCTGCGCTGCGTAGCCTCGATGACCTTCGTATTCAACATGGTCGCCTCGATGCCCCCCTTTCAATTACCCCTGAAGGCGGCGAGCTCTTTGTAGAGCTCAATCACGGTGATCACTCATCGCTACCGGCCTCTTTTATCCGCGAGGCGACCAATGACACCCGCATCTTGGCCGTTGCAAAGAATTTAATGGCAGATGGAAAAGATGTTGTCCTCGTTACCAAGGATCTCCCGCTGCGAGTAAAGGCATCCTCGGTCGGTATTGAGGCGCAGGAGTACCTAGCTGAACTGGTCTCCGATAGCGGGTGGACTGGAATCCAAGATCTCGATGTCGCCCACTCCACCATCGATGAGCTCTACTCCTCTGGTTTTTCAGAGCATGAAGCGGCCCATTCCCTCCCCGTTCACACTGGAATCGTGCTCCACTCAGAGAAGGGGAGCTCACTAGCCCGAGTGACATCAGATAAGCGGTTGCAATTGGTGCGCGGTGACCGCAGCGCCTTCGGACTCCATGGACGTTCCGCCGAGCAACGGATCGCACTCGACCTCCTTTCGGATGAATCAATTGGGATCATCTCCCTCGGCGGTCGCGCCGGAACTGGTAAATCTGCCCTCGCGCTCTGCGCTGGACTTGAAGCGGTGATGGAGAAGCGCCAACATAAGAAGGTCGTAATCTTCCGTCCTCTCTATCCCGTAGGTGGACAAGAACTCGGATACCTGCCTGGCAGCGAAGGGGAGAAGATGTCTCCTTGGGCGCAGGCGGTCTTCGACACCTTAGGAGCTCTCGTGAGCCAAGATGTCATCGATGAGATTCTCGCCCGTGGTCTCGTCGAGGTTCTGCCGCTGACCCATATCCGTGGCCGCTCTCTCCATGACTCCTTTGTCATCGTCGATGAAGCTCAATCGCTCGAACGGGGCGTCCTACTTACAGTCCTCTCTCGCATCGGCCAGAACTCTCGGGTGATCTTGACCCACGATGTGGCGCAGCGGGATAACTTGCGGGTCGGTCGCCATGATGGTGTCTTCGCAGTCGTGGAAACGTTGAAGGGCCATCCGCTCTTCGCCCATGTGACCCTCACCCGAAGCGAGCGCTCTCCGATCGCAGCTCTCGTTACCGAGATGCTCGAAGGAGCCGGTCTGGAGTAAGTGCGAGAGGGGTCGAAAAAGGCCTTATTTAAATCTCACAGTCACAAATCGGACATATAGGACTTTGCCCTACCTGACCAGCACTTTTACTTTTCCACAATCCTCACAATTCCTGAGAATTTCCGACTCACGCGGGGAAAAATTTGCGACATCCCTTGATGATTGGAACTCTTTAGCCCATCAGCAAGAGCGCACCAGGCGCTCGCTAAGGATTGATAGGTGAGGGGGGTGAGTTACAGCGATGTCACTTTCAACGTCAATGACGCGAAAGCGTGCAACCTGGGCGCTCACTGCATCCTTCCTGATTATCTCGATCGCCCAGCCAACTGCTCAAGGTCTCGACTTCCCAACGACGACCCAACTCAACCTCCCTGAAGCTCCATCTGCCAAGGTCACTATCACCAAAGAGGCTGACCTCAACCAGGCTGTGAGCGCTCCCATCTCAGAGATGGCGATGGTTGCCGCGATGGCCCGTCAAGTGGAGCTGGCTCGAACATCGACCGGTGCCAAATATGTCACTCGCACCATCATGCTCGCTGAGTACTCATGGGGCGATGATCAATATAGCTGCCTCAATCGTCTCTGGACCAAAGAGAGCCATTGGAACTACAAGGCCCATAACTCGCGCTCTGGAGCACATGGAATTCCGCAGGCACTTCCTGCCTCAAAGATGGATGTCGTCGGAACCGATTGGCGGACAAATCCAGTGACACAGATTCGTTGGGGACTTCGCTATATCGATAGCCGTTACTCAACTCCATGCAAGGCATGGGCGAAGTTCAAGCGCTCTAAGTACTACTAAGCCAGCAATTCCTCTAGGGCAAGAATTACCTTACGGCTTCTTGCCGATTGATAGCGGACGCATAGTCTCAGCGAAGAAATCATTTCCCTTGTCATCAACGACGATAAATGCCGGGAAGTCGACTACATCAATCTTCCAGACCGCCTCCATTCCAAGATCTTCAAAGTCGAGAACCTCAACCTTGGTGATGCAATCTTGAGCAAGGCGGGCAGCAGGTCCTCCGATTGAGCCGAGATAGAAGCCACCATGTTTCTGGCAGGCATCGGTAACAGCCTTGGAGCGATTGCCCTTGGCGAGCATCACAAATGAACCGCCATGAGCTTGGAAGTAATCGACATAGGAATCCATACGCCCAGCAGTTGTGGGACCGAAGGATCCTGAAGCATAACCTTCTGGAGTCTTCGCCGGTCCTGCGTAGTAGACGGCATGGTTCTTGAGGTAATCAGGCATTGGCTTACCTTCATCGAGCATCGCCTTAATACGAGCGTGTGCGATATCGCGGGCAACGACGATGGTGCCAGTCAGCGAGACGCGAGTCTTTACCGGGTGGCGAGAGAGCTCGGCGCGGATATCTGCCATCGGCTGGTTGAGATCAATCTTCACAACGCTATCGTCGAGATGTGAATCAGTGGTCTCGGGCATAAAGTGGACAGGATCAGTTTCGAGCTGCTCGAGGAAGATTCCATCCTTGGTGATCTTTGCCTTTGCTTGGCGGTCGGCAGAACATGAGACTGCGATTGCAATAGGAAGGGAGGCGCCATGGCGAGGAAGTCGAACTACGCGGACATCGTGGCAGAAGTACTTTCCACCGAATTGGGCGCCGATTCCTAAGGTGCGGGTGAGCTCTAATACCTGCTGCTCAAGCTCGAGATCGCGGAAGCCGCGCCCTGTTGCGGCATCACCTGTCGTTGGCAAGTTATCGAGGTAGTGAGTTGATGCCAGCTTTGAGGTCTTCAGGGTGTGCTCGGCACTTGTTCCCCCGATGACGATTGCGAGGTGATAGGGAGGACATGCTGCTGTTCCGAGCGAACGTAACTTTTCATCGAGCCAATTGATAAATGATGCAGGGTTAAGAACTGCCTTAGTCTCTTGGTAGAGGTAAGACTTATTGGCGCTACCGCCACCTTTTGCAATAAAGAGGAAGTTGTATTCATCTTGGTGTTCAGAGTCTGCGTAGATCTCAATCTGGGCTGGCAAGTTATTGCCGGTGTTCTTCTCGTCCCACGTTGTAACAGGGGCCATCTGTGAATATCGAAGATTGAGTTTTGTATAGGCGTCATAAACACCTTGGGCAACTGCAACTTCATCCTTAGAAGTAGTCAATACATATTGACCCTTCTTACCCATGACGAGAGCGGTGCCAGTGTCCTGGCACATCGGCAAGATGCCACCGGCTGCGATATTGGCATTCTTTAAGAGATCAAGAGCTACGAAGCGATCATTAGCTGAGGCTTCAGGATCCTTCATGATATTTGCTAACTGCTGCAAGTGATCTGGGCGAAGATAATGATTGATGTCGTGGATTGCCACTTCAGTGAGCTTTGCAATCGCTTCAGGTTCAACCTGGAGAAATTCTCTATCCCCGAGCTTTACGACTGATACGCCCTCTTTGCCGATGAAGCGATATTGAGTGGTGTCTTCACCCAGTGGGAGTAGATCTGAATATGAAAAGGTAGGAGACATTTACTTCGCCTCCTTCTTCACAGAAGCTAGCTTCTCCTTAGCGCCATCGAGCCACTCTTGGCATATCTTCGCGAGCTCTTCACCGCGCTCCCATAACTTCAGTGACTCTTCTAGCGAGGCACTTCCATCCTCAAGGGATTCCACGATTGACGAAAGTTCGTCACGGGCTGTTTCATATGAAATCTTCTTTTCTGCCATGGGCTGAATCTACTCCACCGGATAAAGGAAGTGCCTAAGAAACTATCGGAGCGATCGACCACGGCAAAGGAACCAATGATATTTAACGCCTATATTGACGGATTCAACCTATATAAATCTGCGCTAGAAAAGCGGCCGGAGCTTAAGTGGCTTGACCTCATAAAATTCTCTGAGGCCAGCCAACCCGGACACTCGCTCAATCAAGTTTTCTATTTCACCGCTCGGATTAAGGAGAGATTTTCAGGCGATGATGCGCCTAGGAGACAGCATGCTTACTTAAGGGCATTGCGAGCAACGGGGGTCGAGATAGTTTTAGGGCGATTTACAAAAGATCGCGACTGGCTCCGTCTGGAGTCTAAAGAACACCGTAAATCGATTGAACCTACCCTTGAAGACTTGGAAGGTTCGATTCAATCAGCCTTTGATAAATCTTGGGTTGAGGCAGAACCGGATTCAATGAAGGCGAAAATCTGGAAGTTTGGTGAGAAAGGTTCCGATGTCAATCTTGCAAGCTATCTTCTGATGCATGTCTTGCGCGATGGATTGAAAGGAGCTCTCGTGATTTCCGGAGATTCCGATTTAGCGACACCAATTAGAATTGCTAAAGCTTCCGGGGCCGAAATCAGAGTTATTTCACCTTCAAAAGGAAGTCCGCGAGTTGAATTACGTGAAGCAAGTTCTTCATTTGAAGAGTTAAATCCAAATAAACTGTTAAATTTTCAGCTCGCTAGCTACGTCTCACCGGTAAAAGGGAAATTAATAACTCGCCCAATTTCATGGCGTCATTAATGTAGAGAATGCAAAAACCCGGCTTGCGCCGGGTTTTTAGTCTGAAGTCGAAGCAACAGACGGTGTGCAATAACTATAACAAGAAATCATTGGCGTTGAAAGCTACTCAGCGGTTGCAGAAATGTCGCCTTTGGCGACCTTAATCGCAAGGAGATCACCTGTTTTCAACACTTTCGGGTCACGGATGACTTCGCCCTTAGCGTTGCGCACAACCGAGTAGCCGCGATCTAAGGTGGATTGAGGGGAGAGCGATCTCAGGTGAGCGGTGATGGCCTTGAGCTCTTTCTGCTCAGCGCCGATGGTGGCGGTGAAGCTGCGCCGGGAGCGCTGACGCAGGTCATCGAGCTCTTCGCTCAAGATGGTGAGAAATGCTCCAGGATCTTTCATCACCGGGCGTGATCGAAGCTGAGCGATGAAATTGATCTCGAAATCAACCTTCGATGCGAGTGCTCGATAGGCACGCTCACGCATCTTCTGGATATGTGCAATCTCTTCTGCAATGTCGGGGACGACGCGCTTTGCCGCATCAGTTGGAGTCGATGCTCGGTAATCGGCAACTAAATCTAAGAGCGGTGAATCTTTCTCATGACCGATGGCGCTGACAATCGGAGTCTCACATGATGCCGCTAGGCGAATCAGAGATTCATCACTGAAGGGCAGGAGATCTTCAAAGGAGCCACCGCCGCGAGTAATGATGATGACATCGACATCGCTATCTGCCTCTAACTCACGAAGTGCGGCAGAGACTTCAACTACAGCAGCTGCGCCCTGGACTGTGACTTCACGGATCTCAAATTCAACTGCCGGCCAGCGGCGGCGAGCATTCTCCACTACGTCTTTCTCAGCATCGGTATTGCGACCGCAGATAAGACCCACCTTACGCGGCAAGAGCGGTAGTGAGACTTTGCGATCGATAGAGAAGAGTCCTTCTTCTGCCAATAAAGATTTAAGTGCTTCAAGGCGGGCCAACAATTCACCGACACCGACTTGGCGAATCTCCTTTGCCGCCATCGATAGCGTTCCTGATTTTGTGTACCACGATGGCTTTGCATAGATCACTACGCGGGCATTGGCAGGTAGTGGCTTGACCGCAGCAATCACAGATTTATGGCACATCACCGAAAGGCTCATATCTGCGCTGGTATCGCGAAGGCGCATAAAGGCCATCATCCCGCTACGTTCATTGAGCTCTGCGATCTCGCCCTCAATCCAGATTGGTCCAAGGCGGTCCACATACTCTTTTATCGCTTCCGTGACCACGCGCACTGGCGCGGGAGATTCACTTGAAGTTTCGAACATGGGGCAAGGCTAATAGACTGCAGCCATGACCAAGAGAGTTTTGATTGCTGCGCCGCGTGGATATTGTGCTGGCGTTGACCGCGCAATTGTTACCGTTGAAAAGGCGCTTGAGCTCTATGGAGCCCCTCTCTATGTCCGGAAAGAGATTGTCCATAATAAGCATGTTGTGGCCACACTTGAACAGCGCGGAGTCATCTTCGTCAATGAGACCGATGAAGTTCCTGAAGGAAAGACAGTTGTCTTTTCAGCCCATGGCGTCTCTCCTGCAGTTCACGAACAGGCTGCGGCACGAAACCTCAAGACTATTGATGCAACCTGTCCATTGGTGACAAAGGTTCACCATGAAGTTCGCCGCTTTGCAGATGCTGATACAGAGATTCTTCTCATCGGCCATGAAGGCCATGAAGAAGTTGAGGGCACAGCAGGTGAGGCGCCCGGACAAGTTCGCGTTATCGATGGACTCGATGGAGCGCGCAATGTGCAGCCAACTCCAGGTAAGAATTTAATCTGGCTCAGCCAGACAACCTTGAGCGTTGATGAGACCCTCGAGTCCGTTGCTATCTTGAAGGAACGTTTCCCAGAGATCGCATCCCCTCCATCAGATGACATCTGTTATGCAACACAGAACCGCCAGGAAGCGATTCGTGGAATTGCAGCGCAATCAGATCTCGTCCTCGTTGTTGGCTCTACCAACTCATCCAACTCAGTGCGCCTTGTTGAGGTCGCTCTCGAGTACGGGGCAAAAGCTGCATATCTCGTGGACTATGCCTCAGAGGCAAAAGATGAATGGCTCATCGGCGTTGAAACTGTTGGCGTTACAAGCGGCGCATCAGTGCCAGAGATTCTCGTCCAGGATCTTCTGCGATGGCTCGACGTTCATGGCTTCCATGATCAGCAAGAGGTTGAGGCGAAGAAAGAGTCACTCACCTTCGCCCTTCCCCAAAACCTTCGCGCTGAGATGAAGGCGGCTGGCAAGTAATGAGCCAGTTAGTTGAGCTCTCTCAAGGCCAGCTAGCAATCAATATCTTTGAGCCTTCTGAATATAGAGGCGATGCAATTCTGATTCATGGCTTTACCGGTAGTAAGGAAGATTTCGATGCTATCGGCCCGCTCTTAGCGGCACGTGGCTATCGTGTCTTTGCCGCAGATCACCGTGGCATTCATGAATCACTGCATTCAGCAGATGGATCGACATATTCCATGCAGGCATATGCCCGTGATGCAATCGATATCGCCAAGCACTTCAATCTCTCATCACCACATCTCTTCGGCCACTCATATGGAGGTGCAGTTGCCCAACGTGCTGTGCTTGCAGAGCCAGAGCTCTTTGCATCGCTCACTCTCTTCTGTTCCGGTCCTCACTCACGTGAAAATCTCGGCCTCTCACAGTTGATTCTGGAGAGACTACCTGGCAAGACGATGCAGGAGAGTTGGGATGAATTTGCCGGAGAGCTCTATCTGGGACATATGCGCGAGGCTCTTATGAAGAAGCGATGGTTGGCCAATGATCCGCTCTCGATCTTGGAACAGGCAAGAGATCTCTCCACCTTCACATCAGTGATTTCAGAAGTTGCAGCAATAAAGATTGCATCTCACGTTATCTATGGTGAGCGCGATGATGCCTGGCCACTTGCAATGCAGGATCAGATGGCAGCGGATTTATCAGCTCCGGTTACGGTAATTAAAGATGCAGGGCACTGCCCCAATGAAGATCAACCTGATGCCACCGCAAAGGTAATTGCAGATTTCTGGAGCGCTCTCTAAGAGTTAAGCGGTTGCTTCCCTACGCTTTGAAGGACGGTTCTTCGCCTTCTCATTGAGGAATTGATACCAGCCATAGGCTGCAGCAATCAACATAAATGGTGCAACGCTGGCAAGTGATGCCATGAAATCAACACCAACGCGTGAGATGCGAAGGCCATCTGTCATTATTGTGTAGAAGAGAGCGGTTGCAGCATATGCAAGCGGTGGTGTTACCGCTGTGACATAGCGAGTTCCAGTGCGGCCATAGGCAACGCCACCATAGGTAACGACGATGAGAACAAAGCCAGAGAGAAATCCTGCGCCACCGCGAATGGAGAGTTCGGCAAAGGTGAAGAGGGCGATGAAGAGAACCTGCAAGAAAATAATTCCCTGCTTCTTCAGCCCTGGGCCAGGAATGGTGGGCTTTGCGGGTAGCTTCATATTTACCTTACTTCGTGGAGTGTTCTCTGTATTAGCCATTAATATCCTCAATCACTTCAACATCAATAAAGTCATCACCATCGACGAGATCAGGGTTATTGAGCTCGCGCACATCTGCAGGCGCCTCAGGATAGGCGATAGCAAGCTTCTCTTTATCGCCTGCAACACCAAGGGCGCTAATTTTCTTAGCGGGGGATAAGACTGTCTTCTCCGCTGTGGGGATGAGATCCTCATAAGCCTTTGATGTTTTATTGATTGCCTGACCCACAGCGACAATCTTGCTATGGAGCAAGGTGATGTTCTTGAGGAAAGTAGATGCCACCTTTGTGATGTCATCGGCGTTCTCTGCCAACTTATTACGGGTGAAGATATGGCCGACGGTGCGAAGGAGAGCCATCATCGAGGTCGGGGTAGCGATTGTGACGCCGACCTTAAATGCCTTCTCTAGTAGTTGGGGATCAAGGCGAAGCGCCTCTGCCAGAAGAGTCTCAAAGGGGAGGAAGAGAACAACAACATCGGGGCTACCTGCCGATTTGTGATAACCACGCTTTGAAAGTGCATCAACATGCTTTAAGAGATCTTTTGTATGTGAGGTTAAGTGCTCATCACGAAGCTCTTGATCCTCTGTTGCAAATGCATCGAGGAAACGTTCAAATGGAAATTTAGAGTCGATGAAGAGGCGTGAGTTGCCAGGCATCTTTACTGTGACATCAGGAATTCCAGATGAATCTGCATCGGTGGTTGAACGCTGTGCATCGTATTCAATACCCTCACGCAAGCCGGCTTGTTCTAGTAGGAGTTCGAGCTGGGCCTCGCCAAACTTTCCGCGTGATTGTGAACTTGAAAGTGCTCCAGCAATCTTCCGTGTCTCATCAAAGAGAGATGTTGAAGCGGTGCGCATCTCATTGATTGTGGATTTGAGTTCAGATTCGGATGCAATGCGCTTTTCAGCAGCATCTTGTGCCTGCACGCGCATGCGCTCGACAGTTGTCTTCATCTCCTCCATCTGCGTTGCAATCTTCGCCTGGCTCTCGTTCTTGCTCTCTGCATCCTTCAAGCGCTCTTCACTCTTCTCTAAAAGCGCCTTCAGCGCAATGAGATCGTTACTGGTGGAGCTTTGCGATTGAGTTGCCTGTGATCGACCAAACCAGATGCCGATACCGAGGCCTACGAGGAGGCCAATAAGAAGGACGAGAGTTGTAATAAGCGCGTTGGACATGGGGCTATCGTCGCAGGGGCGGGTGACAAATCCGCTGATTTCACTTCTACGCACGCCACACGTAGGCTCGCCCACTATGAGCCTCTCCATTGGAATCGTCGGCCTTCCCAACGTCGGAAAATCGACCCTCTTTAACGCCTTGACCAAGAACAACGTCCTGGCAGCCAACTATCCCTTCGCCACAATCGAGCCAAATGTGGGAGTCGTTGGGGTCCCGGATGAGCGCCTGGCAAAGCTCGCCACAATCTTCGGCTCAGAGAAGTTACTTCCAGCAGCACTCTCATTTGTTGATATCGCAGGAATCGTAAAGGGCGCCTCTGAGGGCGCCGGCCTTGGCAATAAGTTCTTAGCCAATATCCGTGAGACCGATGCGATCTGTCAGGTAATCCGAGTCTTCACCGATGGCGATGTTGTCCACGTGGATGGTCGCGTTGATCCCTCCAGTGATATCGAGACCATCAATACCGAACTTGCGCTCGCTGACCTTCAAACCATTGAGAAGGCGATTCCTCGTCTTGAGAAAGAGGCGCGGACAGATAAGTCCAAGACCGCAGTTCTTGAGGCAGTCAAAGAGGCAGAGGCACATCTTCAATCAGGTAAGCCACTTTCGACATCAAAGGTCGATCTCGCACTTATCTACGAACTCCACCTTCTTACTGCAAAGCCATTCCTCTATGTCTTTAATGTAGATGCGGCTGAACTTGGCGATCAAGAACTTCGCGCAAAGTTATCTGCACTCGTGGCACCAGCAGAGGCAATCTTCCTCGATGCAAAGACAGAGGCAGAGCTTGCAGAGCTTCCAGATGAAGATGCACTTGAACTTTTGGAAGCTGTCGGAATGACAGAGCCAGGTCTTGCAACACTTGCTCGCGTTGGCTTTGACACCCTTGGTCTCCAAACATATTTAACGGCAGGTCCAAAAGAGGCTCGTGCATGGACAATTCATAAGGGCGACACCGCGCCAATGGCGGCAGGTGTGATTCACACAGATTTCCAGAAGGGCTTTATCAAAGCTGAAATCGTATCTTTCGATGATTTGATGGCGGCAGGATCAATGGCTGAGGCAAAATCTGCTGGCAAGGTGCGTATGGAAGGCAAGGATTACATCATGCACGATGGTGATGTAGTCGAGTTCCGCTTTAACGTTTAATTCATTTGAAGAAAATTACAAAGATAGGTTCGGCAATGAATAAGTTGTATTCGGTTGAACGTGAATATCCAGTTGTAGTCTCAGCTCTGTGGAGCGCATGGATGGATGCGCAAGCACTTCAGGTTTGGTATTCACCCACTGACCTCAAAGTTGTTCCAGGAACTGTCGTTTCTGAACCAATAGTGGGTGGCTGGTGGACAGTTGCAGTCGACGTCAGTGCACACGGGTTCAATGCTTATTTCTGGGGAACCTACTCAGAGATTGAAGTCAATAAGAAGATTGTTCACTCACTCAGCTATTCACAAGATGCAGCTGAATTCGCAGCTAGAGAAATTACAGGCCAGGCTCATATCATTCAGATTGATTTCGAAGATCGTGGTGCATCGTCATGGGTGAGCTTCACCCAGTTTGGCGATCTTCCAGCGGAGCAAGCAGAGGGTGCCAAAGCAGGGATGGAGAGCTACTTCGATAACTTGGGTAACTACCTCTCAAAGTAAACCCCCAAAGGCTTTAGTCATCAGTGGTCAAAGTGTTCATACTTCTTCAATCTTCGTTTACATTTGAAGTGAGCGGGGCAAGAATTTAACCTCCAGCAGAAGGAGGCGGAGAGATGATTTCCCAGACATATGACGAGATGCGCGGTGTTGGCGAAATGCGCACGGCCTCATTTAATTTATTTAAACAAGGTGGATTCTTCTCATCGAAGGTTTATCTCAATATCCTCTTCGCCGTTGTACTTGGTGAGAATTCAAAGACTGGTTGGGTTATCTTCAACGCCAAGATGAATGAATGGACTTTGTTGGAAGATAGAGAATTTATCGCCTTAATTGACGGACACCGATTTATTGGTGAAGGAGTAATGCGCCAAACCGATACAAATGTCGAAGGATATGACGTGATGTGTTACGAAGAGATGCACGTCCAATTCGATATGGATTTGCTGACACGTATGGGTACCGCTTCGACGATCAAGATTAGGGTCGGAGGCACGGATTTCGTCCTGGCGGCCGATGTGATGGCTGAACTTAAGGCCCTCAATGAGGCTGTCTCGGCTGCCAAGTAAGGAGAACCGTAAAGAGTTCTGATTTCGTTTAGAGAAAAAGAGGTATCTGCTCACCTGCTGTTCACTTAGTCTGAACACTATAAGCGTGTGAAATCTGAGCAAAACCTCTATATCGACCGTGATTTGAGCTGGCTCGACTTCAATACCCGCGTCCTCGAGTTGGCCGAGAATCAGAAGTTGCCACTCCTAGAACGCATTAAATTCCTCGCAATCTTCTCATCAAACCTAGATGAGTTTTTTATGGTGCGAGTGGCAAGCATCAAACGTAAAGTCGAATTTGGAAACAATGATCGGTTGATCTCAGGGCTCACCCCTCGCGAACTTCTCCTTGAAATCCACCACAAGGTCCGTCTCTTGCAAGATCGCGTTTCATTCTTGGTTGAGAACGATTTGAAGATTCGACTCGATGGTGAGGGAATAAAGCGCGTGAGCTGGGACTCTCTCTCGGATGAAGAGAAGGCTCCGCTCACCAAGAAATTCATCAGCGAGATTTTTCCAGTACTCACGCCGCTAGCCTCTGATCCGGCACATCCCTTCCCACATATCTCAGGCTTATCGCTCAACCTTGGAATCATTGGTCGAAACTCAGATGGGGATCAAGAGCAGTTTGTGCGCGTGAAGGTTCCTTCCAATGTCTCACGCATGATTCGCGTCAACGAGATCGATTACTCTTATATTCTCGTAGAAGATTTGATTGCCGAACACCTACACCTTCTTCTTCCTGGTGCTTCAATCGAAGATATCTACTTCTTCCGAGTCACACGTAATCAAGATTTAGATATCGATGAAGATGATGCTGATGACCTTCTGGAATCACTGGAAGAGGAGCTCTCACGTCGTAAATTTGGCGCAGCCGTGCGCATGGAGATCGAGCAGGGAGTCTCACATCAACTGCTCGATAAGTTGATGGAAGAACTTGAGATTAATCAGGGTGAGGTCTTCACACTCAATCCACCGCTCGACCTCACCTATCTCTTTGAGATGTACGGTTTAGATCTTCCTAAATTAAAGGATGAGCCATTCCGCTCTGTTCAACCTCTGCCCATCGATGATATTGATCGCCATGATGCAGATACCTTCTTCTCAACTATTCGTGAGGGTGAAATCTTGCTCCACCACCCTTATCAAACTTTTACTTCAACGGTCACTCGCTTCGTTGAGCTCGCAGCACGCGATCCGAAGGTCTTAGCTATCAAGCAGACCCTCTATCGAACATCAGGTGATTCTCCGATCATGATTGCGCTGATTGAGGCGGCTAAGAGCGGCAAGCAGGTGCTGGCTGTGATTGAGCTACGTGCTCGCTTTGATGAGCAGGCAAATGTGCGCTGGGCGAAGAAGCTTGAAGATGCTGGAGCCCACGTTGTCTATGGTGTCTTAGGTCTGAAGACTCACGCGAAATCTAGCTTGGTGGTGCGTAAGGAAGATTCAGGTCTTACCGTTTACTCGCATATTGGTACAGGTAATTACAACCCAAAGACGGCGCGAATCTATGATGACCTCGGCATCATGAGCGCTGACCAAGTTTTAGGTCAAGACCTTCTTAAATTATTTAACCACCTCAGCGGCGTTCACTCTGAATCACACTACGAACGCCTACTTGTTGCACCTCATGGAATTCGATCTTCGCTGGTCGCAAAGATTGAACGTGAGCGCAGAAACCATCTCGATGGACTTCCTTCCCGCATTCGCTGGAAGGTGAACTCACTCGTAGATAACCAGATGATTGATGCCCTGGTGGAAGCTGCGAAAGATGGCGTTCCCATCGAAATCATCGTGCGAGGAGCATGTTCGCTCCGCCTTAGCCGTGTCTCGCGTTATAACAATGTAAAAATTCGTTCGATCCTCGGTCGCTTCCTTGAACACTCACGTATCTATAGCTTCCATAATGCAGGAAAACCTGAGTATTACATTGGTAGCGCCGACATCATGGAGCGAAATTTGGATCGTCGCGTTGAAGCACTTGTGCGTATTGATGAAGAGAGCCATAAGAAAGATCTCTCTGAAATTCTCGATCTCTCTACTTCTGAACAATTCCGCATGTGGGAGATGGTCGAAGATGACACCTGGCGCTATAAGAAGATTGGTATAGAGGGAAAGGCCTTGGAAGATTTCCAGGAGCACTTCATCGAAAGGTATAAGAAATGATTAAAGCAGCCGGCGCCGTTATCTGGCGCGAAGAGAACCCTTTTGAGCTTGAAGTATTACTCATCCATCGTCCCCAGTATGACGATTGGAGTTTTCCCAAAGGCAAGATTGAAGAAAGTGAATCTGCAATTGCTGCAGCTTTTCGCGAGGTGAGAGAAGAGACGGGCGTTACCGCAATCTTCAGTCAATACCTCGGATCCTCTTCATACAAGATCGCAGATAACAAGAAGAAGGTGAAGTATTGGATGGCTAAGGCCCTTCCTACTTCAGCCCCATTTACACCCAATAGTGAAGTCGACAAAATTGAATGGGTCACTATCAAAGAGGCTCGCCACTTCTTAACTCACGATGATGATCGTGAGATCCTTGATGAATTCATCAACCGTGAACGTTACACATCCACACTTGTTCTCCTGCGCCACGCAAAGGCAGTGAAGCGCAGCGATTGGAACGATTACGATCTCGATCGCCCACTTTCAAATGTTGGCGTTGAGCAGAGCAAGCGCCTGGTGAGCCAATTGGAGCCATTTGGCCTTGAGGGAATCTTCTCCTCAGATGCCTCACGTTGTTTCTCAACCATTGAACCGCTCTCCATGTCGCTCAACCTCAAAGCGACAGTGACAGCAGATCTCAATGAAGAGAGCTTCGAGAAGAGCGCAAAGACTCCACTTGAATATGTTCGTCACATTATGCGCTATCCAGGCAATCACTTGGTATCAAGCCATAATCCGATCATTCCTCACATCTTGACCAAGATTGCCCGCATTGAATATTCAGCTGATGATCTCAACCCTGCAGATGCGTGGGTTGTTCATCATCATGGCAATGAGGTGCTCGCAGTTGAATTCCTGCGCCATCCAAAGATTGAGAAGCTAGATAAAGACGAGAACTAGTCGTTAAGACTTGAGCCAATCGAGTCGCTGAAGAACAATTCCCTCACGCAGTGCCCACGGGCACTGCGTGAGTTTTTCTATACCAAAGGCTGACATCGTCTCTTCTGCAACTATTGCACCAGCGACAATCTGAACCGCTCTACTTGCAGAAACTCCAGGAAGTCCAGCGCGCTGAGTTTGAGTCATCTTCGCTAAGCGAGGAACAATTGTCTTAAGGCCATCACGTGTGAGTGAGTTTCCTAAATCAGGTAGGTAGTTCTGCTGAATGCGGCGAAGCGTGCGGAAGGTCTTACTTGTTCCAATCGCGGTGCGCCTACTGTTATCGCCAATTTCATTCTTAAGTGGTGCCAGCGTTGCTCTGACATGCTCGCGTAATTTATTGAGTGACTTCTCGGTAAAGGGATCGCCCGTTAAGAATTGTCTCGTCATGCGGTTTGCACCGAGCATTACCGAGTTGCTGTAGAGAGGATTTTCTTGCTCGCCGGTAGCAATCTCAAGTGAGCCTCCACCAATATCGAGGAGAACCACATCACCTGCCGACCAGCCGACCCAACGGCGGACAGCTAAGAAGGTGAAGCGCGCTTCATCTGCACCACTGAGAACTTGTAAATCAATTCCCGTCTCACGATTGACAGTCTCTAAGACATCATCTGAGTTTGTTGCTTCTCGGATTGCAGAAGTAGCAAAAGCCAACATGTCATCGAGTTGGATATCTTTCGCTTCGTTCTTGAGTCGGGTGAGAGTTCTTAAGAGAGTATCGATACCAGTGACTGATAGCTCGCCCTTATCGGTGAGAAATTCGGCAAGGCGAATCTCTTCCTTAAAACTTTGAAATGCTAGAGGCGCAGATCCATGATGGGCATCCATGACTTGTAGATGAACGGTATTTGAACCGACATCTAGGACTCCGAGGCGCATTGGGCGATTCTATTCTTCAAATGGATTGATTCCCTTTTTCAAAGGTTAATTCCCGCTAAACAAGAGGGGATTATCTGTAAATGAGGCTCTGCGGTAAGATTCGAGCCTGCACTTTCCAATTTAGTGCCCTTATTTATGGAGTTTCATCTCAATGGCAAAGACCCAAGCTCACCTTAAAGACCTGCCTGTAAAGACGCGCGACAGCATCCGTAACGTTGCGATCATCGCCCACGTTGACCATGGAAAGACAACCCTGGTTGATGCGATGCTCTGGCAGTCAGGTGCCTTTGCAGCTCACAAGAAGCAGGACGAGGGTCAAGACCGCATGATGGACTCGATGGACCTCGAGCGCGAAAAGGGAATTACCATCCTTGCAAAAAACACTGCGGTCCGTCGCGGTGACTCAGTAATCAACATTATCGATACACCAGGCCACGCCGACTTCGGTGGCGAGGTTGAGCGCGGACTTGAAATGGTCGATGGCGTTATCTTGCTCGTCGATGCATCAGAAGGCCCACTTCCACAGACTCGCTTCGTTCTTCGTAAGGCGCTTCAGAAGAACCTTCCAGTTATCTTGCTCATCAATAAGACCGACCGTCCAGACTCACGTATCGCTGAGGTTGTCGACGAGGCTTACGAGCTCTTCCTTGATCTCGATGCAACAGAAGATCAGATTGATTTCCCAGTTGTCTATGCATCTGCAAAGAACGGTCGCGCATCACTGAACCGTCCAGCTGATGGAGGATTGCCTGATGAAGAGAACCTTGATGTTCTCTTTAAGGTAATTCAGGAGACAGTTCCAGCACCTGTCTATCACGAGGGTGCACCACTTCAGGCGCACGTCACAAACCTTGACTCATCACCATTCCTTGGTCGCCTTGCTTTGATGCGTATCCACGAAGGCACCTTGAAGAAGGGTCAGTCAGTGATGTGGATGAAGACTGATGGAACGCAAGAGCGCGTAAAGATTTCAGAACTTCTTATTACCGAGGCGCTCGAGCGCGTACCTGGTCTTGAAGCAGGTCCGGGTGACATCGTTGCTATTGCAGGTATTGAAACTATTACATTGGGTGAGACTCTTGCAGATCTCGAGAACCCACATGCCTTGCCATTGATCAAGGTTGATGAGCCATCAATCTCTATGACTATTGGTATTAACACCTCACCGCTTGCAGGTAAGTCTGGCAAGCTCCTCACAGCACGTCAGGTGAAGGATCGCCTCGATAAGGAGCTCATCGGTAACGTATCTCTTCGTATTCTCAATACAGAGCGCCCAGATGCATGGGAAGTTCAGGGTCGCGGTGAGCTTCAGCTCGCTGTTCTTGTTGAAATCATGAAGCGCGAAGGCTTCGAGCTCACAGTCGGTAAGCCACAGGTTGTTACCAAGATGGTTGATGGCAAGCTTCACGAGCCAATGGAACGTCTCACAATTGATGCACCTGAAGATTACCTAGGTGTTCTTACACAGTTGATGGCGCTTCGTAAGGGCCGTATGGAACAGATGGTTAACCATGGCACCGGATGGATCCGCCTTGAATACAAGGTTCCATCACGTGGTCTCATCGGATTCCGAACTGAGTTCCTTACTGAAACTCGTGGAACAGGTTTGCTCCACCACGTATTCGATTCATACGAGCCATGGTTCGGAGAGCTCCGCACACGCGGAACTGGATCACTCGTTTCAGACCGTATGGGCGCAGTTACCTCTTATGCACTTACCGGTGTTCAAGAGCGAGGAACAATCTTCGTTGAACCAGGCGATGAAGTTTATGAGGGCATGGTTATCGGTGAGAACTCACGTTCTGACGATATGGATGTCAACTGTGTGCGCGAGAAGAAGCTCACCAATATGCGTGCTTCAGGTACCGATGATTCTGAGAAGTTGATTCCACCTAAGAAGCTCAACATGGAAGGCGCTCTCGAATTCTGTCGCGAAGATGAGTGTGTTGAAGTTACTCCTGCTGTTGTGCGTATCCGTAAGGTTGTTTTGGATGGCGCAGAGCGTGCTCGTGCAACATCACGTGCGAAGAAGAGTAATCAGTCTTAATTTAATAAAGATAAGAATATGGACCCGGCGCTTGTCGCTTAGGGTCCATATTCTTATCTACTCACTAAACTGGCCCTCATGAAGAGGTTTCTATTTCTCGTAGGTGCACTCATGTTGTTACCGGTTGCTGCCAATGCCCATGCCGGAGTTGTAGGAACCTCACCAACACAAGACGAAGTACTCACCTCGATGCCGAGTGAAATTTCGATAACTTTCTCTGAAGAGTTACTCACTATCACCGGGCAAGAAGTAAACACGATCTCACTCTCCGCCTTCGATGGCCCTCCGGTCGAAATCGGTGAGATCACCATCGCTGGCACGACTCTGTCAGCGACCATTCCTGACGGCAAGTATGAATCTGGAGTCTATGAAGTCTTCTATCGCATCGTCTCTGCCGATGGCCATAAGGTCAGCGATTCATTCACCTTCTCACTCAATGCCCCCGCTCTAGTATCTGAGCCAGTGGTCGATGAAGGAGATGGTGTGATTCCGGCACCGATAGCTCTGGCAATTGCCATAGTGCTACTTCTTGGAGGCTATCTCGCCTTTCGGGCGAGCAAAGATAAGAGCTAGAGGGTATTTGTCACCTCGGTAGGGTTGAATTAATACCGTGAGTAAAGCATCTACCCCATCTGAGCTACATCTTGTAGCCAACCCGATTACTCGCCCGCAGATCACCTTTGACTCCGAGCAGCTCGCTGCCATCGCCCATCGAGGTTCCCCACTGATTATTCGTGGAGCAACAGGAACAGGTAAGACGACAACACTTATTGAGTGCGCAATCAATCGCATTGCATCGGGAACGCCTGCTGAATCTATTCTTATTCTCACCTTTGGTCGCGAACGTGCTTCTGAGATTCGTGATGCAGTTGTCTTAGCATCTGATGGCACGGTGCAGGAACCGGTAGCGCGCACTTTCCACGCCCTTGCCTATTCGATCTTATCGATGACATCAGGTGAGAACTTTAGAGAGACCGTTCTTATCTCTGGCGCAGAACAAGAGGCATTCATTAAATCTCTCTTGCAAGGAAACCTGGAAGATAAGGTCGATTGGTGGCCTGCTGATTTGGTAATGAACGCCTCAATGCCGAATAGCGTTGTCATGGGCGAGCCACTTCTGACTCAAGGATTTATCCGGGAACTTCGCGACCTCATGATGCGTGCAACAGAGCGTGGACTTACTCCTGATGAGTTGGCCGAAAAGGGTGAGCGACTCAATGAACGTTTCTGGGGGCCAGCTGCGCAATTCTGGCGCCAGTACTTAGAGATCTCTGCGGCGATGGATACCAGCGCAGGGGATGCGAAGATGCGTATTGATCCATCCGAGATTATCAATGCAGCGATTGCCCATCTCAATACCAACCTAGAGCTATTGCTTGAGCTCCGAAAGCGCTTTACAACAATCATGGTCGATGAGTTCCATGAGAGCGATCCAGCCCAACGTCGTCTCTTAGAACTTCTCATCGGCACAGAGTGCGTCTTTGTCGTTGATCCACAATCTGCCGTTGGTCGATTCCGTGGTTCAGATCCTGATGGCGTCGACCGTTACCTTGGTAATCGTTTTCCCAATGCAACAACAATCACTCTTGCAAACACTCATCGCGGGGTTCCTAAGAAGTTTGCCGTGGAGCTTCGTTCTGAGGCGGAAGAGGCGCAATACATCGCCTATGCGATTAAGCGTGCCCATCTCATTGAAGGCGTTGCCTACTCAGATATGGCGATCATTCTCCGTTCCCATAACACCACTGCCACTGCAATTCGCAGAGCGCTTGGTCAATCTTCGATTCCTGTCGTTGGAGATCGCGAAGCGATTTCATCTAACGCTGCCATTGCTCCCTTCATACTTCTTGCCAGAGTTGCCACCGGAATTGATTCATTAACCCTTGATGTTAGTGAGCGCCTCCTCCTTTCGGAGTTTGGAGGAGCCACCTCAATCTCACTTCGCCGTATTCGCACCGCCCTGCTCAAGGCTCGTGATGAAGAGCGAGATCCTCGTAGCGGTACGCAGATGATTATCGATGCGATCGATAAGGGTGATATCCCAATTGAAGAAGATAGTGAATTACGTAGGGTTCATGAGCTCCTTACTGCAGCTCGTGCATCGCTACGCAAGAAGAATGCATCTATCCACGATTTGCTCTGGGCTATCTGGTCGAAGGCGGTCAACGCTGATAATCAATTGATTGCCGATGCTTGGCAACGCGCCGCCTTGCGCGGAGGCTCACGAGGGGCTGCAGCAGACCGCGATCTCGATGCGATGGTCCAACTCTTTGATTCAGCTGCTCGTCATATCGATCGAATGCCTGGTGCGCATCCTAAGAACTTCCTCAATGAGATTGCGCAAGAGAATATTGTTGCCGACCTCATCACAATGCAAGGTGTGAGACCAGATGTTGTTGAGCTGCTTACTGTGCACTCGGCCAAGGGCCTTCAATTTAAGCGAGTCTTTGTTGCCGGAATACAAGAAGGTATCTGGCCAAATCTGAAACAGCGAAGCACGCTATTGGGTTCAGAGCGTTTGGTAGAGCGGGAACGCCATGGTGAAGATATCGCTCAAGTTGCACTCGATTTAATTACTGCGCAATCTCTGGCTGAAGATGAGAAGCGGTTATTTCATGTGGCAACAACGCGCGCATCTGATCAGCTTCACATCACCGCTGTCACCCGTGATGAGGATTCACCCTCCTCATTCTTCTTAGAGTGCGCTGAATCAGAGAACTTTGTAAATCTTCAATTTAGCGATGCTCGCCCCCTCACTGCTAACGCTCTCGTGGCCTCCCTGCGTCGATCTCTCACCGGCAATGAGGCCGAAACAGCAGCATCACTGCTCGCCACTTTGGCAGCCTCTGATATCGCTGTTGCAGATCCCGATAATTGGCTCGGTGCTCATCCTCTCTCTAGTGAGGCCGCTCTCTATACCGAAGATGAAGATGTCTATATCTCACCTAGCGCCGCCGAATCCTTTGAGACCTGCGGGTTGAAATGGCTACTCGAACGCAATGGTGGCTCCGATGGAGACTCCACAGCACAGCTTTTAGGCTCAGTTATCCACGAATATGCCCGCATTAAGGTGGAGGAACCTGACACATCTGATCAATCGCTCTATGACTCTCTCGATAAGGCATGGCCGCTGATTACCGATTCCACAGGCTGGATTAGTAAGTTCCAACTCCAACGTGCACAGAAGATGCTCGAGCGCTTTGCGCAATACCACCGCACATCAACTCGTTCCGTTGAGGGAGTCGAACTCGATTTCACATTTAAGTTAGGCAGAGCAACTGTCCGCGGATCTGTCGATCGCCTAGAGGTCGATAGCGATGGCAAGTTCTATGTCGTTGACTTTAAAACTGGCAAAGCGATTGGAAAGAAAGAGGCAGCAGAGAACTTGCAGCTCGCCTGTTATCAATTGGCTGTCGTTCTAAATGGATTTGAGAAGAAGTTCGATAGCCCTGCAGTCTCTGGCTCGCACCTTGTCTTCTTAGGCCACGATACGAAAGATGTTGCAACCCGAGAACGACCTCCTATTGATGTCACTGAAGTGGCAACACACCTTGAGACAATTGCGGATCAAATGGCATCACCGGTATTTATCGCAAAGAAGAATGATTTCTGCAGCTTCTGTCCGGTGAAGAGCTCCTGCCCTGTCCATCTCCAAGGAAGATCGGTGATCGGATGAGTGCGATGATTGAGAAGTACACACCAGCTCAGGTCGCTGGCTTTATTCGTCTTATCGATGAATCTTTCCCGCTACCAAGTAAAGAGCAATCGGCGATTATTTCAATCACGAGCAATCCACTTGAGCCGGCGGTTGTCATTGCCGGTGCTGGATCTGGAAAGACAGAGACGATGGCATCGCGAGTGGTCTATCTCGTTGCCAATGGATTTGTTCGCCCTGATCAGATCTTGGGCCTTACCTTCACCCGCAAAGCTGCGGGAGAACTCAACTTAAGAATCCGTAAGCGCTTGGCTCAGCTCGCTAAAGGGATAGAGAAGAGCGGTATAGAACGCCCCTTTGCCAGCCTCGATACCTCCGTTACTACCTATCACTCTTACGCTGGGCGCATTCTCTCGGAGCACTCCATCCGCTTAGGAATTGATGCAGATTCTCAGCCACTGGGTGAGGCAGCGCTCTGGATGCAGGCAAACCGCATCGTCCGCAATTGGGATGAAGAGGGATATAGCAACGAGTCATCGATTAAGACTGTTGTTGAAGATCTGATGGGGCTGACTTCACAGGCTCTGGAGCATCAAGTTTCAGGTGATGCAATTATTGAAGAAGATCAGAAGTTACTTGCTGAGCTCTCTCGTATGGGTGGCGGAAGCAATGAAGGCGTAAGAAAGGCAGCTCTTACCTCACAGCAGCGCATTGGACTTGTTGCGATGATGGAGCTCTTTATCAATCAACGACGCACCAGTGGTCAACTTTCTTTCGATGATCAGATTGCACTCGCTGCACGCATCGCGCAATCCTTCCCTGATGTGAGTGCGATTGAACGTGCTAAATATCCAGTCGTATTGCTCGATGAATATCAAGATACATCACACTCACAGGTGCGACTTCTCTCAACGCTCTTTGGTGGTGGACACCCAGTGACTGCTGTTGGTGATCCTTGTCAATCCATCTACACCTGGCGCGGAGCAGCATCAGGAACTATCGGTGCCTTTAACAACTACTTCCCTAAGAGCGATGGTGCAACGGGGGAGAATCAATACAACCTCTCCACCACCTATCGCAATGATCAGAACATTCTTGATGTTGCCAACATCATCTCTGAAGGGGTTCGCAGTAATGATGGCGTTGTTGTTCTGCCGCTCCAAGCACGCGAAGGCGCTGGCGAGGGAGATCTGACCTGTGGCATCTTTGAAAATCTAGAGGCAGAGGCGCAAGCGATTGCCGAGTACTTCACACCGCTCTGGCAGGGCAATCTAAAGCGTGAAAAGCCAATGACATTTGCAGTTCTCGTCCGTAAGAAGTCACAGATTTCATATATTCAAGAGGCTCTCACCGCTGCAGATATCCCATCGGAGGTCCTTGGTCTCGGCGGATTGATTCACGTTCCAGAAGTTGCCGATATCGTCGCTCTCCTTAAGGTGATTAACTCACCTGATGCCGGTGGAGCGCTGATGCGCCATCTCACCGGTCCTCGCATCAACTTAGGTGCTCGAGATATTGCAGCGCTCGGACGCTTTTCACGGAGCCGGGCAAAGAGTGAAGGCTCGGATAATCGCACCTTGGTGCAGAACATCATCGCTGGCAATCCACTCGTTGCAGATAATGATGATCAGATTGTTGGTTCACTGATCGATGCTCTCGATGAGATTGATGCCGCGCAGGCACAATTCTTCTCTGCCGCTGGCTATAGCCGTCTTGTGAAATTCTCAGCAGACCTTCGTAGATTACGTTCACGTGCATCTGGATCGATTACTGATTTGATTCTCGAGATTGAGCGATATCTCAACCTTGAGGCCGAGGTAATGCTCCGTGAAGAAGGCATTCATGGCCGTCGCCACTTAGATCGCTTCCTGGATGAGGCAAGTAAGTTCTCTCGTTCAGGTGGAACGCTGAATAGCTTTATTCAATGGCTCGATGTGGCAAGTGACGAAGAAGGTGGCCTCAAAGCTGGAGCACCTGAAGTTGATGCCAGCGTCGTGCAGATTCTGACAATTCATATGTCCAAGGGCGCTGAATGGGATGTCGTTGCAATTCCAGGGCTTGCTGAAGGAACATTCCCATCAAAGAGCTCTAAGAGCCCTGAAAACTGGGTATTTAATGAGCGTTTCATCCCCTTTGCTCTTCGCAGCGATGCCCATGTTGTGCCACAGCTCAATCTCTCTCAAATAGAGACAAACTCTGATGCCAACAAAGCGCTCGATAAATATAAGGATGATTGTGCGCGCTATCGCTATAGCGAAGAAATTCGTTTGGGATATGTGGCAGTGACTCGCGCAAAGAGCCATCTCTTTTGTTCAACTTCTTATTGGGGCGAAGGTGTGAAGCCGCTTGCACCATCTGTCCTCTATCGCAACGTTGAAGAGGTTGCTCTACGTTCTGGCACCGTCATTGATGAGTTAGAAGCACCAGAGAGCGATGCACGTAATCCACAGGAAGATATTGAAATTACTCAGTCGTGGCCACGTGATCCATTGGGAGCTCGACGTGCGGCATTTGATGCAACAGTCGAGAAGGTTCGCAAGGCATCACCGCTCGACCTGGAGAGTGCAAATGGTGGCGCTTCACTGCAATCATGGATCGAAGATGCCCAAGCGATCATCAAGGAGAGCGCAGAGTTCCGTAGTGGTGGCAATGAGATTCCACGTCCACTACGTATGTCACCTTCTGCAATCATCGCGATGAAGAAGGATCCAGAGAGTTTTGCTCGTAGTGTTCGCAGACCGATGCCTCGCGCTCGTGATGAGTATTCATCACGAGGAACCGCCTTCCACCTCTGGGTTGAAAGACACCTACGAGGTAATTCAATCTTTGATGATGAAGATTTCGATCTCTTGCAACCGATTGAGGAAGATCGCACCCTGGAAGAGCTCAAGGCGAGCTGGTTGAAGTCAGAGTGGGCAGATCGCAACGCTCATGCGGTTGAAGTCCCATTTGAGACGGTGATTGCGGGAACGCTTGTGCGAGGTCGCATCGATGCAATTTATAAGACAGAGCAGGGCTTTGAGGTAGTGGATTGGAAGACCGGGTCTAAGGTCCTCGATGAGGACTCTGCGATTCAGCTCGCCATTTATCGCCTAGCGTGGGCAAAGCTTGCAGGTATTTCAGTGGAGCAAGTCAGCGCTGCCTTCCATTACGTGCCAACGGGAGAGATTGATCGCCGCGCTAACTTAGCGACTGAGGCAGATTTAATCGTGCTCTTGAGTTAATTGATATCGACCGAGATTGGTCGATGGTCACTGATTGGCAACTGGGGATGAGAAATCTCTTTGAGCAAGTGAAGATCGGACGACTTCGCCAAGATGTAATCGAAAGAGATTGCCGGTTTCCATGATGGATAGGAGAGCGCAGTAGTTCCTCTGACCCACTTAGTGATCCGTACTGGAATTCCCCAAGGCAGATTGAAGTCTCCTACTAAGAGGACTCTTGTCGAATACTCCTTCTCAATCTTCTTAGCCCATCGAGAAACTTTAAGAAGCTGAAAGATATTTACAAGCGGCACAAATGAGAGATGGGTGTTAATAACAGTCCATCCATTATCAAGGATTGCAGCCAGGGCAACGCGTGGTTCATCTTTGACATAGAAAGGAGCAACTTTGCCTTTCTCATTTGCAATCAAGAGCGGCATACCAATCCACGCCTTACCAAGTTCAAGGCGGAGCCACTCTCTCACTGGAACTTTAGAGACAATCGCAACTCCATAATGTGAGTCAAGCGCTGCATCTTTCTTGGTGAAGACGCGTTGATGTGATTGGGAAGGTTTCTTCCAATCAAATCCAGGGGTGCCATGGACCGTGGGAGCAAAACCCCACTCTTGGGTATTCATCGCAGCAGCGATCTCCGCTGCCTGGTTGGAGCTAGCTGAGCGCTCAAGGTTCATATCAATCTCTTGAAGAGCCAATACATCACTGCCCAAGGCCGCTGCCACCTGCGCGAAATCGCCGCTCTCACCGGGAGCCAGAGGCTGGCCATGGAGGATATTCCACGAGGTGATGCGCATGGGGAGAGCCTAGTAACCTCCACCTATGAGCGCGATTCCACAGAGACCATCCTTGATGGACCGGGCTGGAGATCTCCGCACAGATCAAGCGCGAATCGATCAGCTCTGGCAGAACGCTCTTATTATCGAAGTCGGTAAGGGTCGAATCCGCAGCAATAACGATGGACCAGTCTTCCTGGCACCTCATCAAGTTACTGGGGGAGAGAGATACTTTCTTGGAATCGATCGCAAAACAGAGACCGCTTACTTTGCATGGGCATCTGGCGCGGTCGATAGTGAGGTCACAGATTACTTAACGCTCCGTGAATTAGCTGGAGGGTTATCACCACTGCATTTAGAAGTTGCCATGCATGCGATTGCTCTGGCTAATTGGCATGATGCACATCCACATTGCCCACGTTGTGGTGCACCGACGCAAGTTGATCTATCAGGGGCTGCACGTAAGTGCGATGTTGATGAGGTGCAACATCATCCACGGACAGATCCAGCCGTGATTGTTCTTGTGAAAGATCGCGATAATCGCATCCTTCTTGGCCATCAACCTGTCTGGCCTGATGGACGCTTCTCCACCTTTGCAGGATTTCTTGAGCCAGGTGAAACATTTGAACATTGCGTTGCTCGTGAGGTCTTTGAAGAAGCTGGCGTTCGCCTCTCTGAGATTAATTACCTTGGCTCTCAACCATGGCCATTTCCAGCAAGTGTGATGATTGCATTCTCAGCTATTACAGATGCACCAGATGAAGCTCGTCCTGATGGTGAAGAGATTACAGAGGTGAAGTGGTTCTCTCGTGCAGAGCTCAAAACTGCAGCAGAAGATGGCTCACTACTGCTTCCGCCAAAGGTCTCTGTTGCTCGTCGCATGATTGAGAGTTGGCTCGGTGAAATAGAGCTTGACTCTGCAAAGTTAGCTGGCGAGACATGGCGATAGATGACTTCTCGCCTTCGTCGTTAGATGCTGAGAAGATTCTTGGCGCTCTGGACGATGATCAACGCGCAGTTGCGTTAGCTACTCGCGGACCAGTCTGTGTCATCGCTGGAGCGGGAACAGGAAAGACTCGAGCGATTACCCACCGCATCGCCTATGCCGCAGCGATTGGAACGATGGATCCGCAGAAGGTATTGGCCCTTACCTTTACCGCTCGCGCTGCAGGTGAGATGCGAGCTCGTTTACGCACACTTGGCGTGCCCACCGTCGCCGCCCGCACCATCCACTCAGCGGCGCTGAAGCAACTGCTCTACTTCTGGCCGACCGTCTTCGGAGGTCGCACACCTGATCTCATTACCTCTAAGGGGAGCTTTATCTCAGAGGCGGTTCGCAGAGCAGGGCTCACCTCGCAGATCGCAACCAATAACCGCGAGCTGATGCGCGATATCGCAACAGAAATCGAATGGGCGAAGGTCTCACAGGTTGCACCGGAAGATTTCATCGATGAGATTTCACAGCGTCTGATTAAGCCACGCGTTAATCCAGAGCAGTTAGTTCAGCTCTACACCGCTTATGAATCTATTAAGAAGCAAGAGCTTGCCATCGACTTTGAAGATGTTCTCTTACTGACTTCTGCAATGTTAGAGGAAGAGCGCGATGTTCGTGAACGTGTTCAAGATCAATACCGTTACTTCACCGTGGATGAGTATCAGGATATTTCACCTGTGCAGCAGCGATTGATTAATGCCTGGCTTGGCACACGTACCGATATTTGTGTTGTGGGAGATCCTGCACAAACTATTTACTCATTCGCTGGCGCAACTCCTGTCTTTCTCAATACCTTTACTCAACGCTTTCCTGATGCAGAGGTGATTCGTTTGAGCACCGGATATCGCTCCACCCCTGAAATTACTTTTGCTGCTAACTCAATCTTGCGCCATGGAGCCATGGGGCAAGAGCTTGTAGCTTTCAATAGCCATGGAAGTAAGCCCTCTGTTCAAGGGTTTAAAGATGAGCAAGCTGAGATATCTGGAATTCTTGCAGAGATCACTGCGCTGCTCACTGGCGGAGTTCAACCACAAGAGATTGCAGTCCTTGCTCGCACTAATGCTCAATTGTCTGCAGTAGAACGCGCGATGAATCGTGATGGCATTCCGTATCAGGTGCGCAACACAGAACGATTCTTCGATCGCAGCGATGTGAAGGATTTCCTCAAGCAGGTTCGCCAAGCATCAGTGATTCCATCGGAGGAAAGCGGCTGGATCGATGAACTTCGCTCTATTGCGCAACCATTCTTAACCGGAGAATCCATCGATGGAATTGCAGCCCTTCTCCACCTCGGCCGTGAGCTCGATGAGAACCCCAACTTTGCACCGAAGACGCTACGCGGCTACCTACGTGAGGTGGAAGATCGGGTCCAGCAGAACAATCCTCCAACCATGCCAGTCATCACCCTGGCCACTCTCCATGCAGCAAAGGGTCTTGAGTGGGAGCGGGTCTATCTGATTGGAGCATCTGAAGGAATCCTGCCTTTAACGAGCGCTGGAACAACCCTGACGGATGCGGTCATCGCGGAAGAGCGCCGCTTGTTCTATGTGGGAATGACCCGCGCCAAGGCCGATCTCCACATCACCTATCGAGCGGCTCCCTCACGATTTCTCGCTGAATCCACGCTCATTTAAGGCGCAAGCGGTCATCAAAGGTGATGACCATTTCATTACCCAATTTCATCACCCAATTTAATTACCTTGCGAGTAACTCTCGCTCTCCTCTATCCTTACCGCTCCTACAAAAGTTGTAGGGGATATGCATGAAATGTGAAGGAGAGATGATGTCACTTAACATCGTTCTCACAGCAGTCAACGCTGCTGCCACTTCACATGCTCACACAACCTCAGCCAATACTGCGCGCACTCATAAGCGCAATTGGCCCACAGCTACAAAGTCAGCGTTTTACGCCAACTTTTATGCAGTGGAAGAGGCCACGGGAGTACTTATCGGCTAACCGATAACAACCCACACGGGCCTCTTAAATCCACTCAGGATTTAAAGGGCCTTTTTTATTTCCCTAAGAAATATAGATCAGATCACCACTACGAGGATAAGAAACGAAAAGGATAAGGAGGTAGGGGCGATGACCGTTCTCTACAGCGAACTACAGGTAGCAGGTTGGGCAGAGCAATACATCGGGCTAGATGATGTGACATATACATCTGATAACGCGAAGGCTTTCACCTTGCCCTGCCATAACGCAGACCCTGACCTCTTCTTCGCCGACTCAGACCTCGAGATTTCTCTCGCTAAGTCACTCTGTGGCAGCTGTCCGATGAAGCAGGCATGCCTTGATGGAGCCCTTGATCGGAGCGAACCATGTGGTGTGTGGGGCGGTCAGCTGGTGGAAGATGGCGTGATTATCGAACGTAAGCGCCGTCCAGGTCGTCCACCACGTCAGGTGATTGCAGCCTAGAAATTTAGGCAGGAGAGTAGAGAAGGTTGAACGCGCCTTATCTGCTCTCCTCTTATACGCTTCATCACAACTCGAGTGAAGAGAGAGAAAAATGGGCGCTTGCCAATGCGGTTACAGCACAGATGAAGAGAAGAATTGCAATGGAACACATAAAGTTGTTCAGGCAGTGAAGAAAGATATGGCAGAAAAGCTAGAGGCCAATGGCTTCCCACATGCTGCTGAGTATGTGAGGAACAACTAAGTATGTCTTTTGTGATGTACTCAACGAGCTGGTGCGGTTATTGCAAGCGGTTGAAATCTCAGCTTGCTGAAATCGGCGTCACCTTCGATGAGATCAATATTGAAGAGGTGCCTGGAACGGCAGAGATTGTTGAGAAGGTCAATGGCGGAAATCGAACTGTTCCGACCCTCGTCTTCTCAGATGGCAGTGCGATGACAAATCCATCTGCCAAAGAAGTTGTTGAGAAGTTGGCTACTCTTTAAAATCTTTAATAATCACAACCGCAGAGTGGATGGCGAGCAATCGCCACCACCTGTGGCTCTGTGAGTCGTTGGATGTTGAGATAGGAAAACTCACCGATTCCACTATTGCGAGCTCGCTCTGATCTAATCGTTGAATTGTGTTGATCGATAAAGTGAAGAATTTGAGAGGCAGCAATCGCCGCCACATAATGTGCGGTCACTGCGGGAAGCTCCTGAGGGCCTTTGATATCAATACGTTCAAGCCTGGTGAATCCAAAATTATCTATCTCATAGAGGGATAGGCAGCGAATACATGGGCTCTCTCCAGGAATTACCAATGGACCGATAGCTATCTCATCGCCGATAGGTTGATGAATCACCAGATGCGGCAGCCTTTTATTTGACCACTCAACGAGATCTACCGGATCACAATCCCCGTAATGAACGATGGCGATGGGCGGGGTGGTGTCGAGATCGTGGCGAGAAGATGGATCGATAGGAAAGAGTGAGAGCGCCCGCCGCGCTGATTCTGATTGTTCGTAGTAATTCTGCCCGAGATGGTGATGTGAAATCGCGCCAAAACCAAGGTCG
>Ga0222712_10000101_pt1 | contig 114649 bp, 88 predicted proteins | sample C33_657DmetaG_FD_165043 | JGI IMG/M metagenome (GOLD analysis project Ga0222712, IMG submission 165043) | Estuarine water microbial communities from San Francisco Bay, California, United States - C33_657D | ecosystem: Environmental > Aquatic > Marine > Unclassified | place: USA: California... | reverse complement strand
TCCCTTTCGTATCAGTTGGGATATTGTCGTATCGTTCATTGAAGCGTAGCTGTCTAATCTGTCTTTAAGCTCAATCGGAATACGAGCCGCTATAAAGGTATTTTCTACAGGGTTGTAAGTAGGTTCCATTCAGTCTCCTTGGTTGTTAACGGGTATCGAATTCGTACATTTGTTCTTTAGGGTCACTACGGGTCCCATTTTTATCTATTTATATGAAATGTAATCTTCGGGTTTTACGTAAGCGCTAGTGGAACCTTAAGGTCGCTTGAGTTCCTTTGATCGCTTCGCTCTCAAAGTCTCGCTTCGCTCGAAGTAGCTATAGATTTATCTATCTAAAGGTCATCCGAAGGATTTGGCGGGCTTTAGCCCGTCAGTCATCGTAACCTTAGTAGCTATAGTATTTTGTATAGATGAAAGGGTCGTTTCGAACACACTTCTCCTACTCAAGAGAAGCGTGTTTAGAAGAGATGAAAGTGATCGCCCCTAACACAATCTATAAGAACAACCTCAGTGATTACTCACTCAGGTAAGGGCGGTTAGCCTATCACCTTTTATGTTCCGCTACGTTCCAACGGGTTTCTCAAAGGCGCTATAGACCGACGACCCTTCAAGACTGGAGGTTGCTTCTTCTCAGAGCCTCCATCGTGCTTTTGGGCTTTCACACCCATCCGCTTTTATTTCTAAGCGACCACTGGTCCCGAAGAAAAACCACTCGCCCTAACACGGTGGAATTACGCCCCAGGTTCTGGTTTTCCCGGCGGCGGGATACATTGAATAGCGTCCAACTTGGCTTTCGCCTTTAGGGTTTAACTACTTATAAGAACCCATCCTCACGCTTTCGTAGCCGGGCGTAGGTTCCCATAAACAGTTCATATGTATTTATATAAGCGGAACGCCCCGGAGCTTCTCTCCGCCCCCTTCGTAGTGTTCATCAGGGATCCACATAGCCTCACAAGAGCTTCACAGAGGGCGGTATAGCTGTGGGTTGGTAGGCTCGGGGACCAGATACGAAAAAGCCCCAACGGGGTTAGCCGTCAGGGCTTTGAATTTCTAAGCTACAGGCTAGATCGCTTACTTCACAGCGAACGACGAACGGTCCTTGCCAGCCTTCTCAGCTTCCACGATCCACAGTGGGGCACGTCCACGACCCGTCCACTTGTTCCCATCACTGTCCTTAAACTTTACGGGGGCTTTCTTACCCTTGAGCTTGCTGACCCGCTTGGTCTTCTTGGCGCCCTTGGCGGGACGACCAGCCTTGCCTGAAAAGGCGTGCTTAAGGTCAGCGAGGGTCAGCTTGTGCTTCTTGATCAGCGCTACGGCTTTGTCGACACCAGGCTTCACCTTGGTCTCAAGAGCTACAGCCTTCTTCTGAAGTTCAGCGATACGGGCTTGGATGGTTTTCAGTGAGATAGTACGGGGCATATGAAGCCAATTTCCTCGGTTGATGTGATGGGGGGAGGGTACACCCTGGGCGGCTTGGGTTGGGTGGAATTTCTTATAAGAAAATCCGTTCGAAATTGGACACTGTTCATTTTGGAAACTGAACACTGTTCATTTTAGAAATTGAACAGAAACCCAACAAAAACAATCATCTAGATCTAGGCAATTTCCCAATTAAATCAGACACTTAGTTTGCCTCTAAAATATACGGATCATAAACGGATTCATTTAGAGTGCGTTTAATCCTATAGAATATGGCTCTGGATATAGCACCGTCACTTGCCAAGGTTAGGGTCGACGGTTCGAATCCGTTCGCCCGCTCCAATTCTTCCCATATCGGTTTTCTGGACCCCGGCGGGCGCTTCGCGCCCGTCCCGCGTGGCGCAAAACCCGCCAAATCAGCCGGATTGGAACTAGCTTTAGAAGCAACATTAAGTTGGCTTCTGGTGCTGGGCGCCAGTAATCGCTCAATTTTTCGCAAAGAACTCAGCCGCTTGAGCGCGCTCCCCTGACATCGAGTCAATTATTCCGCTTGATTCCCGCTGACTTCGCGCGCGAATGTTCGCCCAACAACGTAAGAACAATCATTCAGGGGCCCCATGCGCAAACTTTGCACCGCAGCTATCGCCATCAGTCTGTTCGCTTCGACCATGGCGTTGGCAGAAACCAATCTGGCGCCGGGCAAGCCGGCCGGCGTGAAGCAGGCCCAGGTCGGCACCAAGGAAATTCTGATTTTCGGCGGCCTGGCTGCCGCGGGCGTGACCATCGCCGCTGTGTCGGGCTTTGGCGGCGGTCCGCTGAATCAGGACTTGCGCGGCACGGCCACCGTGAACAGCACGACGGCCAACCCGTAAGCTTCTGTCATCTTTGTTTTCGCCAAGGGCGGCAGCTTTCCAGCTGTCGCCCTTTGTGTTTCTGGCGGCGCATTCGCGCAACAAAAAGCGCGGTGACCCTGAGGCAGCCGCGCCAGGAAATCTAAGCGAAATCTAGTAGGTCGTGCGTCCGCCAGACGTGTCCAGCGTCGAGGCGGTCGTGAACGAGCATTCCTCGCTGGCCAGGAAGCACACCGCGGCGGCGTTTTCGGCCGCCGTGCCGAAGCGCTCCATCGGAATCTTGGAGCGCATGTAATCGATGTGGCTCTGGGGTACATTGTCCAGGATCGGGCTTTCAAAGGTCGCCGGGGTCACGGCATTGACGATCACGCCCTTGGTGGCCAGCTCCTTGCCCAGCGATTTGGTGAAGCCCAACACCGCGGCCTTCGATGCCGAATAGGAACTGGCATTGGGATTGCCTTCCTTGCCCGCCACCGACGAGATGTTGACGATGCGGCCATAGCCGGCTTCCACCATCATCGGCGCGACGGCGCGGCAGCAATAGAACAGCCCGTTGACGTTGACGTTCATCACCTTGAGCCAGCTATCGATCGGATAGCCGATCACCGGCTGGGTGGCGCCGGTGATGCCGGCGCTGTTGACCAGGATGTCGATCTTGCCCAGCACCTTCTTGGCTTCGGCGGCGGCGGCTTCCACCGCCGCGGCGTCGCTGACGTCCAGCGCGATGGTGTGGGCCGCGCCGGTTTCCGTCTTGGCTTTGGCCAGGCTTTCAGGATTCATGTCCCACAGGCAGACCTTGCCGCCTTCCGCCGTGATGCGCTTGGCGGCCGCCAGGCCAAGGCCCGAAGCGCCGCCGGTGATGATGGCGGTGCGGCCTGCGAAGCGTCCGGCGTAAACGGTCATGGCGTATTCCCTTGGCTAGAAATCGCGCCGGTTATAACAGCGACGCTCCAAAAGTGAATGTTGCAGCGCAGCAACCGGCAAAATGCCGCTAGGCGGACCCCGCGCGCGGCGCTGGCTTCCGCGCGCCCGCCCTGTCTAAAGTGCGCCGCCGCTCATCAGAAGGCGGCGTTGCGTATTGGGAGGGAAACATGGATCGCAGGAAATTCTTTGGTCTGTCGGTGGCGGCGGGCGGTTTGCTGGCGGCGCGCGAAGTCGCGGCCCAGTCCACCGGTCCGGCCTATAACGGCGTGCCGCGCATGGAGGTGCAGCCCAAGCTGCGCCAGCAGCAACAGTTCCGTATCGGCTACACCACCAACACCCGCGGCGGCTGGGAAGGCGATCCCTTTGTCGGCATCTCCGAGGGCCGCGATATCGGTTTCCGCTACTTTGAAATCTTCGGCTCCTCCTTCTGCGCCACCAAGGACGGGCTCGAGCCGCCGCCGCGTGACACCCAGCCGATGAAGACCTGGCCGAACGGCTATTCCTGGAAGTATCCGACCGGCCCGCGCAAGAAGCGCGAAGTCTATTATCCCGACCGCTGGGAAGCCCTGCAGCACCGCATGTACCAGATCGGGGCGCAGTTCACCGCGATCACCGGCGGCTCCATCGGCGGCAGCGTCGATTTCCACGATCCGTCCAAGCGCAAGGATGTGGTGGACAACCACTTCAACATGACGCGCTTCGCGCGCCGCTTCGGCTGCGACCACCAGAAGACCAATACCGGCCCCCGCAAGCAGCCGAACGGCACGCCGGATGCCGACCTGAAGGAAATCGCCATCACCTGCGATCTTCTGGGCAAGCGCATCCGCGAGGAACTGGGCATGACCTTCGGCGTGCATCCGCACCTGGGCAGCCAGATCCAGAACGAGCACGAGACCAACTACATCATGGAAAATACCCGGCCCGAAAATGTCGGCCTGATCCTGGATACCGGCCATATCACCATGGCGGGCATGGACCCGTTGGCGCTGGCCAAGAAGTATGGCCACCGCGTGATCGAGTATCACTTCAAGGACACGGCCAGGGCCGATCGCGGCGGCACCAAGAATGTGCCCACGCCCCAGCGCGACCAGATGAACGACCCCTATTTCTATCCGATGGGCGAGGGCGGCGTGGATTTCCCGGGCATCATGGCCTATCTGAAATCCATCGGCTGGCGCGGTCATCTCAATGTCGAGCTGGACGCCTCGCCCTGGCGCACGCCCAAGGAAAGCGCGCGCATCACCGCCAACTATATCCGCAACACCTTGAAGCTCGAGCTGTAAGAAACCGTCATGACGAACACCAAGACCTTTCCGCTTCCCGAAGACTGGCGCGATGCCGTGCTGGTCGGCCGCATGGACCTGGGCGAAGGCCCGACCCCTGTGGTGGTCAAGGAGGGTCGGGTGTTCGACGTGTCGGCTTTCGCGCCGACCACGGCACAGCTTCTGGAAAAGTGGAACGGCGTGCCGGCGGGCAAGGATTTGGGCGACATCAACGACCTGGGTCTTTCCACCGCCTGGAGCGACAGCAACGGCAAGGTGAAACTGCTGGCGCCGGTCGACCTGCAATGCGTCAAAGCGGCTGGCGTGACCTTCGCGGTCTCGGCGATGGAACGGGTGATCGAGGAACGCGCCAAAGGCGTGCCGGGCCGGGCGCAGGCGATCCGCGAGGAACTGGCGTCCAAGATCGGCACCGATATCCGCAAGGTGGTGCCGGGCTCGCCCGAGGCCCAGAAGCTGAAGGACGCGCTGATCGCCGATGGCTTGTGGTCGCAATATCTGGAAGTGGCGATCGGGCCCGACGCCGAAGTCTTCACCAAGGCGCCGCCGATGTCGTCGGTGGGCTGGGGCGACTATGTCGGCATCCGCACCCAGTCGACCTGGAACAATCCCGAGCCCGAAGTGGTGATCGTGGTCGACCGCACCGGCAAGGCGATCGGCGCCACCCTGGGCAATGACGTGAACCTGCGCGACTATGAAGGGCGCAGCGCGCTGCTCTTGGGCAAGGCCAAGGACAACAATGCCGCGTCCGCGCTGGGCCCGTTCATCCGCATGTTCGACGACAAGTTCTCCATCGACCATGTCCGCAATGCGGTGGTCGAGCTGGAGATTGTCGGCACGGATAACTACCGGCTGGAAGGCAAGAGCACGATGACGGAAATCAGCCGCGATCCGCTGGAGCTGGTGAAGCAGACCATCAGCGAGCACCAGTATCCCGACGGCTTCGTGCTGTATTGCGGCACACTGTTCGCCCCCACCCAGGACCGCGACACGCCCGGCTTCGGCTTCACGCACAAGGAAGGCGACGTCGTGCGGGTTTCTACCCCCAAGCTGGGCGTGCTGGAAAACCGGGTCACCACCTGCAAGCAGGCGCCGCCGTGGAATTTCGGCATCGCCGATCTGATGAAAAATCTTTTGAAACGCGGTCTTTTGAAGGCCTGAACGGGGCGCTTCTTTTTGGGTCGCGCCGCGAGGCCCTCGGCTTTGCCTCGGGTTCGCGGTCGCTCCCGCAGCCATACCACTGAAGCGCCTCCGGGATGCGGTTTCGGGGTTGGATTAGTGCGCCTGACCCCTTAAATACCCACCAGCCAATTTTCCCCAATTCCAGGAGATATTTGATGACCGAGACACTGACCCATTTCATCGGCGGCAAGCAGGTTTCCGCCCACGGTGCGCTCGAAAGCATCAATCCCTCCAACACCCAGGAAGTGATCGCCAAATTCCCGGACGGCAGCCCGGAAGACGTCAACAAGGCCGTCGAAGCCGCCCGCACCGCCCAGCCCGGCTGGGCGTCGTCCAGCCCGGAAGTCCGTTCGGACATCCTGGACAAGGCCGGCAGCCTGATCATGGAGCGCAAGGAGGTCATCGGTAAGCTTCTGGCGCGCGAGGAAGGCAAGACCCTTCCCGAAGCCATCGGCGAAACCGCCCGCGCCGCGCGCATCTTCAAGTATTTCGCCGGCGAAGCCCTGCGCCGCCACGGCCAGAATCTGGAATCCACCCGTCCGGGCGTCGAAGTCCAGACCTATCGCGAAGCGGTCGGCGTCTATGGCCTGATTACGCCGTGGAACTTCCCCATCGCCATTCCGGCCTGGAAGATGGCCCCGGCCTTGGCCTTCGGCAACACCGTGGTGCTGAAGCCCGCGAACCCGACGCCCGCCACCGCCCATGCGCTGGTGTCCATCCTGCATGAAGCCGGCGCGCCGGCCGGCGTGGTCAACATGGTTCTGGGCCGCGGCATTGTCGGCGACGCGCTGTCCAAGCATCCGGACGTCAATGGCGTGTCCTTCACCGGCTCGCAGAGCGTCGGCTCCAAGGTCGCGCTGGCCGCGGTGACGCGCCAGGCGCGTGTGCAGATGGAAATGGGCGGCAAGAATCCGCTGGTGGTGATGGACGATGCGGAGTTCGATCGCGCCGTGCAGATCGCGGTGGACGGCGGCTATTTCGCCACCGGCCAGCGTTGTACCGCTTCCAGCCGCGTGTTCGTGCAGGCCGGCATCTATGACAAGTTCATCGCCGCCGTCGCCGAACGCGCCAAGGCGCTGAAGGTGGGCGATGCGCTCGACCCCACCACCCAGATGGGCCCGGCCGTCACCGACACCCAGCTCGCCGGTAACCTGAAGTATGTCGACATCGCCCTGAAGGAAGGCGGCCGCCTGCTGGCCGGCGGCACCGATCCGCTGAAGCTTTCCAACCATGGCTATTACATGTCCCCGACCCTGATCGTGGACACCAAGGCTGGCGACACCATCAACCAGGAAGAAGTGTTCGGCCCGGTCGTGTCGGTGGTGAAGTTCAACACCTATGAAGAAGCGCTGGAACTGTGCAATGCGGGTAACTTCGGCCTGTCCGCCGGCATCGTCACCACCAGCCTGAAGTATGCGCGTCACTTCCAGCGCAACGTGAAGGCCGGCATGGTCATGATCAATCTGCCGACCGCGGGCGTCGACTATCACGTGCCGTTCGGCGGCCAGCGCGGTTCGTCTTACGGTCAGCGCGAGCAGGGCTTCTCGGCGGTGGAATTCTTCACCCAGATCAAGACGGCCTATTCCTTCTCGTAAGCGAAACGGCATCCAATCGGACAGGGGCGGTCGTGAGGCCGCCCTTTTTCGTTGGGCTTTCTTTTTGCGCCGCACACTCGCTAGACTTGGACCAACAACAAGGGGTGGGGATATGCGCGCAATCTGGCTGGCGACGGCTTTGGCTTTTATACCGGCGGCGGCGTTCGCCGAGATCGCCATTTCGGGCAATGACGGCAAGCAGGTGCGCGCCGGTGACGGACTGCCCATGGTGCCCACGCCCGACAGCGTGTCGGTGATCGAGTTCTCCAGCCGTCAGGCGCCACGCATCATCGGCAGCATTGAGGTCTGCGCCACCCAGATGGGGCCGCCCAGCGCCATCGCCGTGGCGCAGGATTACAGCTTCGTGCTGTCCGCCTGTCCGCAGAAGTTCGGCGCCGCGAACAAGCTGGGCCCGGACAACAAGGTGGCGGTGATCGGCCTGGACGATGTGACCAAGCCCAAGCTGCTGCAGACGGTGGAAGCGGGCATGGGCGCCACCGGGGTCTATCTGAGCCGCAAGAATGACATCGCGCTGGTCACCGGCACCGGCGACGACACCATCACGCTGTTCACCATCAAGGACCGCAGCCTGACCAGGGCCAGCCAGGTCAAGCTGGAAGCCAAGGCCGAGCCGCGCGACGTGATCATTTCGCGCGACGGCAAGTTCGCCTATGCGCTGCGCTTCGGCGACGCCAAGGTGACCAAGCTGGCGATCAAGGGTGATCAGCTTGAGCGCGTGGCCGATTTCGAAGTCGGTGTGCAGCCCGATGGTGGCAGCCTGACCCATGACGGGCGCTGGCTGATCGTCAACAATTTCGGTGCCTCCCCGGTCACCGCCAAGGGCAGCGCTTCCACCACCGTGACCGACACGCGCACCGGCAAGATCACCTTCGGCGTCGAGGTTGGCGCCCTGCCGGAAACCGTGGCGCTGTCGCCCGACGGTAAATACGTCGCGCTGGTGATCGGCAATGGTTCGGCCACCACGCTGCAAGCGCCCAATTTCAAGGATGTGTACGGCAAGATGAGCGTGTTCCGCGTGGGCAAGGGCAACCTGACCCATATCGCCGATGCCCAGCTCGGCCATGCCTGTCAGGGCGCGGTGTGGAGCGACGACAACAAGCGCCTGCTGGTCCAGTGTTCGGTGGAGCGCGACATCCGGGTCTATGATTTCGACGGCAAGGCGCTGACCGAACGGCCCGAAGCGGCGCTCAAGATGGTGTCGCGTCCCGGCGCCATGGTCACCAACAAGACCCGCTAGATTTCGCTTGCTTGCAGCGTCCCAGCGCCCCACATAGCGGCGCATGCGGCCGCTTTTGCACCTGAAAGACATCACCGTTTCGTTCGGCGGCACCAGGCTGCTGGACGGCGCGGAACTCAGCGTGGCGGCGGGTGAGCGGCTGTGTCTGGTGGGGCGCAACGGCTCGGGAAAATCCACGCTTCTGAAGATCGCGGCGGGACTGGTGGAAGCCGATGGCGGCACGCGCTTCGCGCAGCCCGGCGCCACCATCCGCTATTTGGCGCAGGAGCCCGACATGGGCGGCTTTGCCAGCACGCGTGAATATGTCGAAGCCGGCCTCAATCCGCATGAAGACCCCAACCGCGCTTTTTACCTGCTGGGTAACCTCGGCCTGAGCGGCGATGAAAATCCGGCGACCCTGTCGGGCGGCGAGGCGCGCCGCGCCGCGCTGGCCCGCGCTTTGGCGCCGCGCCCCGATATTTTGCTGCTGGACGAGCCCACCAACCATCTGGATGTGCGCGCCATCGAATGGCTGGAAGGCGAACTGAAAGCCAGCAAGGGCGCGCTGGTGCTGATCAGCCATGACCGCCGCTTCCTGGAAAATCTGTCGCGCGTCACGGTGTGGCTGGACCGGGGCAAGACCCATCGGCTGGAAAAGGGTTTTGCGTCTTTCGAAGCCTGGCGCGACGAAATCCTGGAACAGGAAGATACCGAGCGCCACAAGCTGGAACGCCGCATCGCTGCCGAGGAAGACTGGGTGCGCTATGGCGTGACGGGCCGGCGCAAGCGCAATGTCGGGCGGCTGGCGCGGCTGCGCGGCATGCGCACCGAGCGGCGCGAGCAGATTCGCCAGATCGGCACGGTCAAGATGGAAGCCGCTGAAGGCAGCACCGGCGGCACCAAGGTGATCGACGCCAAGGGCGTGGCGTTTGCCTATGGCGACCGCGACATCGTCAAGGATTTCTCGCTGCGCATCCATCGCGGCGACCGCATCGCCATTGTGGGGCCCAATGGCGCGGGCAAGACCACCTTGCTCAAGATTTTGATCGGTGAACTGGAAGCGCAGAAGGGCAATGTGAAGCTGGGGCAGGGGCTGTTGATGGCCCAGCTCGACCAGAACCGCACCAAGCTGCATCCCGAACAGTCGCTGGCGGCGGCTGTCACCGATGGCAGCGGCGACATGGTGATGGTGGCGGGCAAGCCGCGCCATGTGATGAACTATTTGCAGGACTTCCTGTTCACGCCGCAGCAGGCGCGTACGCCGGTGAAGGTTCTGTCCGGCGGCGAGCGGGCACGGCTGCTGCTGGCCAAGCTGTTTGCCACGCCCTCCAACTTCCTGGTGCTGGACGAACCCACCAACGATCTGGACCTGGAAACGCTGGACCTGCTGGAAGAAGTGATCGCCGATTACGAAGGCACCGCGCTGCTGGTCAGCCATGACCGCGATTTCCTGGACCGGGTGGCGACCCAGATCGTGCTGGCAGAAGGCGACGGCAGTTTCACCGAATATGCCGGTGGCTATGCCGACATGCTGGCCCAGCGCGGCGAAATCCCGGCAGGACGGGGCGAAGCCAAAAAGGCCACCTCTTCCGAGGCCCCGGCGGAAAGACCACGCCGTGTCTCCGCGCCGAAAATGAATTTCGCCGACGCCCATGCCCTGAAGGTGCTGCCCGAAAAGATCGCGGCGGCGGAACTTGAGATTGCGGCGCTGGAAGCAAGCCTGTCTGAGGACGGGCTGTATGCCAAAAACCCCAAGCGATTCACCGAGCTATCGGACAAGCTGGCCCAGATCCGCGCCCAGAAAGACGCTGACGAGGAACGCTGGCTGACGCTGGAAATGGCGCGCGAAGCCCTGGAACCCTGAAAGCCTGGAACCTTAACGAATTCGGAACGGCCCCCGCCCTGACGCGTTACTAGCGTGAGGTTCCCAGGTCAGTTCCCATGAAACGCGCCGCCGTTGCAGGATTTGCCGCAGGTATCGCCATGATGATCGGCGGGGCGCTGGGCGCAGTTTCCACCAGCGATCCCACGCCGTCGGACGACGTCGTTACCATCATGAATCCGATGATCGGCGGCCAGGCCATGCTGCCGGACCGTGACATCATGGAAAACCTGTCCGCTTCCCCCATGCATGGGCAGCTGGCTGCGGCGATGAAGGAATCGGGCGTGGCCGCGGCGCTGAAGGCCAATGGCCAGTTCACGGTTTTCGCGCCCACCAATGCCGCGTTTGCGGCGGCGGGCCAGCAGTCCAAATCCACTCTGGCGCGGCGCATGAGCTATCTGATCGTGCCGGGCAAATATGACTCCGCGGCGCTGCTGCGCACCATCAGCGAAGCAGGCGGCGAAGCGCGCCTGCGTACCGCCGAGGGCGGAATTCTGGTGGCGCGGATGAACGGCCCCACCAACATCGCGATCATGGATGAGAAGGGCACGACTGCCAATATCGCCATCTACGACGTGCGCGATCGCAACGGCATCGTGCATGTCGTGGACAACATGATCTCGCCGTCCGGCCCGGCGCGTCAGGTCGCGCTCAACTAACGTCTACTTCGCGTATCGCGCCAGATAGTCCGCCAGGCTCTGCGGGGTCATGGTGCTGGCACTGGCGGTGGTGAAGACATCGCCGCGATTGACCAGCTTACGGTCCGGCGTGAATACCAGGACGGCTGGGACACCCCGCAGCTTTTCGGTAAAGCCCAGCTTCGCCGGTATGTGCAGGTTGCGGTTGAAGCGCCCCACATCCACCTCCACCACTTCATAGTACCTGTCCACGAAGCGCCGGATTTCCGGCAGCTTCATGAAGTTGGCGAGCACGATGCAATCAGGGCACCAGTCACCTCCCAGATCCAGCAGCACCCGCTTGCCGGACCCTTTGGCGCGGGCAAAGGCGCGCGCCACAACCGCGTCGGCATCGGCCTTTTCGTCATAGACGTCCATAGTGACAATCGGCAGTTGCGCCAGGCTGGAAATGGACGGCTTGGGCGCGGGCACCGCCGCCAGAGCGGGCGTCGCCAGCAACAACAGGGCGAGTACGGTCCTTCTCATGCAGCAGCGGTCGTGATCAGCCCGCGGCCTTCGAGCAGGGCTTCGATATGGGGATCACGGCCCCGGAAGGCGCGATAGGCGGTGGCGTAATCGCGCGTGCCGCCCGACGAATAGATGAACTTGTGCAGCCGGTGCGCTGTCGCGGGATCGAACGGATCATGGGCTTCCTCGAACGCCTTGAAGCCGTCCGCGTCCAGAACTTCCGACCACATATAGGCGTAATAGCCGGCGGAATAACCGTCACCCGCAAAGACATGGGTGAAATGTGATGCGGCATGGCGCGGGGCGATCTCCTCGGGCATGCCGATGCGACGCAAGGTTGCGGCTTGGGCTTCCAGCGGGTCGCTGCCGGGCGGCAGGGTGTGGAAATCCATGTCGATCAGTGCCGAAGCCAGGAATTCCACCGTGGCAAAACCCTGGCCGTAGTTGCGGGCGGCCAGCAGCTTGTCCAGCAGCGCCTTGGGGATCGGCTCGCCGGTCTGGTGGTGGCGGGCGAAGCGCGTCAGGACTTCGGGCTCTTCCAGCCAGTGTTCATAAAGCTGCGACGGCAGTTCCACGAAATCGCGCGCCACATTGGTGCCGGACAGGCGCGGGAAGCGCACCTGGCTGAGCAGGCCGTGCAGGGCATGGCCGAATTCATGGAACAGCGTCACCGCATCGTCGAACGACAGCAGGCAGGGATCGCTTTTGCTGAAATTGCAGTTGTTGACGATGATCGGCAAAACCTCACCGTTCACATGCTCCTGGTCGCGGAAGCTGGACATCCAGGCGCCGCCCTGCTTGCCGGTGCGGGCGAAGTAATCGCCGTAGAACAGGCCTATCACATTCTCTTCGCGCAGTACTTCCCATACCCGAACATCGGGGTGATAGACCGGCATGCCGCTAAGTTCGCGGAAACTCAGTCCGAACAGCTTCTGCGCCGTGTAGAACGACGCCTGAATCAGATTTTCGAACTGGAAATAAGGCTTGAGCTGCGCTTCGTCGAAATCGTATTTTTCCTGACGTAGCTTTTCCGCGTAATAGCGCCAGTCCCACGGCGCGAGGCGGAAATTGCCGCCCTGGCGTGTGACCAGATCCTGCAGTTCATCGCGTTCTTCCAGGGCACGCAGCCGCGCCGGTCCCCAGACATCTTCCAGCAGCGCGCGCGCCTTTTGCGGCGTGCCCGCCATGCTGTCGGCCAGTTTGAAGGCGGCAAAATTTTCGTGCCCCAGCAACGTGGCGCGTTCGGCGCGCAGCGCCAGCATTTCGCTGATGATGGCCTTGTTGTTGTGGTCGTTGGCGTTGTCGCCCCGCGAGACCCAGGCGCGGTACAGGGTTTCGCGGCAACCCCGGTCATCGGCATACTGCAGGAAGGGTTCGGCGCTGGACCGCGACAGCGTCACCGCATAGGGCGCCTCGATCTTCAGTTCGGCGGCCTTGGATGCGGCTGCGTCGCGGATGGACGCGGGAATGCCAGCCATCTGCGCATCGGTCAGCGGCAATATCCAGTTTTCCTCGTCGGCCAATACATTCTGGCTGAACTGTGTGCCCAGCACCGCCAGCCGCTGGGCGATCTCCGCCAGCCGGTCGCGGCTGGCGCCCTGAAGCTGCGCGCCCGCGCGCACGAAATCGAGGTGATAGCGTTCCAGCACCCGCAGGGATTCTGCATCCAATCCCAGTGTTTCGCGCTGCTGGTAGACCGCATCCAGCCGGGCGAACAGCACCGGATGCATGGAGATGGCGCTCCAGTGCGCCGACAGGCGGGGCGCCATTTCCAGCTCGATGGCCTGAAGGTCTTCATTGGTCGCGGACGAGGCGAGATTGCCGAACACGCTGTCCACCCGGGTCAGCAGGCGCCCGCTCTTTTCCAGCGCCACCACCACATTCTCGAAGCTGGGCGGTGCGCGATCGGACGCGATGGCCACGATTTCGGCCGTGTGCTCCACCAGCGCGCGGTCATAGGCGGGGCGGAAATGCTCCGCCGTGACCTTGTCCAGCGGCGGGGCGCCGAACGGCGCGGTCCAGTCTTCGAAGAACGGGTTGGTCATGCTTCTATATAGGTCCGATCAGCGGATTTCCCACACCACCGACACATCGGCGGCGACGATTTCCTCGCCAGCGGCGACTGGCACGGCGCTGTCGGCCTGCATCGCCATGGCGCGATACATGGGGCGCGGCGGCATCACCGCGCCGCCTTCGTTGATGGACTGGATCGGACCCAGCGTGACGCCGGCGGCCTTGGCATAGGTTTCGGCGCGCAGCTTCGCATCGGCGATGGCTTCAGCGCGCGCCTTGGCCAGCATCGGCCCGGGTTCGCGGATCGACCAGCTGATGCCGTTCATCTGGTTGGCGCCCGCCGTCACCAGCGCATCCATCGCCGAGCCCAGCTTGCTCACATCGTCCAGATGCACCGTCACGTTGTTGTTGACCTGATAGCCGCTCAGGCGCGGGCGCTCATTGTTGTTGCCGCCGGTATACTGGGGCGACACGGAAAAATTCGTGGTCTGGATGTTGCGGGCGGGCACGCCCATTTTCTCCAGCGCGCCGAACACGGTTTTCATACGCGCGGTGTTGGCGGTCAGGGCCTGGGCGGCGGTGGGAGCCGATGTCATCACCCCGGCAGTGATCTGGACCTGATCGGGGGCGGCTTTCACCTCGCCATGGCCAGCCATGGCGATGGTGCGGGTCTCGGCGGCCCATGCCGGCGCCGACAGCAGAAGCGTGGCGGCTAGAAGAGCGGGAAGGGTGGTTTTCATGGCGATTTCTCTTTCAAGGGCCCGTCCGGGCGGAAGGCTGATGGCCAAGAGCGGCAAAATAGCGGCATCGGGGCTGGTTGGCCGGGGCACAAATCCTGTTATACCCCGTTTCGGAAAGGGCCTGTAGCTCAGTTGGTTAGAGCTGACCGCTCATAACGGTTAGGTCCCAGGTTCGAGTCCTGGCGGGCCCACCAACGTTTTGTTCGCCTACGTTCGCGTATGTGCGCGACCGGCAAAATACTCTCACAAATCAAGCACTTTTGTGCACACATGGCCTTGGTCGTGCGCCGGTATCCGCGTAAATTGTTGGTGTTTCGGGGGTGAAACACCAACACACTTTGGAAAAACACCAACATGGCTTTGACCGACGCAAAAGTGAGAGCGCTGAAAGCCAAGGCCGCGCCCTACAAGCTCAGTGATGGCGAAAGTTTGTATGTGTTGGTGACGATCGGCGGATCGAAGCTTTGGAATTTGGCGTACCGGTTTAACGGCAAACAGAAAACCCTCGCCTTGGGAAAGTATCCTGCCGTTTCGCTCCTGGAAGCTCGTCGTGCCCGTGACGCAGCCAAGCAGCTGCTCCTGATGGGCACCGATCCCTCGGCTGATCGTAAGGCTGCCCGGCGGAAAAAATCCATTGCCGCCGCTAACATATTTGGGGCCGTTGCCGAAGAATGGTTTGAGATCAACAAAGGGCGCTGGGTGGAGAGCTATTCCTCTCGCCTCCGAAGTCGCCTGGATGATGATTTGCTTCCTGCCTTGGCTACCACTGGGCCTGGCCAGGGTGTTGGTCTTTTCGTGAGTGCCACGAGTAGGGCAGGTAGCGAGATCGCCGCTGTGTGGCCACCTAAACGGGCCTCAACGGGTCCTATCTAGCCCACCACGCCGCACTGCCAAGCCAGTTCTAAATGTCCGCTTTGCGCTGCTGGTTCAACCGATCGAGGCAACGCAGGCGTTAAATCTATCTGCCGGCGTCTGGAACGCCAAGGTCTCGCGCGGCCCTCGGGCGCACTGAAATAACGGCGCATTGAGTTCCCGTCGCAGTGTCACGCGATGTCCTTGACCACCCTATGCGAGGGGTGCGGAAAGGCGCGTCGGATCGCAGAACTTTAAGGATCAGGTCGATCTCTGGCAAAAAGGTAGAGTACAACCAGATGCCGCAACGCCCCGAAATCGTCGCAGCGCGATTTTCAATCGTGATGACATTGGATCACTGAGGTTATCAGTATCCTTCGCGTGTGCTGCTATCCCCAGGGATAGTTTTCCATGGCGGAAAGCCGAGCTTCCAGCTCTTCACGGGTTTCGCCTTTGTCCGCCTTGATCAGAAGCGAAAGATCGCCACTTGCAGCGACGTTAAAGGGTGCCGCGGCAAAACCCTCTTTGCGAATTTCACATAGATAGTCGCCCTTTGGGATATCGACGCGCGCCCGACCGTACCCGTCTGTATAGGTGAAGTAGCGGCCGAGCCGGACCTCGACATCTTCCAGTGCCTGGCCTGTCGGGGCGAAAATCACCTGCAGGCAGATACTGGCATCCGGTACCGGGTCTGTCATAACACTGAATGCTGTGCTGCAGGTTAGGTGGGTAACCTCACCATCGTTTGCGGTAAATGATGCGGAAAGGTGGGAAACACCCATAAAGATTGGGGCCTCGAAAATTACCTGTGCCCAGTTCAGTCCTTCTGACGCTCCAACCGGATCATCCAGCAGGGCTTCGCCCAGAGTCGTCCCGCTTTCATCACGGACCGTAACCAGATGTCCAACAAGGCTGCAGCCCAAGGAGCAGGTCACGCCAACTTTAACGTGTGCGGTGCGCCCGGCGATCGCGACAGAAGGCATGTCCCAGACGGCCATGCTGGTCACATGTGAAGGCTCACTGGGCATCGGACCGTCAAGTTCAACAGCCTCATCGTCAACCGGCGCAGTCATCTACCCCCGCACGCTCCCCTTCATTGCGTCAGTCGCGGCGACATATCCCCCGACAAGGCAGCGCGCCACACCATGCTGGGTCATGCCGCCAGATGCTTCCCCTGCGCAGTAGAAGCCCGGGATTGGCTGTCCGAAAACATCCATGACCTGCCAATTCTTGTTCACTCGCAAGCCTGCATAGGTGTCGTGAAGAATGGGAGTTGCCCAGGCAGCATAGAATGGGGGCTTCTGGATCTTGTACTTTGGGCTCGGTTTCCCAAAGTCGAGGTCCTTGCCGCCGTCGACGAAGCTGTTGTAACGGCTGACCGTTCGCTCGAGTGAAGCCGCCGCCATGGGGTACTTCTGATACGGGTTGTTGCGAAGCTTGGAGGCGAGTTCGCCGAGCGTAGGAGCGCTGAAGAAGTAGCCGTTGGCGATATCAACGAATGGGTGTCGAGGATCCCACCGCTCCCGCTGCACCGCGTCGGAGTCGAAGATCGCCCACACAGGGCCGCCGACCCGCTGCTTCTTACCATCGATCTCCATAACCGCGCTCGACATCGCCTGGGCGAAATAGTCATAGAAGACAGACCACCCACGATCGGTATTGGTCCGGCCCAGCCCGACAGTTTCATCGTAGAAGCGATCGCCAATCGTATTGACCAGGATCAAATCCTGGTAGTCGGCGACGGCAATCCCAGAAGCGCCCGCTCGCGAGAAATAGGGACCCCGCGGATCCCAGCGCGCATAGCCGAAGCGGCAACCGATGAAGGCTGTTTTCTGGATCGAAAGATACATCTCGTTGCGCGCACCACCAGTAGATCCCAGCGATGCCCCGATAGCCATGCCGAGCTGTTCGGAGTCGCCGCTCTGGCGAGAATAGGGCTCGCATCCGACCTGATACTCTTCGGTCAGTTTCGGGTCGTAGATGGTGCGTACGACCAAGTTGCTGCTCGAACCGCCGGTGCAGCTGATTAGGGCTCGTCTCGCTCGGATGGCGACCGTCTTGTTGGATGCAAGATCGGTCGCGACGATGCCCATCACGCGTCCCGCTACGGGATCCTCACGCACGATCCTGACCATTCGGTGCTGAAGCAGGATGCTGACACCGGCAGCCCGCGCGGCGCGTTCAAGGGGGCGGATGAGACCCGAGCCCGCTGTATTGTTGATAGTGTCTTTGAAATCATCCGACGAGCGATTCATGCCGATCCGTCGGGCGATAGTCGAACCCTCTGCCGGGTGATTGGATGGCGGGGTACTCGTGAACATGACACCTTTGGCGACGAGGTAATCATAAACCTCGACGTTGTGGTCAGCAAATGATCGAACGAGCTCCCGATCATTGTACCGGGTCATCGGGTGATCCGGCCTGGTGTATTCAAGGTAGATATCGTCTGCAGAATCCTTGATGCCATACTTCTGTTGGAGCGCGTTGCCGCCGCCGAGGTTCGTAATGGCATTGCCGACGATGGCATGGCCTCCAACGTCGGTATTCTCCTCAATGACCACCACCTTGGCGCCAAGCTCACGGGCGCGAAGCGCGGCAGGAAGGCCGGCCGCGCCTGCGCCAACGACAACAACGTCTGTGTCGATATCCCATCGCCGAATCTTGCCAGAACCTGGGGCGGCTTGCGTCTTGGAGGCGGCGGCCCCAAGCACGGCGACGCTCCCCGAGCCAATCAGCCCGCGGCGGCTGATACCACCAGTGTTTTTCTTATCTGTCATCAGGATCGCTTCTCAGAGCTCTTCTCAAGGTGAAAATTTAGCCAATACGCGGAACGACCGCGAGTGGTTTAGAATTTGCTGTCAAGCCGTTTTCTTGGCCGCAATAAAAACGCCCGGTGCCAAGCACCGGGCAAGTTAGCACGAAGACAGCGCCGAACTCGCAGGCGCACACCAAGATAACCTTTCTGCCAATCATCCGCCTTAAGTTGACATGGCTTTCTCTCATCTGATGAAAGACGAAATCCTGCGTCCTGTTGGGTTCGTTGACGGGTAAATGGCTCATGACTACCTTCGGCCACAATCCGGTGCGGTTCATCCAAGCCATAAAATATAAGAGGAAACCCCATGATTGATCGTCGGCGACTTTTGGCAATGGCCGCTGCTGCGCCAGCGGTGGCTGCCTTCCCCCAATTGGCTTCGGCCGCCCTTCCAAATTTGTCGGGTCTTCGCACCCGCAACATCGCCTCCAGCGCTATAGAGGTCATCTACAAGACTCCACATACCAAGCCTAACGGTCTGGATGTCACCAGCGAGGGCATGTGGATCATGGACCAGGGACCGGAAAACTTCGCATCCCTGATCAATCCTCAAGACGGCAGGGTGATCCGCGAGTTTGTGTGTGAAGGCGTTCGTTCGGCCTCCGGTATCGCCGCAGACGGTGACACGCTTTGGATCGGCTCCACCTATAATCGCTTGATTATCGCGAACGACATTAAGGACGGCAAACTTAAGGCCAAGTACTCCACGCCGGGTGCAGGCCAAATTTACAAGGTAGTTTCGGATGTGCCGGGTCGCCGTACTAACCTGAAACCCGCCTATCCCGAACCGCCGAAGCCGCCTCCGCCGCCTGTTGCTGGTGCCCCTATTTCCACGGGCGGGCGACAGGGTGCAGGCCGCCAGAATGATGATGCCCAAGCGGGGCCCGTCGGCACCGGCGCCCATTGCATCTTGGTCAAAGGCAACCTGCTCTATGTAGCAGTGCCGCCGGCCCGGATGATCTTTGTGATCGATAAAAATACCTGGGTTGTTCAGAACCTGATCCAGACCGCCGGCGGCCGCCCGCACGACATGGCTTGGACCAATGACGCCAAGACGCATTTCTGGGCCTCGGACTCAGACCTGAACGCCTTCTTCCTGCACGATGCGACAACCGGACAAATGACCGAGCGGCTGCAACTGCCGTCGGATTCGCCCGTTATCCATGGTGCCAAGTTGTGGAATGGCTATATGTATAATTGCGATGATGCGGGCTGGATGTTCCGCTTCCGCATGCCGACCTGATGATCTAGGGGCGGCGATTTCAACCGCCGCTCCTGATCGCATCTCTATATCGGCGTTGCCACCACCTCGCCCCGGCCCCAGCCCGGTGTACGCGGCGGATGCATGTAAAGGCCTTCGGGCCCACGCGTGATCTCATACTGTTCTTCGAACATGTCATAGACCTGCTTGGGCCCGCCCGGCGGCGGCATGAACAGCTCCGCCCAAGGCGCATTCACATGGCTGATCGACCAGTGCGTCGCGCCATTGCGACCGCCATCATGCGGGATGACGTCGATATCGAACGCCTCCGCCAAAGCGCCGATCTTCCGCAGTTCGCTCATGCCGCCGCACCAGGCGACGTCCGGCTGCCAGATCGAGGCGCCATCGGCCTTTAGCAGCTTGGCGAACCCGTAGCGGCCATAGACATGCTCGCCTGTCGCGATATGGGTCGAGGTGATCTTGCGGCGCAGGCGCCCGAAGCCTTCGAAATCATAGGGCGGCAGCACTTCTTCGACCCATTTGACCCGGTACGGTTCCATCAGCTTGCACATCTCGATGGTGTACTGCTCGTCCCACGACATCCAGCAGTCGCACATCACGTCACCGTCGGGTCCCACCATCTTGCGGGCACGCGCCACCAGTTCGAGATTGGCGCGCTTGCCTTCCTCGCCTCGCGGCGGGCCCGCCGGCATCGCCAGCTTCACCCGGCGATAGCCGAACTTGACGTGCTGTTCGGTGTCGTTGCCGGTGCAATAGGCGGGAATGCGGGGCTTTACTTCGCCGCCCAAGAGCCGCCACACCGGTTCGTTCAACGCCTTGCCGACAATGTCCCATAGCGCATTATCGAAGCCTGAGATGGCATTCATCGTGACGCCCGCCTGACCATATGATTCAGTGACGCGCCAGTTGATGTCCCAGTTCCGCTCGATGTCGAAGGGGTCGCGGCCCATCATCAGTGGGGCCAGATGACCCATCACGATGGCGCCGCCTCCGGCGCCGCCTTGGCCATAGCCAGTTATGCCCTTGTCGGTCGTGACCTCAACGGTGAACGTGGGCACGTTCTTGGCGGCAAACAGGCTGCGGGTCGGGCGGAATTCGGGATAGATGTTCGGCGGCGCCGACACTTCGACGCCTTGGGTGGACCAAGAACCGGGCGTCGGGGTGTAGGTGGGTGCCGGATTTTTTGGCGCGATATTGACCAGCCGGATGCCGGTGATTTTGAGCTTGGATTTTTCTTGCGCCCAGCCCAACTGCGGAAGGGAAATAGCGCCCGCGGCGACTGCCGCTGCACCGGTCAGGAAATCACGCCGTTTGATCATTCTACCCTCCATGCCGATTGATTTGTTTTATGTCCGTCTGCTTATTTCTCACCGAGCTTAAATGAGATGATATTACCGCCCGCAGCGGCGGCCACATACTGCTCGCCGTCCAGCATGTAGGTCATAGGAGATGACCGCCACGACTCGTTGGTCGGGAAGCTCCACAGTGTCTTGCCGGTTTTGGCATCAACGGCTGCAAATCCGCCGGCTGTTTCGCCCCCGAACACCAAGCCGCCCGCCGTCGAAAGCACGCCCGAATAATTGGCCTCGTGAGAACCCGACAAGGGCTTTTCCCACACCAGAGACCCGTCATGTATATTCAAGGCGCGAAGGAATCGCCTCCCCGGATCCTTGAAGTCGGGGTTGGGGCCGTACTGGCGCCCGGTCTTGCGGTACCAACCGCAATCTTCGGCGGCCATGACGTAGTACAGGTCTGTGCCCGGATTGTAGGATGTGGAAAACCAGTTGGTTGCACCACGGACCGCCGGACACTTCAAATGGCCTTCATCGCTGGGGGCATAATCGGGCAGAAGCACTGGCATGCCGTCGGCGCCGATATGGCTCGCCCAGTTCATCTTCTTGACGAAGGGTTTGGCGAACAGAAGCTGGCCGGTGATACGATCCAGCACATACAGAAAGCCATTGCGATTGGCCTGGATCAAAAGTCTGCGCGGCTTACCCTGATATCTCGCATCGACCAGCGCCAGCGGCGCGGTCGCATCCCAGTCATGGAGATCATGCGGAGTGGGCTGATAGAACCATTTCAGCTTTCCCGTCGCGGGATCGAGCGCCAGAATGGTGTTGGCATACAAATTCCGACCCTTGCGCTCATCACCGTCATTGGACGGGAGTGGATTGGCGGTCCCCCAATAGAGGATCTTCGCGTCCGGATCGTAAGAGCCGGTCATCCAGGTGCCAGCACCACCGGTGCCGCCGGTGCGCAGCGCATTGCCTTTCCATGTTTGTGCGTTCGGTTCGTCCGGTGTCGGGATGGTCCAGAACCGCCAGGCGAACTCGCCGGTCGACGCCTTAAAAGCGACCAGGAAGCCGCGCGGGCCCGGCCCGCCGCCGGAAGCACCTGCAACCACCAGGTCGCCCACGATCATCGGGGCAACGGTAGAATAATAGAGTCCCGGAAACTTCGGGTCTGTCAGCGGGACCACCCAGACCACACCCCCTGTAAGCCGGTTCAGGCTGACCAGATATGAATCATCGGTCTCGAAGAAGACGCGGTCGCCCATCACGGCGACGCCGCGATTGGGCCCCACGCCGCTAGCCACGCCACCAAACGGCCGCGATGCCGCGGCAGGATTGGCCGGCGCCGCGGGGGTGCCGGGGCGCGTGATGGGCGCACCACCGGCACGAACGGATTGACCTGATACGCGTGGCGCGCACCAGATGCGAAGGCCCGTGCGCGCATCCAGGGCGCAGACCTGCTGTGCTCCGGTAACGTACATGATGCCGTCCATCACTACCGGCGTTGTTTCCAACCCTAAACCACCCGGTGAGAACAGCCAGGCCGCCTTCAACCGCGAAACATTGCCCGCATTGATCTGATCCAGCGCGCTGTAGCGATTGCCGTCCGTACCGCCATTATAGGAAGGCCATTCGCCTTTTCGGGGGCGCACAGCCTGCTCCATGTCTGCGGTGCTGAAGGCTGGTGCGCTGGCCAAGGGGCCAAGCGGCACGCCGCGCAAGCTTCCAAGATAGGCCATCAGGTCACGCCGCTGTGCTGGTGTGGCAGTCAGGGCGGGCATGTAGGACTGGGTCTCCCGCGTATAGCTCTCATAATCCTTGGCGGTGAGAAGGTGCGTCTTGCCATCAAAGCTCTGCACCGCAAGGCTGTGCTCGGCTTCGGCGCGCGCGAAGCCGCGTAGGATTGTGCCATTGCGCAAACGCACATTGATCACCGTCCATTGCATGTCGGGGCAGAAGGCCCAGCCCGGGCAGGCGGCGGTGCGCTTGGTGCCCGTGCGCTCGGTCGGATTATCCAAATAGCCGCCGATTTCCTCGGGCGTCAGGTTGGCGGCCAGCGCTGAAAGATCGGGGCCGTTGGAGCCGCCCTTGCCGCGCACCATATGGCAGCCGGCGCAGTTACCCTCGCCGAAGAAGAACGCCTCGCCGGCCGCGATCTGCTCGGGCGTGCCCTGGATGGCGCCGGTCTGATTCTTGGAATGTATCCAGGCCGCGATGCTGGCGATCTGCGCGGCGGGCAGGTTGGCGAAAGGCGGCATGCCGCGGGGCGTACCGTTGGCTATGATCGCGGCTATCTGAGCGGCGTCCATTTTGCGCAAGGATGCGGAACCCACCAGCGAGGGCGCGCGATCGCCGCCCCCGGCGTTCTGTCCATGGCAGCCGGCGCAGGTTGCGTTGATCTGCTGAAGCACGCTCGCTTCTTCGGCGGCAGAGAGGGGCGCAGCGGTGCGCGGCGCATTCTGCGCGATGGCGTGTATCCAGGCTGCGGAACCTAGTCCCGCAACGGCGACCGCGGCAACGATCAATGCTTTAATCTTGTAGGAGATCATGACTCCATCCATCCTTTATAAGCATACTGGCTTGCACAATGCCGGCGTCCGCTGATCCAGAGCTAAAGCTCAAGCTCTGAGACGTCGCGGTAATTACCCAGCTTTCCCTTTACGAAGGTATTGAACGCGATCGAGTGGCGCTGTTCGTTCGACGTGTTCTGCTCGACCAAGTGGGTCAGGCGTGACGAAAACAGGATGACGTCATTCTGCTTCGGTATAATTCGGTTTATCGGGGTGTTGTAGATGTTGCGCTTGTCCGGTTCGGGAGCCAGGTCTATCTGCTGATAGACGACATGACGGGTGAATATCATGCTCGCGGTTGGCGTAGGCATGTCGCTGTAATAGAGCGAGCCGGACAGAATCGAGTTGGAATGTGAATGACCGTGCATGCCAACGCCAGGATTGCAGGTCAGTGACCAGGATTGGGTGACATACAGTTTCTGGGGAATGCACATTACCTCGCGGGCATAGATGTCGAGGACTTCCTGAACGGCGTCCTTGATGCTTTTGAGCTCCGGCTCCTCGAAAATATAGAGATTCTCCGAGATCAGGTTCTCCATATTGTTGACCATCTTCAGCTTCTTGATGAAGGCGATCTGTTCGGGGGTGATGGCGCCGGCGATGTTGGCCCGGAAATAGGGCTCGACGAAAAGCGGAAAGACCTCGTGAGAAATCGGCATTTCGTCCCCTATGTCCTTGTTCGCCATTCACGCCGGCGCTGGACTTTTTGTGTCTGAATAATAACGCAACTTGTTTGATGGATGGTCTGCTAGACTGGAGGAGGTGCTGGAGGGCCGATGCCCTGAAGGCCATCAACGCGATAGTGCGCCAGCGCCTTTTCGTCGATGTTCAATCCTAGGCCCGGATAGGGCGGTACGCGGCAGGCACCGTCTTCGAAGGTGAAGGGCTGCTCGCCGTAAAACAGCGGCAGGTAAGGCTTGCAGTAGTCCTGCGGCAGCCAGGGCGGATTCAAGACCGCGACTTCCTGATAGACAGAACCCATCGCGGCCGCCACTTGCAGGCGCCCTGCCAGCGCCAATCCCGACATGCCGTGTGGCGCTGTCTTGAGGCCCCATGCATCTGCCAGGACGCCAACTTTCCGCGCCGTCCAGATTCCGGCAATCAGCCGCAATTCCGGCTGAAGGATTTCATAGGTGCCGTGAATCAGGCACTGCTTGTAGGGCTCTAGGCCGTGATAGCCTTCACCGCCCGTGATGATGATTTTGCTTTCCCGGCGCAGGCGCGCGGGCCCTTCATAGTCATCACGGGCAAGCGGCTCTTCTAGCCAGTAACATCCGGCTTTCTCCAATGCATGCGCAGCCGCCAAGGCCTGGTCGTAGGTCCAAAGCCCATTAGGTGATCGGTCGGCGGTGCGGTCGACCATGACGCGGAAGTCCCGCCCGCCAACCGCAAGGATCTCGGCGCAGGCATCCGCATCCACCTGCGTGTTGCGCCGGAAGACCTGGATCTTCATCGCCCGGAAGCCGGCAGCTCTCAGGACCTTGGCCTGTTCAGCCTGCTGTTTGGGCGTGATAGTTTCCTGCCCTTTTGTTCCGGGCCAGACATAGGTGACATAGACTGGCTGATGGGTCGTGCTGCCGCCCAGAAGGCGCGCCACCGGCTGGCCTGCGATCTTGCCGATCGCATCCCACATTGCCTCTTCGATTCCGCCCCATCGAATAAGGCCATTCTTCAGATGATCTTCGATTTCGAACAGATCGCGTCCGACCAGCACGGGTTGAGCCGCTGCAATCTGCTGCGCCGTCGAACCAAGAAACGAATAGCCTCTCACGCCGCTGACTGTTTCCACACAAGTGACATTGGTGCGGCCGGGCGGACCGCCGGTTCGGGTGGGAGGCGTAGGGGCTGTTGGCGGGACCATCACGTCAAAGGTCGTCACGCTTTTGATTGCGATCTTCCGGGCTTCTTTCTTCAGCCTGTTGAGGGGTGCCTCCATGGCTGCCTGCCCCCCGGCGGAGCCGGAAGACAGCAGCAGGCCGGTGGCGGAGAGGGCTCCTATCACGCGGCGGCGATCCGTCTTGTCCATGATCACGATTTCGCTCGTTTTTTCAGGCCCAGTAGGATGCTAGAGGGCGCGTACCGGGACATTAAGTGGTGTCCCATCCCGATCTCTCATGTGTTGAGAGACGGCTTCAGGATCTGCGTTCCACCTTGTACGAACGGGCATCATCAGCGGACTTCAGATTGTAGGTCCACAACACGCCAGGCGTGATGGAAACCCTGGTTCCCATTCGCAAGGGGACCTTGCCCCCTTCGACGTTCACCTGGCGCCAGACCTGGCCATTGTCCAAGGTTACGATGAATGCGCCACGGTTGTCATATTGCACGCGTGAAAGCGTTGAGACCGTAGTCGGCCCGGCATCGCTGCCGGGAAGGAAGCTGGTACGGGACTTTGCGGCGACGGTCGGCTTTGGCAACCGGACGCTCGCCGATGCGGGCGCAGGCGCGGTCTGGGCCGGCACCAGTCTCTGCTGGTAATCGGGGGCAGGAGGCAGCCCGAGCTTGGCGCGCATCGGCTGCTTGGCGCCGTAGGTGCATTCCAGCCAAGTGCGATCATCCTGAAGGGCCTGGCAGCGCTCCATCGCTGCCCAAACCTCATCGCGCGTATCGGCAAGCGCGGGTTGGAGCAGCAGGGCGGAAATCATCGCAACCAGAAAAATACGCCGCTTCATTGCTGCCCCTCGCAAAAATGCTAACCGAATCTACCAAATTGTCTTTCAAAAAACATGGCTCGCCCAAAGGGTAGCAGGACTCCGCGCAAGACCAATGGCGCGTTGACACGGCCAGTCGGTTGCTTCGCCGGCGCCGCGATTCTCTCACTCTTTGAGAGATTGGTTGGGATATCCGCATTGACAGGCATGGAGCGCGCGAGAAGTTTCCAAAGAGTGTGGCGCGGCATGCCAGCGAAGGGCGTGAACTGGGATGAAATACAATCGCAGACGCTTCATTGTCGGCGGAGCCGCAACCATTCTGGGCGCAAGAAGTTTGCCCGCTCGATCGGCCACGGTCGATGACATTCCCATCATCGATTGTCACATCCACCTGTTCGACGCCAATCGGCCTCAGGGAGCGCCCTACAAAGGCGGCCGCACTTTCGCGGGTGGGGTCGCATTGCCGTCGATGTATGCGAAGATCGCCAAACCGCTCGGAATCGTGGGCGTGATCCAGGTCGATGCCAGTCCCTGGGTCGAGGACAATCTCTGGGTTTTGGAAACCATTCAGCCCGAACCGCTGATGGTGGGCACCATCGGCAATCTGCGGCCGGAGAAGCCGGAGTTCAGCGAGTATCTCGGCAGATATGCGAAGAATCCGCTTTTCCGTGGTATCCGATACGGAAATGTGTGGGGCTATAACCTGCCGCAGCAGGTCGATAATCCGCAATTTATAGAAGGGTTAAAGCTGCTCGCTCAGCATGATTTGGTCCTCGAAACCGCGAACCAGAATCTTGCGCTGTTGCAGGCGGCCGTCCGGGTGAATGACAAAGTGCCCGACTTGCGAATCGTGCTGGATCACTTGCCGGCGTTCGATCCTGCGCAGGAAGAGCTGCCTGCATATCACGCGGTGCTGAAAGAGATTTCACAGCGCAGAAACGTCTGGACCAAGTTGTCCGAAATCGTGCATCCCCGCCGCCCCTTGACCACGCCGCCGGTCATCGTCCGCGGTCTGGCCGCGCACCGCGATCGGCTGGATATGTTGATGGGCTATTTTGGAGAAGATCGCGTTGTGTTTGGCAGCGATTGGCCCAACGCGGTCGGCATTTCGGAAGTGCCTGATACGGTCGCTCTTGTTCGGGAATACTTCTCCGCCAAGAGCCGGGCAGCGGCTGAAAAGTTCTTCTGGAAAAACTCGCTCGCTGTTTACAAGTGGATCAAACGATCTTCGCAACAGCCGAGTCTGCCCTAGCTTTTGCGGCGCCGACGCCATGATGGCTGGCGAAGCTTGAGGCGGCCTGAATCTCACGATGTGAGAGCGGTAGTCTTGGTTTTCTTGACAGTTTTGTAGCCCCTCGGCACCGTTCTCGCCAAACTAGGCCTGCACTACACGACAGAGCCAGCAACCAGCGGGGAACGTCAATGAACGTCAATGTGCGCTTTGTGAAGAAGCTTTTGTGCAGTGCGTCAATGGGGGCGCTCGCGACGGTGATTGCGGCAAATGCCCAGGCGCAAAACGCCCCGGTCGAAGAGGTCATCGTTACCGCCACCGGCACGAGCATCAGGGGTATCGCTCCGGGCGGCACCAACCTGATCACCGTCGATGCCAGCGCGATCAGAGCTACCGGCGCCATCACGACCAATGAAATTCTGAATCAAATTCCGCAGATCGCCAACACCTTCAACACCCAGGCCAACCCGCCCACCGCCATCAATATCGGCGGCGTGCGGCCCTCCATTCGCTATAACCCCGCCCAGAACATCACCGGCGGCTCCTCGACGCTGCTCCTGCTGGACGGACACAATCTGGTCGGCATCAGCGGCCTCGCCACCGCGCCGGATGCGGGCGTTATCCCGACCATCGTGCTGCGCCAGGTCGACGTGCTGCCGGATGGCGCCTCCTCGATCTACGGTTCGAACGCCATCACCGGTGTCATCAACTTCGTGACGCGGGACGGTTATCAGGGCTTCATGGGCAATGTCTCGAAGGGCTTTGCCGACGGTTACAGTTCCTTCAATGCCAGCGTGATGGCCGGTACCGAGTGGGGTAATGGCGGCGCCTATCTGGCCTTTGAACACAAGGCAAATTCTTTCCTGTTTGCCAGGGACCGGGACTTCACCAAGATGGACCTGACGTCCCGCGGCGGCCGCGACTCGCGCGGCACCTCGTGCGAATTGGCGAATATCAGCGCGCCCGGCGGTTTGAATTATGCGCTGACATCCAGCGCTGTGCCGCTTACGCCTGGTTCCCTTGCGGCGAGAGTCACAGGCCCGTTTGGCGCCCTGAATTCGGTCACCAATGCCGGCCAGTTCAACCGCTGCGACACCAACTCCTACCGCTCGCTCTATCCCAAGGAAGAGCAGAGTTCCTTCTACGGCTCGTTCCATCAGCGGATCATGGACGGGGTGGAGTTTTCGACCAAGATGCTGTGGTCGACGCGCCTGAATGCCGCGGTGCGTCCGATGCTAAGCGCCACCAACGTCACAATCAACAATACCAACCCCTATTTCCAGTCCATCGCCGGGGAAACCACCCAGAACGTCTCCTTCGACTTCAGTCCCTTCTGGGGGAACAAGGGTTATACCGATACGAACGCGATCCAAGTGTTCCAGATCACGCCCAAGCTGACGGTGGACCTGCCGTTCGGCGACTGGCAGGCGGTCGGAATGGTCAATTATGGCCGCAGCACCACCAATGGCTTCCAGAGAACGGTCAATACCGGTCTGTTGGGTCAGGCGATGCGGCAGACCACCGTCGGCGGTGTTCTGACGCCCGCGCTGGTTGCCAGCCCCGGTCTCGCCGGCAATGCGGTGAACCCCTACAATCTCACCTCCGGCAATCCTGCGGTCATCCACCAAATTCTGAATAACGGCCAGCAAGGCAAGGCGGTCCAGCACCAGATCCAGTATGGCGCGTCGGCCAACGGAACGCTGTTCGAGCTGCCCGGCGGCGCGGTAAAGGCTTCGATCGGCGGCCAGTGGGCATTCGACGACTATGTCGCTAGCTGGAACACCAACTTCCCGATAGGCCAGGTGGCGGGGCCCGCGCAGGCCGGCACACAGGTGGCAATCGCCAGGCCGCACCGCATCACCAAGTCTGGCTTTGCCGAAGTCAATGTCCCGCTCGTCAGCGAAGCCAATCGCATGCCGCTCGTGCATGCGCTGAGCTTCAACGCGTCGGCCCGTATCGACAGCTACAGCGACTTTGGTGACACCGCCAACTACAAGATGGGCTTTACCTATGACCCGTTCGCGGCCCTGACAGTCCGGGGCTCCATGGCCACCTCCTTTGCCGCACCCAGCCTTGCCGATACCTCGGCGCCGGATACGCGTTTCACCTATACGCCCCAACGCACCTCCGCGAACACCAACGTGCCTCCGGGCACGTCGGCGGCTGACGCGTTGCGCCCCTCCATCAGTACGCCCGGCGGCAATCCGCTGCTGGGGCCGGAAAAGGGCAGGTCATGGTCGATCGGCGGCGACTTCCATCCCACCACTGAGTTTGGCTTCGACCTGACGGGGCTCCTGCTCAAAGTCACCGCTTGGCATGTCAAGTTCAGTGATCAGATAGGCTTGATTCTCAACAATCCCGGTCTGCTGTTCTCGGGCGCCTATAACCAGTATTATATGCTTAATCCGACCTTGGCGCAGGTCCAGGCCCGCTATCCCACCAATTTTGGTGCGGGCGGAAATGCTCTTGTCGCCACTACCGGCTTTCCCGGACCGGATTTGGCGTCGGCCTTCGGGTCGGGCGTGAATTCCCCATATATCCTCTATGACCTGCGCCGCAACAATCTCGGCCAAACGGTTATCGACGGTCTCGATATCGAAGCTCATTACGTAACGGACATCGAAGGTTTCGGCACCTTGGGCGCCGGATTATCGACGACCATCAACTCGACCAACGAAAACACACCAGCCCCGGGCCTGGCCCCCATCAATCTCGTCAAGTACAGCGTTCCACTATCCGCGACCTCAGCCTACCTGACCGCTACCGTTGGTCCGGTGACGGGCCGGGTGCAGGTGCAATACAGCCCGGGTTTCAATGTTTCGCCCGTCCTGAACCAGTCTCTGTCGCTGTATAACCAGAAACGCATTGAAGCCTTCCATCCGGTCAATCTCTTTGTCAGCTATGACCTGAGCGGTCTGGCCCCATGGCTGAGCGACACCGAAGTCACCATGACAGTCAACAATATCGGCGACGACAGTCCTCCGATTTATCTGTCGGGCGGTGAACCTTATCCAGGCAATGCCGGGATTGGCCTTATAGCGTCCGGCGGCACGCTGGGCCGTTATACGGTGCTCGGCTTGCGCAAGCAGTTCTGAGAACGTCTCTATGGCTTGAGCAACCCCGCCGGGAAACCGGCGGGGTTACTTTTGATGGGATAAGCCGGAACGGTACCAGCACGATGCAGCTCCGGCATTCATGGTAGTGTGCTTCGCGGCGCTCTACGGACGCGCTTTTGCTGAATGCGCTAATTACAAAGGGGAGCTTTTCATGTTGAAGGATCGCCGAACATTCCTCCAGGGCGCCGGTGCAGCACTGGGCATTCTTGCTAGCGCTAGCCAGGGTGTGCTGGCCGCCAACAGTGGCGGGGCTATCGCCAAATCTCCCAACGGCAAGCCGCTGGCAGGTGTTTTTCCTATTGGATGGACGCCGTGCAGGGCTGACAACAGCTTCGATGTCGACGCCATGGTTCGTCAGCAGCAATTTCTGAACCGGGGCAAAGTTGCCGGAATGGCGTGGCCGCAGAATGCCAGCGGCTGGCAAACCCTGACCATGCAGGAATGGCATGCCGGCGCGGAAGCGCTGGCCTCGGTGAAGGGTGATACGGCGCTGATGCTGGGGGTGCAGACCATCGGCTTCAACACGGCCGCTTCCCAAGCTTATGCCAGGAAGGCGAAAAGCCTGAATGCCGACGCGATCATTTCACTGACCCCTCCGGGCGCAAGCCAGTCCGAAGTAGTCGCATATTTCAAGGCGCTGTCGGATGCGAGCGGGTTGCCAATCATGGTTCAGGCTGTTGGAGATATCAGTGTGGATAGTCTGGTCGCGCTGGCAGAAGCGGTCCCAGCGGTCGTGGCTGTAAAAGACGAAACGGAAGAAGAGCCACTGGATCGTGTCACGAGGCTGCTGCAGAAATCTGGAGGGAAACTCACGGATTTTTCTGGCATGGGTGGCATGACGTTCTTCGCCGAGCTGGAACTCGGATTTTTGGGAACAATGCCCTATACCGGAATGGCGGACCTTCTTCAGGTTTGCTTCAATTCCTACCGGGCAGGCCGTAAGCAGGCAGCTTATGACACCTTCGGCCGATTCCTAGCGTTTAATTCGCTGCCGCATGCGAACCAGTATGTCATGAAGGCGCGAGGCGTTTTCGCGGAAGACGCGATCATGCGCGTCAATCCGCCAGTGCCCGGCCAGCCCGCCGGCGGCAGCCGCCGCCGCGGCGGGACGATCACCGAGACGCACAAGGCGCAAATACGGTTGGCGCTGAGCACCTATCTCAAGTCGCATCTAGTGGCGACGTAACAGGAAAAACCACAAGAAAATCTGGAGGAGAGCAAAGCCAATGAAGCATGCGATCATGATGGGAGACGCCATCGATCTGAAATTGTTTGCGGACTAATCGGTAATAGGAAACGGGATTGTTGCCTAACCTCCACGCCCCAAATAGTCTCTCAAACAATGAGAGGTGACGATGAGTCATTTTTCTAATTTTTGGTCACCCCTCGGTAAGCTATTGGCCAGGGAAGAAAAAATGTCGGCCAAAAAAACAAAAGTCGCCATCCTGGGGTCAGGAAATATCGGTACCGACCTTATGATCAAGATTATGCGCACCTCATCCATCCTAGAGATGGGTGCGCTGGTGGGGGTTGATCCGCAGTCCGACGGCCTTGCCCGGGCGCAACGGCTGGGCATCGTCGCCACCGCCGAAGGGCTGACGGGACTGGTCCGTATGCCGATCTGGAAAGAGATTGACATCGTTTTTGACGCTACCAGCGCCGGCGCGCACAGGCATCACAATGAGATTTGCCTGGCCGACAAAAAGGTGATGATCGATCTCACACCGGCTGCGATAGGGCCGTATGTCATTCCCGAGGTCAATGGCGATGCGCATCTGGATGCGCTCAATGTGAATATGGTGACGTGTGGTGGGCAAGCGACTATCCCCATCGTTGCGGCGGTGAGTCAGGTTGCCAACGTGCATTATGGTGAGATCGTTTCTTCGATCGCCTCCAGATCGGCCGGCCCGGGCACGCGCGCCAATATCGACGAATTCACCCAAACAACAGCGATGGGCATTGAGCAGGTTGGCGGAGCCAGGAAGGCCAAGGCCATTATCATTCTCAATCCTGCCGAACCACCCGTTCTGATGCGCGGAACAGTTTTGACCTTGTCGACGGGTGCGGACGAGAAGCAGATCGGTGATTCCATTCATCGGATGGTTGAGAAGGTTAGGTCCTACGTACCGGGCTACCGCTTGAAGCAGGAAGTTCAGTTCGAGCGATTTGGATCGAACAACCCTGTCTCCATTCCCGGCCTTGGAGTCTTCGAGGGCCTCAAGACCAGCGTCTTTCTGGAAGTCGAAGGCGCGGCCCACTACCTTCCGGCCTATGCGGGAAATCTGGACATCATGACCTCTGCGGGTCTGCGCACCGCCGAGAAAATTGCTTCACGAAGAATGGCGCGGCAGGCCGCATGACCCCGGTTCATCCTTCAGGACTCTATATTCAGGACGTCACGTTGCGCGACGGCATGCACGCTATTCGTCATCAGTACGGCATCGATCATGTGGCTAAGATCGCGCAAGCGCTCGATGAAGCGGGCGTGGACGCCATCGAGATCGCACATGGCGACGGTCTCAATGGCTCGTCGTTCAACTACGGTTTTGGCGCCCACACGGACTGGGACTGGATCGCGGCGGCCGGGCGGGTGATCCGCAAGGCGCGGCTCACGACCCTGCTGCTTCCAGGCATCGGAACCGCGGAAGACTTGCACCGGGCGTTCGATATGGGGGTCGTATCGGTGCGGATCGCGACCCACTGTACCGAAGCCGACATTGCCAAGCAGCACATCACCTTTGCGCGCAAGCTTGGCATGGATGTCTCGGGCTTTCTGATGATGAGCCATATGGCGGAACCAGAACCTTTGGCGCAGCAGGCTAAGCTGATGGAGGATTATGGCGCGCATTGCGTCTATGTCACCGACAGCGGCGGCGCATTGGACATGGATGGTTACCGCGCTCGGCTAGAAGCCTATGACCGTGTTCTTCTGGCTTCGACACAGCGCGGGGTCCATGCGCATCACAATCTCTCGCTCGGAGTCGCCAATTCTATTGTTGCAGTGCAAACCGGCGCGGTTCGCGTCGATGCCAGCCTGGCAGGGATGGGGGCCGGAGCGGGAAATGCGCCGCTCGAAGTCTTCATTGCCGCCGCAAATCGCAAAGGCTGGAAGCACGGCTGCGATCTTTATAAGCTAATGGATGCGGCGGAAGACTTGGTCCGGCCACTGCAGGACCGTCCGGTCAGGGTCGATCGAGAGACGCTCAGCCTGGGTTATGCCGGTGTCTATTCCTCATTCCTGCGCCATGCCGAGAAGGCAAGTCAGGATTATGGCGTCGATACACGCGAAATTTTGGTGGAACTTGGCCGACGGCGCATGGTGGGCGGCCAGGAAGATATGATTACCGATGTTGCGCTGGACTTAGTCCGAAAGGTCGGACCGCACTAGAATTTGGACGAACGGAGGGAATTCATGGCTACGCCTAAGAACCAGTCCGTATTGAAAGCTTTTCGTATGCTGAAGGGGTTTCATGGCCCCGACGAGTGGCTGACAAGTTGTGAGCTGAGTCGCCGCGCAAACCTTCCCGAGGCTTCAGGCTATCGTCTGATCCAGACGCTGGAACAAATTGGCGCAGTCGTCCGCGGCCCTCGTGGCCGCTATCGCCCCGGCATGCTGCTAGTTTCCCTGTCTCACAATGTGGCGATCGGCGATCTGCTGAGAGAAGCCAGCCATAAGATCATTACCGACCTTGCCCATCGTCTCGACCTGACGATTCATATCGGGCTACTGGAAGGCGGCATGGTCACGTACATCGCCAAGGTCTGCACGCCCACTTCGCTTTCCCCGCATACGCGTCTCGGCTCGCAGCTGGAGGCCTATTGTTCGGGCCTTGGGAAGGTGCTTCTAGCTGCGCTGCCTCAGGACCAGCTTGATGGCTTTATCATGGACGGCGATCTGGTGGCATTGACGCCATATACGATCACGGACCGAGCCATTCTGCGTGCCGAACTGCAAAAAGTATGCGCGCGAGGATATGCCGTAGATGATCGTGAAATTCGTGCGGATATGCGCTGTTTAGCGGTGCCGATTCATGACGCAGATGGTCGCGTCGTTGCCGCCATGTCCGCTACCGATCATGCTGAGCGCATGGTCGAATCCCGTCAAATGGAAGTGCGGGATGCCTTGCAAGAAGCGTCGCGCGCGCTAGAAAACAAGGTGTTTCCTGCCGGCCCCACCGCTATGCAGCCCGTGTCAGCGTGCCTGAATTCGGCGCATGAGATACCGCTCACGGCGCATGGCTGAAAAGAACCGGGCTTCGTCGCATGGCTGCGGCGAAGCCCGGGAAATTTCCAGAAACGGGGGAGTTTCCGGAAAAATGGAAGTGTTTTTCTGTTTGGATTTTGAGCCAGTTTTGGCTGGATGCAAATCGATACTTGTCCCGCATTCTCATCTGGTGAGTTTGCGTTGCACAACTTCTTCGCATCGCCATTGATTGCCTCTATGCGGGCGCACCGGCCGCTGAATAGTTTTCGAAACCTGCCTTACGTAGATGCCGCGTTTGAAAAAGGTTGATCATGTCTACAAATTTGACTCGCCGCGGCACCCTGATGAGCGGGACGGCCGCTCTGTTTGCCTGGGGTGCTTCTTCAGCCAGTGCACTCACGCCGTTGGCGATGCAAAAGGCCAGAGACTACAAGCTGGAGCCGCTGCCAACCCAGCCTTACGACACATCTAATGGCGAATGGCGGACCTATGGCGGAAATCTGGCTAGCTGGCGCTATTCGGCCCTGGACCAGATCAACGCGGCGAACTTCAATTCGCTAAATACGGTTTGGAACTTCTATCCAGATAATTTGGGACCGATGCCTGATCCCAATCTGCAATCAACGCCATTGATGGTGAAGGGCGTCCTTTATCTGACAGCTGGTACACGCCGCGCTGCGGTTGCGCTGAATGCCCGAACCGGCGAGATGCTTTGGAAGTTCAATTTTGATGAGGGCGAGCGTGGCCGGAATGCCCCCCGTCCTCTGGGGCGTGGCCTGAGCTATTGGACCGACGGGGCCCTGGAGCGCGTCCTGTACGTCACGCCGGGTTTTCAGCTTGTTTGTCTCGACGCCAAAACCGGCCTGCCCGACCCGGGATTTGGCGCGAATGGCATCGTGGACATGAAAGTTGACCCGCGGCAGGACATCGACGTTACCGGCAAGCGCCGGGGCGATGATATCGGGCTGAATTCCACGCCTTTGGTTGTTGGCGACATCATCGTGGTCGGCGCAGCCCATTTGCCCTCCACATCGCCCCGCATGCGTCATATCAAAGGCTATATCAGCGCCTACGATATCCGCAGCGGAAAGAGGCTCTGGATTCACCATCCCATGCCGGCGAAGGGGGAGCCGGGCTACGATACTTGGCTGAACGGTTCCGCCGAGGTTGCCGGCAACATGGGCAACTGGTCGCAGAACAGTGCCGATCCGGAACTCGGGCTGGTCTATATCGGCACCGAAATGCCGACCGATGACTGGTATGGCGGCAAGCGTCACGGCGCAAATTTGTACGGCGATTGTATAACCGCGCTGGATGTGCGCACCGGGAAACGGGTCTGGTATTATCAGACGGTGCATCACGACATTTGGGATCGCGACATCCCCTGTGCGCCGATCTTGTGCGACATCACCGTGGACGGCAGGGCGATCAAGGCAATAGCTCAGCCCGTAAAGCACGCTTATCTATTTGTGCTGGACCGTGCGACTGGCAAGCCTGTCTGGCCGATCCCCGAGGTTCCTGTCCCCAAGGGCAATCTGCCGACCGAGTGGTATTCACCCACCCAACCCATTCCGACCAAGCCGCCGCCGTTCGATGAAGGCGGCTCCGATCCTTCGCGCGTGATTGACTTTACGCCCGAGCTCCGCGCGGAAGGTCTCAAGATTATGTCTTTCTACGAAACCGGAAATCTTTGGGCCCCTCCCATACTCAGCAAATGGCCACGTCCGCTGGCGATGATTTCCTCGCCGACAGGCGATGGCGCAGGGCAGTGGCCTGGAGGCGCCTACGATCCTGACACCAACATGCTGTATATGTTCTCCAACCTTTCGGTTGGACTGCGTGGCGCCTTGCCTGCCGATCCCAAGGTAACCGATGCACCGATGATGTCCGGTATCGCGCGGGATCCGAACGCTGCCGCAGCGCCATCCGGACCTACAGGGCCCAGCGGTCGGCTTGCAGTTCAGGGGCTGCCAATATTCAAGCCGCCCTATGGCCGGATCACGGCTTACGACATGAACAAAGGTGAAATTGTCTGGCAGGTCCCCCATGGCGAAACGCCCGATGTGGTGCGCAATCATCCCGCGCTGAAAGGGATCAACATTCCGCGCACCGGCAGTCAGGGCAAGGTGGGTATCCTCATCACAAAGACACTGGTCATAGCCGGGGATGGCACAGCCACCACCGACAAGGATGGCAAGCTGGGTGGCTGGCTTAGAGCTTACGACAAGGCCACAGGTAAGGAAGTAGGCGCAGTGCCCTTGCCCGGCCGCGCGACGGGTTCGCCCATGACATACATGGTCGACGGTCAGCAGCACATCGCCATCGCTTGCACAGGGCCCGTACCGGGGCGTCTTGTCGGGCTGAGGCTATCGGGAAGCGCTAAGTGAACTGCTCGATAGGCTCTGACCAAACAGCAAAGCACGTTCCGTAGAAAGCGTGCTTGGGCTGTTGGTATAAGTGTTGGTCTGCCAGCAGCGCACTTTCTTATCCATTTGAAAAATAAGGTAGAAAACTCTCTCTAAGGGTTCTGGCGGGCCCACCAATGCTTCGCTCTTTGTCCATTGCGCGGCACGCGCCGCGCGGGGGCGGACCCCATGATCGCTTCGCTTATTTCAGGTCGGGCGGCGTCCGCCGTGGGGCGTTCCCTGCAAGGCGCGTTCGTCACAGTTCGCGCCCATTCGTCTGGTATTGCCCGGACGTGACGCCAAGAATAGAGATATCGCAAGGCAAAGCCTTGAGGGAGGCATCGTGATTTCGAGAGCGGGGCTGCTTGTCGCGGCCATCATACTGGCGTCGGCGCCGGCCTTTGCCGCCGAAAACTACCAAACCGATATCGGGCCGTCCCCCAAGAACGGACGCCAGGGCGCCAATGTGCAGGGCCGCGGGACGGTTTTGGCCACGCTGGACCGAAACATTTTCACGATTCAGGGCAAGTTCGCCGGCCTTTCCTCGCAGGCCACCAAGGCGCGCCTGCATATGGGACTTGTCATGGGCGGGGTGGGGCCTGCCATCGGGGATCTCAAGATTCCCCAGGCACCGAGCGGTGATATTTCCGGCTCCTTCACTTTGACACCCGAGCAGGTCGCGGCGCTGAAGGTGGGCAAGCTCTACGTCATTCTCGACAGCCAGAGCGCCCCCAAGGGCAATCTGTGGGGCTGGTTCCAGCCGGCGCATGTGACGGTGCCGGAAGGCGAGCCCCAGATGGGCACCTGGTATCTCCCCAACCTTCTCGACCAGGACGATGGTCCGGCGAACAAGAACAATAGCTGAGCGCGGAGCACACATGATCAGGAACACCATGCGCGCGTTCGGCGCGGTTGCCGGACTTGGGGCGGCGGCGGCTGCCGCCATTTGGGCATCGAATGCCATTGCGCAAAGCAGCACCGTGGCTGGGCCCTTTACCGAGACCCAGGCGCAAGTCGGTCAGGCGCTCTATACGGCCCGTTGTTCCGCCTGCCACGATAGCGGCGGCGAAACCATCCGCCTGGTGGGTCCAGCCTTTACCCAGTCTTGGACGAAGCGCAGCACGCGCGAGCTTCATACCCGCATCCAGAAAACCATGCCGCTCACCAACCCCGGCAGCCTGACGGATGCCGAAACCAATTCGATCGTGGCGTATATCCTGAAGGCCAACGGGGCTGCGGCCGGCACCACGGCCCTCGCCCCCACGACGAACGTGGCGATCAGCACTGTGATCCCGACGCGCAGAGACCCCTATGCGGGTTATGTCAGCCCCAGCGGCGGACCTGAAGTTTTTGGCCTCACCTTTCCGGGAACGGTCGAAAAATACACGCCCGTCACCGAAGAGATGCTGCTGAATCCGCCCGCCGCTGACTGGCTGATGCATTACCAGAATTACGCCGGCTGGAGCCATTCGCCGCTCAAGCAGATCAACGCCAAGAACGTGCAGAATCTGCAACTGCGCTGGGTGTGGTCGATGGAAGATGGCGAACGCCAGCAGATCACGCCTTTGGTGCATGACGGCGTGATGTTCGTTTCGACCGTCGTCAACAATACGGTGCAGGCGCTGAATGCCGCGACTGGCGACCTGATCTGGGAAAATAAGCTTGGGCCCAGACTGTTAAACCAGGTCAACGCCACCGCGCGCGCCATGGCGCTATACGGTGACCAGCTCTTCTATCCCGCCAGTGACGCCACCATGTATGCGCTCGACGCGCGTACCGGCAAGGTCAACTGGAAGTTCAAGATTTCCGATTACGGCCGGGACAAGATCGGCAGCGTGATGATCGCCGATGGCAAGCTCATTCTGGGGCTTGGCGTCTGCGATGAAGCCACGGAGTTGGACCGCTGCTTCATCGCAGCCTATGACGTCAAGGACGGCCGTCAGATATGGAAATTCTCCACCGTCGCCTATACCGGCGAGCCGGGCGGCGACACCTGGGGCAACATGACCAATGGCGAGCGGGCGGGCGCCGATGCCTGGATCGCGGGCACATACGATCCCAAGCTGCGGCTGATTTATTTCGGCACCGGCCAGGCCAAGGCCGGAAGGCACGGCATTGGCGACAAGCTGTTCAGCAACGCCACCATCGCGCTGGATGTCGATACCGGCAAGCTCAAATGGTACCACCAGACAGCGCCGGATGAAGGCCTGGACCTGGACGAAGTTTATGAAAAGATTCTGGTAGACAATGGTTCGCAGAAACTTCTTCTCAGCGCCGGCAAGCCGGGCATTCTGTGGAAGTATGACCGCACCAACGGGAAGTTCCTCGACTATGTGCCGATGGTTTTCCAGAATGTCTTTACCAATATCGACCGCAAGACCGGCCGCGCCACCTATCGCCCGGACATCGTGAAGCAGGCGCCGGGGGCAGCGCGGTCTTCATGCCCGGCCCAGTCGGGCGGCCATAACTGGCCGGCCGCAAGCTACGTGCCAGCCGAGGATCTGATCATCTATCCGTTGATGCAGATCTGCGTGATGTCGGGCGGTGACATGCCTGGCAATTACGAAGCGCCCGGCTCGGACGGCAATATGGGACGGCTGAGCGCCTATCGGGTGAAGGACCTGAAGCCGGTCTGGACCATTCAGCAGCGCGCGCCATTCCTGACCAGTTCGATGACCACGGCAGGCGGTGTCGGCTTTATCGGCGATTGGGACCGCACATTCCGGGCCTTCGACGTCAAGACCGGCAAGACCCTGTGGAAGACGCGGCTGGGCACGACCGCCGCGGGTTTCCCCACCACCTTCACGGTCAATGGCGAGCAGTTCGTTGCTGTCCCCACGGGCTATAATGGTGGCAGTCCACAGGTCAGGCCCGCCAGCATGTTCGCCTTCGAGCGCAATCGCCCGACGGTCGGGCATGCCGTCTATGTCTTTGCCCTGCCCAAGGCTCGATGAAGGCGGCGCTGCCGAAGCTGTGAGCCTGCCGCCGGGCAAGCGTTTGCGTTGATAGAAAGCCGTTCGCGGCCTATTACGCACGGCATGCCGCTGCCAGATTTCACCCTGCCTGACCTGCCGGTGGCGGAATGTCTGCCGCGCCTGATCGATGTGCTGGCCGGGCAGTCCAATGCCGTGCTGGTGGCGCCGCCCGGCGCCGGCAAGACCACCAGCGTGCCGCTGGCCTTGCTTGGCGCGGCGCCTATCAATCAGGGTCGCATCCTGATGCTCGAGCCGCGCCGGCTGGCCGCCCGTGCCGCCGCCATGCGGATGGCAAAGCTGATTGGCGAAGAGGTGGGCCGCACGGTCGGATTTCGCACCCGGCTGGAAAGCGCAGTGTCCGCCGCCACCCGCATCGAAGTGGTGACGACCGGCCTGCTGGTGCGACGCCTGTTGGGCGATCCGGGACTGGACGGCGTGTCCGCCGTCATCCTGGACGAAATTCACGAACGCTCGCTGGAAGCCGATCTGGCGCTGGCGCTGTGCCTGGATGCGCAGGCGATGCTGCGTCCCGATCTGCGGCTGCTGGCCATGTCGGCCACGCTCGATGGCGCGCGGCTGTCGGCGATCATGAATGGCCCCATCGTGGAAAGCGCCGGCCGGATGCATCCGGTGGAGGTTCGCCATGCCGCGCGCGACATTGCAAGCCCGCGCGATCTGTCCGATGCGATGGCCCGCGCCATTCGCGCGGCGCTCGATGAGGCGCCGGGCGATATTCTCGCCTTCCTGCCGGGTATGGGTGAAATCCGCAGAACCGAAGCCGCGCTGGAAGGACTGGATGCCCTCGTGCTCCCCTTGCATGGCGATTTGCCGCCGGCGGCGCAGGATCTGGCGCTGCGGCCTGCGCAAGGCCGGCGCGTGGTGCTGGCGACCGCGATTGCTGAAACCTCGCTGACGGTGCCGGGGGTGCGGATCGTGATCGATGGCGGCTATCGCCGCGCGCCGCGTTTTGATCCGGCCAGCGGCATGACGCGGCTGGCGACGGAACGCGTCAGCCGCGCCGCCGCCGACCAACGCGCGGGCCGCGCCGGGCGTGAGGCGCCGGGCATCGCCATCCGGCTCTGGACCGCCGCGGCCCAGCGTGGCTTGCGCCTGCATGACCGTCCCGAAATTCTGGAGGCGGAGTTGTCCGGGCTGCTGCTCGACTGCACCGCCTGGGGCACGCCGCCCGGCAAGCTGATGTTCCCGGACGCGCCGCCCGATGGCGCATTGGCGAGCGCGCGCAGCCTGCTGAACGACTTGGGCGCAATGGACGAAACGGGCGCGATTACGCCCCTGGGCGCGCGCATGAGCAAACTTGGCGCCCATCCGCGTCTGGCGGCGATGATGCTGGCGGCCAGCGGCGGCGCGAATGCGGCGCTGGCCTGCGATATTGCGGCCTTGCTGGAAGGGCGCGATCCGCTGCGCAGCGGGATGGATGCGCCGTCCGACATTACGGCGCGGCTGGAAGCGATTGGCGATGCGTCAGCGGCATCCGCGCTGGGCGCCGACCGCAACGCGCTGCAGGCCATCCGCCAAGCGGCGCGGCAGTATCGCGCACGGCTGGGCGTGGGCCGCGAGCAAGCGGCGGCGGGTGATCCGGCGCCATTGATCGCGGCGGCTTTTCCCGACCGGCTGGCACAGCGGCGCAGCGAAGCGGGCAGCTTTCGCCTGTCGGGCGGTGGCGGCGCCAGGCTGCCGGTGACGGATGCGCTCGCCAAAGCAGAGCTTCTGGCGGTGGCGTCGCTGGAATTGAAAACTTCGCCCGTGATCCGCATGGCCGCGCCGCTGGATGCGGCCAGCCTGCCCGCCGCCTTGCGGGCGCGGATCAGGGAGACGGTTGAAACCAGTCTTGATCCTGGGTCCGGCAGCGTCCTGGCGCGGCGGCGCAAAAGCCTGGGCGCGCTGGTGCTGGAAGAACGGTCCGCGCCGCCGACGCCGGAAGATGCGGTTTCAGCCCTGATCGCTGCGGTGCGGGCCGATCCTTTGCACCTGCCCTGGACCGAGGCTGCGCGAAACCTTCAGGCGCGCGTGCGGTTGATGCACGGATTGGAGCCAGATGCTTGGCCCACCTTCGATGATGAAAGCCTGATTGCGACCGTGGAAGAATGGCTCGCGCCACATCTGCATGGCCTGACGCGGCTGGGCGCGCTGGCACCGCTTGATCTGCACGCAATTTTGCAAGGCCGGCTGGATTGGGCGCTGAAAACCCGGCTCGACAAGGAATTGCCGGTGCATCTGCCATTGCCGGGCGGGCAGGCGGCGGTGGATTACACCCAGCCGGTGCCGATCGCGTCGGCGCGCGCCCAGCATTTCTATGGCCTGGCCGAAACGCCCAGGCTTGCGGGCGGGCGGGTGCCTTTGCGGCTGGCGCTGCTCTCACCGGCCGGTCGGCCCATCGCGTTGACCGCCGATATTGCCGGTTTCTGGCGCGGCGCCTGGGCCGATGCGCGCCGCGACATGCGCGGGCGTTATCCCAGGCACAACTGGCCGGAAAACCCTTTGCTGCCCTAGGCGGCTTTTTTCGCCGCCTCCCGCGCCGCGCGAATCTTGTCCTCGAATTCGCGCAGCAGGAACAGGCTGATATCGTCCAGCGACTGGCTGCCCTTGCGGAAAGGCTGTTCCAATGTGTTCACCAGGTAAAGGCTGTCGATGACGCGCTACATTCTGGAGCAGCGGCAGGCGGCCGGGAAAAGAGTCCAAACACCCGGCACCCGGCCCGCGCTCGCCTGATCGAACATCTTTGTTGCGTTGTATATAAGTCCGGCGCTTTGGCGTCGGGGCATGCAGCCACTTTTACCCGCCCTGCTGCATGACGTACGATGCCATGGGCCCGCGTCAACAAGGTGACGCACAGGTAAAAGGACATGACATGGTCGAGAATGAGCCGGTTCTGACAATCCATCGGGGCCATCGCCGCCCGGACCGGGTGCTGGTCGAAGCCTTTCGCGGCGCCCTCACTTCCCATCTGGTCGACTGCATGGACGGCCGCGGCGCCATCGACTGGCGCATCAAGCCACTGGACCCGGACAATGCGGTGTTCGCCGGTGCGGCGTTGACGGCGCAGGCCTATCCGGCAGATTTCGCGGCTGTGGCGGGCGCAGGCATGGAGGCGCAGCCCGGCGATGTCATTCTGTGCACTAATGGCGGCTATATCGGTACGGCGCTGATTGGGGATCTGGCGTCGGGCATGATGCGCAACCGGGGGGTGGTCGCGTTCGTGACCGACGGGCTGGCGCGTGACCGCGCCGCCATCATCGCCACCGGCCTGCCGCTGTTCGCGCTGGGCATCTGTCCCAACTCGCCGGCCACCACCGGGCCGGGACAGGTGGGCGCGCCCATCGTGCTGGGCGGCGTCGCCGTCAGTTCGGGCGACATTGTGGTGGGCGATGCCGATGGCGTGGTGGTGGTGCCGCTGGCCCGGGCCGAGGCGGTGCTGGCGCGGCTGCAGTCTGTGCGCGTTGCGGAGAAAAACGCCGAGGATTTCGTCAGGGCCGGCAATACCAGCTTTGAGACATGGGAAGCGGTTGTGAAGGGCGCGCGGATCGTCCAAGCCTAACCCAAGAAATTGTATCAGGAGATCGTGTCCCATCCGGCTTTTCCGGGCCGCGAAAACCGCGATGCTGGCGGCATAACAGGCGGAGACGGTCATGAAGCGTATGTGGTTGGGATTGTTCGCGTTTCTGGCATGGGTGCCGCCCGCCGCCGCAGCGAATGGCGTGAGCGCGGGCAATTTTGTCGTGGAACGCCCGACCCTCAAATCGCTGGGCTTTGAGTGGAAGATCAGCGGCGACGACAATCGCAATTCCTCTGTTGCCGTCAGCTTCCGCAAGAAAGGCGAAGCCACCTGGCGCAAGGGCATGCCGCTGATGCGCATGGGCGGGGAATTCATCTCCGGCCCCATGCCGCAACATGGCGACCGCGTTCCTTATTATAACTACACCGTGCCGCATGGCTTTGCCGGCAGCGTCCTGAGCCTGGAGCCCGATACCGAGTATGAATGCCGCTTTGTGCTGAACGATCCCGATGGCGTGTCGGGCACCGCCGAACAGGTTGCAACCGTGCGCACCCGCAAGGTGCCCAGGCCCGCGGAAGGCGGCAACGTCTATCACGTCTATCCCTGGGACAAGGATCAGAAGACGCTGAAGAAGAATGAATTCATCGGTCTGCTGGCCGCTTATTATGTCGGCGCGGACCAGAGCGACCATAACAATATGTTTCCGGTGCGCGTGAAACCCGGCGACATCATTTTGGTGCATGCGGGCGTTTATAAGGATCGCCGCTTCAACTATGGCGGCCAGTCGGGCGACCGAGCCGGCGCCTCTTACGGCACCTCGTTCGACGGCACCTATTACCTGACCGCCAAGGGCACGGCCGACAAGCCCATCGTGATCAAGTCGGCGGGCGACGGCGAAGTGATCTTCGACGGCGATGGCAACGATACATTGTTCAATCTTCTGGCCGGTGATTACCACTATTTCGACGGCATCACGGTGCGCAACACCAATGTTGGCTTCCTGCTGGGCATCAAGGACATCATCGGCGCCAGCGGATTCACGCTGGTGAATAGCCGCTTCTATAATATCGGGCGCGGCGTGCGGCAGGACTGGCACAAGTCACACGACTTCTATATCGCCGACAATGTTTTCCTGGGCCGCCACGAGCCCGAACGCATGGTCGCCTGGATCAACAGGGATTTCTGGGGCAAGTATCCGGGATATCCGGCACTCATCGACAGCGAATATGCCGTGAAGGTCTACGGCCAGGGTCATGTAGTGGCATACAACTACATCGCCAATTTCCACGACGGTGTGACGCACGCGACCTTCGGCAATCCCCACGAAGGGCCACAGGAATATGCCGCCTCGGTGGATTTCTACGGCAACGACATCTTCAATATCAGCGACAATTGCATCGAGCTGGACGGTGGCGTCTACAACATGCGCGCCTTCGAAAACCGGTGTGTGAACGCGACGCAGCCGGCCTATTCGACCCAGCCGATTTTCGGCGGCCCCGCCTATGTCTATCGCAACCTGGTCTATAACTCGACCACCGGCGGCGGATTGAAACTGCTGGACAGACCCTCCGGCGTCCTCGTCTACAACAACACCTTCGTTGGTACCGGCGGCAGCCTCGGCCCGCTCTCCAACGTGCATTTCCGCAACAATCTCTTTGTGGGCGATAGCTGGAAGCGGCCGATTTTTCAGGTGAAGACCCTGACGCCCTATTCCAGCTCCGATCACAACGGCTTCGGCCCCAATCCGGTGGACGGAAATTTCGCCTGGGAGTTTGGCCCCTTCACCAACGCCAATGGCGGACCGGTGCGTCAGCCTTTCAACACCTTGTCCGAGTTTCAGAAAGGCACCGGCAAGGATCTCAACAGCGTCACGGTTGGCCGGGGCGTGTTCCGCAACGTGAAGCCGACAGACCAGGCCAATCCGCTGCCGCTCCACAATCCGGAAGACAATGACTTCCGGCTGCGGCCCCGCAGCGCGGCGATTGACAAGGGCATCGAGCTGCCCGGCATCACCGACGGCTTCAAGGGCCGCGCGCCGGACCTGGGAGCCTACGAGCTCGATCAGCCGGTGGCACAGTATGGTCCCCGGGTCTGGCCGGTGGGCGATGGCCCCAGCAAGCGGCGCTCGGAAACCGGTCCGCCGCGCGGCCGGTAACACCTAGCGGGCGCGTTCGACTCGGTAGCGGCGGCGGCTGTTGCTGGTGCTCATCGTATAGCTGTTGAAAGAGCCCGAGGTAATCGTCACCAGATAATCGGACGGGGCGCGCCGAAAAGCTGCCTGGCCGCCTTCGACATCGGTCTGGCGCCATTCCTGGCCATTTTCCAGCGTCACGACAAAGGCGCCATTCTTTTCATACCGAACGGAGCGCATGCGCGATTGGGCGTAAGGCGGCGCATCGCCGACCAGGGACTGGAAGAATCCCGGTTTGCGGCGCGGCGTGGCGGCGGACCTGGCCTGCGGCCTGGCAGAAGCCTGCAGCGCAGGTGCGCTGGCGGCAGCGGTTGCGGGCGGCACCAGGCGCTGTTGAAATTCGGGTGCGGGCGGTAGGGACAGCCTGGACCGCATCGGTTGCTGCGCGCCATAGACGCATTCCAGCCACAGCCGGTCATCCTGAATGCCACCGCAGCGCGCAACGCCCGCCAGAACTTCGTCGCGGGCGCTGACTTGCGCGGATACCGCAGTCGCGGCGCAGATGCCCGCGCATGCCAGCGCCAAAATCCTGCTATTCAAGCAAGCCCCCAGTTGAGTCCGGCAAAGGCATGGCCGCCGGCTATATCCCGCGATAGAGTTTGGCGAGATTTCGGATCAAATCAATGGCTGCCAAATCCTCCATCGATATCGCGGTCGCTTTTTCCCGCGCCTCTGGGCTGTATCAACAGGGCCAGTTCAAGGAAGCCGCCTCGCTGTACCGCAAGATTCTGGCGGCGGAGCCGGCCAATGTCGACGCCAACCATATGCTGGGTGTGTTGCGGGCGCGCCAGGGCCGGTATGTGGAGGCGGCTGAGGCGCTAGCCAATGCCCTCAAGGCGATGCCCCACAATGCCGAAGCGCTATCCAATTACGGGAATGTCCTGACGGTGCTGGGGCATCAGGAAGAAGCCCTGATGGCTTACGAGGCGGCCCTGTCGCTGAGCCCGGTGTCGGTATTCTGGTTCAACCGCGGTCTGGTGCTGATGAACCTGCGGCGTTTCGAGGACGCGCTTGCCAGCCATGAGAGCGCCCTGTCGCTGTCGCCAGATTATCCCGAGGCCTTGCAGGGCCGGGCCTCGGCCTGTTGCGAGATGGGGCGTTTCAGCGATGCTGTGTCCAGCGCCGATGCGGCTCTCAGGCTGCGGCCGGACTTTGCGGATGCCCTCTATATACGCGGTGTGGCGCTATGGCGGCTGAGAAGGTTCGAAGCCGCGCTGGACAGCTACAATCTTGCGCTGGGAATCACACCGGGCGCGCCGATGATCCTGAACAGCCGGGGCATCCTGCTCTGTTCGATGGGGCGTTACGAGACCGCACTGGAAAGTTTTGACGCCGCGCTGGCGCAGCAGTCCGGCCTGGTCGACGTGCAGGCCAATCGCGGCATCGCGCTGGCAAGCCTGCATCGCTATCAGGACGCCCTGGACAGTTTTGATCGCGCCCTGGCCATCAAGCCGGATTATGTCCAGGCCCTGACCAACAAGGGCAGCGTGCTAGCCGGCCTGGATCGTTTTGACGAAGCCCTGGACAGCTATGCGGCGGTTCTCAATCTGTCACCTGATGACAGCAATGCGCTGTACAACAGCGCCACCACACTTTCGCTTGCGGGGCGCCTTGAAGAAGCGGTTGCCCGGTTCGATGCCGCGCTGGCCGCCGACCCGCACCATCCCCATGCCCTTAGCGGCATGGCCGGCGTGGCGCTCGGTCTTTGCGACTGGGCGCGGACCGGCCCGCTATCGGACCGGCTCGCCGCGGCTGTGCGGGACGGCACATCGGTGGCGTCGCCCTTCATCTTGCTGGGTTATGGCGCCGATGCGGCGCTGCAACTGCGCTGTACGCAGATTTATCTCAAGGACATGGGTACGCAGTGTCGCGAGGGCGCCCGCCCCGGCCCCTACAGTCATGACAGGATACGCATCGCCTATGTTTCCTCGGATTTCGGCGACCATCCGGTATCCCATCACCTGGTGCGGCTTATCGAGGGGCATGACCGCTCCCGGTTCGAAATCTCGGGCATATCCCTGGGCGCCGATGACGGCAGCGCCGTCCGGGCGCGGCTGCTCAAGGCCTTCGATCATTTCACCGATGCCCGCCTGATGCAGGACCGTGACATTGCCGAGCTAATGCGCGCGCGCGAGATCGACGTTGCGGTCGATCTGAATGGCCACACCCAGAACGGACGGCCAGGGATATTCGCCCACCGGGCAGCGCCGGTTCAGGTCAATTATCTGGGGTATCCCGCCACCAGCGGATCGGCCTGCATGGATTACATCCTCGCCGATGCCGTGGTGGCGCCATTCGCCGACCAGCCTGCCTATAGCGAGGCAATCGTTCATCTGCCCGGCAGTTACTTCGTGCAGGACAATGGGCGGGCGATGCCCGCGCCGCTTGTGCGCCATGATGCCGGCTTGCCCGAAACAGGCATCGTATTTTGCTGCTTCAACCAGAGCTGGAAGCTCACGGCGCCGCTGTTCGACATCTGGATGCGGTTGCTCGGCGAGGTTGCTGGCAGCGTGTTGTGGCTGCGGGACCCCGGCGATACGGCGCGAGCCAACCTGCGCCGTGAGGCGCAGGTACGCGGGATCGATCCGGACCGGCTGGTTTTCGCCGGCAGCGCGGACTTGAACCAGCACATGGCCCGCCTGCAGCTTGCGGATATTTTCCTCGACACGCTTCCCTACAATGCCCATGCGACGGCCAGCGATGCGCTTTGGGCCGGTGTTCCGGTGGTGACCTGCAAGGGTGAAATGTTCGCCGGCCGCGTCGGCGCCAGCCTGTTGCTGGCGGCGGAACTGCCCGAGCTCGTCACCACATCCCTTGCGGAATATGGAGCCGTGGCGCTGACGCTGGCGCAGAATCCGGCGGCGCTGGCCGCGTTGCGGGAAAAACTGGCGCGCAACAAGAAAAAAGCGCCTTTGTTCGACACTGATCGTTCCCGCCGCAACCTGGAAGCGGCCTACCGCCGGATGATGGAACTTGCCGGGCGCGGCGAGCCGCCGGCAAGTTTTTCCGTCACCGAGGCGGATCAGTTGGCGTTCTGAAGATTGTCGACAGTGAAAGCTTGCGGCGCGTCACCGCGCCTGGCGGTCTCGTGCATGGCGATATAGGCCGCCTCGATATGCCGCCGGAATAGATCGGTATCGAACAGCGGGAATGTCAGCCGTTTCGCCGCCAGTTTCTGCTTCAACCCGTTGATGAGGTTGGGGTCGCGCCCCAGGCGGATCGCCAGGGCCTCATAATCGCTCTCGGATTCGGTAATCAGTTCCGGCAGCCCAACCGCCGTCAGCAGGCTGGCGGAGACCCGGCCGGGAAAAGCCGTGCCGCGGCGGGTGAGCAGCGGCACGCCCGCCCATAACGCGTCGCTGGCGGTGGTATGGGCATTGTAGGGCAGCGTATCCAGGAACAGGTCCGCCAGCCGCAAGCGTGCCAGGTGGCGGTCCAGCGCGACATCGGCCGCGAAGTAAAGACGGTCCGGCGCAATACCGTGGCGCTGCGCCTCCCGCGCCAGGTTTTCGGCAAAGGGCGGTTTGCTGTTCAGCAGCCACAGCACGCTTCCCTCAACCTGCTTCAGAATGCGCATCCAGCCGGCGAAGGTCGCGGGTGTGATCTTGTAGCTCTGGTTGAAATTGCAGAACACGAAGCCGGTCTCGGGCAGCCCGGCGCTGCTGCGGCTGGGAACGGTCTTGGCGATGGCGCGCTTGGCGTCATTGACCTGATAGCTGTGGGGCAGGGTAACGACCTTCTCGTCGTAGAAGCACTGCTCATCGGCCGGGATCACAACGCCATCGGCGATGATATAGTCCATATATTTCGCGCCCAGGGTGGCAGGAAATCCCAGATAGTTGACCTGGATGGGCGCGGGCCGCCGCGCGAACAGCCCGGCGCGGGGCGAGCCGAAATAGCCGTTCAGGTTCACCAGAATGTCGATGCCCTCGGCCCGGACAAGGGCGGCGGCTTGATCGTCGGTCATTTGCGCAATGTAGAGGCTCCTGTCGAATGCGGCTTCCAGCCGCCGGCGCATCGCGCTGCTATCGCCGCCGCCATTGTCGATGGCGATCACTTCGAACCTTTGCCGGTCATGGAGTTCATACAGGCCCGCCATCAGATAGGCGGTCGCCTGTTCGCGGAATTCCGCGGAGACATAGCCGATACGGATCTTGTCATGGACACGGGGCGAAGGCCGGTGTTCGGCCGCTGCGGAAACAAGACTGTTTGTGAAAATACGCGAGCAGACCTGCAGATCTTTCGGAGACGGGGAAATCGCCTGATAGGCAAAGGGCCGCACGATGCGGCGCCCGAGGCGCACACCCGCATTGATGGATGCGACGGCGGCGTCGAAATCCGCCCAGTCCGCTGCATGCATTTTCAGGTGCAGCAGTTCGCCTTCCGCATAATCTTGGGCGGGATCGGCCGCCAGCGCCGCCTTGAGGTCGGATACGGCGCCCGCATAATCGGCATGCTCCGACCATCGCAGATAGGCCCGGTTGGCCAGCGCATCCGCCAGGTCGGGCTGGAACTGTAGGGCCTTGTCAAAGCTGGCGATCGCGTCCCGGTTGAGTTTCTGGGCGTTCTGCACGGCGCCGCGCCCGGTCCATGCGCGCGCATCCTTCGGATCCAGCGCCAGCACCGTGTTGTAGTCCGCAAGCGCACTGTCAAAGCGGCCCATGCCGTGCAGCAGGCGCGCCCGGCCCAGTAGCGCCGGAACATGCCGGGCGTTGGTTGCAAGCGCCTGGTTGTAGCCCGCCAGCGACTCGTCATGGCGCCCCAGCCGCCATAGCGCCACGGCACGATTGTTCAGCACATCGGGATCACCGGGGCGCAGGGCGAGACATTTGTCGAAACTCGTCAGCGCTTCGCCCACGCGTTCGAGCCGGAGCAGGGCTATGCCGTAATGGAGCAGGGCATCCGCGAACTGCGGCTGAAGCGCCAGCGATTGCTGATAGCCGGCGGCAGCCTCCGCAACCCGGCCCATATCGGACAGCAGGATTGCGCGATCGTGCAGGGCACGAAAATCCTTGGGCGCCAGCGCGAGCGCCTTGTTGTAGCTTTCCAGCGCGGCCTGGTGCTGACCCATCGCCCGCAAGGCATTGCCGCGATGGGCGAAAGCAGGGGCGAAATCCGGCTGCAGGGCGATGGCCTTGTCATAGCTGGCCACGGCATCCTTCCACCAACCCAGCGCGGCCTGGGAAATGCCGCGATTGTAGAAGATCTGCGGATTGTTTGGTCGTTGGGCCAGTGCCCTGTCGTAGCTGGTCACGCTTTCCGCAAAGCGCTTCAGACGGGCAAGGGTGATGCCGCGATTGAAGAGCGCTTCGAAAAAATCCGCCTTTATCGCCAGGGCCTTATCGAGATGGACCAGCGCCTCTTCGTGACGGCCGACGGTCATCAGCACCGAAGCGTAGTTTGCCAGCGTGCCGAAATCGCCCGGCCTGAGAGCCAGTGCCGATTGCGTCAGCCGCAGGGCTTCCGCGTTTCGCCCCTGCTGGCCGCGCAGCGCGCCGAGAAGCTGCAAGGCGGCGGCATTGTCCGGCTGCTGTTGTAGAATCTGTTCATACAGCGCCGCGGCCTGGTCGAGATGTCCTTGCTGATGCAGGCCCACAGCCCGGTGAATCAACACATTCAGGTCCATCGAGATACTGCTCCCGTTCAGCCGCTGCTAAGCGCATCGTTTTTGGGAAAATGGGCAGCCCAAGCCAGCCCGTCCCTGCCCTTGGCCGCTTTGCATCTGCGAACAACGCGAATACGGGGGAGCCGATTCAACATACCCAAATCGCGTCCATCGCTTTCGCTAAAAAACTGAAAAAACTGCAATTTCTCTCTTCAGGCTGCTTGCACGAAGACTTCATCCGTCGAGGTTTTCCCTTGGTATGCAGCGCAACAACAAAAGTTACATTTCACGTGTCAAAAATATTACAGATAATTGCCTAGTTTAGCTGTAATGTTCCTTACAGTTTCGACTTAATTCGAAAAAAAGCCTAAGGGGAAAAACAAAAATGACCTCAGAGCGCACCACTGCCTTAGCCAATCAAATCCTGTCGAAAGTTAGCCTCGTGAAAAAAGGCTCACTGCTGCTCACTGCCGGCGCTAGCGCGCTGATGGTGGCCTCCGCCGCCTATGCGCAGACCCCCGAGGTCGAGTCGGTGACAGTGTCATCGTCGCGTATCGTGAACAGCGGCATGCAGGCGCCAACCCCCACAACCGTGATGGCCGCTGATTTCATACAACAGCAGAACAAGGACCATATTTTCACGGCCGTCACGCAACTGCCCTCCTTGATGGGTAGCACTGGTGTGCAGAGTAACGTCAACGCCACCAGCGGTGGTACGAACGGCTTGGCTTCTTTCAACGTTTTCGGCCTTGGAACTATTCGTACTCTGACACTGCTAGATGGCCAGCGGTTTGTTCCCGGCAATGTCGCCGGTATCAATGATATCAACCAGTTCCCACAGATGCTGATCCAGCGAGTTGATGTGGTGACCGGTGGTGCTTCGGCGTCTTGGGGATCAGATGCTATCTCGGGCGTGGTCAATGTCATCACTGATAAAAGATATATCGGTTTTAAAACGCATATATCGACCGGCATTTCGAATTATCGAGATAATGCTACGCTTACCATCGGCGCTGCTGCCGGTACTAGTTTTGCGGGCGGTCGCGGGCACTTCACGGTGTCGGTGGATTATAGTCACAGCGACGGAGTGGAAGGTGACTGGAAAAAGCTGGCCTGCTGCGGCGGTAATAGCCTAGCGGATTCGATGAAAAATGGACGCCGGTGGAATGTAGCCCCGTCCATATTCGCCTATAATTCTCCCGGCGTAACGCCTGCTGGTCAGCCGCAGTTCTATCTTGCGAATAATGGTACGTCTAATCAGTTTGGACGCACCGGTATGATAAACAGTGGTCCGCTGCAGGGGATTGGGTTCAACCCAGACGGAACGACCTATCGCCGTGACTTCGGCGTAGGCCCTAACGGCCTTCCGGGAGTTCCGAACAGAAATGGCAGTGCAAGTGCGGCCGGTACGGTCGCTAACTGTCCGGGCACTCTCTGTATCGGCGGAGATAACTCTGCCCAGACCGGCTCGGGCGGCACCATGTCATCGCCGATTACGCGCGGCAACATATACGCCCGCCTGTCCTATGACATTGCGCCAAATTGGAATCTTTATACCACTGTAAGCATGGGCGAAACTCAGAGCTCAACCAATCCAAATTCCAATCAATGGCGATCCGCCCTACCTGGTATCAATGGCGCCTCCACCCAAAGCACAGCAGCTGCGCTGACGTCTTCAATCCACTCTACTGCCCCTTTCAATGTGGGCCAGTTGCTGGTGGCGCCCGGCATCCAGTGCGGCAATGCTCCAGGTGGTGCCAATGCATTCCTACCGGCTAATATCAATCAAGCGTGTATAGATAATAACATTACGTCTTTCGGGTTCGGCTCGCTTTTCTATGGTCTGGGACCGCAAAAAGTCCACTCACTGCGCAGTAGCAAGCGCTACGCGCTGGGCCTTGACGGGTCCTTCGAACTCATGGGCACAGAATGGTCCGCCGTTGCTTATGCCCAGCATGGTGAGAACAATACCCGGATCAAAGTCAACGGAATTGCAAATTTACCCAACCTTTATCATGCGGTTGATTCAGTTAAGGATGCTCAAGGGGTTGTTGTCTGTCGCAACACCGTTGCTAGAACGATGGGCTGCATACCGCTCAATCCTTTCAGTGATCAATATACCCAGGCTCAGAAGAATTGGGTCTATGGTGGTAAGAATTGGGGTCCCGGTCCAATCCAGCTCTCGAAACAGTTCCAGAATAACGCTGAAATAGTTTTCAGCGGTTCTCCTATTAAGAACTGGGCCGGCGATATTTCAGTCGCGCTTGGCGCTGGATGGCGCGAAGATGGCTATTCGGTCCGCGGCGATGGTGCAGGCAATGGTACAAAGGTTGGACCTAAGGGGGCGCCTGGAAGCCAGTGTACGGATCCCCTACAGAATTGTGCCAATGGTACCAACTGGTATGCAGGCAGCTTCCATAATGCCAATGGTTACTTCAGCGTCCGTGAAGCCTTTACGGAAATTGAAGTTCCGCTGTTAGATTCGTCGGAATTTGGCAGAGTCGATATGAGTGTTGCTGGCCGGCATGCTGATTATAGCACTTCTGGTTCTGCCAATACTTGGAAGGTTGGCATGACTTGGGACACCCCGCTGGACGGTGTTCGTATCCGTGCCTTGCAATCGCGTGACTTCCGTGCACCGAACCTCTCTGAACTCTATGCGGCGCCAACCACCGCAAATTCTTCCAACTCTGATCCGTGGAGAGGTGGGACGATACAGGTAATCGGCGGTGCGCTGGGTAATCCAAACCTGAAAGCTGAGCGATCCCTTAATACCCAGCTGGGCGTGGTGTTTACGCCAAGTTGGCTGCCTGGTTTCAGCACCTCAATCGATTATTATCGTATCGGCGTTGGTGCGCAGATTAGCGCCGTGGACCGTCAGACAAGTGTCAACAACTGTCATGCTGGTCTGACCGAGTTCTGCTCCGCAATTATAGTGGCGGGCGGTCTAAGCCCCGCGGTCAGCACGAACTGGGTTCAGGTCAATCAACAAGCTTTCAACACGGCCAGCACGGTAACGGATGGTTTCAACCTGGAGGCTACCTATCAGTTTAGCCTTGCAGACTCGGATTACATATCCTTGCCAGGTAATTTTACCTTCCGTAATCTGGTCACCTATGTAACCAAATTCGTAAACACGCCTGGGATCCCCGGAACTTATCCGCTTAATACGGCAGGCGCTGCTGCCGGTGCAGGTGGCTTCGGTATCGGATTCGGCAACGTACCCCATGCAAAGGGCTTCTTCACCCAGTCATATGAAGAAGACAATTGGGAGATACATGTCTCACAAAACTGGGTTTCCAAAGGGAAGTTCAACAATTCTTGGGTTGAATGCGTACCCGGATCTTGCCCGGTATCCACGCTGAAAAATCCAACAACCAATGAGAACAACTACCCAGCTATTGTATACTTCAACGCGGGTGGTTCGGTGGACTTGGACGATCACTGGTCGGTCTATGCCCAGATCGACAACGTTTTCAATACGGACCCTGTGATAACTGGGCATACCTCCGGTTTCAACTCGGCTAACAATGGAACAAATCCGACGCTCTATGACACCGTCGGCCGCATGTTCCACATCGGGGTTCGTATCAATAACTAGTGGTGACGCCGCCGTTAGAGGCAGAAATCACATAGCAATTTTGAGAGGTCCTATGCAGAAGTTACTTATTATTGCACTGTCTGCGAGCTTGGTTATTCCCACCGCCGTTCTGGCGCAGGGCGCCTTGGCGTCCGGCAAGCCTGCCGGCGTTCGCGCCGCCCAGATGGACACAACAACCACCTTGTTTACGGTCGGTATACTTGCCGTGGGCATTGGCGTTGCGGTGGCAGCGACCAATTGCTGCCAAAGCAGTAACAAGCCAGTCCCGCTCGCCTCCTCACCCACGACGACGGTCTGAGGCCGCGTTCCAGGCTGTTGTAGAATAATGACGGCGGATATAACCGAACCTGAACAGGTTTAGGTCGTATCTGTCGTCATTTTTTTGGCTGATTGATAATCCCTACAGGTCGGCGGGATGGGGTTGCAGAAGGTTCTTTACAAGGCACTGGATGCGCAAAATTCCGGCAAACTTGCTGACGCGGTGCGGCTATGCCTGGCTGTGCCTGGCTGTGCTTGACGGACATCCTCGTAACTTCGATGCAATCCACCTGATTGGAATCAGGCGATCTCAGTTGGGGGGGGCTCGAGGACGAGGCGCTCCGCTTTCGGATGCTGCGCTCTAGGAAAAAACTTGATGCGCCCGAAGTGTTGACCATCCTGGACTGGTTCTTCATGCGCAAGGAGGCAATGTCGAGGCCCTGCGGAGCCTTTATAAAGCGCTGGCTTAGCCGGACTATGCCGAGGCGTTGAGCAATCCAGGATTGCTGGCACTGGGCTGTCAGGACCATCAATATTCACTGCGAAATTTATGCTGCAGTGCAAAATTCCGTGAAAATGTGCTCTATTTGGTACACTGCACCAACGCGATCTTATAGCTTAGAAAGCCTCAAAAAGACCGCATTCACAGACCAATCTTGACTAAGCCTCAAATAATATTGTGAATTTTTTTGATGGGGCTAATAAGGTAGTAGTTATTAAGCATACCATGGCGTAAGACTAAAATAAAAAGGCGCCTGAAAGCGCGTCCGTGATCCTTGCATGGAGAAAATCCAGTGCGCGCAAAAATCATCATTCTTCTCGCATCGGTTGTAGCCTGTGGCGCTGTCGCCGCCACCGCCCTGGAAGCCAGTGGCAGCCAGGTCGTGGGCCTTCGTCGCCTAACCGAAAACGAATATCGTAATTCCATTGCCGACATTTTCGGCAAACAAATTAAAGTGCAGGGCACCTTCGAACCCGGCATCCGCATTGGTGGCCTGACCGCGGCCAGCACCGCGGTGCTGTCGATCACGCCTGGCGGCTTCGAATCCTATTCCAAGATGGCCGATAACATCGCCACCCAGGTGGTGAGTGAAGGTCATCGCAAGCAGCTAATCTCCTGCCAGCCCAAATCCGCCAAGGCGCCCGACGATGCCTGCGCCACGCAGGTTCTCAGCCATTATGGCTTCCAGCTTTTCCGCCGCCCGCTCACGGCTGAAGAGCTGCGTTCGCGTGTCGCGCTGGTGCGCACTATGACCAAGTCGTCTGGCGATTTCTATGCTGGCCTGCGCTATGGTATGGCCACGCTGCTGCAGTCGCCGGAATTCCTCTTCCGTAAGGAAATGGCGATCCCGGCTGCTGGCGGGACCCTGGCGCTCGATACCTATAGCCGCGCCACCCGCCTCAGCTATCTGATGTGGGACACCACGCCCGACGCCGAACTGCTGGCCTCGGCGCAAAGCGGCGAGCTGGCTACGCCCGCCGGCCTGGAAAAGCAGGTCGATCGCCTCATGGCCTCGCCGCGCCTGGAAGTCGGCATGCGCGCCTTCTTCACCGACATGTTCATGCTGGACACGTTCAACGTGATCTCGAAGGACAGCCTGTTCTATCCCAAGTGGGCCGGCCCGATGGCGGCGGCGGCGCAGGAAGAAACTCTGCGTTCGGCGCTGGATCTGGCGCTGACCAAGAATGGCGACATGCGCGAGCTTATGGTAACGCGCAAGACGCTGATCAACCGCAGCCTGGCCTCGATCTATGGCGTGCCGTTCTCGTTCAACGGCGAATGGGCGCCCCATGAATTCAGTCCGGAATCGGGCCGCAGCGGTCTTCTGACCCAGATCAGCATGCTGGCCATGTTCTCGCATCCGGGCCGTTCCTCACCCACCAAGCGCGGCGTGGCGATGAATGAAATTCTGCTCTGCGAACCCACGCCGACTCCGCCCAACAATGTCGACTTCTCAGAGGTCAATGACGAGACCGGTCCACTCAAGACGGTGCGCGAACGCCTGATGGCGCATGCCGCCGACAAGACCTGCTCGTCCTGCCACAACGCGGTCGATCCCATCGGCCTGTCGCTAGAAGGCTTCGATACCATTGGCGGCCGCCGCGAACGCGAGAATGGCGAGATGATCGATGTCTCGGCCACGCTGGCCGGCAAGTCGTTCCATGGCGCTGAAGGCTTGGGCAAGTTCCTCTACAACAGCCCCAAATTCCCGTCCTGCGTCGCGCGCAAGCTTTATTCCTACGCCAACGGCCTGAACAGCGAAGAGGTCGAGAATGCCGCGTTCAAGGGCGGCCTCGATGCCTTCCAGAAGTCAGGCTATCGCCTGCGTGCACTCATCAAGGGTCTGGTCACCGACCCGAAATTCTTCACCGCTTCGATGGAAGCCCACGCCAAAGCTGAATAAGCCCCTCAAAACAGGAGCACAAAGACATGAAACTGGATCGCAGATTTCTACTTCGCGGCATGTTCCACGGCAGTGCCGCAACCATGATGGTGCCGTTCCTGGATTGTTTCCTGGACAGCAAGGGTAAGGCGTTGGCCGCCACGGGGCAGAAAGTCCCGACCCGATTCAACACCTTCTTCTTCGGCTGTGGTCTGACCAAACAGCTCTGGGTGCCAAAGACGGCTGGCCAGAATTATGAGACCACCTCCCAGCTCAAGCCGCTGGAAGCCTACAAGAGCAAGCTGAACGTGTTCAGTGGATTGCGCATCCCGTTTGACGACAATCCCAACTATCAGCACTGGTCAGGCGTCGCTGCAGCTGCCACGGGCATTTCGCCTACCAAAAACGGCCAGTTCGATTCCAAGACGATCGACCAGCAGATTGCCGACGTGATTAGCCGCGGTGCCCGCTACAAGTCGGTGGCCGCCGCCGCGTCGGGCAACCCCAAGGAAAGCTATTCCAGCCTTGGCGGTCTCAACACGCTTCCGCCGGAAACCACGCCACTGGCGCTTTATACCCGCTTGTTCGGACCGGGTTTCCAGGATCCGTCGTCGGGCAACTGGAAACCCGATCCGGCCATCATGGTTCAGCAGAGCGTGCTGTCGGTTGTGGCCGACGACCGCAAGCGTGCGATGATGAACCTGGGCGCCAGCGACAAGGCGCGCATGGACCAATACTTTACTTCGGTTCGTGAAGTGGAATTGCAGATGGCCACCCAGCTGCAGCGCCCTGAACTGACCGCCAAGGTCGCGATCCCGCCCGCGCCGACCAACGACATGCTGGTTAACAATGCGTTGCCCAATATCCGTAAGGTCGTGCCGCTGATGTCCAAGCTGGGCGCCATCGCGTTGGCGACCGACCAGACCCGCGTGTTCAACCTCAGCGTTTCGGAACCGGCTTCGCAGATTTTCATTCCGGGTGACTCGCTGGGCTATCACCAGTCCACCCATGAAGAGCCGATCGATCCGGTTCTGGGCTATCAGCCGCGCGTCGCGCAGTACAACGTGCATAGCATGGAGCTGTTCGCGATGCTGCTGGGCGAACTGGACGGCATCCAGGAAGGCGACGGCACGTTGCTGGACCACAGCCTGGTCTATGCCTTCACCGATCAGAGCTTCGCCAAGATCCACGCGGTCGACGGTCTGCCTATCCTGGTGGCTGGCGGTGCCAGCGGCCGCATGAAGGGCGGCTTCCACGTCGCGGGCGACAACAGCACCGTGTCGCGTGTCGGTCTCACGGTCCAGAAGGCGATGGGCATGAGCATCGATTCCTGGGGCATCAATTCGATGGAAACCAAGAGCCCGTTCACCGAACTGCTGGCCTAGGCCTCATTTTCAACCCTGGGGGCGGGCCGTGCGCGGCCCGCCCGACCGTCCGGAGATTGTTGCGTTATGTCGTCTGTTACCTTCACCCGCGTTGTTGGCATTGCCATCGTGCTTTCCGTCACCGCCACGGCCATCGTCACGGCAGCCCCGGCCGATGTCGCCATGATCAAGTCCCGCCAGGAAAAGCTGCGCGACATGGGCAGCGCCCTCAAGCAGATCGACGACGAACTCAAGCGCCGCTCGCCGGACTGGGAAAATGTCATCCAGCCCAATGTGCAGATCCTGCAAGAGCGCAGCCCCTTTCTGATGAAGTGGTTCCCCAAGGGCAGCGGCCCGGAAGCCGGTACCAAGACCTATGCGCTGCCTGCCATTTGGCAGAAGGGCGACGATTTCGCCAAGCATGCCCGCGCCATGGTAGCTGAATCCCAGAAGCTGCAGCCGGTCTTCGCCAAGAAGGATAGCGGCGAGATGCGCGCCCAAGTCGTGGCGCTGGGCAAGACCTGCAAGGGTTGCCATGACGGTTACCGCTCGCCCGACTATGAAAAAGACGTCGAGCAGTAAGGCATAGACAGCTAGGATTTTTATGAGCGTGCCTGGGGAGATCGTGGGGGATCAAAAGGCAGCCACGATGCGGTTTTTGCGCGTCTGGGATTCCCCGACCCGCATCATGCATTGGCTGCTTGTCGGCGCCATAGGGGTCTGCTGGTACACCGGCGAGACCGGTGATCTGGAATACCATCATTACAGCGGCTATGTGGCGCTCTGGGTCGTCTTGATGCGCGTCTGGTGGGGCTTTGTCGGCTCTTCCACCGCCAAATTCGCCAATTTCGTGCGCGGGCCGCACACCGTCTTCAAATATGTCCGCACGCTGCACCTGCGCAACACGCCCGCCACCCTGGGCCACAACGCGCTAGGGGCAATCAGCGTGCTGGCGCTGCTGGCGGCGGTTGCAGGAGTGGGCTTTACCGGCCTTTTCGCTGTGGACATGGACGTTCTCTATTCCGGCCCGCTGTCGATGTATGTGGATTTCAAGGAAGGGCGCCGTTTTGCCCGCTGGCATTCCACCCTGTTCGACGTGCTGCTGGTCGTGATCTCTCTGCATCTGCTGGCGGTCAGTTTCTACTATGCCTACAAGCGCCAGAACTTGCTCGCCAGTATGATCACCGGCAGGCGCAAAGCGCTGGAAGTCAGCGGTTCGGAACTTCAGGTCGCGCCGGTATGGCGCTTGCTGGTTGGCGCCGCCCTTGTTTCGGGCTTTATCTATGTGATCGACACGGGACTCTTCTACTGAAGGTTGCTACTCTCAAGAATAACAAATGGGTGGAAAAGACATGAAACGCAGTTTGATCCTTGCAATGACCGCCTTGTGCGCGATGCCGCTGGCCGCGCAGGCGCAGACCCAGGCCAGCGCCGTCACGCCCATGACGCCATCGTCCGACATCCTGCCGATGGTCCCGGCCGCCAAGCCGGGCGTCTATTCCCAGCAGAGCGTCAGTCCCACCCGCTTTCGGTTGAGCGTGACGGGCAAGACCTTCACCTCGCGCGAAGCGGTCGAGAAGTATCTCGCCTGGCGGGCCGCCGAACTGACCATGGCGCAGAAGGGCACCTGGTTCACGCTGAACGAAGGCCGCCAGGCGGGCGATGCGGGTCCCGAACCTGTGAATGACGATCCGGCGCGCGCCGGCAAGCGTTACAGTTTCCGCATGGCCTATTGGCGCCCGGTGTGGCGCTACAAGACCGCCGGGGCAGCGAACTGGACCGTGTGGAGCCCGTTCTCCGGCCAGGCTTTCTTCGCCCAGGGCAAGGACCCCAAGACCATCAGCGATTTTGAAGTCAGCGCCGATATCACGATCCGCAAGGGCGTCATGGATGGCGCCAATTCGCTGGGCTTTGAAGCTTCGGCCCTCTCCGATCTTCTCATCAATCAGGTCTCGCCGCCGGAATAACAAGCTAAGGAACACATCATGGGAATGCATCGCCGTACCGCTGCCAAACTGATCGCCGGATTTGGCCTGACTGCCGCCGCGGCGCCGGCCTTCGCGCAGGGCAAGACCGTCGAAGTCTCGATGGGTCGCGGCAAGATGGTCTTTCTGCCGGCTTCCATCACCATCGCCTCGGGCGATACAGTGAAGTGGACCAATCCGGCCGTGGTGCTGCACAGCGTGACCTTCGATCCCGCTGCCGCAGTGAAACCGGAAAACGTGGCCTTGCCGCCCGGCGTGAAGCCGTTCGATTCCGGCGACATGGCCCAGGACGCGATCTTCAGCCATACCTTCACGGAAAAAGGCACCTACAAGTACATCTGCAAAATGCATGAGGCCATGGGGATGATCGGAACTGTGATCGTTACCTGACCGGTCTTTTGTTTGTCGCGTAAGCGTGGGCTGTGTTTGTGGCCCGGTTTTCAGCCATGAGGTGATCGCATGATCTCGCACAAACGCTTTCTGCTTTGCTCGGTTGCCGCCGCGTCGCTGACTGCGATGGTGCAGCCCGCATCGGCCGCGCCCTGGCAGCGCGGCTTTGTCGTGGCGACCTATGAATATGCCTTCCGCTACGGCGGCCGCACCGGTTTCGAGCGCGCCGGGGAAATAGAGCCGGGCTCGGACTGCCGCCATGGCTCCAGCGTGCATTTCGCCAACGACAAGAATACCGAAGCAGCCCTGAAACAGCCCTTCCGCAGCAAGTATGAGATCGAGGCGATCTCGCGTCCGCCGGGGCTGGAACAGGTGAAGGCGCCGGTGCTGACGCGCTTCCATATCTGGAACCGCGCCATCACCTATCGCGCCTGGAAGCGCGGAATCGAAACCTATGTAAATCCCTGGGCGGCGGAAGATCCGGGCCAGCCGGAAGTCACCGGCAAGATCGCCACCGGCTTCAACCTGGACGGCAATTCCAGCACCGGCGGCTTTGTCTCGGAAGATGGCGAGCAGGGCATCGACAATGCGCTGTACCGGGCCTGGGGCTGCGACGCGCCCTGGCGCGGCAACGGCAATGCCACGCTGCATCTGCGTGCCAACGACAAGATGCAGGGCGGCCTTTACACTATGGTCATCCGGGTGTCGGGCAACAAGGACCCGATGAACGACGACAATGCGATCGTCGAAATCGGCTATTCCCCGGACAAGATCACCAAGAATGCCCGCGGCGACGTGGCGGCGGATTATTCCTATCGCATCGTCAAGAGCGAGCAGTACACCAAGCTGAAAGCCCGGGTGCGAAACGGCGTGGTCGAAACCGAGCAGGTCGAGGAACTGAATGCCCCGCGCATCGCCTGGTTCTATGACCATGCCGGCGACGCCGACTTCCGCAAGGGCAAGATCCGCCTGGAAATTGCGCCCGACGGCAATGCCAAGGGCCTGATCGGCGGCTATCGCGACTGGCGCAAGCTCTACACCGAGAACACCTTCGCGCAGGATGGCGGCCAGCAGGGCATTCGCGAGCATGAAGACGGGGTGGCGCTGTATTATGCCCTGAAGCGCAATGCCGACGGCATGGCCGACTCCAAGACCGGCGAGAAGATGGGCATTTCGTCCACCTACCGCATTACCGCCATGCCGGCCTATGTGGTGGATAGCGCAAAGCCGCTGGGGGTGACCATCATCCAGGCCGAGGAAAAGCGCAAAGACGCCTTCCTGGCCATCCGTGAAGCGACCATCAAGTCGACCAAGACCCGAATCGTGCAGGGCGTGCCGCCGGGCACGACCCAGGGCGCCTTCCCGGCGCTGGAACGCAACATTCAGGACCTGCCCAGCAAGGAGTTTTTCCTGAAGGTTCTGGACCGCCCGCACTATCCGGGCGAGGCGATGGAGATTGAAGGCGAGCGCTTCAATCTGAAATCGGGCGACGAACTGCCGGCCAAGCCGGAGCCTTCTAAGCCCGCGGCCAGTGACAAGCAGGTGCGCAATGAAACCGCGCCTGCCAAGGTCGCCGACGCCCGTTAAGGCTTGCCAAAAGACAGCCGCCGGTCCGGATGTGCGGGCCGGCGGTTTTTATTTGCGGATTTGGGCCAGCGTGGTTTTGCGCAGTTTGGCCACCACATTGTATTCGGAATCCACCACTTCGGCGATTTCATACTGCATGGCGGTACCCAGGAAGGGTGCGATTTCCTGCGGCGTCATCTGGTAGGTCGTGGCCAGCCAACGGCTCATTTCGGTGGTGGCGGTGCGCATGGCGGCGTCCAGCGTGACGCCGGTACCCATGATCATCATGAACTCGCCATTCTCCACGCGGGGATGGCCCCCCGCCTGGCCGGGAATGAGATCGACGGTAAAATGCACATCCATCGAGGTTTCCAAGCCCTGTCCCGGCAATTCGCCGTCACCCTGCTGGGCATGGCCATCGCCGATAAACAGCAGTGCGCCGGGCTGGAACACGGGCAGATAGACAGTGGCGCCCTCGCGGATCTGCGAGGAATCCAAGTTGCCGCCATAGGCGCCCAGCCGCCCGCTGACAAAGACTTCATCGCGGGTGGGCGCCACGCCGATGCCGCCCAGCATGGGGTCCAGCTTGACCTTGTAATCGGCCAGCCGGGGCGACGGATTGATGATGGTGGCGATGCCCGCGGCGGCGTCGATCTTCCACTGGGTAAAGCCGGGTTCGTGCCTGGCCATTTCGCGGATGGCACCGGCTTCCAGCGCGTTGCTGGACAGAAGATTGGTCTGATAGGCGGTATCGCGGTTGGTGCGGATGCGGTCCAGGTGCACCACCAGCGTGTCGCCGGGCATGGCGCCTTCGATATAAAAGGGACCGGTCTGGGGATTGCCGCGCGGGGCGCGGGGCTTGCGGTCCTTGTCAAAACCGCGGCTGTCCAGCGTTTCGGTTTTCACGCTGTCGCCCGGAAACAGACGTACCGCGGGCGCGATCGCGCCCGAATAGAAAGTGTAGAAATGCTGCGGCTTGAAGTCATGCAGTGTGGCGCGCGCGGGCTTAGGAGCAGGGCGCTTGCCGTCCAGCGTGACGGGAATCTCCTGCAGGGTGCCGGTGCCGGTCAGGCGACTGCCGCTCCGCCGCAACACGAATTCCCCGCAGGGCTTGCCGCCATCCTCGCAGGCCAGCCGCAGGCCGTCTTTCTCCAGACGCCCGGAAAACATCGGGTTTTTATTGTAGGCCGCGGTATAGCGCTCGCCGTCCTGCTGGACCGTCAATCGGCCATCGACCATCGGCAGATAGAAATTCTTCTGCCCAAACTCGCGCACCGCAACTTCCCAGGTGCCGGTAAAGTCGGATTGTGCCAGCGCAGCTGTAGCGCCGGATATAAGTAAAGCCAGCGACAGCGCGGCAGGACGGATCATGAAAGCCCCCATTGGAACGGCTGAAAATTAGCGCGACAGGCCCTTGAAGGTAAACTTCTGCACCCGCCCGTCGCGGCCATCACCGGTATAGATGTTGCCTTTGGAATCGGTGGCGATGATGTGCAGTCCCAGGAACATCCCGGGCTGGTTGCCGACATGACCGAACTTGCCCTGCGGGATTTCCTGCAAGGTCTGGCGGTCCAGAACTCGCACCCGCTGCTGATGACCTTCGCAGACATACAGGAAGCGCTGCTCGGGATCGCCTGACAGCGCAACGCTGTTGACGGTTCCAAAGCCCACCATGGGGATTTCGCGGGCGACAAAGGCTTCTTTCAAGAACGTGCCCTCCAGGGTGAATGCCTGGACGCGGTTGTTGTTGCGGTCGGCGACATAGACGATGCCGTCATTGGAAATCGTCAGGCCATGCACTAGGTTGAACTGCTGGGGCACCGGATCGTATGTGCGTTCCTTGCTGGCGGCATCGTCCGGAGCGCGGCCATAGGCGCCCCACATCCGCTTGAACTTGCCGGTATCGGCATCGACCACCACCACCCGCCGGTTCAGATAGCCGTCGCCGATGAACAGCTCGTTGGTCTTGGCCCAATAGACCGGCTGGGAGGGGTGATTGAGATTGGCGGTGTCCAGGCTGCCCTTGCTCTGGCTAGATTTTCCCACCTGCAGCAGAAATTTGCCGTCATTGGTGAATTTCAGGCAGTGATTGTCATCTTGTTCCGCCTTGGCGTCGCGGCCATTGCCGCAGACCCAGACATTGTCTTTAGAATCTACCGCGATGCCATGTTCGGAAACCGGCCATTCGAACTTGGCGCGCTCTGCATCACTCATCTGGAACGGCCCGCCCCACCCGCGCAGGAATTTTCCGCTTTGGTCGAACGCCACGACTGACGGCGCGGGCACGCCGGATGCTTCCTGCGGCGGCTCGTCCAATTGCGGTACCACCCGGCGGGGCCGGGAAATGACCCAGATATTGTCCTTGGAATCCACGGCAATGCCCGCGATCTGACCGAAGAAATAGCCATGCGGCATCTGCTTGGGCCAGGCCGGGTCCACCTCGAATTTGGGAATGCCTTGCGCCTGCGCCGGCGCGGCCAGTGCCGCCATGCCGAATAGAAGAGACGCCACCCAACTGCCTGTTTTCATGGTTTTTCTCTTTTTCGAAGGCAGGTCAAAGGATGCCACAGTCCCCGGCATGGATAAATCCTGCGCTGCAGCAAGGGCGCCCAAACTGGTACCCGTGCGCACCCTGGGTTATAGTGCGGGTAACAAAAACAAGAAGAGGAAGCCGGGATGATGCGCTCTTTCTCGCTATGGGGCTTGAGCCTGCTGGCGCTGGCGGCGCTGCCCGGCGCGGCGCAGGCCCAAAGCTATCCGGTCTTTGAAGTGGACTTTGGCTGGCCCAAGCAGCTGCCTAAGGGTTATGTCTTCGGTCCCAGTGGCGGCGTCACCGTGGATGCCAAGGGACATATCTGGGTCTATTCCCGCCCCACACAGCTGCGCATCGCTATCAACGATCCCCCGACCGAGTCATCCGGCGTGCCGGCGCCCTCGGTGATCGAGCTGACGCCAGACGGCAGTTTTGTGCGCGGCTGGGGCGGCAAGCTTGCGATGAGCAAAGCAGAACTTGCCCAGTTCGACTGGCCGATCCAGGAGCATGGCATCGCGCTGGACAGAAAGAACCGCGTTTGGGTGTGCGGCAATGGCCGCGATCCGGAAGGCGAAAAGGCCGGGCGCAGCCGGGAAGACAACCAGTGCATCGTCTTCACCGCCGACGGCAAATTCGTGATGCAGATCGGCAAGGCTGGCCAGAACAAGGGCAGTCTGGATATGCAAAATCTCGGCCGCCCGTCCCAGCCTTTCTATTGGGCCAAGACCAACGAGATGTTCATCTCCGACGGCTATGGCAACCGCCGGGTGGTGGTGCTGGACGCCGACACCGGCAAGTTCAAGCGGATGTGGGGCGCTTATGGCAAGATGCCCGACGACAGCTATCCGCGTTACCGCGTCTACACGCCGGTGCAGCAGCAGTTCAACCTGCTGCATGGCATGGCGATCTCGCTGGACGGCACGGTATATGTCGCCGACCGCAATGCCAATCGCGTACAGGCTTTCACCCTGGACGGAAAATTCATCAATGAAGGCCTTGTGGCCCCCGGTTCACCCATGACCGGAAATGGCTCGGCCTTTGGCGTGGCGTTCTCGGGCGACAGTGAACAGCGCTTTCTCTATATCGCCGACGGCCATAACCAGAAGATCCGGGTGTTGGATCGCAAAAGCCTAAAGGAGATTCACGGTTCGGCCTTTGGCCGGATCGGGCTGGGCAACGGCCAGCTAGCCAACATCCATGTCATCGCCAATGACGCAGCTGGCAACCTGTATATCGGCGATGGCGGCGGGCGCTTCCAGAAATTCGTCTTTAAGGGCCTTTCCAAATAGGGTGCAGCAACCGCCATTTAATGGAGACATATAATGTACAGTCACATTTTCCTGGCAGCGGCGCTGTGCTTGTCAGGCCCCGTACTGGCCCAGACGCCGGACACGGTTTTCCTGGAACAGCTCACCTGGGATGAGGCGCGCGACGCCATTGCGGGCGGCAAGACCACCATCATCATCCCGACCGGTGGGACCGAACAGAACGGGCCGCACATGGCACTGGGCAAGCACAATGCCCGTGTCGCCGCCAATGCGAATACAATCGCGCGGCGGCTGGGCAATGCGCTGGTGGCGCCGACCATGGCCTATGTGCCCGAGGGCGGGGTCGAACCGCCCACCGGTCATATGCGCTATACCGGCACCATCACGCTGCCCGACCCGGTCTATCGCCAGGTGCTGGAATATGCCGCGCGCAGCCTGAAACTGCATGGCTTCAAGGATATCGTTTTTTTGGGTGACAGCGGTGGCAACCAGCCCGGCCAGATGGCCGTGGCCGCGACCCTGAATGCCGAATGGGCGGGCGCCGATGTGCGGGTCCACAATTTCTTCAATTACTATCGCGGCGATGTGGAAGGCGACGCGGCACTGATGATGCAGCGGGGCATCCGCAAGGACGAGATCGGCGACCATGCCGATGTGCGCGATACCTCGCTGCTGCTGGCAACTGCACCGGGACTGGTGCGCATGAACAAGCTGCAGCCGGGTGACGGCAAGAATGGTGTGGTAGGTGATCCGCGCCGCGCCAGTGCGGAGATTGGCCGCGCTCTGATCGAAAAGACCGTGACCCGCACGGTTGCGGAAATCCGCGCTTCGATCGTCAGCGCCCGCAAGCCATAAAAAAGACCGGCGCCGTGTTTGCGGCGCTGGTCTCTTATTTCAACAATCTACCGCGTCTAGCGGCGGGTTGCCTGCCACTTGCCGCCGTCCGAAGTCGTGCCTTCGATGCGGTTGCCGGTGACACGGCCGCGATAGGTGTTGCTGCCGACGGTGAAGGAGATTTCATCGCCGCGCATCTTGCCATTGGCGATGGGGGCGCCCTTCAGCGAACCGGTCAGCATCTGATAGGTCTGTGACAGGGTCAGGTCGCCCTGCGGCGTCTGCCAGGTTCCGGCGACCTTGGCGGGGATGATCCAGAGCATGGCGCGGCAATAGCTGGAGCATTCGGTGGTGGCCGAAACCTCCTGGTCGGGAGTCCAGTCGCCCATGTCGAACGAGTTCGACACCACCCGGGTGCCCGGTTTCATGTTCAGAAGCTGCGGACGCAGGCGCACGTTGAGGTCGGGCAGCAGGAACAGGGTGATGACTGTCGCCTTGCTGAAATCGGTCTTGAAGATGTCGCCCTGCACGAAGGTCGCCTTGTCGGAAACACCGGCGGCCTGGGCATTGCGGCGCGACAGCGCCACCATGTCGGGGTTGAATTCGACGCCCTGGGCCCGCACGCCGCGCTTGGCGGCGGTGATGACTGTGCGGCCGTCACCCGAACCCAGGTCCATCAGGAAATCCTTGGGCGTGACCTTGCCCATGTCGAGCATGCGGTCTACCAGCGCCTGGGCGGTCGGCACCCAGACCACGTCCTTGCCCTGCTGGCCATATTCCGGCTCGAAGGGCTTCTGCTTGTCCTGCGCCAGCGCGGGGCTCAGCGTCATCATCACTGCGACGCAAGACGCGCTCAGCAGCTTGGAAAGGGTCTGGGAATTCATGGTACCTCCTGGTGTGTTGGCATAATCAAGGTTCTTGAAAAATCATTCCGCCGCTGCGGTCTTGCGGCTCAGCAGCAACAGCGGCGTTCCGGCCACCAGCACGCCCACGCCCACCAGGGCGCCGATGCCGGTATATTCCAGGCTGGAATAGAGCAGGTAGATGCAGGTGAGGACGAAGATGATGGGCGTGACGGGATAGAGCGGCACGCGATATCCCAGGATGCGGTCGGGCTCGCGGCGGCGGAAGATGAACAGCGAGATGCCGACCAGGATCATGAAGAACCAGAAGACCGGCGAGGTATATTCCACCATGGTCTTGAAGCCGTCGCGGGTGAAGGCGCCCAGCACCACCAGCGCCAGGGCGATAACACCTTGCAGTGCGAAGGCATTGGCCGGGTTTTCTCCCCTGGCGTCCCAGATGCCGAAGAATTTCAGCCCCGGCAGATCGCGGCCCAGCGCGTAATAGACCCGCGCGCCGGTGAAGATGGTGGCGTTCAGGGTGCTGATGGCCGCGCCGCAGACAAAGATGGCGATCAGCGTGGCGCCGGCAGGGCCAAAGGCAGTGCGCATGACATCGGCGGCGATGGTGCTGGAATTTTTCACCCCGTCGAAACCCAGCACGTACAGATACGTCCAAGCGACCAGGAAATAGAGCAGGGTGACGGCGAGGATGCTCAGCACCAGAACCCGCACGATGTTGCGCTTGCCGTCGCGCAGTTCCGCCGAAATATACGCCGCCTCGTTCCAGCCGCCATAGGTGAGCAGTACGAAGACCATCGCGAGCCCCAGAAGGGTGGGGCCGCCGCCGGCGGCGGCAGCAGCAGGCGTCGCCACGGCCGCCGTGCCCGACAGCGCCACCACGATGCCCGCCACGATCAGGGCCAAAAGGGCGACGATGTCCATGCTGGTAAAAATCTTTTGTGCCAGCTTGCCCTGCGCCGTGCCGGCCATGTTGATGCCGGTGAAGACGGCAATGATGATGGCGGCATGAATGGCGGGCCCGTACGCGCCCAGCGGCACGATGGACTGGGCATAGTCGCCATAGACGAAGGCCACCAGCGCAATGGCGCCGGTCTGGATCACGGTGCAGCGCGCCCAGGCGAACATCAGCGCCACGCCCCGGCCATAGGCGCGGGACAGGAAGTGATACTCGCCGCCGGCATGGGGATGGGCGGTGGCGATCTCGGCATAGCAAAGCGCGCCGACCAGGGTGAGGAAGCCACCCACCAGCCACAGCGCCAGATAATTGAAACTGCTGCCTGAAAACTGGGCCACCAGCGACGGCGTGGCGAAGACGCCGATGCCCACCACCATGCCGATCACCATCACCAGGCCATCGGCGAGCGACAAGGTCTCGCGCGGCGCGGCGGTATCGTTATGCATGGTTTCCTTCCCTTATGGCCTACTCGTTGACGCGGCCAATCAGACGAAAGCCGGTGCGGTCGAGCGTGTGCATTTTGGCCGCAAAATGTGACGTCCACGCGGAATTGTGCCGATCACCGGGGGCTCTGTCAAAGCGCCTCCGTCTTCAAAAAGCCGCCGGACAGGTTGTCAGCCGGGCGTCAGTCGGGCGCTTTGGGGACCACATATTTGCCCCTGCGGCCCAGCACATAGGTCGCCAGGATCAGCAAGATAAGCCCCCCTGCAATGGCCGGGGGGCGCCAGTCATTCTGCAGCATCTGCCCGCCGATCATGACCAGGCACAGGGCGGCGCCCAGCACCGGGATGATGATGGGGGCATTGAAGCTGCCGCGAACGTCGCCCTCACGGCGCTTCAAGACGATCAACGCGCCATTGACGATGACGAACACCAGCAGCAGCAGCAGGACGGTTGCGCCCGCAAGCTGGGCAATGTCCCCTGAGAACTGGAGGGCGGCAACGATGCTGAAAATCACCAGCACGGCGACATGGGGCGTGCGGCGGGATTTGTGGACCGTGCCCAGCACCTTGGGCAGCAGGCCCTGGCGCGACAGGCCGTAGAGCATGCGCGAGCCCATGATGGTGTTGACCAGCGCGGTGTTGGCCACGGCAGCGATGGTGATGAAGGTGAAGCCGACCGCCGGAAACCAGGGTGCGGCCCGTTCGATCACCGCCCGCAAGGGGCCGGGCGCGGTAGCCAGTTCCTGCCACGGCACCACGGAAACCGCCGTGATCGACACCGCTATATATATAAGTGACGTGATCAGCATGGCCCCGATCAGGGCAATGGGGATGCTGCGTTCGGGCTCTTTAACCTCTTCGGCGACATTCAGCATGTCTTCAAAGCCGATGAAGGAGAAGAAAGTGAGGATCGCGCCCTGCAGCAGCAGCGCAGCGGTCAGCGCGCCTTCGGGATTGGACGGGCTGGTCGCCACCTCCATCAGGTCGGCGCCGCCCCAATAGCGGATGCCCACCGCCACCACCAGCAGCAGGCCGGAGATTTCCACCAAGGTGCAGGCCGCGTTGGCCCACAGCGATTCCGATATGCCGCGATAGACAATGCCCGCCACCACCAGCATGAAGCCGATCGCCAGCAGCACGATCTCCAGCGGCGCGCCCACCACCGTCACGCCGGTGCTGAAGCCGAACAGCGAGTTCAGATTGACCGCGATCACCTTGGACCCGGCGGAGATCGAGGCGATGCCCGATGCCACCACCGTCAGCCCCACCAGATAGCTCAGCCAAGGCTGGTTGAAGGCGCGGTGCGTGGCGTAGGCGGCGCCCGCCGCCCGTGGGTAACGCGAGGCGATGGAGGCATAGGACAGACCGGTCAGCAGCGCCGCGCCCATGGCCAGCAGGAAAGCCATCCAGACCGCACCGCCCATGATGCCGGCGCCCTTGCCGACCAGGCCGTAAATGCCTGCGCCCATCATCGAGCCGACGCCGTACAGCATCAGTTGGCCGGTGCCGATGGTACGCTTGAGCTCTGCCATTCGATAATCCCCGCACCGTCACCGCGACGGGCGCAGTATGAGGCAGACCAGGCATTTGTGGTCGAAATAATACAGCCCCGCCGCCCCTTTTATGCCCTCATGGATTTGCTAGGCTGGCGCGGGTTGGCACCTATCGCGGCGCGATTTTCCAACACGTCCGGTATGTGAGCCTCAATAAAAGCCAAGGGATCGCAAGCCATGACCGGAATGCTCAGCGATGAACAATTGGCGGCCCTGACGCCGTCGGAGCTTTGCCCGCACCGCACCCCCATTCCCACCCAGGCGGTGTCCAGCGACGAATATTACCCTCCGCCGCAGAATGAAAAGCAGCGCGAGGTCGAGGCCCGCATGCTGGCGATGGCCGACGAACTGGGCAGAAAGTCCGGGCTGGACCGCCGTCGCTTTTTCCAGACCGCGTCCGGCATGGCGGTGGCCTTCGTGGCGATGAACCAGGTCTATGGCGGGCTGTTTGAGGCTCATGCCCAGGAAGCGGCTACGCCTGAGCAAGCCAAGGCCCGCGCCGACGGTCTCAAAGACCAGTTCATCATGGACATGCACACGCATTTCCTGCGCGACGACACCCGCCTGACCGGCTTCGTCGCCATGCGCACGGCTGTGGGCAAGCAGGGCTGGAACAAGGCGCTGGCCGAAAAAGAACAGACTATCGAGGATCTGAAGTTCGAGAACTACAAGAAGGAGATGTTCCTCGACAGCGATACCAAGATCGCACTCATCTCATCGGCCCCGTCGGAAATTCCCGCCGACTGGTTTCTCACCAACCAGCAGATGGTCGATGCCCGCGCGCGGGTGAACAAGGAGGCCGGCAGCCGCCGGTTGATGGCGCATTGCATCTTCACGCCGGGCCGTCCGGGCTGGCTGGATGATCTGGATGCGGCGCTGGCGCTGAAGCCGGAATCGGCCAAGGGCTATACGGTGGGCGACAACACCCACAAGGACCTCAGTGTCTATCCCTGGCGGATGGACGACGAGAAAGTCACCTATCGGGGCTATGAGAAGATGGTGAAGGCAGGCATCAAGAATGTCTGCGTCCACAAGGGGCTTTATACCGAAGCAACCGCCAAGCGCTTCCCCAAGCTGGAAGCCTATGCCGATGTTTCTGACGTGGCCAAGGCGGCCAAGGACTGGCCCCAGCTCAATTTCATCATCTATCACTCCGCCTTCCGCAATGAGAGCACCGAGCGCTCGCTGGCCGAATTCGAGCGCACCGGGCGACTGGAATGGGTCAGCGATCTGGCCGACATTCCGCAGCGGCACGGCGTGAACAATGTCTATGGCGATCTGGGCCAGATATTCGCTGCCACCCTGGTGTCGCAGCCGCGCGTCTGCGCCGCGATCATGGGCACGCTGATCAAGGGCCTGGGGCATGATCGGGTGGTGTGGGGCACCGACGCGCTGTGGACCGGCTCGCCGCAATGGCAGATCGAAGGCCTGCGCCGCCTGGAAATTCCCGAGGACATGCAGAAGAAGTATGGCTTCAAGCCGCTGGGCGATGCGCGCGGCGCGGTGAAGACGGCGATATTCGGCGACAACAATGCCCGCCTGTACGGCATCAACCAGAAGCGCGCCGGGCTGGAAGCGGGTTTCGACTGGTTCGCCAGCCTCAAGCGCGATTATGAAGCGGCAGGGCCTGACCCCAGCAACCTGCGTTACGGCTATATCAACACCGCCCGGGGATAAACAAAAACGCCGCCGGTGATGGCCGGCGGCGTTTTCATTCGTGCGTGTTTGCCGATCTAGTCGGGCGCGCGCTTGGTGTCGACTTTGCGGTCCTTGAGAAGCTGGATGTAGAACACCCGCAGCTTTTCCGGACCCACGCGGTTGACGAAGCTGCCCGGCGAAACGCGGCGCTCGTCCACCACGTTCAGCGCCGCGCCCTTGTCGGCCAGATAGGTGATGACCTCTTCATATTCGGTCGAGGTGCGGTTCTCCACCACCATGTGCATGATGCTGCGGCCTTCCTGGGCCAGGACATGGATGTCCGGATCCTTTTCGACGGCGAACTTCAGCGCTTCCAGATTGCCGCCGCGGGCCGCAGCCAGCGCCAGCGTCAGGCCGTCGGCGGCCTTGGCCTTGGGATCGGCACCCGCTTCGATCAGGGTTTGCATGGCCGGGAGCGAGCCGGACTGCGCCGCCAGCAGCAGCGCCGGGGTCGGCGTCGCGGGCGGCGACAGCAGATACTCAAAGGCTTCCAGCGGGCGGCGCTTCACGCCTTCCGCATCGGTCTTGACGGGCTTGGGATTGGCGCTGCCCAGGGCCGCGACCTGCACCGGCTTGTCGTTCCAGCTCGGACCGTTCTGGATCAGCATTGCGGCATAGAGGACGCCTTTCTGCTGCGCCACCGGCGGCGGCGCGGTCACCGACTTGGCGTCGCCACCCTTGGACAAGACCAGCTTGATGAAATCGGCATCGCCGCTGGCGGCGGCGACATGGATCATCTGCCAGCCGCGGGCATCACGGGCCTTCACGTCGGCGCCGCGGTTCACCACATCCATCGCGAAGGGAATGTTCTTCATCACCATGGCCGCCTGCACCACCGTGGTGCCTTCGGGCGTCACGGCCTTGGTGTCGGCGCCCAGCTCGAGCAGCAGGGTCGAAGACGGCGCGTTGCGGCTCTGCAGCGCGAAGAAGACCGGCGTCCAGCCCTTCTTTGACACGGCGTTCACGTTGGCGCCGTTCTTGGCCAGCACCGCGATGTTGTCCGCGCGGCCCTTGGCGGCCGCCCACATCAGCGGGGTCTGGCCCGCATCATCGGCGGCGTTCACATTCGCGCCCTTGGCAATCAACGCCGCCACGGTTTGTGGCGTGGTGGTGCCGGCGCATAGCGCCAGCGCGCTGATGCCGTCGGCGCGGGCCGCCTTGGTATCGGCGCCGGCATTCAGCAGGCTGGATACGATGGCGGGGTTACCGCCTTCGCAGGCCAGGGTCAGCGGCGAGGCGCCGTTGATGTCCACCACATTGGGCTTGGCGCCGGCCGCCAGCAGCATCGAGACCGCCTGTTCGTCCTGGCGGTCGACCGCCCAGGCCAGGACGGTCGCATTGTCCGCCAGCGGGGCGTTGGGATTGGCGCGCGCGGCCAGCGCGTTCTTGATGGCGGCGTGATCGTTGCCTTTCACAGCCTGCGCCAGCCGGTCTTCCTGAACGCCTGCCCAGCCAACGGCCGGCAGGGCGCCCAGAAGCAAAACGCCTAATCCAAATGCCTTCTTCATGTGCCCCATGCCCGTTTGCTTACGCCATATAACCCTGGAGACGGCCGGTGCTGTCGCCCAGCTTCTCGGTCTTCACGCCAAGCTGATCCATCATCGACAGCATCAGGTTGGTCATGGGCGTGCCAGCAGCGGCGCGGTGATGGCGGCCGCCAGAGGTCATGCCGCCCGCCACGATGGTGGGCAGGTCGCGGTGGCTGTGCTTGTTGGGGTCCGCCAGGCTGGCGCCGGCCAGCAGCAGCGTGTTGTCCAGCAGTGTGCCGGTGCCGTCCTTGGTCTCGCTCATGCGCTTCAGGTAGTAGGCCACCTGTTCCATGTGCAGTGTGTTGATCTTGGTCAGCTTTGCCAGCTTTTCCGGATCGTTGCCGTGGTGGCTCATCGGATGGTGCGCGTCCGGCACGCCGATTTCCGGATAGGAACGGCCGCTGACTTCGCGCGCCAGCATCAGCGTGTTGACGCGGGTCAGGTCGGCCTGGGCCGCCAGCACCATCAGGTCCACCATCATCTGGGCATGCTCGGCGAAATTGTCCGGGATGCCGGCGGGACGGGTATAGTTGGGCAGCGCCACGTCATTGCCGCCCTGTTCGATCTTCTGGATGCGGCGCTCGATGTCACGCACCGAGGTCAGATACTCGTCCAGTTTGCGCTTGTCGGTGGCGCCCATGTTGCCCGACAGGCGGCGGGCGTCATCGGCCACGAAGTCCAGGATCGAGGCCTGACGCTTCAGGCGCATCAGGCGGGTCTTGGCGTCCAGGCTGTCGCCATCGCCGAACAGCCGCTCAAAGATTTCGCGCGGGTTGACGGTGACAGGCAGCGGGGTGGTCGCGTTGCTCCAGGACAGGGTGTTGGTATAGGCGCAGGAATAGCCGGTGTCGCAGCTGCCCACCAGGCTGGGGGGCTCCAGGCCCATTTCCAGCGACGGGATCTGGGTCAGTTCGGCGAACTGCTGGGCCACGACCTGGTCCATCGAGATGCCGTTGGTCAGGTCGGCGCCTTCGGTCTTCTTGACATGCACGCCGGTCAGGTAGGTGCCGCAGCAACGGCCATGGTCGCCCGCGCCGTCGCCCAGGGCTTCGGCCTGGTAGTGGTCCAGGCCGGAAATGACCTGGAACTTGGAACGGTAGGGTTCCAGCGGCTTGAGGATCGGCGTGATCTCGTAGTTGGAGCCGGTCGCGGTGGGCGTCCAGTTTTCCATCTGCATGCCGTTGGGCGCGTAGATGACATGCAGGCGCTTGCGCGCGGCATGCTGGGCTTCGACGGCGGACGCGCTGCTGGGCAGCATGGCATCCATCAGCGGGAGCGCCAGCACGGCGCCCGTGCCACGCAGGAGGGTACGGCGATTCATGGACTTGCGGGTGATGTTCATTTCTCGGGTGTCCTTCTCATGGCGAATGGGGTGCTTTGAACAATGGCAAGAATGATGGACTGCATGCGGTAGTCGTTCTCTTTGGCGGTATCGCGCACGATACGCACCGCAGGCATGTCATAGGCTTCGACGCCGCGGCCCAGCGCGTAGGTCATCAGGCGTTCGGTGAAGGCCTCGACGAACTGGTCCTTGCGGGACAGCAGCACATTCTGCAGGCCCGCCGGGCCCTCGAACTTGGTGCCGTCCGGCAACACGGCCGAGACGTCCAGCAATCTGCCGGCATCCTTGTCACGCCAGCCGCCGATCGCGTCGTAATTCTCCAGGCTGAAGCCGAACGGATCCATCTTGGTGTGGCAGGAGGCGCAGACCGCATTGGTGGCATGGGCCTGCATCTGCTCGCGGATGGTCAGGGCCTTGCCCTTCGTGGTCGAGCCCAGGTCCGGCACGTCCGGCGGCGGCGGCGGCGGCGGCGCGGCCAGGATGTTCTCCAGGATCCACTTGCCGCGCAGCACGACCGAGGTGCGGTTGTTGTAGCTGGTCACGGTCAGGATCGATGCCTGGTTCAGCAGCCCGCCATGACGCTTGGCGGGATCCAGCTTCACCTTGCGGAAGGTGGTGCCATAGACGCCCGGCACCTTGTAGTGCTCGGCCAGGCGCTGGTTCAGATAGGTGTAGTCGGCGTCGAGGAAGTCGACGACGCTGCGGTTTTCCTTGACCACGCCGTCGAAGAACATTTCGGTTTCCGTCAGCATCGCGGCGCGCAGGCGCTGGTCGAAGTTCGGGAAGACGCGGCGGTCGGGACGCTGATGCTCCAGCTTGCGCAGGTACAGCCACTGGCCGGCGAAGTTGGTGGTCAGCGCCTTGGCCTTGGGATCGTTCAGCATGCGCGCGATCTGCTGCTTGAGAATAGCGGGCTTGCTCAGCTGCTTCTTCTCGGCGACCTGCAGCAACTGTTCGTCGGGGATTGAGCTCCACAGGAACAGCGACAGGCGGCTGGCCAGTTCCAGATCGGTGATGCGGTGGACCGTGCCGGGCTTGCTGCCGGCCGGATCACGCTCGCGCATGAACAGGAAGCTGGGCGAAACCAGAAGGCCTTCCAGCGCGGCGCTGATGCCATGGTCGAAATCCGAACCCTGACGGCCTTCGGCATACAGCTTCATCAGCGGCTTGATGTCGGCGCTGGTCACCGGGCGGCGATAGGCCTGGCGGGTCAGCGCGGTCAGGATGCGCGTGGCGCAGGCATTTTCCTGACCTGCGTTGGCCGGGCGGCAGATGAAAACCTTGCGGCGGCTGGGCGTGTCGCCCGGACCGGCCACGTCATAGGGACCGGCCACCGAAATCTGCATCACGTCGCGCAGATAGAAATTCTGCTGCATGGCCGGGCCGTTGGCGTAGGACGGCACCGAGATGGTCTGCACGCGTCCGCCATCGACCCACACATCCATCGGGAGCTTTTCGGCTGGACCGGTGGGCTTGGTGGGGCGCGGGCCGGTGGTGGTCTTGGGCAACAGGCTTTCGTCCAGCGCAAGCTGCTTGCGGAACGAGGCGCCGATGGTGCGCAAGCCCGCCTTCAGCGGCACTTTCACTTCGTAGCGGTTGTAGGCGTCGATCTCGTTCTCGGTCTGGGTGCCGGAATTCAGGTAGATCTGGATCGCGTAGGTCGCGTCATGCGGCGCGTAGAACTTGAAGGCGCCGCCGCCGCGCGAATCCAGCGGCAGGTCGTCGCTGGCGCGCTCGTTATAGGCGGGCACACCGAAGGCGTTTTCGAACAGGTCCCTGGTGAGCTTGTAATCGGTGGTGATCACGCGGTGCGAGGTCTGGCCGGTGGCCAGGCGCGCGACCTTGCCCGCAGTGTTCATGTAGCGGTCCATCAGCGTCGGCGAGACGGTGAGGATGTCGGCGATATTGTCGAAGCCATATCCTGTGTCGTCGACCGGCAGATCCTTGCTCATGTCGACTTCCAGGGCCAGCAGGTCGCGCACCGCATTGGCATATTCGGCGCGGTTCATGCGGCGCAGGGTGGCGCGGCCCGGATTGGGAGCGGCGGCGCCCATCTTGTCGAGCGACTCTTCCAGCCAGTGGGTGAAGTCGGCGAGCTGTTCCTTGGACGGGCGCTTCATGCCGCGCGGCGGCATCTCGCCCAGCTCGACGCGGCGCAGGATTTTTTCCCAGGTGGGATTGTGCGCGTCCAGGTTGGCGGCATCGAGCGGAAGAACCGACATGTTGGCGGTCTTCATCTTGTCGTTGTGGCAACCGCTGCAATACTGGACCAGCATCTTCTTGCGGTCGTCGGTGGTGGCGTTCGCGCCCATCGGGGCGCTGACCGGCTGCGCAGACGGCAAGGGCTTGGTGGCGGGCGGAACATTCTGGGCGGTCGCGCTGCCCAGAAGCTGCACGCCAATCACTCCGGTCAGGGCGACAATCGCCACCGAAGTCAGGACTTTGGTCAAAAGACTGCGCGTGTTCGTCGGCGACATCGTTTCCTGCCCTTAAGCAACACAGGCGGCTTTGCCACCCTGTCCCCGCCTAGCGGGGATCTTTTCTGATCACGTTATTATTAGCGCATCTGGAGTCCTTCTAGAAGGATTCCAGTGTAACAGAGCGTATCAACTGCTTTTAGCGCAGCTAGTGTTTTCGCTGTCTGAATCCGCGAAAAGACTGGCAAAAACGCGTTGCCGAACTGAGCGTTTGTCATCTCGCTGCGATGCAGCATAACAATTTTGCGGAACCCCGGTTCGCGTCTGGTTATTGCGGCGCAATACGGGCGAAGTTCGCTCTTAGAATCGCAAAGGTTTCGACTCATGGATCGGCGGGCATTTCTGGTTTCGGCAGGCGCGATGGCGATCGCCACGCCGCTCAAGGCACAGGACGCGCCGACCTGGAGTTCGCCGGTGCTCGATCTGCACTGGCACATGCGCAAATCACCCGAAGCCAATCTGGCGCACATGGCCGGCAGCGGCGTGGCCCAGGCCAATCTGCTGGCGGGCAGCGGCGGGCAGAAGATGGTCAGCATCCTGCAGGCGCAGAATCCGCATCGTTTCCCCAGCTGGTTCGCCAGCAGCGACATCACCAAGCCGCAAGCCGAAACGATCCTGACCCAGGCGGTGAAGAATGGCGCGGCCGGCTTTGGCGAAATCAAGTTCCATGTCGCCGCCGACGGGCCGGAGCTTCAGCGCATGTATGCGCTGGCGGGCGAACTGGACGTGCCGATCATGGTGCATTTCCAGGAAGTCGGGCACACGCCGACCGAAGGAACCTTCGCGACGGGCTGGAAACGCTTCGCCACCATGCTGAAGAAATATCCCAGGACGAAATTCATCGGCCATGCTGACGCCTTCTGGGCCAACATCAGCGCCGACTATGCGGAAGCCGAAGCCTATCCCACCGGGCCGGTCGCGCGCGGCGGTGTTACCGACAAGCTCTTGGGCGATTATCCCAACCTGTTCGGCGACATGTCGGCCAACAGCGGCAACAATGCGCTGTCACGCGATCCCGACTTCACAAAGGATTTCCTGCATCGGCACCAAAGCAAGCTGATGTTCGGCAGCGACTGCAATTGCAGCGACGGGCGCGGCAGCAACACCGAACGCGCCGCGCCGCGCATGCGCGGCAAGTGCGTGGCGCGCGAAACGCTCACCGTGCTGGCTAACGCCACCACGCCGCCGGTGTTCAGGAAACTGGTGTGGGACAATGCCCACACCGTTCTGAAACTGCCTGTGTGATGAGATAGAGGGCTGATTATTTTTCGCTGAACATCCAGCGCATCACGGACGGCAGCAGCCAGCCGCCATGCACATCGGAATGGGCGCCGTCGCCCCATTCATGGCGCACGTCGTAACGCGGGCCGGTGTCTTTCTTCTCGTCCGCATTGGCATTGGCCCATTGCAGCGCCGACAGCATCTGCTGATTGGCCAGGAACCAGTTGCCATGGATGTTGTTCAGGTCGTGCGCGCCGTCCTGCAGAAAAATGCGGATGGGACGGATCGGGCTTTTGCGGATCAGGCCCGGATAGGTGTCGCCGCCCACGATCACTGGCGTGGTGGCGGTCGCGGGGCGATAGCCGATCGAGGTGTAGCTGCCGATATAGCTGATCACATTGCCGAAGGCTTCCGGCTTGTTCCACGCCACCGTCCAGGCGCAGATCGCGCCCGAAGACGTGCCGCCGATAGCGCGCTTCTTGGGATCGCTGGTGAAGGAATAGCTTTTCGCGACTTCCGGCAGCATTTCCTCGGTCAGGAAGCGCGCATAGGTGTCGTTGACCGCGTCATATTCATTGGCGCGGTTGTTGGGATTGCCGGTGCAGGCGTAACCGGTGCAACCGGCCGGTCCCAACCCGTCGGGATACTTGTCGGTGCCCTTGTTGCCCGGCGTGATGAAGATGCCCAGCGTCGCCGGGATGTCGCCCTTGGCGATCAGGTTATCCAGCACCACCGGAATGTTCAGCGGTCCTTGCGGATTGATGGCGCGCTGGCCGTCCTGAAAGACCAGCAGGTTCGGCGGCGTCTTGGCGTTGTAGTTGGCCGGCACATAGATCCAGTAGCGGCGCACGGTGTCGGCGATGATCTTGCTCTTGAATTCCAGCGGGCCGATCAGCTTGCCCTTCTTGACGCCCGGTTGCGGAATGGAATCGGCGGTGGGCGGATATTCGCCCGGCTTGCGCGGTTCGGCGCCCAGCGCCGGCGCGGCCATCACCGCCAAGGTCACAACACAAGCCGTCAGGAATTTCATTTGTCCGCCCCTGGTGAAAAAATTTGCGCGAGTGTGCGGCAACTTCCCGGGAGCGACAACCGCAGACAATTGGTCAGCCGCGCGTCGTGTGATGAGGCACGTGCGGATCGATCGCTGAGCACTGAAGGTGGGATGGCGCGTGCGCACAGATGGAAAAGTGCCGGATGTTTGGTTTGTGCGATGCAACAAAAACAGGAAAATGCTGGAATTGCTGCAACGCAGTAGACAGCTACGTTGGGGGTGCGACAGGTGACCGCACCCATTTGCGGGGCTATGCTTTTGCCATCTGGAAACGGTTGCGCGTGTTCGCGACCCGACGGTGGTGTCACCGCCAGGCGCACGGCGCGTAACCCCATTTTGGGAGTGGCGCGATGACGACAATCAGAAATCCGATCGAATGGGGCGGGGCGCAGTTCGTATCCGCGGCGCATGCCGCAAGTTCGTTCCAGCGTTCCATAGAGCATATGCAGGACACGGCGCATTCGCCCGCGCCGGCATTGCGCAAAATTTCCAACGCCGACATCTGGCAATCGCTGCGCCAGGGCTTTGACGATTTCACCGCCTATCGCAGCGATGTTCTTTTTCTTTGCGCCACGTACGCGCTGGTCGGGCTGGTGATGGCGCGGCTGGCCTTCGGCATGGATCTGCTGCCGCTGCTGTTCCCGCTGGCGTCCGGCTTTGCCATCATCGGTCCGCTGGCGGCGGTCGGCCTTTATGAAATGAGCCGCCTGCGCGAGCGGGGCGTCGAGGTGGGCTGGTCGAATGCCTTTGACGTTCTCAAGGCACCCGCCATCGGCGGCATCGCGGCGCTGGGTCTTTTGCTGGTGGCGCTGTTCCTGACCTGGCTGGGAACCGCCTAGGCGATTTTCCAGCTCACCATGGGCGGTGTCGCGCCCGCCGCGCCCGCGGCCTTTGTGCGCGATGTCCTGTTCACCGCGCCGGGACAGACGATGATCGTCGTCGGCATGGGTGTGGGTTTTGTCTTTGCGTTGCTGGCGATGATGATCAGCGTCGTGTCCTTCCCGATGCTGCTGGACCGGGATGCCGGACTCGACACCGCTATCCGCACATCCTTCCGCGCAGTGATCGACAATCCCGGTCCTATGGCGCTGTGGGGCGCTGTCGTCGCCGGATCTCTGCTGGCCGGCACGGCGCTGTTCTTCGTTGGGTTGATGGTGGCGGTACCAGTACTGGGGCACGCCACCTGGCATCTCTATCGCAAGTTGGTAGCGCCGGAGTGATCGCACTCCAAGCGTGCGCTTAACCTAGGCGTGTTGCTGCTGCAAACGTAGACCTGCCGAACGCGATGGCAGTATAGCTGGTGCAACGCGTTCGGCAGGGGTGTGTATGGGGCCGCAAGTTCTGATTGCAGAAGACGAAACGCAGCTTCGCGAGTTGCTGGCGCAGGCGTTGGAAGACCGCAATCTGCGCGTTGCCCAGGCCGCCGACGGTGTTGAAGCGCTGAACCTTCTGGAAAACCGCTCCAGCATCCAGCTTCTGCTTTCTGATATCCGCATGCCGCGCATTGACGGTTACGACCTGGTCGAAAAGGCGCTGGAAGTCAGTCCCGAATTGAAGGTGTTGATGATGACGGCCTATGCCGAAGATCATCCGCCCACCTCTGCGCTGAAGGCGCGCGAAATCCGCACCCTGCAAAAGCCGTTCGACCCTGACCGGCTGTGCGACCTGGTGCATGAGATGCTGGCCCGTCCGTAAGGCCGTCAAAGTCCCAGGAATATCAGGCGAAAGCCCGGTCCCGGTTCCTTGTCAGGACCGGGCTTTGGGTTAAGCTTGGCCGCAAGGTCGGCCCGAGAACCGGCTTTTGGTGGAGGGGATATTGCCGAAGATCAGCACACGCATTCGCATCATCGCCATGGGCATGGCCGGGGGGCTGCTGTTTGGCGGCGCCCAGGCCGCGCCGCAGGATGACTGGCCCAATATGGGCCGCGATCCGGGCGGCGCGCGCTACTCCCCGCTCGACCAGATCACGCCTGCCAATGTGAACAGCCTGAAAGTGGCGTGGAAGCATGATCTCAAACCGGTGGGTCTGGATACGCGCAACGCCGCCTCGCAAACCACGCCGCTGGTGATTGATGGCGTGTTGTACCTCGCCAACCCTTACGGAAAAATCCAGGCGTTGGACGGCGTCACGGGCAAGGAAATCTGGTCCTATGCTCTGCCGGACAATATGCGTCCCAACACGCGCGGCATGGGTTATTGGCCGGGCGACGGCAAGAATGATCCGCGCCTGATCTTCACCAGCCAGAACGGCAGGATGCTGGCGGTGAATGCCAAAACGGGCAAGGCCGCCGATGGCTTTGGCGAGAAGGGCGTGATCAACCTGCGCACGCCCGATGTGATGCGCGGCTTCCCGGATCGTCCTTATGGCGTCAGCTCGGCGCCGCTGATCTACAAGAACCTCGCCATCACCGGCAGCGCCATGGGCGAAATTCCCAAGGGGCCAGCGGGCAATGTGCGCGCCTGGGACGTCTTGACCGGCAAGATGGTGTGGACCTTCAAGACCGTGCCCGGCCCGGGCGAGCTGGGCTATGACACCTGGGCGCCGGGTTCGACCGTGGACCGCGCCGGCGCCAATGTCTGGGGGCTGATGAATTTCGATGCCGAGCGCGGCATCGCCTATCTGCCCATCGGCGCGCCGTCGTCGGACCGTTATGGCGGCGACCGCCACGGCACCAACCTGTTTTCGGGTTCGCTGGTGGCGGTGAATGCCGCGACCGGCAAGTATCTGTGGCACTTCCAGCTTGTTCGTCACGACATCTGGGATCACGACATGGACACGCCGCCGGTGCTGCTGACCGTGCGCCGCGATGGCAAAGACATTCCCGCCGTCGCCACCATGACCAAGAGCGCCTACCTGTTCATCCTGGACCGCGTCACCGGCAAGCCGTTGTACGAGGTCAAGGATGTGCCGGTGCCCGCCAGCAAGGTAACGGGAGAACAGGCCTGGCCGACCCAGCCCATTCCGGCCAAGCCGCCGGTGCTGGCGCGCGAGAGCTTCACGGCCGCGACCGACATCGCCACCGTGACGCCGGAACACAAGGCCTTCTGCGAAAAGCTGATCAAGGACAAGAAGCTGCACGACAGCGTGCGCTATTCACCGCTCACCATGGATTCGCGCATCGCGCGCTTCCCCGGCAGCGGCGGCGGCCCGGAATGGGCGGGCGGTGCGATGGATGAAAAGCGTGGGCTGTTCATCATCAACACCCATGACATGGGCAGCATCGAAATGGTCGAGAAGAAGAAGGAAGGCCATTGGGGCTCCGCCGACGGTCCCGACAGCTTCTTCATCGATGAGAAGAACAAGCTGATGTGCCAGGAGCCGCCCTGGGGCACGCTCTATGCCATCAACGTCAACACCGGCGACATCGCCTGGAGCACGCGGCTTGGCGTGACCGACAGCCTGCCGGAAGCCGTACGCAACACAGGCCGTCCCAGCATCGGCGGGCCGACGGTGACGGCGGGTGGGCTGATCTTCATTGCCGCCACCGATGACAGCCGCTTCCGCGCCTTTGAAACCGCCACCGGCAAGGAAGTGTGGACCCACAAGATGGACGTGTCGGCCCACGCCTCGCCGATGACTTATCGCGGCAAGGACGGCAAACAGTATGTCGCTATCGTTGCCACCGGCGGATCGTTCCTGCAGAGCCCCAGCGGGCCCGGCAGTCTTCTCGTTTTCGCGCTGCCGTAAAAAATCAAAACATCAGGGGAAACACATGACAGATACATTCAAGAGCAGACTGTCGCGCCGCGGATTGTTGCAGACCTCGGGCGGCGCGCTTCTGGCCGGTGCCGCCGGTCTGCCAGCGTTGGCGCAACAGGGGCCGAACGCGGCCTATAATCCGACGCCCAACAAGCGCATCGGCCAACCGCAGGAAGGGCCTGATACGCCCAAGATCACCATCTACATGAACAATCCGCTGGACGATGCGGAGGCGATCCGCATCAAGCAGCTCGGCGTCGACTGGATCGACCTGGCGGCGGTGCCGGAACAGCCCTGGGGCGTGGATTATCTGCAGCCGCGTGTGGATGCGCTGAAAAAGCACGGCATGCATATCGGCATCATGATGCTGCGCTGGTCGCATCAGGGCGGGCTTGATCCCCAGATGAACAAGATCGTGCGCGGGCTTCCCGGCCGCGACGATGAAATCGCCAAGGTCAAGCAGACCATCGTCAATATGGCGAAGGTGGGCATTCCGGTTCTGGAATGGAATTTCTACCCCCACCGCGCCACCGAAGGTTACAAGATACTGCCGGGGCGCGGCGGCGCCGGTTATCTGGATTTCAATTACGACCGCATGAAGGATCTGCCGCCGCTTCCCGCCGATGGCGCGCCGCAAAGCTATGAAGATAGCTGGAAGAACCTGGAATATTTCCTCAAGGAAGTGATTCCGTTCGCGGAAAAGAACAACATCGTCATGTCGGTGCACGCCAACGATCCGCCGTCGCCTATGAGTCGCGGTTCGGCCCAGGTGCTCAACAGCTTCTCGGACTGGAAGCGGCTGGTCGAAACCGTGAACTCGCCCTCCAACACCCTGACCTGGGATTGCGGCGTCACCCGCGAGATCGGTGAAGACCCCATCGTGGTGGGGCAGTGGCTGGCCTCGCGCAACCGCATCGGCCAGGTGCATTTCCGCAATGTCGTGCTGCGCAAGCCGCGCCTGGATTATGTCGAGACCTTCCCCGACGACGGCGACAACGACATGTACGAAGTGATGAAGGTTCTGGTGCGCAACAACTACAAGCGCCTGATCTTCCCGGAACATCCGCGCAACCTGGATACCGACAAGCTTTTGGCCAAGGAAGCCCAGACCACCAATTCCGGCTGGGCCTATAATGTCGGCCATTGCCGCGCGATGCTGCAGATCGCCCTGCGCGAACTGAAGGGGATGTAAGCCCCGGACGAAGCGTCAGGCTTCTTCCAGATAGTGATGCACCACTGGCGGGCGGGCGAAGAAATGTCCGACCACCGCCCGCCAGTCGGTGAAATTGCTCGACTGCTTGAAGGTCACGGTGTGGTCTTCCAGCGTCTGCCACCAGACCACCAGCACGAACGTATCGGGCTCCTCGATCCCGCGCCGCAGTTCCAGGCGGTGGCAGCCTTTCGACTGTTCGATGAACTTCCGCCCACGCGCGAAGGCTTCGAGGAATTGCTCGGCCTGTCCGGCATGGATTGTGAAGACGGCGGTTTCCAGGATCATGCCGGCTTTTCATCCCATTTCAGATATTTGAGCAGCAGGCTGAGCAGCGCCGAGAACAGGGCGCATCCCGCCATCAGGTAAAGCCCGGCGCTGAAATCGCCGCCCTTGGCCGTCAGCCCGACAATATAAGGTCCGACAAAGCCGCCCAGATTGCCGGTGGCGTTGATCGCCGCGATGCCGGCCGCCGCCGCCATGCCGCTCAGCATGAGCGGCGGCAGCGACCAGAACACCACCGCCTGCGCATAAAGCCCGATGGCCGCCAGCGAAATGGCGAACAACGCCCAACCCGAGGGTCCGATAAAGGCGCTGGCGGCAAGCCCGCCCGCAGCCAGCAACATGGCCCCGATCACATGCCAGTGGCGTTCGTTGAAACGGTCCGAACTCCAGGCCCAGGCCACGGCGCCAATCGCAGCGGTCGCAAAGGGAATGGTGGCGGCGAAACCCACTTGGCTGTTGTTCAGCCCCGCGCCCGCCAGGATCAGCGGCAGGAACAGGCTGACGCCATACATCGAAACGTTGCGGGTGAAATAGATCAGCGACAACAGCCCAGCGCGGCGGTTGAGGATGGCGCGGATTTGCTCCCAGGCGCTGCCATGCGGCGTGCTGGTCTGCACCGCGCGTTCCAACCAGTCGCGCTCTTCCGCCGTCAGCCACTTGGCGTCGCGCGGCCGGTCGCTCAGGGCGCGCAGGATATAAAGTCCCAGAAACACGGCGGGCAGGGCCTCGACCACGAACATCCATTGCCACCCGGTCAGCCCCCAGATGCCATCCATCGCCAGCAGCGGTATCGACAGCATCCCGGCCACCGCATTGCCCATCGGCGCGGCGAAAAAGAAGATCGCGGTGGCCCGCGCCCGGTAGCCAGGCGGAAACCAATAGGTGATGTACAGCACCAGTCCCGGCACGAAACCCGCTTCCGCCGCGCCCAGCAAAAAGCGCACGATCAGGAAGCTGGTCGGCCCGGTCACCAGCGCCATGGCGCCGGAGATGATGCCCCAGGTGATCATGATGCGGGCGATCCAGCGCCGCGCGCCCACCCGCTCCAGGATCAGGTTGCTGGGCACTTCGAAGGCGAAATAGGCGATGAAGAATATCCCCGCGCCCCAGGCATAGGCAGCGGTCGACAGGCCCAGATCGGCGTTCATGGTCAGCGCCGCGAAGCTGACATTCACCCGGTCGAGCTGGTTGATCAGGAACATCAGGGCCATCAGCGGGGGCAGCCGCCACATGACCTTGCGCATCGTGCGCCGTTCCAGATCGGCGTGGCTCATGCGCTCACGACTTCTTTTCGTACAGCCGCGCCACGGCGGCGCCGTCCACCATCTCATTGTCGGCGGCAAAGGCGTGATAGCGCTCCACCGCCTTGGCCAGCAGCGGCAGCTCAAGATGGTGCGCCTTCACGAATTTCATGACGTTCTTGAGGTCCTTGTCGAGCTGGCGGGCATAGCTGCGCGGCGGCAGGTAATCGCGCGCTTCCTGCTGCGGATAGATGCGTTTCAGAACCGTGCTGTCAGCCATGCCGCCGGCCAGCGCAGCGGGCAGCCGCTTGGCGTCGATGCCGGCGGCTTCGGCCAGCGCCAAGGTTTCGCCCATCATCACATAACCGATGCCGACAATCGCCTGGTTGATGATCTTGGCGGTCTGACCGGCACCCAGCGCACCGATATGGGTGAGGTTGGTGGCCAGATCATTCAGCACCGTGGTGGCGCGCGCAACATCATCGTCCGCGCCGCCCATCATGATGGTCAGCGCCCCATCGCCAGCGGCCACCGGTCCGCCGGAGATCGGCGCGTCCACCCAGCCCATGCCGGTCTCTGCTTTCAAGCGCTGCGCCAGCTCCAGCGTGGTGTCAGGATTGATGGTGGAGGTATCGATCAGCAGCGTCGCGCCGCTTTTGACTTGCGCCATGCCGTGCGGGCCAAAGCAGCATTGCTCCACCGCTTCGCCATGCAGCACGCAGAAAATGACAATGTCGCTGGCGGCGCGCACGGCGGCGGGGCTCTCCAGCACGGCGGCGCCCCGCACTTCGGCATATCGTTCCGGCTCTAGGTTCCACACCGACACGCTCCAGCCCTGCGCCATCAACCGGCGCACCATCGGCGCGCCCATGATGCCGATGCCGACAAAACCAATCCGGGGCTTGCTCATGGCGCGGTGCTTTCGCTGAGGCGATAGATGTGCCTGGCATTGTCGGCGAACAGTTTTCTCTGCACGGCAGGTCCCATGGTTCGTGTCGCTTCGTTGAAGCCGGAAAAGATCGTGGCAAAGCTTCCCGTCAGTCCGTCCACCGGGAAGTTGCTGGCGAACATGCAGCGATCCTCCCCGAAGATTCCGATCGTGTCCAGAATGACGTCACGGTTGCGTTCGATGCTCCATGCAATGCCCGGCTCGCCCAGGCCGGAAATCTTCACGCTGACGTTGGGTGCCTTGGCAAAGCGTTCCATCGCCTGACGCCAGCCGGCCAGTTCTTCGGGACTGCGGTTTCGCGGCAGGCCGGTATGGTTGAGGATGATCGGCGTGCGCGGGAAATCGGCGGCCAAACGCGCACCTTCCTCCAGATGCCACCAGGGTGTCTGCAGGTCGAAGGAGAAATTGTATTTCTCCAGCAGGGCATAGCTGCGCCGCCAGGTGGGATCATCCATCGATCCGGGAAGGCCCTTTTGCTTCTTGTCCGGCGACGGCGCAGCAGCAGGCTTGTGGCGCAGACCCCGCACCAGCGCAAACCGGGCCTGCTGCGCCAGTTCATCGGCGGCGTCGGAACGGTGCAGCGTGACATGGCAGACCATGGCGCTGGGAAGACCCGACTGTTTTGCCACTTGCTCGACCCAACGACTTTCGCCGACGGAATCGCTTCGGTCCCATTCGGTCTCGATAAAAACCGAACCCACGAGGTTCAGCCCCTCCGTATCGCGGCGAAAATCCGGCGGCATGTAGTTTTTGCGGATGGCGCTGTAATCGCCATAGCGGAACGGGATCGGCGGCTCATCGCGCAGCCAGGGCAGGTAGTTCTTGTCCAGGTCCCAGAAATGATGATGCGCATCGATCACGGGAACATCGGGCAGGCTCATGGCGCTCTTCTTTTTATGTGCGGTGCGAAAAAAGCGGGTGATTTGACCACCCCCGGCCAGTCCGTCAAAGTGGATTTTACGGGTCGGGGGACAGTTTTCATTATGCGTATCGGCAAGCACCGCATCGCCATCGATGTCGGGGGCACGTTCACGGATCTGGTTGTCTCCAATGCCGACGGCAGCGCCCGCACCCTGAAGCTTCTGTCGACCCCCGATGACTACAGCCGGGCGATCACTGACGGGCTGGCCCGCCTGTTTGAGGGCGGCGTTACCGATCCCAAGGGCGTGGTCAGCCTGGTGCATGCCTTCACCGTGGCGACCAACGCGCTTCTGACGGGCCACGGCGCCAAGGTGGCGCTGATCACCACGCGAGGCTTTCGCGACGTGCTGGAAATCGCCCGCCTGCGCATGCCGCAGCTTTACAATATGGACTGGGACAAGCCGCGCCCGCTGGTGCCGCGCCGCCTGCGCTATGAAATTGAAGAGCGCATGGATGCTGACGGCAATGTCATTACGCTGCTGGACGCCGCCAGCGTGATCGCGGCCATCGACAAGATGCGCGCGCAAGGCGTGGATTCGGTCGCGGTCTGCCTGCTGCACTCTTATGTGAATCCGGCGCATGAACAGGCGGTGATGAAAATCCTACGCCAGCACGTGCCGGAACTGTCCATCTCCGCTTCGCATCAGGTGCTGCCGGAAATCCGCGAATATGAGCGCACCAGCACCACGGTGGTGAACGCCTTCGTCAAGCCGGTGGTGGATCGCTATCTGGCCTCAGTTGAAAGCGGCGTGGAGAAACTGGGCGTGGAAACGCCGTTGATGGTGATGCAGTCGTCGGGCGGCATCATCAGTGCCGATACAGCGCGGGAATTTCCCGCCTACTGCGTGGAATCTGGGCCGGCGGCAGGCGCCATCGGTGCGGCGGCTCTGGGCGAGATACTGGGCATGAGCAACATCATCGCCTTCGACATGGGGGGGACCACCGCCAAGGCATGTCTGATCGAGGGCGGTGAACCGCGGCTGACTGACGAAATGGAAGTGGGCTCCGGCATCAATATCGGGCAAAGGCTGCTGGGCGGTGGCGGCTATCTGGTGCGCTCGCCCACCATCGACCTGGCCGAAATCGGCGCGGGTGGTGGCAGCCTGGCCTGGATCGACAAGGGCGGCGCGCTGCGCGTCGGCCCCGACAGCGCGGGCGCCATGCCGGGCCCGGCCTGTTACGGGCGCGGCGGCACGCGGCCCACCGTCACCGACGCCAATGTCATTCTGGGTTTTCTCAATCCGGCGCATCTGCTGGACGGCGACATGCCGATCAGCAAGCAAGCCGCCGAAGACGCCATCCGCATCCACATTGCCGAACCGCTGGGCATGAGCGTGCATGAAGCCGCTTATGGCATTCATGCCATCGCCAATGCCGCCATGACCCGCGCCATCCAGGCGGTGTCCAGCGAGATCGGGCGCAGTCCGCGGGAATTCGCCATGGTCGCCTTTGGCGGCAATGGCGCGGTGCATGGCGCAACGCTGGCGGGACATGCGGGCATTTCCGACATCATCATTCCGCCCGCTTCGGGCGTGTTCAGCGCGCTGGGTCTGTTGTTCGCGCGCATTCAGCATCGGCTGGTGGCGGTATTCTGGCACGACGTGGATAAAGTGGACTTGCAGGCGCTCAACGCGCGGGCAGGCCAGCTTTTGCAGGATGCGCAGCGGTTGATGACCGCCGAAGGTGTTACTACCGCTCATACCGAACTGCATCTGGTGCTGGAGATGCGTTATGCGGGACAAAGTTCGGAACTGGGAATTCCGGTCGTATCTTCGGGTGTGACGCGCACAATGCTCGATGAGGCCACCGAGCAGTTCCACCTGGAGCATGAGCGCACCTATGGCTATTGCAGTCGCGGCGAGCAGGTGCAGCTCGTGAATTTGCGCCTGCGGGCGCGCAGCATGGACCGCTGGGACCATCTGCCCGCGCCCGAAGCCTTGCGGACCAACGCCGCCAATGGCGCTTCGGGCGGCGAACGCCCGGTTTACTTCGGCGGCAAAGGCTGGGTGACGACACCGGTAATCCGGCGCGTTGATCTGGGTGAAGATCCGACACCTGGCCCGATGATCGTCGAAGAATACGACACCACCATTATCGTGCCGCCGGGCGCCACGGCGCGCGCCATCGCGGGCACGGTGCAAATTCATCTTGAGGCCGGCGCATGAAGCCCGATCCCATCCGCCTGGAATTGATGAAAAACGCCTTTGCGGCCATCGCCGACGAAATGGCGGCGACGGTGGTGCGCACGGCGCGGTCTTCGGTCATCAAGGAAGCGATGGATTTTTCCACCGGACTTCTTGATCCCAGTGGCAATCTTGTCGCCCAGGGCCTGTGTCTGCCGGTGCATATGGGTTCGTTCCCGCCCACGCTCGCGACGGTGCTGAAAAAATTCGACGGGGACATCCGCCCGGGCGATGTCTATGCCCTCAACGATCCTTATCTGGGCAGCGGATTGCATCTGCCCGACATCTTCGTTTTCAAGCCGGTGTTTCATGACGGGCGCTTGCTGGCCTTCGCGGCGGCCATCGGCCACCAGACCGACATTGGTGGGCGCGTGGCGGGCGGCAATGCCTGTGACAATACCGAGATTTTCCAGGAGGGGTTGCGCATCCCGCCGCTCAGGGTGATCGACCGGGGCAAGCCGGTCGAGGCTTTCTTCGACATCCTGCGCCTGAACGTGCGCGTGCCAGACACGGTGATCGGCGACGTGCAGGCCACCATCGCCGCCTGCACCCGCGGCGAACGCGCATTGATCGCACTGGCCGACAAGCATGGCGCCGATGCGCTGGTCGCCGACATGGCGCATCTGCTGGATTATTCGGAAAACCTCACCCGCTCGGAATTCGCAGCCTTTCCCGACGGGAGTTGGAGTTTCGAGGATTTCCTGGACGATGACGGTTTCACGTCCGATCCTATCCGCATCGTCGCGCGTATCATAAAGAGTGGCAGCGACATCACGGTGGATTTCACCGGCACCTCGCGCCAGGTGAAGGGTTCGATCAACCTGCCCATCGCCATGACCCAGTCCAGCGTCTATGCCTGCCTGCGCTCGGTGATCGACCCAAACTTGCCGACCAATTCCGGCTTCATGCGACCGATCAAAGTCATCGCGGAGCCCGGCTCCATCGTCGATCCGATCTCGCCCGCGCCGGTCGCGGCGCGCGGACTTACCTCGATGCGCGTGACCGAGGCGGTGTGGGGCGCGCTGGCCCAGATGCTGCCCTCTAAAGTCTTCGCCTGCGGCGCGCAGGGCGATTTCGGCGTCACCATCGCCGGCTATCGCGGCGAACAGAAGCCCTTCGTGCTGCTGGAATTTTTGTTCGGCACCTGGGGCGGCCGTCCTGACAAGGACGCCATCGACGCGCTGTCGTCGCTGGCGGTCAACTATTCCAACACGCCGGTCGAGATTGTGGAGCGCGAACAGCCCATCCGCATCGAAGAATATGCCATGCGCCAGGATTCCTGCGGCGCTGGGAAATTCCGCGGCGGCATGGGACTGGTGCGCGAGTACCAACTGACCGGCGTGGACGAGGCGGTGCTCCAGGTTCGCAGCGACCGGCAGAAATTCCAGCCTTTCGGCCTGAAGGGTGGCCATCCTGGCGCCAATGCCGCCAACCGGCTGCATGCGCTGGACGGAACGCAGACTGCCTTGCCGGGCAAATTCATGCGCAACTTCAAGCGCGGCGAACGCTACCGCGCCCAGCTTGCGGGCGGCGGTGGCTGGGGCGATGCCTTTGCCCGCGCGCCCGACATGGTGTTGCAGGATGTGCTGGACGAGAAAGTCTCGCGCGAAAGCGCCCAGCGCGATTATGGCGTGGTAATTTGCGCAGACGGTGTACTGGATAAGACCGCCACCGAACGTCTTCGCGCCAGCCGGGAGCCGGCGAAATGAGCAAGTATGAACTGGATACCCCGGCGCTGCTGGTTGATCTGGATGTGATGGAGGCCAATATCGCCCATGTCGCGGCAGTCTGCCGCGCGGCGGGCGTCGATTGGCGGCCCCATGTCAAAAGCCACAAGACGGTTGAGATCGCCAGGAAGCAGATCGCGGCGGGCGCGATTGGCGTCACCTGCGCCAAGCTGGGCGAAGCGGAAGTGCTGGCGGCGGCCGGCATCACCGACATATTGATCGCCAACCAGATTGTCGGTGACATTAAGGTCCGCCGGTTAATGGCGCTGCCGGAAAAGACCGATGTGATCGTGTCGGTCGACAGCGCGCAGAATGTTGCGGAGCTGGCGGATGCCGCCAAGGCAGTGGGCCGCAACCTGCGCGTGGTGATCGAGGTCAATACCGGCATGAACCGGTCCGGTGCCGAACCCGGCGCCCCCGTGGTGGCGCTGGCCGGCATCATCGCCAAGCGTCCGTCCTTGAAGCTGGTCGGCGTGATGGGCTGGGAAGCCCATGTCACCGCGATTGCCGACCAGGTGGTAAAAGCCAAAGCCGTGGCCGACGCCATCGCGCTTCTGACCAGCAGCGCCGATGCCTGCCGCGCGGCAGGTCACGACATGTCGATCGTGAGCTGCGGCGGCACCGGTACACTTCTTTATTGTGTCAGCCAGCTCGGCGTCACCGAAGTGCAGGTGGGCGGCGCCATCTTCAATGACGAGCATTACCGCACCCATTACGGCATCGATCTGCCCTGCGCCCTGACCGTGCTGACCACGGTGATCAGCCGCCCCAATCCGACGCGCGTGATCCTGGATGCGGGACGCAAGGCAATGAGCAACGACATGGCACTGCCGCGTCCCTTGGGGTTGAACGTGGCGTCCGTGAAACTGTCCGCCGAACACGCCCAGATCGAACTGGCCGTGCCCAGTGATACACCGCATATTGGGGACAAGGTCGAGCTGGTGGTCGGTTACAGCGACACCACCATCCACCTGCATGAAGAGATTGTCGGCCTGCGCGGCGGCGAGATCGAATCCGTTTGGAAAGTTGCGGGACGCGGCAAGATCAAATGAGTCTCGGTCCGATCCTCGCCGTGCCCGGCGCGGAAAATGATTTTCAGAATGCTTTTGTGCAGGCGGTTCTTGCGTCACACCTGCGCGTGGTGGGCAAGCCGCTACTGGTCGGCTTGAGCGGGCGCGATGTCTGGTCCGGTGATTTTGCGCTGCTGACCCATCGCGGCGACGCGCAGGCGATGCTGAACTACGGTAACCGTTTCGCGCTCGACCTCTGGGAATGTGACTGGGACCAGTTCACCGCCACGCCGTCCAGCGCCACCGCGCCGCAGGAAGGCCGCGCCGAACGTGCCGCCATGATGCAGCAGGTGGTGCAGGGCGGGTTTGTCTGCGGCTATGACGGCCAGCGCGTCAGCCGCACCGGCCGCGTCTTCCTGATCCAGGATGTGACGATCTGGCGGTTGCTGGATGAAAAAGATCAAAGTTTCGGTATCGCGGCGTTTTTCCGGCGCTATCAGCGCCTCTGACCGCACTTTCGCTTTGCAGCAAGGCCCGGTTCTGCCGCAGCATCACGCAAAACAGGCTTGGGGGAACGACATGATCAAACGCAGGAATTTTCTGGCCGCCGCTGCCTCCGCGCCCGCGGCCGCCGTATTGCCCGCGACAGCGCAAATCTCGCGCCCTGCCTGTCTGCCGGGCTGGTCTGCCATCCCTACGCGCAACGCCAGCAAGATCGAGATCGTCTACAAGACCAAGCACGGCCAGCCCAACGGTCTGGGCCTGGCCAGCACGCCGGGCCAGATGTGGGTTCTGGATCAGGGCGCCGGCCATTGGGTGACGCTGATCAATATCAGTGACGGCTCGACGGTGCGCGAATTCCAGGCCGATGTCGTCGGCCCCAGCGGGTTGGTGCAGGACGGCGACACGATGTGGATCGCGTCTACCCACAATTCCATCATCGTGCACTGTGACCTGAACGGCAAAACCATTGCCAAGTATGTGACGCCGGGCGCAGGCCGCATCTATGAACGCGAAGATGATGTGCCGGGACGCTCCAGCCCCTTGAAGCCCGCCTGGCCGGACTTGCCGCGCGGCATTGGTCCGGCGATGACAAACAATGTCGGCAACAATACCGGAAAAGGCCTGCCACCGGGCCAGTTGCCGCTGACCGCGCAGGAAGGCTCTGGCGGCACCGGTGCCCATGCCGTGATCCTGGACGGCGATTACCTGATCATGGCGGTGCCGCCGGCGCGCCAGATATTCACTGTCAACAAGAAGACCTGGAAAGTGAAAGCCACCTGGCCGGTGCCGGGCAACCGCACCCATGGCATGAGCTGGGGCAAGACCCGCAATGAAATCTGGTCGTCGGATTCCAATCTCAATGCCTTCTTCCGACATGATGCCGCCACGGGCGTGATCACGGAACGCGTGCAGCTTCCGGGTGACTCGCCGGTGATCCACTGCGCCGAGATGGTGGGCGACTATATGTATTTCTGCGACGATATGGGCTGGATCGCCCGCTTCCGCATTTAACGCGGAAGCGCGAAGGCGACATAGGCGCTGCCCTGCGGCGCCTTCTTGTCGCGCGCATTGCTGGTGTGGATCAGCACGAATTGCTGCCCGCCCGCGCTGTAGGTGATGGGCGTGGCGGTGCCGGCGAAAGGCAGCGTGGCCTGCCACAGCAGCTTGCCATTGCCCGCATCGAAGGCGCGCAGCTTCTTGTCATAGACGGTGGCGCCGATGAACAGCAGCCCGCTTTGCGTCAGGATCGGCCCGCCGTAATTTTCGCTGCCGGTATTGGTCAGGCCCTGCGCCGCCAGTTCGGGATACTCGCCCAGCGCAATCTTCCAGAGATATTCGCCGGTGTTCAGGTCGATGGCGTTTAGCGTGCCCCAGGGCTGCGCGACGGCCGGATAGCCATCGGGATCGAGGAATTTGCGATAGCCGGTGAAGCGGTATTTCGACGGCGCGTTGCCGGTCACTTCGCGCTGCTGTGCATCGTCCTTGCCGGTGATCAGGAATTCGAGCAACGCCTTCAGCGTGTCGCCCTGCAGGTTGGCAAAGCCAGGCATGCGGCCGCGCCCCGTATGGATGACCTCGGTGATCTGCTGCGCGTTCAGCCGCTTGCCGATATCGATCAGGCCCGGAAAAGCCGGCGGCGCGCCGCTGCGGTCCTGGCCATGGCACACCGCGCAGTTGGCCTGATAGGCTATCGCGCCCGGTCCGCCTGCGGTCGCGGCATCGCTCAACCCGCCGGTCCAGGCAATGTCGTTGGCATTGATATAAAGAATGCCGCGCGCCGGATCGGCTGCCGATCCGCCCCATTCCGCGCCGCCGTCAAAGCCGGGGAACGCGACAGTCTGCTGGCCAAGGCGCATCGGCGCGAAGGGGCCGTCATTGTGAAAGGTCCTGAACTGCGACAGGGCCCAGGCGTTTGCCTGTGGCGTACGGTTGGTCAGCATGTCCTCGGTCAGATGCTGGCGGGCGAACGGCGCGGGCTTGCGTGACATGGGCTGGCTGGACGCCGCTGTTTCGCCCGGTACATTGGACGGCGGCACCGGCATGTCTTCGACCGGAAACAGCGGTTTGCCTGTGACACGGTCCAGCACGAACAGGAATCCCTGCTTGGTCGGCTGCGCGACCGCATCAACTATCCGCCCCTGATGGCGCAGGCGCATCAGCACCGGCGGCGACGGAAAATCGCGGTCGAAAATATCGTGCCGCACGCCCTGGAAGTGCCACAGCCGTTTTCCGGTATTGGCGTCGAGCGCCAGAAGGCTGTTGGCATAGAAATTGTTGCCCAGCCGCTGCGCGCCATAAAAATCATCCACCGCCGATCCGGTGGGGGCGAAGACGATGCCGCGTTTGTGATCCACCACCATGCCGGCCCAGGCATTGGCGCCGCCCACGCTTTTCCACGCATCCGGCGGCCAGCTTTCATAACCCCCATCGCCAGGCTTGGGGATGGTGCGGAACGCCCAGCGCAATTTGCCCGTGCGCACGTCAAAGGCGCGGATGTCCCCCGGCGCGGCGGGCGCAGATTCCGCGGTACGGAAACCGGTGATGATCGTGTCGCGATAGATCACGCCCGGCGTGGTGAGCGAGACATACAGTTCGGCGCTGTCGCGGCTGAGGTTCTGGCGCATGTCGATGCGCCCATTTTCGCCGAAGCTTTCAATCGGCTTTCCGGTGGCCGGATCGAGCGCATACAGAAAATGCATCACCGACGCGAACAGGCGCTTTTCCTTGCCATCGCTCCACCAGGTCAGGCCGCGCTGCGCGCCGCGTCCCGCCACGCCGGAATCAAATTGCCAGATCTGCTTGCCGCTGGCGCCGTCCAGCGCCACGACTTTCAGCGATGGGGTATAGGCATAGATCACGCCATCGATCGCCAGCGGATGGGTCTGTGCATCGCCGCTCGCTTCCATGGGAAAGCTCCAGGCCTGCGCCAGTTTGCCGACATTGGCCTTGGTGATCTGCGTCAGGCTGGAATGACGGTTGCCGTCGCTGGTGCCGCCATAGATGGCCCAATCGCTGCCGGCCGCCAGAGCGCAGGTCGTGGCGATGGCAAAGGCGAATGCGAAAAAGGCCAAGGATAAGCGAAGGGCACGGCGCATGCGCCGTTATCCCCGAAATCGCCGCATGACGCAAAAAGTGCGGTTACTTGCGCGTCTTGAAAACGATGTAACGCACCTTGCCGCCGTCAGGGACTTCCATGCGGTGCGCCGTGCCGGCAGGGGCGAAGATGTAATCGCCGGTGCGCAGGGTGACGGTGCGCCCGCCGCTGACGCCGGTGGAGCGCATTTCGCCGGGACCGATCTCGCGCGCGCCGGTCAGCGTGCCGCCCAGCGTGAAGCGGGCTTCGCCCTCCTGCACGATGATGAAGTCGTTCCAGCCGGCATGGGTTTCGCCTTCGCCCGACTTGTCGCGGGTGGTGATCATCACCAGTCCGCCTTCGCGCGACAGGATCGCTTGCGCATACTGGCCCGATGGATCCTGCTTCAGCAGCTTTGTGATCTCGTCATGGGACAGATATTGCGGCGCGCCCGGTTCCGGCGATTGCGCCTGGACGGCGGTGCCCAGCAGCGCGGCGGCAAACACAAAAGAAGCGGCAAACGTCTTCATCGCATTCTCCATCACTGTTTGGCGCCGGCATCGGCGGCATAGTTATGCATGTTGCGGGGGCGGGCGATGATCGCCAGCCTTGTGCCGACCTGTCCGTCGGCGGAAGCTGCGCGGTGCCAGCGGCCGGGCGGGGCATAGACGACATCACCGGCTTGCGCCGTCAGCAGCGGGCGGCCCTCGATCAGAAACTCCACCTTGCCTTCCGGAATGAACCAGAACTCGCTGAGGTCGGTGTGATAGTGGCCGCGATTGATCGGTGGCGGCGTCGGCGCGCCCTGCAGGCGGATGACGTTCACCCAATTGTGATCGTCATGGATGAAGGGTTTGACGCTGCGCGGGTTGGCCGGGTTGTTCACATAGTCTTTCAGGAAATCGAGATATGGAAGGTTCACGCCCGCATAGGGATCGGGCGGCAGGCGGTAGCTCACGCGGTCCATGGTCACGCCGATCGGATTCGTCGGTGCGTCATCGGCGGACAGGGTGGTTGGGTAATAGGCCTGCGCGCGGGCGCGGCGCACTTCGAAGCGCAGCGACGGTTCATCGCCCACCGTCTCCATGCCGAAGGGCGTGCGATAGGGCACCTGAACGAAGAAGCCCTTGCTGGCCACGAAAGGCTGCTGGCCCTGGATGGTGAAGCGGATCTGGCCGCTCCACACCACCAGGAAGGTGCGGTCGTCGGCGTAAAATAGCGTGCGTGTCTTCTCGCCCGGCGCCATCTGGATGTAGTCGGCCGCATAATCCAGGTCGCGGACCACCGGATGAACCCAGCTTTTCTGTTTGCTGTGCGCCGCCAGTATGTCGGCCAGCCGCCAGACCGGGCGGTTGGGAGCCTTCCACCCCTCCGGCGCCGTCGGCTTGGGGGCCCAGGCGTAAAACACCTCCTGGGCCAGGGCGGGCAGGGTGGTCAGGGTGGCGGCCAAAATGGCAACAAGGGCCGCCGCGAAGGCGATTTTCCGGTTCGGCGTCATGCGCTTTTTTCCTTGAAAAACGGGCCTAAAAGGCTCGCCGCGCCCCCGGCGCCGCACCAAACATCTTCTGTTGTTCGGCCTGACATAGCGCATCCGGTCTGACAGGTGATGCGCCTTAAACCCGCTATCTCAAGATAGTTTTTCTAAACTCCAATCCGGCGCAAACGATGCTATAGGATCAACCTAGAAGGGGTGTGCCTCGCTTGGCGGGAGCATCGCGGTGTTACCGTCGATGCAAGGTGAGCGGGACAACATCCAAAAGTGACAGTTTGTCAGTCGCGCCCGATAGAGGCGCACAGGGGAGAATAGTATGGCTTCGAAGTTCAATATGTCGCTGCTTTGCACCGTCGGCGTTGTTGCGCTGGCGTCCGCGTCGTCTGCCTATGCGCAGGAAGGCCCGGTCGAGCAGGTCACCGTTACCGGCTCGCGCATTATTTCCGACATCACCCTGTCGCCCACGCCGCTGACCGTCGTTACCGCCGAACAGCTGCAGCAGACCACCCCGACCAATGTGCCGGACGCGCTGAACAAGCTGCCCGTCTTCATCGGCGGCCGCACCCCGCGCAGCCAGGATAACGGAAGCCGCAACACCTCCGGCAACGTGCTGGCGCTCCGCAACTTCGGCGTTTCGCGCACACTTATCTTGCTGGACGGCCACCGCGTTCCCGCCTCCAACCAGGACGGCACGGTCGACATCGACATCCTGCCCCAGATGCTGATGAGCCGCGTCGACGTGGTCACCGGCGGCGCCTCCGCCGTGTACGGCTCCGACGCCGTGGCCGGCGTGGTCAACTTCGTCCTCGACAAGACCTATACCGGCTTTAAGTACAATGTGAACGGCGGTATCTCGAAGTATGGCGACGGCGCCCGCTGGCAGAGCGGCTTCGCTTACGGCACGCCGGTGTTCGGCGACCGTGGTCACTTCCTGATGTCGGCCAAGTACGAAAACCAGGACATGATTCCGATCGAATCGCGTCCCTATGGCTACAACAACAACACCTGGGTCCAGGCCGGCGCCGGCAGCGCCGCCAATCCGTTCAGAACCGTTCCCTATGGACACCTGTTCAACCAGTCGCAGGCCGGCACTATCAATTGTGGCACCGGCTGCGCCTACAACAATTATACTTTTGACAATCCCAACCAAATCCGACCGATGATCCACGGCACGGCCACCGGCACGGCGAACCTTGAATCAGGCGGCGATGGCGGTTACCAGACCGGCGGCACTTTCCGCTCGCAGCTGCGCTCCTATGAAACGTTTGCGCGTGGTAGCTACGACATCAATGAAACCACCAACTTCTTCATCCAGGGCACCTGGGCGGAATCAAAGAATTTTGCGAGCTGGGCGCCCTTCGTCATCAGCTCCGCCGGTGGGCGTCCCAATGGCTTTTTCACCAACAACCCGTTCCTGTCGCCCGCCGTTCAGGCGCAGTTGGCTTCTGGCGGCCGCACGCTGACCGCGGCGCAGCTGGCGTCCAACCCGGTCATCTCCGGCGGCGGCATCCCGCCGACGCCGCCCGCGGGCGCGACCTACTTCACCGCGCCGTCCTATGTGCCGCAGAAGGTTGACGGCATGCCTGCCGCCAAATCGCGCAGCATGTACAACACCATCGGTACCCAGCGTTACGTTTCGATCCAAAGCGGCATTACCGGCACGCTGATGGATAAGTTCAACTGGGACATCAACTACACCCATGGCGAAAGCCGCCTGAAGGTGCGCAACCCTACCAACACCGACAATGGCCGCCTGCTGGCGTCGCAGGATGCGGTGATCGCGCCGGTCGGCACTACCATCAACGGCGTGAATGTCGGTGGCACCATCCAGTGCTATGTCAGTACCATTCCGAATCTGGCCCAGATGTATCCGGGTTGTGTGCCGATGAACTTGTTTGATCCAGCTCGCGGAATCTCGCAGGAATCCTGGAACTGGACTACACGTTCTACCCAGTGGATACTGACCCAGCAGCTTGACGATCTGTCGGGCAGCATCTCCGGTCCGCTGGGCTTTGGCCTGCCAGCCGGTGAAATCAGCGCCGCGGTTTCGGGCGAAATGCGCTGGGCGACCTATGACATGCAGACCGACGCCCTGCCGACCGAGTTCGTCAACTGCTCAGGCCTGCGCATGTGCCTCCAAAACGGTAACACCTCGCCGGTCCGCTGGACCCAGAACGTCAACGCGCCGGTTTCCGTAGGCAACAATGTGTATGAGTTCGCTGTCGAAGCGAACGTGCCGTTGCTTAAGGACATTCCGCTGATCGCGGATCTGTCGACCAACGTGGCTGGCCGCTACACCAACTACTCCTCGTCGGGCGAGGCCTATACTTGGAAGATCGGCCTGGACTGGCACGTCAACGAGTCGATCCGCTTCCGCGGCACGACCTCAGTCGACATTCGTGCGCCCAACCTGAACGACCTGTATCAGCCGGTGGGCATTTCCTCGACGGGCTTCACCGACCTTCTGACCACGGGCAACAACAGCACGCGACTGCAAACCCAGGGCAATGCCGCCCTGATCCCGGAGGTCGCGCGTACCTACACCGGTGGTGTGGTCCTGACCCCGGAATTCATCCCGGGCCTGGTTATTTCGGTGGATTATTTCCAGACCCACATGTCGAATGCTATCGCGTTCATCAGCGGCCAGAACACCGCGGTGCAGAATCTCTGTATCGCCAGCGCCCCGACCTACGACAGCCCGCTTTGCGGCTTGTATGTACGCCCGCTTCCGGTCGGCGACCCGAACTACCGAACCCCGGCCAACTACCCGACGGTGCTGAAGAACTCTCCGCTCAATGCCGCGCAGCAGCAGATCGAAGGCGTGGACATCGAAGTCAACTACAGCTTCGAACTGGCCGACATCCTGGAAGAGCTGCCGGGTTCGATGAACTTCCGCCACCTGCTGAGCTATCAGCCGGTCAACACCACCATCCAGTTGCCGGGCGCGTCCCCGACTTGGGCTGTGGCGCCGAAGACCCGCCAGACCACCTTCCTCAACTACTCGGTTGGTGACTGGGGCTTTAGCTTCCAGAACCAGTGGCTCAGCGGCTTCAAGAAGAACAACGCCATCATTACGACGACGTCGCAGAACTACGCTGTGCCGCGCGTCAACTCCTACAACGTGCTCGACGTCACGATCGACCGGAAGTTCGACCTGTGGGGCGGCGATGCCAACATGTACTTTACGGTCAACAATATCGGTAACACGCGCGCGCCGCTGTTCCCGACCAACGGTTCGAACCCGGGTCTGTTCTATCCGACCAACAGCAACCACGACGATACGGGCCGCTTCTTCACCATCGGTCTGAGGGGCAACCTGTAAGCCTTAAAGAAATCAGTTCCCCCTTGGCCGGCATCGCGCAAGCGGTGCCGGCCTTTTCTTTTCAGCCGTGATGCTGATGAAAGAAGGGGATTGGCTTGGGAGGCGAGGTTAGCTGGCTTTGCGCACGGGCGCGGCGTCGCTGGCCATTTCCAGTTGCTGGGCTTCTGTCAGCAGCGCCTGCACCAGCCGGATGCGCGGCGTGGAGCGGCGCCACAAAACGCCGATGCGCCGCTTCTGAGACGATAATGGCAAGGCAATCTTGCGCAGGCTCAGACCTTCCGGCCATGGCGGCGCCCAGTCCGGCACCAGCGACACGCCCAGCTGGCGATCGACCAGCACGGCGATGGTTTCCAGCGAGTCCAGCTCGTAGCGGTCGCGCACAGCCAGGTCGTTCTGCTGCAGATAGTCTTCGGCCAGGCGTCCGCCCCACTGTTTGCGGTCGTAGCGGATGAAGGGGTGGCTCTCGAGAATGGCGTGGGGATCGCGCTCGGTGATGCCGCGATGGGCCAGCACGATCATCGGCTCGGCGCGCCAGGTCGCCCAGTCGCAGGTCTTGGGCAGCGTGAATTGCGGCTCAACGATCACGGCGGCGTCCAGTTCGCCGCTGATCACCTTGGCATAAAGATCGTTGGATGTGCCCGGATGCACGAACAGCGTCACCAGCGGGTATTTCTCCGCCAGGGTCGACAGGATCGGGGGCAGCAGGCCCGTCAGCGCACTGGAGATCGCGCCCAGGTTCAGCTTGCCCGCAAAGCTCTTCTCATTGGCGACGTTGCGAAGGTCGCGCACGCCAGCCAGCAGGGCCTGAACCTGGGGCAGGATGGACCAGCCGGCTTCGGTGGGCCGCACGGTACGGCCCGAGCGGGATACCAGCGCCATGCCCAATTCCTGCTCCAGCGCCTTGAGTCGCTGGGTGACGCCCGCAGGGGTCAGGTTCAGCTGGCGCGCGGCCTCGGCGACCGAACCATGTTCGACCACCAGCAAAAAGCTTTCGAGGAATTGTGTGTCCATTCCCACAAATTCTATCATCTGGAATGGGACCGTTACCATCTGAGAAGCTAGTTTTTGTATACATACCGCAGATGCGAAGGCTTTTCGCACTGCACTGTGGGCATCCGCGCCGCAGGGCGCGATTTTGTTAGACCAAGTTCCGGCGCGGGCGGCATCATCCCACCATGACGCAAATTCTCGATAACAAGGCCGCAGGCGTCTACGCTATCGCGCCGACGCCCTTTCACGCAGACGGTGGCATCGACTGGCTGTCCGTCGATCGCATGGTCGACTTCTATTTCGAGACCGGCTGCGACGGGCTGACCGTCTTGGGTGTGCTGGGCGAGGCCGGCAAGCTTGACGCCGACGAGGCGCTGGCAGTGGCGCAGCGGGTGATCACCCGCGCCAACGGCAAGCCGGTGATTGTGGGCGTGTCCGCGCCGGGCTTTGCCGCCATGCGCAGCCTGGCGCACGCCGTCATGGACCGGGGTGCGGCCGGCGTGATGATCGCCCCATCCGCGGCGGCGCGCACCGACGACCAGATCGCCGGCTATTTCCGCGGCGCGGTGGAGGCGGTCGGCGCGGACGTGCCCTGGGTGTTGCAGGATTTTCCGCAAGTCACCGGCGTGGTGATGGCGCCCGCCGTGATCGCGCGCATCGTGCGCGAAAATCCCTCGCTGATGGTGCTCAAGCATGAGGACTGGGCCGGGCTGGAAAAGATCAGCACGCTGCGGGGCTATGAGGCGGATGGTTCGATGCGCCGCATCGCCATCCTGGTGGGCAACAACGGCCTGTTCCTGGATTTCGAACTGAACCGGGGCGTCGATGGCGCCAATACCGGCTATGCCTTTCCCGACATGCTGGTGGACTGTGTGCGCCTGGCCAAGCAGGGCAAGCGCGATGACGCGCAGGACCTGTTCGACGCCCATTTGCCCCTGCTGCGCTATGAACAGCAGCCGGGCGTGGGGCTGGCGGTTCGCAAATATGTTCTCAAGCGACGCGGAATTTTGTCGTCGGATGCGATGCGCAAGCCCGCCACGCCCCTGACCGCTTTGGGCCGCGCCGAAGTGGACTATCTGCTGGATCGTCTGGCACGGCGCGATCCGCGCGCCATCTGCAAAGGGTAGAACATGCGCCTTGCCACCGCCGCCATGGCACTGCTGGCCCTTGCCCTGACCGCGCCGGTTGCCCGCGCGCAGTACGGGGAGTTAAATCTCAAGGGCGCGATCGATTTTCATGTCCATCAGGGCCCTGACAGCGTGATGCGCAAGATCGATGCGGACGACCTTGCCAAACTTGCCAAGTCGCTGGGGATGCGCGGCATGGTGATGAAGAACCATTGGCAGCCCACCGCCTCGCTCGCCTATCTGATGCGAAAGCAAGTGCCGGACTTCGAGATTTTCGGCGGCGTCACCCAGAATGTCGCGCTGGGCGGCATCAATCTGGAAGCAGTCAAGCGCATGGTCGCCACCAAGGGCGGTTATGGCCGTGTGATCTGGCTTCCCACTTTCGACAACGACACGCCGGACAAGCGCGCCAGGAAAATCGCAACTGTCCCCATCTCCAAAGACGGCAAGCTGCTGCCCAGCGTGCTGGAGCTCATAAGCTGGATCGGCACCCAGCCAGGCCTGGTGCTGGAAACGGGCCATGCCACGCCGCAGGAGGGCCTCACCATCATTCGCGAGGCCAAGCCGCGTGGCGTCAAGCATATCGTCGTCACCCATGCGCCCGACATGGGATGGTCGGTGGAACAGATGCGCGAAGCCGGGGCGCAAGGCGCCTATCTGGAATTCGTCTACAACTCCACTTTGAGCAAGGATCAGCCCGCCAAGCTGAAACGCTATGCCGAGATGATCCGCGCGGTGGGGCCGCAGCACGTCATCATGGCGACGGACCTTGGCGGCGTGCCGCCTGGCACCGATCCGCCGCTCCAGCCGCACGGTTTTCTGGACTATATGCGGGCCATGCACCGCGAGGGCCTGACGGTGGCCGATATCAACTGGATGACCAAGACCAACCCCGCATTGGCGCTGGGCCTGCCTGCGCCCTGAACCGGGCTGATTCCCGGCGGGCGCGAAACACTGTATTTTTGTTCGCGCCGCTTCGAACCCGTCCTGACGGCGGCGCCTGGAGCTTCCTTGCACGTATTGCGGCTTTCCTTCTGGGCGTTCGTCCTGCCGCCTCTGCTGGCGGGTAGGATGGTTTGCGCCCAGACCGCCGCCCCCATGACGGCCGACGGCTGGCAGACGGCCACGCCCGCATCTGCCGCTCCGGCGCCGACCTTGCAGCGTCCGGTGCCGGTCGAAGTCGCGCCGCTCGCCGGTCCCGCGCCAGGCTGGTCCGCAGCCCCGGCCGGCAAACCTGCTGATACGGCGCCCCCGGCGTTGCGATCCGCCCCCCTGACCGAGACCGCCGCGCCGCCCGCGCAGCCTGCGCCGGTCACGATGGCGGCCCCCGCGCCGGCCCCCCTGCCGCCGGTGCTCACCGCGCCGGCGACGATGGCTTCCGCGCCTGTGACGCGCGCGCCGGTCGGCAAGACCTATGGACCTCAGAGGCTGGCTTTCGCGGATGGCGTCAGCGCCCAGTTCGATGTGACCTGTCAGACGTTGCGGGGCTTTCGGCCGTTGACGCTGGATCTCTAACAGCCCCGGCCGCGCGGTTATGCGTTGCCGCGACGGTGCTGATGATCGGGGCGCAATTGTTGCTGTGGCTTTTTCCCAGCTACCAGGGGTTGTTGATCGCGAGCTGCATGGCCGGCGCCTCCTTGGGTTTTGCCTTGCCCACCGCGGCGGGGCTGATCGCTGCCGGCTTTGGGCCGGCGTCATTCGGCGCCGCGATGGGCTGGACATATGCCATGGTTCTGGCCTTCGCCATTATTGCCAGCCGCTTCATTGGCGCGGTGTTTGACATGACGCAGAGTTATGTCCCGGCTTTTGTGACCTTCGCGGTTCTCACATTCGGGGTTTTCGTCGCCATGTTGCTGTTTTCGCTCAGGGATGACAGACAGGCCGCATGACGTCCTTGCCGTCCCTGATCGCCGATCTGGAAAGCCGTGGCATCATCCTGTCGCTGGTGGATGGCGAAATCCGCTACCGCTCGCCGAAAAACGCCCTGACCGATTCCGACCGCGAGGGCCTGCGCAGCCGACGCGCGCAAATCATTCACTGGCTGGCGGCGCGCGATGCCGCCCGGGCGATCAAGGGCATCAAGGGTGCCCAAGGCCCGCTGACGGTTTCGGTGGGGCAAGAAATGTGGTGGCGCTTTGCCGGCGGCGCGGAAGAAGGCAAGCCGATAGCGCTCAACATCGGCATGGTGAGCCAGTTTCGTGCCAGCCCGGAAATGGTGACCGCCGCCGTGCGGCAGGTGATCACGCGCTATGACGCGCTGCGGGTGTCTTTCCGGGCGCAGGGTGAGGTTCTGATCCCTACGCTCAATCCCGCCGAAGCTTTCGAGATCGAGCAGGAGGACTTTCGCAACCTGGGAGGCGATGCCGCGTCGGCGGCCGCCCAGGCCAGCGCACGGGAATTCTGCGCCCGGACCAACTACATCGAGGGCAACTGGCTGACGCGGGCCAAGGTGATTGCCTTGCCAGAGGGCGAGGCGATGGCCGTCATCTCCTCTGCCCACATGATCGCCGACGCCGGAACGCGCAACATCATTATCGACGAAATCCGCGACATCCTGGAAAGCGGCGCGCCGCTGGCTGGGCCGTCGGTGCTGTTCAACGCCTATAGCCTTGCGGAACGCGAATTGCTGGACGGCGCCTCAGGGCGCGGCGCTGATCGATTACAGGCGCCGCTGGTACGACGCACAGCCCACCATGTTTTCGCCGACGGAAAAAACGCTGCTGCAATGGGGCAATGGCATCCGCACGGTGCGCAATTTCACCATTCCGGCGCCGGTGCTGAACCGGGTGCGCGCGCGCGCCGAAGCCTTGAAAGTGACGCCTTTTGTGGTCTGCCTGAAGATATTCTCGCGCGCCATGGCGCGCTGGTCGGGGATGGACCGCTTTCCCGTCCGCGTGCTGGGCGACAAGCGCACCGCGCTGGATCTGGCCAGCACCGTGGGGCTGATGTTCTGCGCCGACGCGCTGGAAATCCATGCGCCGCCGGCGCAGGATTTCGAAACCACCCTGCGCGGCATCATGGCGTCCTATGACGCTTCGCTGGCCTTGCGCATTCCAGCCCTGCATTTCTGGGCGCCCTATTGCGTGCGGCCGGGGATCGAGGCGAACAATTTCGCCAACAAGATACCGGCGGTGTTCAATTATTATTCCGTGGGCACGGCGCGCGAAAAGGCAGAACGCAAAGACTGCGCGGACAAGGCATCTGCCTGGCCGCCGGAAATCGTCAAGCTGGATCAGGTCTGGCCGCGGCGCAGCTCGCCGATATTCCTGCACCTGATGGACAAAGGCGAGGAGCTGAGTGCCTCGCTGCACTTCTATCAGAATGTCGTCAGCCCGGCCGATCAGGAACTGTTCGTCGCGCGCTTGTTCCAGTCCTTTGACGAGACGGTCGGCGCTTGACCGGCGAGGGGCAAAGTCTGCTCGCGCGCCTGTTGATGCCGGGTGTGGCAGGCCATGAGATGGATGATGTCGGCCAGCCCGTCTCCATAGCGACGGAAGAAGCCGCGCTGGTCTCTGCCGCGGGCGAAAAGCGCCGCCGCGATTTCACGCTGGGACGGTGGTGCGCCCATGCTGCGCTGGCGCAGCTGGGCGGGGATGACGGGGTAATCGGCCTAAGCAAAAGCGGCGCGCCGCTCTGGCCCGACGGCTTTTGCGGCAGCATCACCCATACGGCGGGCTATGCCGCCGCCATGGTGGCGCGCCGCGCCGGTTTCCTGGGCCTGGGCGTGGATGCCGAACGGGTGGGCGGGGTGACGCAAAAGCTGTGGCCGCGCCTGTTCGATGCCGACGAAACCGCGCTGCTGGCGGCGCTGTCGCCAGACCTTCAGATGCGCGTCGCCACAATCCTGTTCAGTGCCAAGGAAGCCTGTTTCAAGGCCTGGAGCCCCTTGGGCGCGGCGCCCCAATCGTTCCGGGATATACACGTCGCGCTGCGCGACGACGGTTTCGATGCCATTTCGGCGGCGGGTCTTCTGACGGGCCGCTTTGCGGTCCGCGATGACCTGGTGCTGACGGCGGCCAGTATTCCGGCGCGCTAGATTTGGCCAAATTCCTTGGATGGCGCCGCCAGCGAGCCTACATGTTCGGCAAAGGCCGCCAGGGTGGGAAATTCAAACAGGTCCGACAGCTTCAGTTCGTCGCCCAATTCCATCTTTTCCTGAATGGCGCCGATCAGCTTGACGCCCAGCAGCGAATGACCGCCCAGTGCGAAGAAATTGCCATCGGGGCCGACCGTTTTGACGCCCAGAACCTGCGCCCAGATCGCGGCCAACTGCTTTTGGGTGTCTTGCACTGCCATGATGATCTCCGAACCGCCATCGCAGTGTAGCCCATCGCGGGATGCGGACAACAAAAAGGCGGGCCACCGCGACCCGCCCTTTCGCGTCTTGGTGAAACTGGAACTTAAGGCTTCTTGGCGGCGGTGAATTCGATTTCGATCAGCGGGCCCGGCACCACCAGCGAATGGATGTGCACGGTGGCGCGGGCCGGCTTGTTGGGCTGGGCCGCGGTGCCGAATTCGGTCGACCAGACCTTGTTCATTTCCGCCGCGCTGGCATTGGGTGTCAGGAAGACATGCGCGGAGACAACATCGCCATAGCCGATGCCCAGCTTGTCCATCACCGCTTTCAGGTTGTTGAGGGTCGAGCGGGTCTGCTGCGCGGTGTCGCCCCATTCGGCTGGCTGGCCATTGGCGGCGGGCTTGATCGGTGAGGGCAGGGCGCCCGACAGGTAATAGGTGGTGTAGCCCGGCGGCACGACGGTGGCGTCGGCAATGGCCGGCACAGGGCTGGTGCGGTTGAGGCGCTGGATTTCCTGCGCGCACACGGTGGTGGCGGCGGCGCACAGGGCCGCGCCCAGCAGGGCGGATTTGCACAAGGTCTTCATGTTTTTCCTCTTGATCGGGTGAAGGCCGGCACGGGATGTGCCCCCGCCCCAGCTAGCAGCGCTTCAACACCTGTCTATCCAGAGCGCGCGTGGCGTGTCACGATTTCGCCTGACGATGTCGTCAGGATCGCCTCATGCTGCGCCGCCCTTTGCTTCTTTTCGTATTTCTGCTGCTTGGCCTTCCGGCCCTTGCCGCCGATCCCGCCGCGCAATGGTGGGCCGATGTTAGCACCCTGGCGCATGACGACATGAAGGGCCGGTTGACTGGCACGCCCGATTATCTGCGTGCGGCCGATTATGTGATCGGCCGCCTGAAAAGCGAAGGTATCAGGCCCGCGGGCACCGAAGGCTATTTGCAGCCGGTGACCTTCGAGCAGCAGGTGGTGGACCATGCCGCCAGCCGCGCCGAACTGGTGGACGCCAAGGGCGCCGTCACGCCGCTGAAGGTGGGTGATGACTTGCTGATTTCGGCGGGCAGCGGACCGCGCCCGCCCCAGTTTGATGCGCCGCTGGTGTTTATCGGCTATGGCCTGCATCTGCCAAAGCACGGCCATGACGATTTCGCCGGTCTCGACCTCAAGGGCAAGATCGCGGTGATGATCAGCGGCGGGCCAGCCGACATTGCCGGGGCGGTCAAATCCAATGCGCGTTTTGAACGCCTGGAGCTGCTGTCGAAGCTTGGGGTTGTGGGTGTGATAGGGCTGACCACCCCGGGGCAGGTGGAAATATTGTGGGAGCGGCAAAAACTGCTGGTGCGCCAGCCCGGCATGTATCTGGCCGATGCTGCCTTGCGCGACGTCAAGGCGCCCGTCTTTGCCGCTGCGCTCGATCCTGCCAAGGCTGAGCTGTTGTTCCAGGGCAGCGGCCATAGCTTCGCCGGATTGTCGGCGCTGGCGGATTCGTCCAAACCAGTGCCGCGTTTTGCTTTGCCGTTGCGCCTGAGGGCCAGCATCGCCGCGACCCGAAGCCAGCTTTCCTCGCCCAATGTGATCGGGGTACTGGAGGGCAGCGACCCGAAACGCAAGTCGGAATATGTCACCGTCTCGGCGCATCTGGATCATCTGGGCGTGGCCGCGCCCATCAATGGCGACGCGATCTACAACGGCGCAATGGACAACGCCACCGGCGTGGCGTCGGTGCTGGACATGGCGCGTCGTCTGAAAGCGGGGCCGCCGCCCAAACGCTCCATCCTGTTCCTGTTCTTCACCGCCGAAGAAAAAGGCCTGCTGGGCTCCAGCTATTTTGCCCGCCGCCCGACCGTGCCGAAGGCGGGTATCGTGGCCAACCTGAATCTCGACATGGCATTGCCGCTGTGGCCGCTGACCAGCGTGTTTTCGCCGGGCCAGGATGAAAGCTCGCTGGGCGATGATCTGCGCGCCGCCGCCGCGCCGATGGGGATCGCGGTGACGGCCGATCCCATGCCCGACCGCAACTCCTTCACCCGCGCAGACCAGTACAGCTTTGTGCGCGAAGGTGTGCCCGCGCTGTTTCCCAAATTCGGCTTCGCCAAGGGCACGCCGCAGTTCGAGATGGAGCGCGAATGGCGATCCACCCGCTACCATTCCCCGTCGGATGACCTCAGCCAACCGATCCTGAAAGACGAGGCGATGAAGCTGAACGCGCTGGCGGCGGCTGTCTTGCGCCGTGTCGCCGATGCCGATGCCCGGCCGCGCTGGGTGGCGGGCAGCATTTTCACCAAGGACTAGGCTGGAACGGAGATCTGAGATGAAGCGTATCTGCCTGGCGCTGCTGGCACTGCTGATGGGATGCGGCGTGGCGATGGCCGCGCCCATCAAGGTGATGATTCTGGATGGCCAGAGCGGGGGTGCCTATCACGACTGGAAGCTCACCACCCAGATCATGAAGCGACAGTTGGAAGAGGCGGGCGTGTTCGATGTCACGGTGGTGACCGCGCCGCGCGACGATGGCGATTTTTCAAACTTCCGGCCCGACTTCGCAAAATACCAGGTGGTGGTCTCGAACTATGACGGCGCGGACTGGCCGGCGGCGCTGAAAAGCGAATTTGAAAATTACATGAAAAATGGTGGCGGGCTGGTGGTGGTGCATGGCGCCGACAACGCCTTCCCCAATTGGCCCGCTTACAATGAGATGATCGGGGTCGGTGGCTGGCGTGGCCGCGACGCCCCGGCCGGACCCAAATGGTATTACCTGGGCGGAAAGCTGGAATCCGATTCGAGCGCCGGTCCCGCCGGGATGCATGGTTTGCGCACGCCGTTCCGCGTCACGGCGCGCAGCCCCCAGCACCCCATCATGCGCGGGCTTCCCGCCAACTGGATGCACCATACCGACGAGCTCTATTCCCGCCTGCGCGGGCCGGGAAAAAACATGACGGTGCTGGCCACCGCGTATGCCGATCCGTCCAATCGCGGCACCGGATTCGATGAGCCGATGCTGATGGCGCTACGTTTCGGCAAGGGGCGCATCTTCCACACCACCCTGGGCCATGACGCCATCGCGATCTCGTGCGTCGGCTTCATCACCGTCCTGCAGCGCGGCGCGGAATGGGCGGCCACGGGGCGTGTCACCCAGAAGGTGCCGAAAAACTTTCCGACTGCCGACAGCGCCAGCTACCGCGCCGACTTCGCCGCCATGGACACGTCGCGCCCGGCTGCCAAGTAAGCTAGCCTCCCGCCAAAAGGGAGGGACCCATGAAGGCTCGCTTTGCCGTTCTGGCTTTTCTGGCGCTGGCGGCGCCCGCCGCCGCGCAAGCGGAACGCCCCGTCGCCAAGGGCACCGGCGACTGCGCGCCCTCCATGGGGCTGAATTTCCTCTGTGGCCTGAACCAGCCCGAAGACATTCTGCAGATCGGCACCAGCAAGTGGCTGGTGGCCAGCGGCATGAGCAAGGGCGGCGGCATCAGTCTTATTGATACGGCAGCAAATACCGCGCGCCCACTTTACACCGGCCAGTCGCGGCCCGACCGCAAGCTCTATCCCGATTGCGCCACGCCGCCCGATGTTTCGGTGATCGACACCCACGGCCTGGTGCTTCGCCCGCGTGCCGTTACCGGCACCTATCATCTTTACGCGGTCACGCATGGGCCGTTTGAAAGCATCCAGGTCTTCGCGCTGGATGCGCGGGGCGATGTGCCGGTGCTGGCCTGGACCGGCTGCGTCAAGCTGCCGACGGATTTTCGCGCCAACAGCGTCACCGCCACCAGCGATGGCGCCATTCTGGTCAATGTCCAGCTTAGAGGCGGATTGACCGGCGCCGACTTTATCAGCGGCAGGATCACGGGTGGCGTCTATGAGTGGAAGCCGTCCGACAAGAAGCTGCGCCTGCTGCCCGGCACCGAGCATCCCGGCAACAACGGTATCGAACTGTCGAAGGACGAACGCGAATTCTATGTCGCGGTGTCGGGTACCCAGACGGTGGTGGTATACGATCGCGCCGACACATCAAAGCCCGTGCGACAGGTGCGTACACCCTGGTTCAATCTCGACAATATCCATTGGAGTGGCGACCGGCTTATTGCGGCGGGCATGATGTTCGACGAACCGGCCTGTGGCGGCACCCGCAAGCAGATCCTGGATGCCAAGGGCGACCTGGCCTGTCATCGCGGCTGGGTGGCGGCGCAGCTCGATCCTGTCGCGATGGACTGGAAAATCCTCGCCTATGGCGAACCCAATCCGGCTTTCGGCGGCATCGCCACCGCGCTGGTGATCGGCGACACGCTGTGGATGGGCTCCTACCAGATGGACCGCGCCGCGTATCGCCCGCTTCCCGGCCTCAGGTAAGCCGCGACGCGCCCATCTTGGCGGCCAGCAGATAGGCCTGGGTCATGGCTTCGGCATTGGCCTTGCCCTGGCCGACGATATCGAACGCCGTGCCATGCGCCGGGGTGGTGATGGGCGCGGGCAGGCCGCCCTGCACCGTGACGCCGCGCTCGAACCCCATCAGCTTGACCGCGACCTGGCCCTGGTCGTGATACATGGTGACGATGGAATCGAGCTGCTTGTCGCGCGCCTTCAGAAAGATGGTGTCTGCGGGATAAGGCCCCTGGATCGGCAGGCCTTCCGCGTTCAGCTCGCGTGCTGCCGGTTCGATGATGTCGATTTCCTCGCGGCCGCAGGTGCCGCCGTCACCGCCATGGGGATTGAGCGCCGCCACCGCCACGCGCGGCTCGGCAAAGCCCGCCACCTTCAGCGTCTTGTAGGTCAGCCGCGCCGCGGCCTTGATGCGGTCCTTGGTGACGTATTTGGGAATGTCGGCCAGCGGGATGTGGCTGGAAATGCGCGAGGTCCACAGCGTGCCCAGTGTGTTGAACTCGCAGAAGTATTCCTTCACGCCAAAATAGTCGGCGAAGAAGTGCAGCTCGTCTTCAAAGTCCATGCCGCCTTTCTTCATCGCCTGCTTGTTCAGCGGCGCAAAGCAGATCGCATCGATGTCGCCGCGCTGCACGGCCTCCAGGCAGGTCGTCAGTGCCTGGCGCGCGCCGCGCCCGGCGGCAGGCGTCATCTGGCCCGCGGTCACATCGCTTTTTGCAACGCTGTCGATGGACAGGAAGAAAGGGCCTTCACCATTGCGGGCCTCCTTCCAGTCGGAGATAGGCTTGAGGGTCGTGGTTGTACCTGCCACGCGCTGGCCTTCGTCCCATACCCAGGCATCGCCCACCACCACCATGGTGGCGACGTCCTTGGCGTCGGAGCGCGCCAGCAGCTTGGCGATCAGTTCGGGGCCGATGCCGCAGGCATCGCCAAAGGTCACGGCCACAACAGGTTTTTTCATGGTTTCACCGGAAGAGATGCCAGATAGGCGGTTATGTTGACGATATCGGTTGCAGTCATTTTCGCTACGGACGGCTTCATCATCGCCGCCAGCGGTCCGTGCCGCGCCCCGGTCTGGAAGTCGTGGAGCTGGCGCGCCAGATAGCTGGGCGAGCGCCCGGCAATGCCGGGCACCGCATCGCGGCCTTCCAGGTTCTGGCCGTGGCACATCGCACAGTTTTTCGACGCGGCCTTGCCCTTGGCCACCGCGCCAACCGGCACATACGCGATGAAATTGGCGCGCGGGTCGCGCAACTGTTCGCGGTGCACGTCTTCTGGCATTTCGACGATACGGTTGCCGATGGGCTGGCGCGGGCGGCCGTCGACCGGAAGCCACATGCCGTCCTGACTTTTCAGCTCAGGGACGGTTTCGGTTTCCACCACCTTGACCGGCACGGTGGGCGGCAGGGAAGCGTAATAGGCGGCGGTCTCTGCCATCTCTGCATCGGTCATCGCCTTGGCGAAATCCACCATCTGCTGCGCGTTCTTCTTGCGCGGTTCCGAGCTGGCACGCAGGCCGCTTTTCATCTCCTGCATGGTGCGCACGAGATAGGTGGCATTCAACCTGGCCAAGTTGGTGTTCTGCGGCCGGCCCTTGCCGTTGGGATAATGGCAGGCGGCGCAGGCCGTGATCTGGCGCGCCGGATCGCCCGCCGCCACCAGCACCGGCATGGCGGGATGATCGCCGGGATACCAGTCGGCCGGCGGCTTCCTGCCCGCGCCGCTGATCTGGCTGCGGGTGAATTTTCCGGTGGCGCCCGGCAGGGTGAATAGCGTGCCGTCATCCTTCTGCGCCGTCGCTTCGTTCTGCGGCGTGGGCACGGCATAGGCCCACTCTGGGTAGCTGGCTGGATAGCTGGGCGCTTGCGCCCAGGCGGCGGTGCCTGCGAGCGCCGCCAGTGCGAGGGCCAGACGCAGCGTCATGCCGGAACGCTGACCCAGGCGCGGTTCTTGTGGCTGGTCAGTTCAGCATCCAGGATTTTCATCTGACGCAGGCCATCGGCGAATAC
>Ga0222712_10000100_pt1 | contig 115628 bp, 113 predicted proteins | sample C33_657DmetaG_FD_165043 | JGI IMG/M metagenome (GOLD analysis project Ga0222712, IMG submission 165043) | Estuarine water microbial communities from San Francisco Bay, California, United States - C33_657D | ecosystem: Environmental > Aquatic > Marine > Unclassified | place: USA: California... | reverse complement strand
CTTACTGCAACATACTGAAAACGGTTACTTCTTCCTGACCGCCTTCTTCGCCGGCTTGGCTGCTTTTTTCGCCGGTGCTTTTTTCGCAGCAGGCTTTTTGGCCGCCGCTTTTTTCGGCGCGGCTTTTTTTACCGCCTTGCCTTTGGCTTTGCCGCCCAGCGCCTCCTTTGCCGCCTCACGGCCGGCAATGCGACCGAACACGGCACCGGACATCAGGCCGGTGCCCAGCGGGTAGTTATAGTGGAACAGGCCGCCGACCATCTCACCGCAGGTGTAGAGACCGGGGATGGGTTTCCAACCGGTGGAGATGACCCGCGCCTGCTTGTCGATCTTCAGACCGCCGAAGGTAAAGGTGATGCCGCCGGTGACCGGCCACGACACATAAGGCGGGGTATCGAGTTTCTGCGCCCAGTTGGTTTTCGGCGGGTCGATGCCTTCGGTATGCAGGCCGTCGAGCACTGCAGCATTGAACGGGCCGCCGTGGCCGCAATTATCGTTGTATTCCTTCAGCGACTTCATTGCCTGCTCGTGATCAACATTGAGCTGCTTGACCAGTCCTTCCAGCGTGTCGGACTTGAACGGCTCGCTGGTCGAGTAACGCGGCTCCAGCAGGTGCATCGATTTGGCATCAAAGATCTGGTAGACAAGGCTCTTCGGCTGCTTGAGGATCAGGCCGCCGTATTTGGCGTAGGTGAAGGCCTGGAAATCAACGCCTTCGTCGATCCAGCGTTTGCCTTCGACGTTGATCATCACGCCATAGGGGTAGGACAGGCGGTTGGTCTTGTCAGTGAGGTCCTTGCGGCCGTAGTCGGGTGCACTGGCGACGATCGGAGTGGCATGGCATCCACCCCAATGGCCCCAGGGCATCGCGCCGGCGTCGATCGCCATGCGCAGGCCGTCGCCGTAGTTGAAGTTGGAACCGCGCACTTTGGCGTGACCCCATTCCTGACCGAGGAAGTGGGTGCGCCAGGCCGGGTTGGTTTCAAAACCGCCGCTGCCCAGAATCACCGCCCGCGCCTTGATGGTTTCGAGGCCTTTGTCGCCGCGCACCTTGACGCCGCGCACTGCGCCCTGCCCGTCCATCGACAGGTCGAGCACATGCGCTTCGTAACGGATCTCGACCCCCATGTCTTCGCAGGTCTTGAACCACTGCTGCGACAGACCGACGCCTTCATGCACGGTGCGCACGATTGCGCCCTTGGGCCATTTGATCTTGTCACCGACCCTGATGCCCATCACCGACTTGGCCAGTTCAAAGTGGTGTTTGCCGACATCCTGCATCCAGCAGGTGGTGTCGTAGGACTCGTCGATCAGCAGCTTCGACAGTTCGGGATCGGACTTGTTGTCGGTGACGCGCATCAGGTCATCGGTGAACGCCTCATGCGGATAGGTCGGCACACCGGCGCGGAAGCCCGGATATTCCTCTTCGGCATTCGGTACGAAGCGATCAAGCTCATCCACGTGATTGAATACAAAGCGGAAAATGGCACCGCTGAAATGGGTGTTGCCGCCACGTTGGCCTTTGGGCGCCTTTTCCAGCAACAACACCTTTTTGGCGCCGTTTTCTCGTGCCGATACAGCCGCTGCGCAAGCCGCATTACCGCCGCCGACAATGATCACATCATATTCCATTTAATGGACTCCCGATCACTTCAAGTTGGTCTGTTGGACCGGAAAATTACCGCGTAAGCTTTGCCTTAACCGCAGAATTCACCAGCGACGGAAGTATGCGGCTGCCTATAAAAAAGTGTCAAGAAAGCGTACACGGCATTTTTTTCGTTATATGGACTCTCCATTGCCGCGAGCGTTTGCAAAACGCCGCGGTGGGGTAAACTGCGCACCAGAACAAGGAGGAGTCAGCAATGAATAATGACCGTCGCGCCATCGGCGCACCAACCCGCGAACTCGCGGACTGGATCAGCAGCCTCAAATACGAAGACATCCCGCAACGCACCCGCGAAGTCGTGCGCATTGCGATCCTCGATACGCTGGGCTGCGGTGTTTACGGCTGGTGCACGCCCTGGGCCGACATGATGCTGAAGTGGGCGCGCAGCGGCAGCAGCGGTAAAGGTGAAGCCACGGTCTGGGGTGAAAAGAACACATCGATGCGCGTCGCTGACGCCGCACTGGTCAACGGCGTGGCCTCCCACGCTTTCGAACTCGACGATTATCACAACGCCAAACTGCATGCGGGTGCGGTCGCCGTGCCCGCCGCCATCGCCATGGCGGAAAAACTCAATGCCGACGGCCGCGCGCTCGTCACCGCGATCGCTGCCGGTTATGAAACCATGATCCGCTCCAGCCTCGCCTCGAATCCGTCAGCAACACGCCTTCGCGGCTGGCACATCACCGGCATCTACGGCCCCTTCGCCGCCGCAGCGGCCTGCTCCTCGCTGCTTAAACTGAATCCGGAACAGACCACATGGGCCTTGGGCCTGGCCGGCACTCAGGGCGCGGGCACCTGGGCCTTTAATGCCGACGGCACGATGAGCAAACGCCTGCACGCCGGCAAGGCCGCGCATTCGGGCGTACTCGCCGCGGAACTGGCTGCACTGGGCTTCACCGGCCCGACGCAGATTTATGAATACGGCGACGGCGGCGTGCTGAAAGCGCACTCCGATGATTCCGACGCTGCGCTGCTGACGCGTGATCTCGGTCGCGTATGGCATACCGAAACCAATTCGATCAAGCCCTACTCCTGCTGCGGCAGCACGCATGCCTATATCGATGCCGCGCTGGCGGTGCGCAACAAGATCGGCGCCCCCTGGGATCTGAATCGCAAGGTCAAGGTCGGCCTGTCCAATGTGGTCGATGTGCAGTGCGGCTTCACCTATGCCCCGGGCAGCGCACTCAATGCGCAAATGAGCCTGCGCTACGTCATCGCAGCCGCATTGGTCGACGGCAAGGTCCTGCCGCCGCAGTTCACCGACGAACGCATGAAGGATCCGGCACTGATCAAACTCGCCGCACACCTTGACTGCGAACACGATCCCAAACTTGACGCCCTGTATCCGAAACATTTCGCCGGCTGGGTCGCCGCCGAAAAAGACGGCCAGTGGGTGCGTACCGACATCCTCAATCCGACGGGGTCAATCGACAACCCGGTGGATGCCAAAGGTGTCACCGAGAAATTCCGCGGCATCAATCCGCAACTGCCGGTGGATGCCATCGCCAAAGTCGCGCTCGATATCGAAAACCATTCGGTACGCGAGTTGCTGGCACTGGCAGCACAACGCGCCTGAACATCCTTCAATAAAAGCAACAAGGAAAGCGGACCGCCATGGCCGTCAAAAAAATCCAGGATAAAAACCGCAAGATCGCCGTTGTCGGCAGCGGTGCCATCGGCAGCAGCATCGGCGCCGACCTGACGCGCGCCGGGCATGATGTCACTTTGATCGATCAGTGGCCCTCGCATGTGCGTGCCATGAAAACCAACGGTCTGCAGATCCAGTTCAAGGACGGCTCGCAGTTTCAGGTGCCGGTAAAGGCACTGAACCTGTGCGCGATGTCATCCGAACAGCTGGAATTCGACATCGTCTTCCTTGCCTGCAAATCCAATGACACACGCTGGATGGCCGAATTCATCAAGCCCTGGCTGAAAGCGGACGGCTTCGTCGTCGGCGCACAGAACGGCATGAACGATGACGCCATCGCATCCATCGTCGGCCGCAATCGCGTGGTCGGCTGCGTCGTTGAACTGCAGGCGGAACTGTTCACCCAGGGCACGATCCAGCGCAACACGCTGCGCAAGGGTACCTGGTTCACGGTCGGCGAACTCGACGGCACGCTGACACCGCGGGTCAAGGAAGTCTCCGGCCTGCTCGGCGAAGTCGGCCGCTGCGACATCACCAGCAACATCTACGGCGCAAAGTGGACCAAGCTGATCGCCAACACCATGACCATGGGGCCGTTCAGCCTGCTCGGGCTGCGCAATTTCGAAGCCTGCGCCCTGCCCGGCATGATGGATATTTCGGTGCAGCTGGGACGCGAATCGCTGGCTGTCGGCGCCGCACTGGGTTACCGCATTGAACCGCTGTTCGGGCTGCGCGCCGATGAATTTGCCGGTTCCAGCGACGACAACCTGATCACCACGATGAAAACACTGATGTCGCATGTCGGCGGTGGCCGCACCGCGCCGATTCACGACCACCTCAAGGGACGCACCAGCGAAATCGCCTTCATCAGCGGCCTGGTGTCGGCGAAGGGCCGTGAGCTCGGCATCGCCACGCCGGCCAACGATGCCGTCACAGCCATCGACCACCAGATCAACCGCCGCGAAATCATCATGGATGCGGAAAACTATGCGCTGTTGCGCAGCAAGATCGGCCTGCCGCCGGCATAGGTGGCGATCAACATAAAAAAATTCCGGAGGAGCATCATGGGAACACCTTTTAACCGCGCCGTTGTTCTGGCCTGCATGGTTGCCGCCGGCGGTATCGCCCCTGTTACCGCCGCAACTTTTCCTGAACGCCCGGTGCGCCTGCTCGCAGCTTCAGCAGCCGGCGGCGGCACCGACATCATCGCGCGCCTGCTCGCACAGAAACTCACCGACATCTGGGGCCAGCAGGCGATCGTCGACAACCGCCCGGGTGGCGGCGGCGTGATTGCCACCGACATCACCGCGAAGGCGGTACCCGACGGCTACACGCTGCTGCTGCAGAGCGTCGGCATTGCCTATGCACCGGCGCTGTACAAGAACCTGCCCTTCGACGTGAAGCGCGACATCACTGCGATTTCCATTGTCGGCACGCAACCCTTCGTGCTGGCCCTGCACCCTTCGGTGCCGGCGAAATCGGTGACCGAACTGGTCGCTATCGCAAAATCGAAACCCGGCCAGCTGCGTTTTGCCTCAGGCGGCGTCAGCGGCGCATCCCACCTCGGCTCGGAACTGTTCCGCGTCACCGCGGGCGTCGACATGATCCATGTGCCGTATAAAGGCACCGGCCCCGGCACCACGGCGCTGTTGACCGGTGAGGTGCAGATGGCAATTGCCGGTGTCGGCACCATCATGCCGCACGCCAAAAGCGGCAAGGTGCGCGCTCTCGCGGTCACCGGCGCCAAGCGCAGCCCCGTCGCACCCGAGCTGCCGACAGTCGCCGAAAACGGCCTGCCCGGTTATGCCTTCGATGTCTGGTACGGCGTGTTCGCCACTTCCAAAACGCCGCGCGCGACCCTCGGTAAAATCAACGCCGACATCAACACCGCGGTGCGCGATACCGAAACCATCAAACGTTTTGCCGGCGCAGGCGTCGACCTGATCGGCGGCAGCGTTGAGGATTCGAACAAGTACCTGCAGGCGGAAATGACCAAGTGGTCGAAAGTCATCCGTGAAGCAGGCATCAAGGCCGATTGATTTTTCTGCACAACCGGAGGAGAACTGCATGCAAACCGCAAAATTCCTATCCGCTGCAATGGCGCTGGCCGCACTCTGCGCAACGCCCCACACGTTTGCAGCACAGGCCGACAAATATCCCAGCCGGCCGGTGCGCATGCTGGTGCCTTTTGCTCCGGGCGGCGGCACCGACATCACCGCGCGCCTGATTGCCGCCAACGTCACCACGGCCTTCGGCCAGCAGGTGATCGTCGACAACCGTGCCGGCGGCGGCGGCACGATCGGCGCCGAGATGGCGGTACGCGCCGCACCCGACGGCTACACCGTGATCATGGTGTCGGGCAGCTACGGCACCAATGCCGCGCTTTACAGCCTGCCCTATGATCCGGTGAAGGATATCCAGCCCATCGTGATGATCGGCGATACCGGATTCGTGCTGTCGCTGCATCCTTCGGTGCCGGCAAAAACCGTTCAGGAACTGATCAATCATGCGAAGGCCAATCCGGGCAAACTGAACTACGCGTCGACCGGTACCGGCGGCATCACCCATCTCGCCACCGAATTGTTCAATCTGATGGCAGTCACCAAAATGACGCACATTCCCTACAAGGGCACCGGCCCGGCGCTCGCCGATCTGCTCGGCGGACAGGTTCAGCTCATTTTCGGCGCGATGCCGGCGGCGATTCCGCACGTCAAATCCGGCAAGCTGCGCGGCGTCGGCGTCACCACCGCAAAACGCGCTCCCGCGCTGCCCGACATGCCGACCATCGGCGAAACGGTGAAGGACTACGAAGCGCCGCTGTGGTACGGCTTGTGGGGCCCGAAAGGCCTGCCGAAACCGATCATCACGCGCTGGAACCAGGAAGTGGCGAAAGCACTGCAGACCGAGGAAATGAAAAAGCGGCTCGCCACCGACGGCGTCGAACCGGCCGGCGGACCGCCTGAACAGTTCCTCAATGCCATCGCCCGTGACGTCGAGAAATGGAAGAAAGTGGTCAAGGCAGCTAATATCAAGGTATCGAGCTGATGGTGAACAGCGGTGTTACGGCTTTTGCAGCACTCGGGAAAACGTAAAAACCGTTTTAAAACATAAGCTTAATAAAACCGGCGCCTCAGGGGCGCCGGCGTTTTTTCAACCCGGCATCACACTGGAGAATGCAGCAATCATGAAATTCCGCAGAGTCGTCACCGACACCAACAAAGAAGGCAAGGCCTACATCAAATCCGACGCCGTGATCGACCCGATCCCGATGCGCCCCGGTTTTCACAACATCCCGATGTGGGCGACCAAAAAACTGCCTGCGGAGATGACCACAGAAGATCCGAACACCTGGGAACTGGGCACCAGTCTGGCCGGCGGTTCGGTATTCCGCCTCGCCAAGTACGATCCGGGCGTCGCCAAACGCTGGCACGTCACCGATTCGGTCGACTACGCGATCTGCCTCGCCGGCGAACTGTGGATGCAGCTGGACGGCGGCGAAGAAGTGCACCTGACGCCGGGCACCGTGATCATCCAGCGCCAGACCATGCACAACTGGGAAAACCGCGGCAAGGAACCCTGCATCATGGCCTACGTACTGCTCGCCACCGAGGGCGCGAAGACCACCGGCTGGGATCACTGATCAAGACTGCGGCGCGGAAACATTCCGCGCCGCATCTCTTCTGTCATGGCCTACATCGAAGAATCACTCTCCGCAGGCGAAGAAATAGCCGGCCTGTTCGAACAGCACTGGATCGTTCGCATCCCGATGGTGATCTGGCTGTTTTTCGTCATCACCCTGCCACTCGCGGTATATGAATACCTGCGCGTGCGTTACACCGAACTCGGTCTCACCAACAAACGAGTCATCTGCAAGACCGGCATCATCAGCCGCCAATCCGAAGAAATGAAACTGACCTCGATCGAAACCGTCGAGATCGATCAGGGGGTCCTTGGCCGCATCCTCGGCTACGGCAATATCCACGTCAGCGGTCGCGGCATCAGCGATGTGGTTCTGCGCAGCGTCAAGGACCCGATGGCGGTCAAACGCGCCATCGAAAGCATCAGCAACCCGGCCTCCTGAACCGCCGGAACAGCCCGGGCCGCCTCCGGCTCAAGTCCAGTTCGCCCGCGCGCGCAATCCTGCCGCGCAATCCGCAGCCTCGCGCAGCACCTGAGTGTGATCCAGCGCAGTGAACTGCCCCGCGCGGCGCAGCACCCGGCCATCCACGATCACCGTATCGACATTGCGCGGCTGCGCGAACGTTACCAGCGCTTCATAGGGATCGCTCATCGGCGACATATTGATGTCGCCGGTGCGCACCAGGATGATGTCGGCGCGTTTGCCTGGCGTCAGTGAACCGGTGCGGTCGGCGATGCCCAGATCGACGGCACCGTCGAGGGTCGCCAGCTGCACCAGCCGCTTTGAAGTCAGGGGTACCTTCGGTCCGATGCGGTGCTGGTGCAGCGCATACAGAATGCGCATGCACTGGAAATAATCGCAGGCGTAACTGCCGGTATGGTCGATCGAGATACTGACCTTGACCCCTGCCTGCAGCAACTCCGCCAACTGGATCACGCCGGCGCTGGCCGCGCGACGCGACTCCCCGGTCGGCGAGGTGCTGTAACTGACGCCGTGTTTGCTGAGCATCTGGCGTTCCGCCGCCGTGGTCAGCAATGGATGCACCAGCTGCAGGTCCGGACCGAGCAGTCCTGTCGATTCCAGCAGCGTGATCGGGCTCGGCCCCGAAGTGTGCATGGTGATCGGCAGACCGAGGGCGCGTGCCCCGCCCCAGTCCTTGCGCGCGGTGTCCACCGAGATATTGCCGCGCAGCGGATTGGTCGTGTCGCCGACGTTACGCGATGAAATGCCCAGCGTCAGCATTCCGTCATTCGGCATCCACTGGCGTTTGATCTGCGCCAATCCTTCGAGATCCATCGGCTGCTCATCGGGATAACCCATCGGCGTGCCGTAGGCGAGACGGCCGCGCAGTCCGACGTCGCGCATCGCGCGCAGCTCGGCATCGGCATGCGCCGGCGAGCGGATGTTGTGCGCCCAGTTGTGCACCGTGGTTGCACCCGCGCTCAAGCCTTCGGCGAGGCCGAGTTTGACGCTGCGGTAACTGTCTTCCGGCGTGTAGAACCGGCCGAGGCGGTTGGTCACCGGCTGATAACCGCTTTTCGGATTATCAATGCGGATTACCGGACGCAACACGCTGGTCCACAGATGCCAGTGCGTATCGACAAAACCCGGCATGCAGATCATGCCCCCGGCATCGATCACCGTCGCCGACGGTGCCGCGATGTCGCGCGCCACGCCGACAATCGCGCCATCGCGCACAAGCACGTCGCCGCGGACAAAATCACCGACTTTGGCGTCCATACTCAGAATGGTCGCGCCGCGAATCAGATATTCACCACGACCGGGCAGGCCGCCGGCGGCGCCGCTAAGGCCGCCCGTCTGCGCGCAGCCCATTCCCGACGCCAAACCCGTTGCCGCCAGTGCTGTTGCGGTCTTGAGCCAGCTGCGCCGGCCCGCATTCAGTTCATCCATGATCCCCTCCCTGCAGGCCGTGGTCGGCCCTGTTGGACTGTAATTCTTTATGACCATGCTAGCACGCGTTGCGGGGCGCCCTCAGTTCCTCATCGGCGTGATTCCGGCGCCGCGGATCACCGTCCCCCACTTGGCGATCTCCTTGCGCACCCGGTCATCCAACTCCGCCGGTGTCGAGGTTGAAAACTCGGCCCCTTGCGCGACAAAACGCTCGCGGATTTCACGCTGCGTGAACATGGCCACAGTTTCGGAATTGATCTTGTGGATCACGGTGCCCGGCGTATGCGCAGGGGCAAACAGCGCGAACCAGCCGATCGCCTCATAACCCGGCAGTCCAGCTTCCGCCATCGTCGGCACTTCCGGCAACACCGTGGCGCGTCGCAAGCTCGAAATCGCCAGGGCGCGGGTGCGGCCGTTGCGGATATTGGGAAAGGTGGTGGCCAGTCCGCCGAACATCACCGAAATCTGTCCACCGAGCAACTCATACATGGCCGGAACCCCGCCTTTGTACGGCACATGGGTAATGAACAATCCCGCGCGCTGCGCAAACAGCACGGCCGCCAGATGCGAAGCAGTCCCCACACCGGAACTGCCGTAATCGAGTTCATGCGGACGGCGCCGTGCAAAGTTGATCAGTTCCGCCACCGATTTCACCGGCAGCGACGGATGCACGATCAAAACGCTGGGCACCTGCGCCACCATGGTCACCGGCGCGAAGTCGCGCAGCGTGTCGTAAGGCAATCGCGTCCACAGCGAGGGATTGGTGACATGCGAGGTGTATGCCATCAGCAGGTTGTAGCCGTCGGGCGGCGACTTGGCGACCAGTTCGGAGCCGATCATGCCGCCGGCACCGGGGCGGTTGTCGACGATCACGCCCTGCCCCCAGACCTCGAAAAAATGCGCCGCCAGTGTGCGTGCGAACACGTCGGTGGAGCCGCCGGCCGCAATCGGCACGACGATGCGCACGGTACGGCTCGGGTAGGCCTGCGCCGCGGCCGTTGCGGCAGCCGCCAGCAGAATCCAGGCCAAACCGGTGCGATAAAAACGATTCACGGGGAAATTGTAATCTGCGGCAAGGGGGTTTCGCGCTAAAATTGGTCCTGTTAAGAGCGGCCCTATTTACCGCAATACGTCACGGCAAAACACGGCAACATCTCCATGAGCAAACCCACCCTGTTCGAAGGCGAGCTGCACGACGCCATGCAGCAACTCTGTGACGAGACCATTGAGGCCATGCAACTGGCCAAGGTCAGCCCTGATCTGGATGATCTTTCAGCGGTTTTCGCGGTCGCCCTGCTGAAACTGGGCATGGCCACCGGCTTCGTCGAACAACAGCACCCCGGCTTCGCCAAGGAAGTCGAAGAAAAACGTCAGCGGGTGATTGCCGCGCTGACCCAGAAACACTGAGGTCCATGATGCAGACCCCGATCTATCTCGACAATTCCGCCACCACACCGCTGGACCCCGCAGTGGTCGATGCCATGCTGCCCTGGCTGCGTGAGCAGTTCGGCAACCCGGCCAGCAGCACCCATGCCTTCGGCCATGCCGCGAGCAAAGCCGTCGAAGCCGCCCGCATCGAAGTCGCACGCCTGGTCGGTGCTGAAGCGCGCGACATCGCCTGGACCTCGGGCGCCACCGAATCCAACAACCTCGCGATCAAGGGGGCGGCGATGGCCGCGCAGGCGCGGGGTAAACACCTGATCACGGTGCAGACTGAACACAAAGCCGTGCTCGACACCATGAAATGGCTGGAAAAGCAGGGTTTCAGCGTGACCTTTCTCGCGCCGCAGAAAAACGGGCTTCTTGATATTGAAACTTTCCGTGCCGCACTGCGCCCCGATACCGTGCTGGCCTCGGTGATGCTGGTCAACAATGAAATCGGCGTGATCCAGGACATCGCTGCCATTGGTGCGATCTGCCGGGAACGCGGCGTGCTGTTTCATGTCGACGCCGCGCAGGCTACAGGCAAGGTGGCCATTGACCTGTCAAAACTGCCCGTCGACATCATGTCGCTGACGGCGCACAAGACCTACGGCCCCAAAGGCATCGGCGCGTTGTATGTGCGCCGCGCGCCGCAGGTACGCATCGAATCCCAGATGCACGGCGGCGGTCACGAGCGCGGCCTGCGCTCGGGCACGCTGGCCACGCACCAGATCGTCGGCATGGGCGCCGCGTTCCGCATCGCCGGCGAATTGATGGCAACTGAAGTACCGCAAATGCGCATGATGCGTGACCGCTTCTGGAACCGTATCAAAGATCTGCCGGGCGTGCTGCTCAACGGCGATATGGAACAGCGTATCGCCAACAACCTGAACATCAGCCTCGACATCCTCAACTGCGATTCACTGGTCACCACGCTGAGCGAGATCGCGGTGTCGTCGACCTCAGCCTGTTCCACCGGTGGCGTGTCGCATGTACTGCAGGCGCTCGGGTCGGATGACGGCATCGCCGGCAATTCCATCCGCATCACCGTCGGCCGCTTCAACACCGTCGAGCAGATCGACTGGGCCGCCGACTATCTGCGCAAAAAAATCGAGGATTGCCGCGCAGGACGCCAGCAGGCCGCCTAGGCCTGACAATACGCTGAATCAGGGCCGCGGCAGCCGGTTTGCGGCTTCCTGCAGATGGATAAAGCTGTGGTCGCCGAAACTGGGTTCGGCCAGCTCCTGCAAATCTTTGTAAAATCGCTTTGCGGCTCGTGCTCCAGACAGGCGCAAACCGTGGTCACGACATACATGCCCGCAGTGCGCTCGATGTAATGCAGGTAACGCCTCCAGCACCACCTGCACATCAACGGCGCCGGAGCGCCGGGTATCGATGGAACGCACCCGCTGGCCGCGCTGCCGCTGGTAATGCGTCAATGAATCGGAACGCCCCTCAACCAGCAGCTACGGCCCCGTCTGCGGATCGATATCATAGGCGCGGTAAAAGGCTAAGGCGCCATCGGGCTGCGCACCAGTTGTTCGTAGGGAATCGCTGCCGATTGCTGGGCCGCCGCCGGTACAAAGGCAAAAATCACCAGCAGCACGCTGCCACAAAAAATCCCTGCTTTGGTCACGGATTTTTCCACTGCAGGGCTAGTCTGCACCCGCTCCCGGCGGCTGTCCATCGCCTTGGAAAACAGATCGCGTAAGGCAAGTGCGGCTCACTAAAATAAGGCTTAAAGCGAACCCAAGAGACATGGATATGGAACGCATCCACCTCAATCCGCATGACTTATTGACCGACCAAGAATTGAACCTTAAACTAAGTTCGCATAATTTGAACAGTATTAAGATGGCTGCAGCTACATATACTTAAACCGAATCAAAGCTGATGCAGCATCCCGCACCCAGCCCCGCTAAATCCCGAAAAACGACCGTTAACTCCATTATTTACTGAACTTTTACTAAAGGCATTATTCATGGAAAAGCAAAAGTACAAACTAAGACACATCGCCCTGTCCGTTCGAGATGTTGCAAAAACACAGAAATTTCTCGAAGACGCATTTGGCATGACCAAGGCAGGCGATGCTCAAAACGGCATCTACATGACCGACGGGACCATTAATATCGCCGTTCTAAACAAAAAAGGTAACGCGCCCGGAATCGAAACCGGAAAAGAGTTTTATGGAGTCATGCACTTCGGTATGTGGGTCGATGATCTCGCCCAGGCTGAAGAACAGGTCAAGGCTGCGGGAGCAACCCATTTTCAGGGACGCGCGCCGAACACACCCAACAGCTTTTATGAAGTGAAGTATCGTGACCATGACGGCATTGTCTTTGATATAACCGCGAGCGGATGGCGTGGCGCAGTAAAAAACGTGAAGCCTGTGGAATAAACTGATGACCAACCTCAATAAGCCAGTAGTAATCATTGGCGCCGGCCCCGTAGGCATTTGCCTTGCTTTGTATCTGGCCCAGAAAGACATCCGTTCGATCATGATCGAACGACTTGACCCCCAGACCTTTCTTGATCAGGAACCCCGGGCGGGCAGCATCCATCCCGCCACGCTTGAAATGCTCGATGACCTTGGACTTTACGAGCGCATGGAACGCAGGGGCCTGATTGCACCAACAGTTCAGTATTGGGATCGCGAAACAGACTCGATATTTGCGGAATTTGATCACGCCGTCCTTAAAAACGACACCCGTTTTCCTTATGTTCTGCAATGCGAACGAACCAAGATAATTGATGAAGCAATGCAGGTTCTTCGCGAAACAAAGATGTGCGATGTCAGGATGTCCACCGAATTTGTATCTTTTACGCAAAATGAAAAAGGCATTGAGGCACTGATCACTGACAATGCAGGAAATGAAGAACGCATCAGCGGCAGCTATATAGTCAGCGCCGAAGGCGGAAGAAGCATTATCAGAAAGTCACTGGGTATCGAATTCGAGGGTTACACCTACCCCGAAAGAACCCTGACAGTCGCTGTCTGCTACGACTTTGACAAAGCGCATGGCTACGCGTATAGAAACTACCTCTCCGACCCCGAGCAATGGTCCAATCTCTTCAAATGGACGCAACCCGAACGCTGGAGAGTTCACTTCCCGACAGATATTCAGGATCCACCGGAAAAAGTGCTCAGCGACGAGTATATTCAAACCCAGTTGCAGCGCTTTCTCCCCCGCGATCAGCCCTATGAAGTAGTTCACCGCACCACTTATACCGTTCACCAGCGCATTGCCTCGACCTTCCGTAGCGGGCGTGCAATTCTTGCGGGTGACTCAGCCCATGTGAACAGTCCGATCGGCGGTATGGGAATGAATAGCGGCGTGCATGATGCAATCAACCTCGGACAAAAGCTTTGCGATATCCTGCAAGGTCGCACCAGCGACGAAGTCCTCGATCGCTACAGCCGGCAGCGCCGGCATGTTGCTGTCAACCACACCAAAGCCCAAACAGAACGAAACAAGAAACTGTTAGCCGAGAAAGATCCTGCCGTACGTAAAAAGAATCACGACCAGGTAAAGCGAACTGCTGAAGACAGCAAACTGTGCCGCGAATTCATGCTACGCACATCTTTGATCAACAGCGTCAAAGAAGCCGCAGAAATACTTTAGATCGCTAAATCTCATGACAACGGCGCGTCAAACGACGCGCCGCTTCAGCGGTGACCTCAGCAAAAGCGCTGATTTCCTTTTTTGTCATTGCCCCTACCGGGCTTGATACAACAAGTACCGCAGTCAGAAGATTGTCCGCTCCCATAATAGGCGCCGCCACACTGAAATAACCCGGCCTGGTCTCCCCCTCACTGACAGCATAACCATGCGCTCTTACACGGCGAACCGCACTGAAAAATTCTTTTTCAGTTGTCAGGGACTTTGCCGTAAATCGCGGAAGCCCGTATTTTCGTATGAGCCTCCGGGAATCCTCGTCAGCACGAAATGCGGCCATCACCTGTCCACCGGCACCATAATTCAATGGAACTCTCGCACCTTGAGGAATATGGATAGGAAGATGGGTCAGACTTTCTATCATGTCGACCACCAGAAGATCGTCGTCAACGACCAAGCGCAGCGAAACGGTTGCCTTTAATTTTCGGGCCAATTTCCTGAGTTCAGGCCTGGACCAAGCCATCCGGTTGGTCAGCCGCCCCGCCAGAGAGCCCACCTCGAATGTTTTGAAGCCCATCAAATACCGGCGGCTACTGGGATCTCTCCGCAAGAACCCCATTTCCTCCAGCGTTTTTATGGATCGATGAATCAAACTCTTGTGAAGATTCATCTGATGCGCGATTTCCGTAATGCCCCATTCCGGCCTTTCTTCTGAAAAAAGGCACAAAATCTCCAGGCCCCGCCGCAAACCTGCGGAACGACCGGGATCATTCGATACAGCAGACACCGCCGTTTTTTTAGTGGTTGAGGCTGATTTACTTCGGCTCTTCATATTCGAATTTCCACTTTCATAAACACCAAAAAGCAGTCGTTGCGACGCATCATTTCCTGGTGCTAGACTGCATTAATATTGAGTTATATCAATATAGTACAAAAGTTTTCATAATCCTTCGTCCGCGCCAAGTTGAGTAACCTGATTTCCAACAAACTGAAATTGAACTGGAGAAATTATGTTGCGCCGTCTCGCACGACTTATTCCAATTCTGCCGCTGATTTTCCCGTTTTTGGCAGGAATTAACCCGGCATCCGCGCAGACTTATCCCAACAAACCAGTTCGAATAATTTCAGCCTTTGCAGCGGGCGGAACGAATGACGTAATTGCCCGAACCATAGCCCCCAAGCTATCCGAGCACTTTGGACAACAATTCATCGTTGAGAACAGACCCGGCGGCGGCGGCGTTATAGGCACTGAATTTGCAGCCAAATCGCCCGCCGATGGTTATACGCTGACCATCGCCACAACAACCACGCATGTAATTGCTGCAGCAATGCGCAAACTTCCCTACGATCCCGTAAAGGATTTTTCACCCATCAACTTGATAGGTGCCACCCCTTATATGATTGTTGTTCATCCATCCATGCCCGTTAAAAACGTAAAGGACTTGATCGCAGTTGCGAAATCACGTCCGAATCAGGTCGAATTCGGCTCTGGCGGCGTAGGAACACCCGGACATCTCGCTGGCGCAATGCTCAATACGATGACCGGAATCAAAATGCTGCACGTCCCCTACAAGGCCGGCAATCTCGCGCTCAATGAATTGATTGGAGGACATGTTTCCCTTACCTTTTCCACAACAATCACTTCCACACAATTTATTCAATCCGGCCGGTTGCGCGGCATTGCAGTGACCAGCATTAACCGCCTGCCTGCCTTCCCCAATCTGCCCACCGTAGCGGAGTCCGGTGTACCGGGCTATGAATTCAGCCTTTGGCTTGGACTTTCAGCACCGGCAAAAACGCCTGAGCCCGTTATACAGATGTTAGCTGACGCCGTTGCCAAGGCCCTGCAAAACGAATCGGTACGCAGCACCTTGATCGCACAATCAGTTGAACCGGTATCGATACCAAGGCAAACCATTGCTAAACGCATTGAATCAGAACTAATTGCATACGAAAAAATTGTCAAGCAGAGTGGAGCAATGACAAATTGAATCAGACATTGCAGGAAAGTGACCAAAAGAACTGCGAAGGAATCGTCTTCCTTCAGTACACACAAAGTGAACTGGACCACGCCTACAATCAGAGAGCCTTCGCACCGAATTCTGAGCATGTAAGAAAGCGGCTTTCGGTTCTCAGCAAAGACATCAGATTACGCACCCCTCCCTCAGGACGACATTCTTACGGCACTGAGGAAATCGAACAATTAGACATTTACAGTGCAGGCAGAACGAATTCGCCGGTGAATATATACATTCATGGCGGCGCATGGCGAAAAGGCAGCGCTGCTGCAAGCGCATATTTGGCGGAAGTTCTCACCAAAGCGGGATCAACACTTGTCGTTCCTGATTTTTACAACGTTGAACAAGCCAATGACAGCCTTCGAACCATGGTCAGCCAGGTTCGATCCGCCATTGCCTGGGTTTATCAAAATTCGAAAAAACTGGGGTTGGATGACAACCGTATCTATGTGTCAGCCCATTCCTCGGGGGCGCACCTTGCAGCCTGCACCCTCATCACAGACTGGGTGAAAGATTTTGGCCTCCCTGCCGATATTCTGAAGGGGGCTTTTTTATGCAGCGGCATGTACGATCTCAGAGGGCCGCGTTTATCGGCCCGCAGCTCATACGTCAAGTTCGATGACCCCATGGAAGAAGAACTCAGCCCGCAACGTCATGTAAACAAAATCAACACCCCGATCATATTGGCTTACGGAACACAGGAAACCCCGGAGTTTCAGCGGCAAGCCATCGAGTTTGCTTCAACTCTTGAACTGGCCGGAAAACAAGTGGAACTCATTGTTGGTCACGAGTACAACCATTATGAAATTCGCGAGACATTTGCAAATCCTTACGGTCTCGCCGGAAAAGCTATTTTGTCCCAGATGAAACTTTCCTAGGCTGTTGACGAACCAACCCCGCAATTCAAAATAAAAAGAATTTCATCATGTCAGCAATGACCGCAGTAGAAAAAGTGCTGGCCGCAAAAAGCGGCCGCAACTCCGTCAAACCCGGAGATGTCGTTTCCCCCGATCCCGACTACATCATGATCCACGACGGTGTGGTGATGGCGGCAAAACGCGAACTTGACGCTCTGGGCATCACCCGGCTGGCAACGCCGGATAAAGTCATGATGGTCACCGACCATGACGTCATTTACGGCAGCGCACGCGCGGCCGAACGCGGCGCCTTCAACCGCAAGGCGGCAGCACAATGGGGAGTAAAGAATTTCTTTGATGTCGGCCGTGGCGGCCACGGTCATATCTTCCCGATGGAATCCGGACTGCTGCTGCCCGGCATGTTCTATTTCGACAACGACCGCCATGCCACCAACGCCGGCGCCATCGGCGCCTTCGGTTTCCGCATGGGTACAGAGATTTCACGTGTGCTCGCCACCGGTACCAACTGGGTAATGGTGCCGAAAACCGTGCGCCTCACCCTCAAAGGCCGGCTGCAGAGCGGCGTGCATGCCCGCGACGTCGGTTTTCATTTTGCGGCAATGCTCAAGCAGGAAAAACTGTCCGCCGACCTCGATTACCGCGTACTTGAATACGCCGGCGACCTTGAGCAGTTCGATCTCGCTTCACGCGCCGCACTATGCTCCACGCCGACCGAGATCCGCGCTTACGGCGTGTTCGTGCCGCCGTCACAGGCGATCATTGAACACGCTAGGGCACGCGGTCAGCGGCTGTTCACGGCGGTGTATTCCGACGCCGATGCGGCTTATGACGCTGATCTGATGCTGGACATTTCAAGACTCGAACCGCAGGTATCGCTGCCGGGCAGCGTCGAAAACGCAGTGGATGTCTCGAAAGTCGAAGGCACCGTCATTGATCACGCCTTCATCGGCTCCTGCGGCTCCGGCATGTGGGAAGACCTGGTAACAGCGGCTTCCATTCTCAAAGGCCGCCGGCTCGCGCCAAATGTCCGGTTGTTTGTCGCCCCGGGCTCGGAAACGACCAACCGCCGGCTGGCCAGCGAGGGCCTGCTCGGCATTTTCATCGAAGCCGGCGCAGTCATGCTGCCGCCGGGCTGCGGCCCCTGCAATGACGCCGTGATCGGCCCGGTGCATTCGGGTGAGGTTTCGATGTCGACGGCAACCAATAACAATGCCGGGCGCTTCGGCGCCAAAGACGCGCAGTTGTATCTGGGCAGCCCGGCCACGGTCGCCGCCTCCGCAGTCGCCGGTAAAATCACTGATGCACGCAAGTTGAACTGAGAAAGCACGGTCATGAGCGAATTCCAATGGGTTTTGAAAGGCCGCTGCTACAAACTGGGGCATGACGTGTGGCATGCCGGCGGCGTGGTGCCGAGCTGGATCATTACCGGGAGACATTTCGATCCCAAGGACATCATCCCGCATCTGTTTGAGGAAACCGACCCCGGCTTCCATACCCGCTGCAAACCCGGCGACATCATCGTCACCGGAAAAAACTTCGGCATGGGCCCGAAAATGAACGGTTATATCGCGATGCAGGCGCTGGGGCTGGGACTGGTCTGCGAATCGATGCCCTTCCTCGCCTACCGTGCGGCCATCGGCTGCGGCGTGCGAGTGATGACCGACTGCGTCAACGCCACCGACCTGTGCGACACCGGCGATGAAATTGAAGTCAATTTCCGCGACGGCTTTTTCATTAATCACACACGCGACATCCGCCGTGAATACCCGCCGATCCCCGATGCGCTGATGGAAATCGTCGAACTCGGCGGCAATGCCGGATGGCTGCAGCAGTGGCAGGCCAAACGCGCCACCGCCGTATCGTGACGCAACATTTCAACGCGCTGGGCCAGCCGGTCGGATTTCCGCTGCCGGACTGGACAGCACCGCCGCAGCCGCCGCGCACAACACTGACCGGACGTTATTGCCGCGTCGAACCGCTGGATGCGCAACGTCATCCCACCGAACTGCACACGGCAAACCGGCTTGATCCGAGCGGACGCGCATTCACCTATCTTGCAGCCGGACCTTTTGACAGCCTCGACAGCTACCTGAAGTGGATCAACACCAGCTGTCTCAGCCCTGATCCGTTGTTCCACGCCATCATCGACGGCGACAGCGGCAAGGCCTTGGGCGTCGCTGCCTATATGCGCATTGATCTGGCCAACGGCGTGATCGAAGTCGGTCACCTCAATTTTTCACCGCTGCTACAGCAGACCCGCGTCGCGACCGAAGCGATGCATCTGATGATGAAAAACGCCTTCGCACTTGGCTACCGGCGTTACGAATGGAAATGCGACTCGCTGAACGCGCCGTCGCAGGCGGCGGCACGACGGCTGGGCTTTTCCTACGAGGGCCGCTTCATCCAGGCGATCACCTACAAGGGACGCAACCGCGACACCGACTGGTTCTCGATCACCGACCGCGAATGGCCTGCACTTCGCGCAGCTCATGAACAGTGGCTCGCGCCGGAGAATTTTGATGGTGAAGGCCGGCAGCGCCTCAGCCTGTCGGCACTGACCGCGCCGCTGCTGCGCGCCGCGGATAAACAATAACTATTTGTTTTTATTGTGTTTTTTTGAACGCGCCCGACTGAGCGCTTCATTCACAATACGCCGCAGCGCATCCCCCCAGGCAACACCGGCAAAACACTGGTTGTTGCCCATCGCGTGCGGGTGCAGATCCGGATTGGCGTTGGCCTCGAGAAACACCAACCGTCCGTCCGGCGTCAACCGGTAATCTATACGCCCGTAATCGCGCTGCTCAAGCGCATGGAAAATTGCACTGCTGACGGTTTCAATATCCCGCCGCAGATTGCCGGAGATTTTCGCGACACGCCAGCGGATGCGCCAGCGGCTGCGGTAAGCGCCGTCATTTTTCAGTTTATACGAGGCAAAGGTCGGTGCACCCGGACCGCGACGGCCAATGAACAGTTCAACCGCCGGCATCACATCCGGTTTGTTGCCAAGCAGGGCCACATACAGGTCGCGGCCTTCGATGAATTCCTCGCAGATCAGCGGTGCATGCACGCGCTTGCGCAACATGCGCACGCGCTGCAGCAGTTCGCGCTCGTTCTTCACCAGTGAATTGACGCGCACTTCGTCGGAACCGTCGCCGAACTGCGGCTTGATGATCAGCGGGTAAGGTACACGCGGATTGCGGATCGGGCCCGTCGGCGGAATCACGAAGTAACGCGGCACCGCCACGCCAAGGTCGGCAGCAATGTGTTTGGACAGCGCCTTGTCGCGCGCCAGTCGCAGGCCGCCGGGACCGGATCCCGTATACGGAATCTTCAGCAGATCGAGCAGGCCTGCAATGGACGCATCCATGCTGCGGTCACCATCGACGCATTCGGTCAGATTGAACACCAGCCGCGGCTTCAGCGCCCGCAGTTCGGCAATCGTGGCGTCGACACCGGCGACAAAAGGCAGCGCCGTGACCCGCAGGCCTTGACTGCGCAGTTCCGCCAGCAGATAGGCTTCAACGCTGCTGCGATCGGGAACATAAAGCCCGTTTTTGCGGCGGTCCACCGCCTCCGCATCGACCAGCAGCGCAATGTCGCAACGCACGGCTTCGGCTCGTTTTTGTTGTTGGGCCATGTCCCGATTTTAACCCCGGCGCCGGCACGTTGCGCCCGCCCCCCTGTCGCTGCTATCGTGCCCCCCATCCGCGGAGACCACTTCGTCTTTCGCAGCAACCACCGGAGGATAGACAATGAAACTCGCAACCATCGCCTCAGCGATCCTGGCGACATTGCTGCTGTATGCCGGCAGCGCAGCTGCACAGGCCTGCCCCGAGAAAAACATCAACTACTGGCAGGCCTTTCCCGCCGGCGGCGAATCCGATATTTCGGCGCGGCACCAGCAGCTGGTACTGAAAAAACGCTGCCCCGGTATCGAAACCATCGTGCAGTACAAACCCGGTGCAGGAGGTGGCCTGATGTGGGCGCAGATCAACAACATGCCCGCCGACGGCTTCAACGTGATCGGCGTCAACCTGCCGCATATCGTGCTGCAACCCTTCGAGGGCCAGGTGCAGTACAAGACAGACGATGTGATGCCGGTCTACTGGTTCCATTACACGCCGGATGCGCTGGTGGTGCCCGCCGACAGCCCGATCAAATCCTTCCAGGACCTGGTCAAGGCCGCGAAGGCACAACCCGGCAAGCTAACGCTCGCCGGCTCAGGCACCAACTCCGCCAACCATGCCGCACATGAAAAACTTAATCTGGTCGCCGGCGTGCAGACCACCTATGTGCCGTTCAAGGGCACCGGCGACATGACCACCGCCGTGCTCGGCGCGCATGTCACCGGGGCGATGTCGTATTCGGCCTTTGCCATCAACAACAAGGGCAAGGTTCGCGCGCTGGCGGTCGCGATGGACAAGCGTCACCCGCTGCTGCCCGACGTGCCGACCTTCAAGGAACTGGGCTTTGACTGGATCGACGGCGCCTACCGCGGCATCGGCATGCCTAAATCGACCACCCCGGATGCACGCAAGCGCATGTCGGACCTGTGGGCTGCGCTCAACAATGATCCGGAGATGAAGGAACTCGCCGCCAAAAGCGGATTCGAACTGGTCAATGTCGGCGTCGACAAGATGGAGCCCTTCATGAAAGACCGCATCCGCGCCTATACCGAAGTGGCCAAACGCATGGGGCTGACCAAATAAGCAATACACCGCTCAATAAAAAACGGGGCCTGCAGGCCCCGTTTTTTATTTCTGCGAACAGCTCTCAGGCAAACTTCACGCCGGCCTCGCTCATTGCCTGCTGCACCCGTCCCGGCAGCAACGGCTGCTGGCGCAAGCGCACACCGGTGAGCTGGTGGAAGGCATTGGCGATTGCCGACGGTACCAGCGGTGTCGCCATCTGGCCGGCGCCCGTCGGATGGTTGGGCGTCTGCACCAGCTTGATGTGGATGTTCGGGATGTCGCGCATCCGCGGCACGTGGTAATCGAAGAAATTCGACTGCTGCACGAGACCGCCGCTGACATCGATATGCTCGGTCAGCGCCAGACCGATACCGTAGACAATCGAACTCTCGGTCTGGGCAACAATGTTGTCGGGCTGAATAGCGACCCCGGCATCAATCACGCACCAGAAATCATGCACGCGGATGCGGCCGTCCTTGTTCAGTGAGACTTCGGCAATACCCGCGAGCTGGGTGCCGCTGTAATCGAGATAGGCCACGCCAAGGCCGCGCCCCTCACGCTTGCGGCCCCATGCGGCCATGCGGGCAACCTCACGCAGCACGTCACGTCCACGCTGTGCACGCGGCGTGCCCGCCAGCTGGCGAATGCGGAATTCAACCGGATCCACACCCAGCTTCGCCGCGACTTCGTCGATGAATACCTCGTTGGCAAAACTGTTCTGGCCGACACCAATGGCGCGCAGCGGCGCGGTGCGGATACCGGTGGGCTGCTGCAGACCTTCAGCCAGGCGATGAGGAATGTCATAAGTCGGCAGTTCGGTGCCGCGCATCGCGATATTGTCACGGCCCTGCGAAGCCTTGAAGCGAACCGGATCCATATAGGCCAGCGCCTCGTCGCTGACCACGCGATGGTGCCAGGCGACGATCTTGCCCTTGTCATCCACCGCTGCGCGGATGCGGTTCACGTATTGCGGACGGAAGCGGCCGTTCTTGACATCGTCCTCGCGCGTCCACAGCACTTTCACCGGCTTGCCGACGGCTTTGGACAGCAGCGCCGAATCGACCATGAACTCGAGGTCACGGTTGCCGCGACGGCCGAATCCACCGCCAAGCAGCATGCCGTTGAACTTGATCTTGTCCGCAGACAGGCCAAGCGCCGCAGCCACGGCATCCACGGCAATGGTCTGGCTTTGCGTGCCGCACCAGATCTCGCAGCCGTCCTTGCTCACCGAGGCCACCGAGTTCAGCGGCTCCATCTGCGCATGATAGGCATAATCGGCGCGATACTCGCCTTCAATGACGTTCTGCGCCTTGCCCAGTTCGGGAACAGCCTGCCCGACGGTTTCCCAGGCCACGCCTTTTTTGCTGTCATCGCGGGCAATTTTCGTGAACGCTTCAAATCCGCTGCCACTGGAATGTTTCCAGCCGCGCGCCTCGGAGGACCAGGTCACTTTCAAAGCCTGCTTGGCCTTGAACGCCGCCCATGGCGATTCGGCAATCACGCCGACACCGTATTGCAGCGGCACGATCTGCAACACGCCGGCTACGGCACGCGCCTCGCGGTCGTCGATCTGCACCGGCTGCGCGCGATCCACCGGTTCACGCAGGATGGCGCTGTAGACCATGCCCGGCACCTGCACGTCGATGCTGTATTGCGCCGATCCGTCGGTCTTGCCGGCAACATCGACCCGCGGCACATCTTTGCCGATCAGACGGAAATGCGCCTTGTCGAGCGCATCCAGCTGAACTTCAGGCGCCTGCGCCGGCACCTTGGCAAATGCTGCGATCTCGCCATACGACAGCCGGCGCCCCGACTTCGTATGCTCGGCATAACCGGGCCCGCTGACGACTTCCGTCAGCGGCACGCCCCAGCGCTGGGCTGCGTTATCGAGCAACACGTAGCGCACCTGGGCGCCGAACTGGCGCAGATTGGTGAAGTAACCGGTGACGGTAGCGCTGCCCGCGGTGTACTGCAGGTAACGGAAGGCCGGATTGCCGTAGATCTGATTGTTCGGCGGCGCCGCGACAATGCGCACCTTTGACCAGTCGGCATCCATTTCCTCGGCGACGATCAGCGGCAGCGAAGTCAGCGACCCCTGCCCCATTTCAGCCGCCGGCGACTGGATAACCACCGTGCCATCGGTGAATACCGTCACCCAGTTGTTGATTTTGCTGCTGCCGGTCGCCGCCTCCGCGGCGCCGACCACCAGTTCCTGCAGTCCCGGCGACGCCACAGCGACACCGAAGGTCAGACCGGCAGCACCGGTCATGAAACGGCGGCGCGACGGATTCTTGATCATGGGGTTTTGTGCACTCATCTCACACCTCCCCTTTCGCGGCGCGCTCAATCGCACGGGCGATACGCACATAGGTGCCGCAGCGGCAGATGTTGGGACTCATGTATTCAACAATATCTTCGCGCGAGGGCCGTGAATTCTGCTTGAGCAGGCCGGCAGCACGCATGATCTGCCCGGACTGGCAGTAACCGCACTGCGGTACCTGTTCGGCGCGCCAGGCTTTCTGCAAGGGGTGATTGCCGTCCGGCGACAGACCTTCGATGGTCGTCACCTGCTTGCCATCGACATCCTTGATCGCATGCAGGCAGGATTGCGTTGGCTCGCCGTTCAGGTGCACGGTGCAGGCGCCGCACTGGCCGACGCCACAACCGAATTTGGTACCGGTGAGTTTCAGTTGCTCACGCAGCACCCACAGCAGCGGCGTATCGGGTGCAGCGGTGATTGTTTTTCGCTGGCCGTTGATGGTCAGCGTCACGGTAACGTTGCTCATGACCCCCCCTTTGAGATTGGCTTTGCGTCCCTCGTTGCGCGCGTTCTGCGCCGCGCGCTGCGACGGTTTAGATGTTTAGATATTAGCCCAAACCTTGCTCCCCGAAACCCGCAGCTCGACAGCGCCGCAGGTAATCCCCTGAACCTACATAAGTTATTGTTTTTATTATTAAATATTTTGACCGGCGCGGAACAGCCCTCGTGGCGCGCGATGCAGCGGCTCGCAACCGTCGCGTGTGATGCGCATCAGCTCACCAACCTGCACGCCGGATCGTTTCGATTCATCCGCTTCGGTGGTTACCGGATTGGGTTGGACCACCACGGTCATGTTTTCTTCCAGCGTCATCTGCGGCAAGGCGCGCCCGGCCATGCGGCTTTTCGTACCGATGATCGGCTGGAAATAGCCGCCACCGAAACCGTGCACCAGGTCATCACAAACCGTGTAACCCTTTTGCTCGATCAGTGCGGTGGCGTCCATGATTTCCTGCATGGTCGTGCCATGGCGCAATACCTTGGTCACCGCATCGAAGGTGGCTTCGGCCGTCGCATGCAGATCCGCATAACGCGGCGTCGGATCGGCATCAACGGTAAAGGTGCGCAGGATCTGCCCGGGATAATCCCACCAGAATGCCGACAGCTCGCAGAAAATGACATCGCCCGCCCGCACCTTGCGCGGCGAAGGATGCTGCGGCGGCACATAGATATGCGGCTGCGCCATCGACGTCACGCCGATGTAATGGATCATCGTCGTGCCGCCGTGTTTGATATAGGCGCTCTCCACCAGCGCGCCGAGTTCACGTTCATCCATGCCCACGCGCGTGCCGGCCACCAGCGCGCGCAGTCCGGCGTCAGACAGCGCCGCACCGATGCGCAGCCAATCGATTTCCTCTTCCGATTTGCGCATGCGCAACTGGGTGTAGTCAGCATCCAGCAGCTTCACTTCGAAAGCCGCTTCAAGCTGGCGGCATTTGGACAGCACCAGCGGACCGATCAGACCGATACGTTTCGCGCCACGCCGCTTCATCTCCTCGATGGTCAGCGCGATGCCCTGATGCTGCCCCCAGCGCACATCGACATCGCGGGCGATCTTGCGGCCCAGCGGAAAATGGTTGAACCACTCCATGTGCATGACCATGCGCTCACCGGGCTTGAACACGACATAGGCCTCGACCGTTCCGGGCCAGCCGGTCAGCCATTGCACGGCATTGCCGGCGCGGTGATCGGTGACCACTAGCAGATGGTCACAGCAATGTTTTTCCATCGCTGCCGCCAATGCGGTCTGGCGTCTTACATATTCAGCATCCGAAAAATGCGGGTATTGCTGCTGCATCACTGCCTGCAGACGCGGCTCAACCTTCAACACTGCACTCATTGCTTCTCCTGAATCGGGTAAGTGGAACAGATCAGATGGATTTGGAAAACACCGGACTGACCGGCTCCTTGAGACTGGGCAGATCGGGCGCGGACGGCAGATCCGTGCGCGAACCGAGCAATTGATGGTAACGCACGGCCAACGCCAGATCCTGCAAGGCCGTGCCTACGGATTTGAAGGCGACAAGCCCTGATGCGGGCGGCTTGACCACAGCCGCGACAATATGCGCCAGTGTCGCCTGTTTCGTTTCTGACACGGCACCGGCCTGAACCGCCCTCTGCAGGTCACCGGCCTCATCCGCAGCACGGGGTGAATCCACCACCACCAGCGCAGCATCGGCAAAACACCGCGCATCGACTTCCACCGATTCGGGTCGCGTGCTGCCGACCGCGCACAGCAGGCGGCAGCCTTCCAGCCATTCGCCACGCACCAGCGGCTCACTGCCGCGATGGCTGGTCGCGGCAACCACAACCGAGTGTCCGCGACAGGCGGCTTCTGCGCTGAAAACCGGTGTAACCGGAATCCCCAGACGGGCGGAGTTGTCCCGCGCAAAACGTTCACGGTTTTCAGAAGAGCGGCTGAAGACGCTGACCGAGGCCAGCGGATAGACGCTGGCCAGACTGTCGAGTTGCATGCGCGCCTGATGGCCGGAACCGACCAGCCCCACCGACACCCGTCCGGCAATGGCAACCTGCCGCGCCAGCACGCCGCTGGCCGCACCGGTGCGCAGATCGGTAATCAGGCGGCCGTCGAGCACTGCCAGCAGTTCACCGTCGGAGAGACGGTACAAGGACACGACGTAACGCACGCCGTGGCCTTCGCGCAGATGGAACACCTTGGTCGCCGCATAACCCGCGGCGTAATCGGTGGCGAACATCATGCGCATCCAGCCGCCCTCGAAGGCGGTATTCAGCCGCGGCGACACGAAGGTCTTGCCTGCAGCCTCATTCCGCGACATCGCCTCGAGCAAGTCGATCGCATCCCGCATGCCCAGCACGCCTTCCAGCGCACCGCTTCCCAGCATCACCGCCATCTGCCGCTCCCTATTTCAGATGGTCTGCGAGCCAGTCGGCGATCAGCGGACGCACGATATGGTGCAGGTTGTTGCAGACATGCACGCCGTCGTCATAAACGATTGTTGTCGTCGGCCCCTTCACTTCCTTTTCGACGCGATAGGCGTGTTCCGGCGGCGAGGCCTTGTCGAGTCCGCCGTAGATCTGGAGCAGCGGCACCGTCAGCTTCGCCGCGACATCGGCCATGGTGATGCTGTTTTGCACCTCTTCCGCGTTCTCGCCCATGTACTGCATCAGCCCGACCTGCGACAGCGGATCCATATGCTTGAAACGGCCGGCCGGCGTGTACCAGCTGCTCACCGAGACTGCCGCCTTGTAACGCTTGTCCAAAGCCGCGGCGCGGCAGGCAAAAATGCCACCATAGGAAATCCCGCCGATGGCCATGCGCGTGGTATCGAGATCCTTGCGCGCAGCAACCAGATCGGTGACCGCCTTGATCGGCACTTCGTAGTCGGGACGGATCTTGCTCTGCGTGCTGAGCATGCCCTGCCCCGGGCCGTCGAAGGCGAGAACGGCCAGGCCGCGGCGGAGCATGTGTTCACCGAAATCGTAAAGCTCTTCCTTGGTAGAGTCGCCGCCGGGCACCAGCACCACCACCGGCGGCTTCGCCACGCCCTTGGGTTTGCGCAGCCATCCCGGCATGCGCAGGCCTTCAAACGGAATCTCCAGCAACTCCATCGGCGGATCCACCAGCGGCGCCGCTTTTTTCCAGCATTCGTCCATCGCCAGCATCGCGCCGACAAACTGCTTCTGGTCGTGCACAAACAGGAAATTCGCCCAGTGGTAATACAGCGCCGCGCGGATATAGGCGCCGCCGGCCGTCAACGCATGACCTTCCTTCGCCGCCTTGTCCCCGGTTGCGGCATGTTGTGCCGCGACCTTGCTCCATTCCTCGCACCACTGGTCCCAGCGATCGATGCGCTGTTTCAGTCCGTCGAACTCCCACTGCGAAACCTGCTGCGACAACATGCGCCAGGTAAAACGGTCCAGCGCCACTTGCGTATTGCGGTCTGCCATTCTGCTGTTCCTTGTTGATGGCCGCGGACGGCCGGTTTCAGGGACGACTATTCGGCTTTTGCGCCACTGGCCTTGATCAGCGGCACCAGTTTTTCGATTTCGGCGCGCAGGAACCTGGCGAACTCTTCCGGCGTACTGCCGACAAGTACCGAACCTTCACGCGAAAGGTAATCCTTGAACTCCGTTGTATTCGCCGCTTTCAGCGTCGCTGCGTTGAGCCGGCGCACGACATCCGGCGGCGTACCGGCGGGCACAAAAATCCCCTGCCAGCCGCCGAACTCATAACCCGGAAGGGTTTCCGCGATGGCCGGCAGATCCGGCAGATTGGGCAGACGTTTGGGACTGGATACGCCGAGCATGCGCAGCTTGCCTGCCGCCGCCTGACCGATGGCGGTGGAAACCGGCGAGTACGAGAGATGCGCCTCGCCCGAAACCACAGCAACCACCAGCTGGCCACCGCTCTTGTACGGCACATGCAGCATGCGGGTACCACTCATGCTGTTGAACAATGCACCGGCGAGGTGACTGGTCGATCCGTTGCCGGCAGAACCCATCAGCAACTCACCCGGCCGCGCCTTGGCCAGCGCCACCAGTTCCTTGACGGTTTTGACGGGCAGAGAAGGATGTACGGAGGCGACGTTATAAAACTGCGAAACCAGCGACACCGGCGCAAAGTCCCGGAGCGAGTCGTAACCGACCTTGGCATACATCGCCGGACTCACCACCATCGACACCGACCCGCCGACATAAATGACATAACCGTCAGCCGGCGATTTTGCTGCCGCTTCCGTACCGATCACTGCACCCGCACCGCCGCGGTTGTCGACCACGATCTGCTGGCCCACCGCCTCCCCGAGGCGCTGGGCAAACGCACGCGCCATCATGTCGGTGCCGCTGCCCGCCGACCAGGGCACGATAAAGCGTATGGGTTTGGCCGGGTAAGACTGCGCCATCGCCAGCGGCGCGGTGCAAAGCGCCAGCAGGACCACCATCCTCAAATGCCTGGTCAACATGTCTCCTCCTATTGGTATTGCTTTTTGTTGTGCCTCTTTTACCGGATCAGGCCGCCCGCGCCGGCGCTGCAGCGGCATAACGACCCAGCAGCCCGCAACGTTCAAGGTCGGCGCGCATTTCAGCACGCTGCGCATCCGTCACCTGCGGCAGCGGCGCCCGTACGTGGCCGCCGGCCATGCCGATCAGGTCAGCCCAGGCCTTGAGCAGGTGGATGGGGATGAGCTTGTGTTTGAGCCAGGGTTCGCGCATCCATTTCTCGTGCACGTCGCGCAGCGGCTGGATGCTGTCGCGCAGCGCCTGCGCTTCAGCGAATTTTCCGGCCAGCGCCAGCTCGCCGTAGTCGCGCATCGGCGTCCAGCCCGCAACCTGCATCAGGAACGGCGCCGCCGAAGACATATGCACCTTCATGTCGTTTTCGCGGACCAGTTTCAGGAACTCCGTTTCCGACGGATGCGAAAACACGATCTTGTCGCCGCACAGTTTCTGCGCCGTGGCGTAATGATCCAGCGGCCGCGAGCACTTGATACCGCAGATGTTTTCTATTTTTGCAATGCGCGCGGTCAGTTGCGGTGAAAACGCCACGCCGGAAAACGGCGTATCGAACATCCAGATGCCGATATCAACGCGCGCCGCAACGGTGGCGAACCATTCATACAGCGTGTCTTCGCTGGCCCATGGATAGTAGGGATTAATGACGATCGCGAAATCGGCGCCGACATCCTGCGCATGGCGGGTCAGGTCGGCGGTCTCGTTCGGCGAATGATGGCCGGTATGGGCAATGACCTTGCACTTGCCGTGCGCTTCCTCAACGACGATTTCGACGGCGCGTTTGCGCTCTTCCTTGGTCAGCGCCCAGAACTCGCCCATGGTGCCGGTGCAGAAAATGCCGTCGACACGCAGTGCATCGGTGTAATGGCGCATATTGCGCCGGAGCCCTGCTTCGTCCAGCCGGTCATCCGGCGTAAACGGCGTCGGTATCGCCGCCCAGACGCCGCGAAACTCGGCGCGTGATGCTTCCTTGGCTTCGGACTTTCGGTAACGCATGCAGGCTCCCCCGGGATTTCTACCCTTTATGATTTGCAGAAAAAAACGGGCGGCGCATGAAGCACCGCCCGTCCGTTACATGCCGGTCGACACGGTGCGCTTACTGCGGCTTGATACCCGCCGCCTGCAGCACTTTCGCGCCGACTTCAATTTCACTGCGCACGAACTTGGCGAACTGCGCCGGATCCATCTCCATCGGCTCGTTGCCGAGTCCGGCCAGTTTGGATTTCACGCCGGCATCGTTACCTGCAGCCTTGATCGACTGCGAGATCTTGTTGATCACCGGCTGCGGAACACCGGTGGGTGCCCAGACGCCAAACCACAACGAGAAATCAAAACCGGGAACGCCGGATTCGGCGATGGTCGGGATGGTCGGAAGGATACTGCTGCGCTTGATCGTGCTCACCGCAATGGCACGCACCCTGTTCCCCTGCACATGCGCCAGCGTGGTCGAGATCGGCGCGAAATAGAAGTCAACGCGGTTGCCGAGAACGTCGGCCAGCGCTTCCGCCGAGCCCTTGTACGGCACATGGTTCATGTTGATCTTGGCCATCAGCTTCAGCTTCTCGAGATTGAGATGCGTGCCGCTGCCGACACCGGCCGATGCAAAATTCAGCGCGCCGGGCTTGGCCATCGCTGCTTTCAGAACATCCTGCACTGTCTGGTACGAGGTGCTGGGATGAGTCACCATGACATTGGGCTGCTGCGCCAGCGGGCCGATATCGACAAAATCCTTCAGCGTGTCGAAGGGCAGCTTGGCATACAGCGAAGGATTGACCGTGTGGCCGGAGGAATGCATCAACAGCGTATAACCGTCGGCCGTCGATTTCGCCGCGATGGCCGCAGCAATCGAACCCCCGGCGCCCGGCCGGTTGTCGGCAATGACCTGATGCCCCCACATTTCCGTCCACTTCTGGGTATACAGGCGGCCGACGATGTCGGTGGCGCTGCCAGGAGGGAAAGCCACGATGAAACGCACCGGCTTGTTCGGATAGTCCGCGGCAAATGCCGAAGCACCGGCATACGCCAGTGCCGCCAGCATCAGGGTGGTCATTTTTTTCATGTTTTTCCTCCTCCAGGTTGGATCAACGATCAGAGCCCGTCGCCGATGTCCACGTTCTCGGATTTGAGTTCGATGCCCGACGCCTTGGCCTGCAGCAACAGCAGCTGCGAGAAGTCCTGATCATAGCCGTTTCCGATCAGGGTTTGCACCAGATCGCGGGTGACGCTGGTGGTCGGCATCGGTACGCCAAAAGTGCGGCCGGCGGCCAGACCCAGGTCGATGTCCTTGCGCAGCAGTTCCGGCGTGAAGGTGACATGGAAATCGAGGTTCGAAATCGCCGGCGTCTTGTAAGCGGTGAACATCGAGCCCATCACGCTCTTGTTGAGGAAGTCGAGAAAAGCATGGCGCTGCATTCCGGCCTTTTCGGCAAGCACGGTGATTTCGCAAAGATTCTGGATCACCACACCGAGCATCACGTTGTGACAGATCTTGGCGATACGCGACAGTTCGCCGTCGCCGACATAGGACACGCCGCGGCCAATGGCCTCCAGATAGGGGCTGACCGCCTTGAAAGCATCTTCAGGACCCGACGCCACCACCGTCAGCTTGCCGGCCTTGATGACCTTGGCATTGCCGGATACCGGCGCCGCCAGCATCTGGATGCCCTTCTCGCCCAGCTTGGCGCGGATTTCCGCGGACTCTTCCAGAGAGATCGAGGTGCTGTCGACGATCATCTTCGGCTTGCCGCCCTTGGACATCACGCCGTTCGGTCCGAACAGCACTTCCTTGACATCCTTGCCTGTCGACACCATCGTAAACACGATGTCGCAGCCGGCGAGATCAGTCAGGTTGTCGGCGACCTTGGCGCCCGACTTGGCCAGCGGCTCCGCTTTGGATTTGGTACGGTTCCACACGGTGATGTCGCAACCGGCTTTCGCCAGACGCTCCGCCATCGCGTAACCCATGCGACCGATGCCGATCCAGCCGAGTTTATGTTGTTTCATGTTTGCCATTTTCTTATTTCCTCGAAGATTTCAGATTCAATATGAATTCAATAATTCCATGTGACCCGTACATCAGGATTCCAGCGCCTGTTCCCAGTTGCGCGTCTCGATCGCATTTTTGACCTCAGCGAGAAAAGCCGCGGAATAGGAACCATCGACCGCGCGATGGTCGAAACTCTGCGCGAGCACGCCGACCGGACGGATCGCAATCGAATCGCCGCCGTCGCTCTCGACCACCACCGGCTTTTTACGGATGCCGTCAGCGGACAGAATCGCCACCTGCGGCTGATTGATGATCGGCGCGGTGATCACGGTGCCGAAAGCGCCGTTATTGGTGATGGTGTAGGTGCCTTCGGTCATCTCGTCCGGGCGCAGCTTGCCGGCGCGGGCGCGCTGAGCCAGATCATTGATCTCGCGCGCGATCTGCGGCAACGATTTCGCCGGCACATCCTTAAGCACCGGCACCACCAGCCCGTCGAAGTTCAGATCGACGGCAATGCCGATATTGATCCGGCGATGCAGCACGAGGCCGTCGCCCTGCAGGCTGGCGTTAAGCTTGGGAAACTTGCCCAGCGCAATCGACACCGCACGCACGATGAACGGCAGATAGGTCAGCGAAAAACCTTCACGCGCTTTCCATGCTGCGCCATGCAGCTTGCGCGCCTGATCGACACGCAGGAAATCGGCTTCGGCCACTTGCAAGACATGCGGCGCGGTCTGCCAGGACTTCGCGGTGTTTTCGGCGACACGCTTGCGGATGCCGTTGAAAGCCACCGTCTGTCCGGCCTGAACCGGTGCGGGTGCAGCAACAGCTGCCGGCGCAGATGCCGGACGCGAACCACGGCGTGCGATGAACTCCTTGACGTCTTCACGGGTAATGCGGCCGTCGCGGCCGGTACCGGTGATGTCCGACGGATTCAGGCTGTGTTCGGCAACCAGACGGCGCACCACCGGCGACAGCCGGTCGGCCGCATTGACCCGCGGCCGGCCCGAAGGTGCCTGAGAAAGCACCGCTGCGGCAGCAGCAGGAGCAACACTGGCCACAGCGGGCGCAGCAGCCGCGGGTTTCGCAGCCGCCTTGGCGTCACCGGCTTCCCGGATGATCGCCAGCGTCGCACCAACCTTGGCAGTCACGCCTTCAGCGACCACGATCTCGGCAACTATCCCCGCCACCGGCGACGGAATCTCGGTGCTGACTTTGTCGGTCTCGACATCGAACAGCGTTTCGTCGGCCTTCACGGCATCGCCGACTTTTTTGTACCACTTGGTGACAACGCCCTCGGCGACGGTCTCGCCGAGCTGCGGCATGATGATGTTCATCGTTTGCGCCCCCGCCTAGTCAATCTTTTCGCGGATTTCGCGCACGATGCGCTCCACCGACGGGATGGTGTTGTCTTCCAGCTGATCGGCTGAAGGCAGCGGGATATGCGGCGTGGTAATGCGGATGATCGGACCGTCGAGCTCCCAGAAACATTCATCGGCGATGATCGAGGCGATTTCCGCGCCCCAGCCGCAGAGCCGCGGATTCTCTTCCACCGTGACCAGACGACCGGTCAGCGCCACCTCGGCGAGGATGGTCGCGGTATCCAGCGGCACCAGCGAACGTACGTCGACCACCGTACAGGAAATACCATGCTCCTTCTCGAGAATCTCCGCAGCCGCCAGTGCACGGTGCACCATCAGCGCCAGCGCGACAATCGTGCAGTCCTTGCCCCGGCGCAGCACACGTGCCTTGCCCAGTTCGTCAACATATTCGCCGTCGGGCACCTCGCCCTTCATCGGATACAGCGACTTCTGTTCGAAGATCAGCACCGGATCATCGTCGCGCACTGCAGCGGCGATCAGGCCTTTGACGTCAGCGGGGAACGCCGGCGCCACGACCTTGATGCCGGGGATCATCATCGCCCAGTTTTCCACCGATTGCGAGTGCTGCGCGCCGAAACGCGAGCCGGCGCCGTTAGCGGTGCGGATCACCAGCGGCATCTGCACCTGGCCGTTGGTCATGTAACGCGACTTCGCAATCTCGTTGGCCACGATGTCCCAGCACACCGCCAGAAAATCCGAGAACATGATTTCGGCAATTGGCCGCAGGCCGGTCATCGCCGCGCCCATGGCCGCACCGAGGATGGCCTGTTCCGAGATCGGCGTGTCACGCACGCGCTTCGGACCGAATTTGTCGAGCAGGCCGACGGTGGCCTTGAACACGCCGCCGGCGGCGGCAATATCCTCTCCGAGGAAAACCACGCGCTCATCGCGCGCCATTTCCTGTGCGATACCCGCGGCGACCGCGTCGCGATAGGTCAGTTCCGCCATGATGCACCTCCATCCGCCCAGACATGTTGATGGATGCCGTCCAGTGAAGGCGGCGGCGATGCCTTGGCGATTTCAGTGGCTTCGTTGACCTGTTGATTCACTTCGTCCTCAATGTCTTTCAGCGTGGCGTCGACAATGCCGAGGCCCAGCAGGCGTTCACGGTAAATTTTGATCGGGTCGCGCTCCAGCCACTTCTCCAACTCGCCCTCGGGGCGGTATTTCGCCGGATCGGCGCGCGAGTGTCCGGAATGGCGATAGGTCATGCACTCGATCAGCGCCGGACCGCCGCCCTTGCGTGCGCGGTCGATGTATTTGGTCGCCGTGCGATAGACCGCGTCGGCGTCGTTGCCGTCGACAACAATTTTTTCCAGGTTGTATGCCGAAGCACGATCCGCCGCGGGGTGTTCCACTGCGGTCACGGTGTGGATCGGCGTGTATTCCATATAGAGATTGTTTTCGCAAACAAAGATCACCGGCAGTTTCCAGATCACCGCGAAGTTCAGCGCCTCATGGAAAGCACCGATATTGGTGGTGCCGTCGCCGAAGAAACACACGGAAACCTGTTCGGTGCCGCGATACTGCGCGCTCCAGGCCGCACCCGCCGCCACCGGCAGATGCGCACCGATGATGGCGTAGGAACCCATCGCGCCCTTGGAGACATCGGTCAGGTGCATGGAGCCGCCCTTGCCGCCGAGGAGACCGCATTCACGGCCCATCAGCTCGCCGAGCACGCCGCTCATCGAGGCGCCGCGCGCCAGAGTGTGCGCGTGTCCGCGATAGGTACAGAACGTGTAATCATCAGGTCGCATTGCCACGCCAAAGGCCGCAGCAATCGCCTCCTGTCCGAGCGACAGGTGGCTGGTGCCCTTGATCATGTTCTGCAGGAACAGATCGAAGGCGCGCTTTTCACAGAGCCGCAGCTCCAGTTGCATGCGGAACAGCTCGAGCCGGATATCGCGGCCGATGTCGTCTTCCGCCACGGCGGTTTTCTTGCTTTTCACTTTGGGTTCCTGTCCTTGAAAACTCAATACTTGTTGGCGATCGGCAGTTCCTGCGCCGGGAACAGCGTGATGATCTTCGCGCCGGTCGGCGTCAGCACCACTTCTTCTTCTATACGCGCGGCGGAAACGCCATCCTTGGCCGGGCAGAAGGTTTCAACGGCGAACACCATTCCGGCCTTGAGCTCGTACGGATCCTTGAACGAATTCAGACGCGAGATCAACGGACGCTCATGCAGGCCAAGACCCAGGCCGTGACAGAAGTTCAGGCCGAAGGCCGCCATCTCGGTTTCAAACCCGATCTCGGTGCACTTGGGGAAAGCCTTGGCCACAGCCTCGGTGGAGACGCCCGGCTTCAACATCGCAATGGCGTCATCCATCCACTTGCGCGCCCGCTTGTAGGCATCATGCTGCGCCGGCGTGGCGCTGCCCACGGTGAAGGTGCGGTAGTAGCAGGTCTTATAGCCCATGTACGAGTGAATCAGGTCGAAATAGGCCTGGTCACCCGGACGGATCAGCCGGTCGGTGAAGTTGTGCGGATGCGGACTGCAGCGTTCTCCGGCAATCGCGTTGACGGCTTCCACGCAGTCCGAACCCATTTCATAAAAACGCTTGGCCGCCATCGCGACCACTTCGTTTTCGCGGATGCCCGGCTTCAGGGCTTCGAAAATATCCTGATACACGCCGTCGCCCATCGCCGCTGCAGTATTGAGGAGAGTGATTTCGTCGTAGCTCTTGATCTCGCGCGCATCGAGCATCACCTGCTGGCCGTCCATCACTTTAAGGCCCAGCTTCTGCAACGCAAACAGAAAAGGCGGCTCAACGACGTCGATGCCGATCGGCATGTCGGCGACGCCCTCCTGTTTGAGGATGTCGTAAATCTCTTTCGCCGCGGCTTCGAACAGGCCGACCTTCGGCGACACCGCGCCGCGTAGTCCCGCCAACCCCGGAATGTTGTGGTTCTTCGGCAGCCACGGCGCGTACAGTTTGTGATGGCGCACAGCGGAACCGAAGTCCCAGACCCAGGGCTCGCCGTTGCCGGTCAGCAGACACCAGCGCGTGAGTTTGTCGCGTGCCCATTCGCCGATCACCGTACTCGAGATGTAACGCATATTGATCTGATCGAACACCAGCAGCGCACCCAGCTTGGATTTTTTCAGCGCATTGCGCGTGCGTGCGAGGCGGTATTCATGCAGGCGCTGGAAATTGACGCGTTCTTCAAAGTCGACCTGCATGCGGCCCGGGGCCTGCAGCGGACGCTCCCAGCGATGACCCGGATCGGCCGGATCAAACAGCACATCTGGTGCTGACGACACGCCCTTGTCCGGGTTGATGCTGGCGGTCTTGATGAGTTTCGGCTCGACCGGTTTTTTCTTCCGCGCCATTAATATTTCTCCAGTATAAACAAATACTTATAAATTAACGCTGTGGCCGTACCTCAGTCCGCCTTGATGCCGGCGGCCCGGATGATCGGCGTCCATTTTGCCAATTCGCTTTTGACATAGGCCTGCAGTTCTTCCGGCGTTGTCGGTGAGGCCACTGCACCACGCTGCAACAGGGAAGCCTTGACCTCCTCCGTACTCAGGATGCCGGTGATTTCCTTGTGCAGCTTGGCAACGATGGGCTTCGGCACTTTCGCCGTGGTGAACAGCCCGAACCACAGTTCGGCTTCCATGCCGGCAATGCCGGCCTCGATCGTGCTGGGAATGTCCGGCGCGCCGGGGAAACGCTCCTTGCCCGATACCGCCAAAGCACGCACCTTGCCGGTCTTCAACTGCGCATAAGCGGTGACCGGCGACAGGAAGGAAATCTGCGTTTCGCCGGAGAGAATGGAGGTCAACGCGAAGCCCGCGCTTTTGTACGGAATGTGCTGCACATCGACCTTGGCAACCTGCTTGAACAGTTCACCGGTGAGATGGCTGACCGTACCGTTGCCGGCCGATGCGTAACTGAGATTACGCTGCTTGGACAACGCCACCAGTTCCGGAATGTTTTTCGCCGGCACCGAAGGGTGGACGACCAGCACAGTGACGCCGGTCGCCGTGCGGGTGATCGGCGAAAAATCCTTCAGCGGGTCGTAAGGCAGGTTCTTGTACAGCGACACCGCACTGACCATCGGGCCGGCATGGCCCATGATCAGCGAATAACCGTCAGGCGTAGCCTTCGCCACCACTTCCGCCGCCAGCGTGCCGCCGGCACCGGCGCGATTGTCGACCACCACCGCCTGGCCCCAGCGTTCAGTCAGCTTCTGGCCGATGTAACGTGACAGGTAATCCGCCGTGCTGCCCGCGCCCTGGCCCATGATGCGTATCGGTTTTGACGGGAACTTGTCTGCCGATTCCGCCGCAACCACCGGTCCGGCGATCAGAGCCGCGCCCATCACCATGCCGCTTAATGCGTATCCGATTTTTCTCATGTGACACCTCCGTGGATTTGGTATTGGTAAGAACTTGTTATGAACGAAATCAGTTGCCGGCGCGCTGCTGATACGACAGATCCATGTATTTGCCCGGCTCGCCTTTGGGCACAGTCAGCCCTTCGGCCTGCCAGTAAACATCGATGACCTGGCGCAGGCCCGACGCATCGATCGCCGGCAGCGGACGCGCGACGAAGGCATCAAAAGCTTTGTTCGCCAGTTCCGGCGCAATCTTCAGGCGCTCGGGCAGCAGCTTGATTGCTTCGGCCTTGTTCGCGGGATCTTTCAGCCAGCGGCAGGCATTGCGGAAAGCGCGGATAAAAGCCACCAGACGGTCACCGTTCAGGCTCGCCCAGGAACGGCGTGCTGCGGCAATCGAGCCGGGATATTCGGGGAAAAACTGCATGGTCGTGCCGAGCGAAGCGAAACCTGCAGCAAACAGATTGCGATCAAAGGGCGGATTGAGCCAGCTCGCCACACACTGACCCGACTGCAGCGCATCGAAGCGCTCCTGCGAACCGCCGATTTCGATAAAGCGGTAATCGGTTTTGGCCAGACCGTTTTCGGCGAGCAGCTTACGCAGCAGCAGCGCATATCCGGTATTCGCACCGTCGACGGCAATGTCACGGCCTTTCAGATCGGCGATGGCCTTGATGCCGGGTGCCACCACCAGCGACAGCTCCGGCGCATGGCCCTGCGCCATCACGATGCACAGGTCGCTGCCGGTTTCGACGGCGCGCACCACGTGGTCGGACTGCTGGAAACCGATGTCGTAACCGCCGCTGCGCATCTGCTCCAGCTGGTGGTTCGAAGAGCCGGTCAGCGTGACATCAACCGCAACGCCTTCCTGCTCAAACAGTTTGCGGCCCTGGGCCACATATAGAGGCCAGGCATTGACCCCTTCGGAAATGATTGCCAGTTTGACCGGCGTTGCAGCGGCTGCGGACATGACTCCTCGCGGATTTTCTTGGAATGGTTACGTATTGTCGTTGATCAACAGCGGTCGTTGATCAAAAGCGGTCGTTGCTTGCGGCGTCCAGACCACGGTCCGTAGCCGCAAAACAGCGGTGACAGCGCCCGAAACTCTAGACTTGGTTCAACCAATAGTCAATGATTGAGCCAAATTGGTTGTTTAATTCAACCAGCGCCTTTTCCCTATATGACGCATTGCACAAGAGAGAAAACCCGCCTTGGCCGGATTGGTGTGCGCATATGATGGTTGCAAATTGGGCGGATTTCACGAACCAATTGACCTGAATTGGTTTAAAGCGGCACAATCCGCCGCAACCGGAAAAATCATGACCACGATCCACCGCTCCGAAACCGATCACCACCGCCGCAGCAGCAAGCGCGACGGCGTACAGGAAATCCGCGCCTTCCTGCTGGAGACAGTCGCCCAGGGCGCACTGGGGCCCGGCGGCAAACTGCCGACTGAACGCGAACTGGCGACGCGTTTTGCGCTACCGCGAAATACCGTGCGCAAGACGCTGTCGCAGCTGGAAGCCGAAGGCGCGATCACCCGCCATGTCGGCCGCGGCACCTTTCTCGCCGACATCGGCGGCTTCCCTGCTGACAGCATCACCCACACCAGCCCTGCCGAACTGATGGAAGCGCGGATGCGCCTGGAACCGACGATGGCGGAATTGATTGTCATCAATGCCACGCCCGCCGATTTCGAACGCATGGAAACCTGCCTCGACCGTGCCGAAAGCGGCGCCTCCCTCGATGACTTCGAAGTCTGGGACGCGGCGCTGCACCAGGCTCTGGCCGCCGCCACGCACAACCGTTTCATGATCCGCGTCTTCGACATGGCCACCGCCGTCCGTCACCAGACCGAATGGGGCAAGCTGAAAGACCGCGTGGTGACCGCCGAACGGCGGCTGAAATACCAGCAGGAACACCGCGCCATCGTCGAGGCCTTGAAAGCACGCGACGCCGACCGTGCACGCGCCGCGATCCTCACCCATCTGCAACACGCCCGCCGCAACCTCTTCGGCTTTTAGGTGCCCCGAATAACCTGCTGCGCGGCGCAATTGCAGCGTCGCCCGGTGCTCGAAGTCTCGCCTATCCACATGATATGTCTCGACTCCTGCGCGCCGTGCTGCTTGCGCTTGCACCGCTCGCTACGGTTCTTCAGGGCACCTCGGGGTAAACTGTCTTAATGGACGTTTCATTCACCTCGACGCTGGTCGTGCTGCTGCTGGTCATGGACCCGGTCGGCAATATTCCGGTATTCGCCGCGCTGCTGCGCAATCTCGAACCCGCACGACGGCGCCTGGTGATCCTGCGTGAATGCGCGATCGCTTTCGGACTGCTGCTGTTTTTCCTGTTTTTCGGCCGCAGCATTCTCGACCTGTTCGGCCTGTCCGATTCCTCGCTGAATATCGCCGGCGGCGTGATCCTGTTCCTCATCGCGATCCGGCTGATCTTCCAGCACCCCGAAGGCGCTTTCGGCACCGACAGCGTTGATTCAGAACCCTTTATCGTCCCGCTGGCAATCCCCTCGATTGCCGGCCCCTCGGCCATCGCCACTATCGTGCTGGTGGTGTCACGTTCGCCGGAACGCATCACCGACTGGATCATGGCTCTGGCCATCGCCAGCACGATCACTCTGCTGTTGCTGCTGGCTGCCGACCGTATCGCCCGTCACATCGGCCGCCGCGGACTGGCGGCGCTGGACCGGATGATGGGACTGATCCTCACCGCCATCGCCGTGGAAATGCTGCTCAAGGGCATCGAGAGCTTCGTCCGCGGGCTCTAAGCCCCCGCCAATCCGTTTTCCAGCGCCCGAAATGGCTTGACAGCGTCGCAATTGCGGCATGTTGATATCTCACGCATCGCAACAGAACCAGGCCGCTACAAAAGTCGAACAGCACTGTCAATATCCGGGGTGCCATACAAATGGCACAAGGGGCAAACGAGTGCTAAGTGTTTGACGTAATTAGGCTTTTACGACGTTTTTTTGACAGCATGCAAGCCTTTGTTTTTTATGAATAAATCGGCGCTTTCCCCTTGCGAAAATCCGTTCAAAATTTTTTTTCGCGGGTTCGGAGCGCGGTCCGCAAGGTATGCGCCGGGACCGCGCTCACCGTTCCGGTGCATGGCCCGAAAAAGCATGCACAATTTCTGTGGATAAGTCTGTGAGCAAACCCAAAAATACCGGGCCGGGACTGCGCCACACCGGCGCACAAATGAGCTTGCCTAAAATTTCATCAATTACGCCACTATCTGTACCATGACCGCCCGGCAGCCCCTTCTTCACCTCATCGCCGCAGTCGCCGCCCTGCTGATCACATCAGTTAGTGCGCACGAACCTCTGACGCTGCACATCGCACATCGCGCCGCAATACGCGACCTGCCGGCGCCCGCCGCCACAACACAGTCTCTGGAGTTACGTGTGGTCAATCTTGATCAATGGCCGGAAGCAGAGATCCACGCTGCTTTGCGCAGCACTGCACAAATCCTCGGCCAGTGCGGCATCCGAGTCACCCGCGCCGACCTGCTGCAGGTCACCGCGCCTGAAAGCCACCGTCATTTCGACACGCCGCGCTCGCGTGAACTGGCACGCGAGCTGGCACTGCCAAAACCCGCGGTTTTTTTTACCGCCGGCACGCGCCAGATCCCGGCCTTTGATGCCGAAGCCATCGGCCGCGGCAACAGCCGCACGCGCCCGGAACTTGCTGACACCGTGTGGATCGCCAAAGGTGCGCGCGACCTGGGTATCGTCGTCGCGCATGAACTCGCTCATGTACTGATGGACAGCGGCGAACATGACAGCAGTTCCGGCAATCTGATGAGCGAGTCAACCACGCCGCAGAACACGCAACTCACCGCCGCGCAATGCGAACGCCTCAATGCCACCGGCCGGCGCAACGGCCTGTTGCGCGGCGTAGACTGACGTTCATGCCGATCACCCTGCAGCTGCAGCTGAGCGAAGGGCCGTGGAATCCGGGGCTGCAATCGCAGATCCCCGCCGATCTGCTGCCGTTGGCGACGATCTACCGGCCCGAATACGTACGCACCACGCTGCGCGAGGCGCGCGAACTTGCCGACCTCACCGGCCTGGCGATGGAAGAACTGGTGGTCTTCCGCCCCGAACGCCTGGTCGTGCATGAACTGCTCGCACTCGTCACCGCCGATTTCACGGTGGAAGACGGCCAGAAAACCGAAGATCTCGGCATCAACTTCAGGCGCATGACCGACGCGCTGCTGGCGCGTCACATCGCGCCGCAGATGCCGCAGATTGTTGCCGCTTACGAAACCGTCCGCAGTCGCCTGCACGAAGCCGCAACCGCAGAGCTCGAACGCGGCCTCCACGAAGACATTGCCGCCGCCAAACCGGCGCGCGGCTTCTGGGCGCAGCTGTTCGGCAAACACAAAACCGCACCGGTCATTGATGAAGGTGAAACCACCGACGTGCGCGCAATCCGTCGCTGGGAAGCACAGTCACAGTCCGCTGCCGATCCGCTGGTTCGCGCCGCAGCTGCCGCACTGGCCCGCGTCGCCACCGCGATGCTCAACCGCCATGGCCGGCTGTGGCGCGACCGCGCGCTGATCGCCCGCGTCGCCACCGATCTCGCCTGCAATGAATACGGCAGCGAGGAAATCAGCCGGCTGATCGAGCCTTATGTGCAGCGCGGCGCCGACGCTGAAGGTTTCCGCCGCCTGCCGGTGCAGGCGCAGCCGGTGGTGATGAACACCAAGGGCGCCTCCGCCGCCGGTAAAAGCACATTACGCCCACTGCAGCGCGCGCTCGCCGCACGCATCGGCGTCAGCTGGCAGGATTTCGCGCTGATCAGCCCGGATATTTTCCGCAAGTTCCTGCTCGACTATTCGACGCTGGGGCCGGCCTATAAATACGCCGGCTCCTTCAGCGGCCACGAACTGCAGATCGTCGATCACAAACTCGACCGCACGATGGCGCGCAAGGCCGAGCGCGGCCTGATGTCGCATCTGCTGATCGACCGTTTCCGCTTTGATACCTTCGCGCCGGCATCGGATGTCGCCGGCAGTAATCTGCTGACGCGTTTCGGCAGCCTCGTCTATCTGTTTTTCTTGATCACGCCGCCGGACGCCACCGTTGAGCGCGCTTGGTACCGCGGCCTCGAAGTCGGCCGCTACAAGGCTGTCGATGACCTGCTCGCGCACAACGTCGAAGCCTTCTCCGGCGTGCCCGAGGTGTTTTTCACCTGGGCGCTGGCCGCCGACAAGAAGGTGCATTACGAATTCCTCGACAACAGCGTCGCACTCGGCGAGACACCACGCACCGTGGCCTTCGGCTGGAACGGCGAAATGCATGTACTCGATGTCGGCGGCATGCTCGACATCGAGCGTTACCGCAAAATCCATGTCGAAGCGCGCACGCCGTGCGAGGTCTACCCCGGTGCCGCCGAAATGACGCCGGAGAACAACACCCAGTTTCTCGCGCAGTGCATCCGCCGCCTGCCCATCGTCAATTTTGCCGATCGCAGCAGCCAGCGCATCTGGCTGCGCATGGAACAGGGCAAGCCGGCGTGGTTCGATCCCGCCGCGCTGGCCCTCGCCATCACCGATCCCGAAACCCGCGCCGGCATCGCCGCGATTGCACCGGAAGCACTGAGCGGCCACAAGCTGCCGGAAGCCACCGCACGCATCCTCGACAGCGAGCGCCTGCACACACTGGGCAACTGGGGCCTCGCATGCGAAGATGTTGAAAAAATTCCTGAATAAAAACATCGCCCTATGAATATCCTGCTGCCCGGCGCCAATGGCGCCCTGACGACCTACACACTGCGCGGCCCCTGCGCCTTTGATGCCCCCACAGCGCCGTTCAACCGTGTCGCCTATGCCGCAGCGCATGTCGTCGCCGATCCGCGCGCCGCGATCAATCCCTGGCAGCAGACCGCGATCGACTGGGACGCCACGCTCGCCTACCGCCATTACCTTTGGAGTCTCGGTTTCGGCGTCGCTGAAGCGATGGACACCGCACAGCGCGGCATGGGCATGGACTGGAAGGATTCGCTGGAACTGATTCAGCGCTCAGCGGCAGCAGCGCGCGATGTACCCGGCGCACTGCTCGCCTCCGGCTGCGGCACCGACCAGCTCGCCCTCGAAGAAGCCAAAACCCTCGACGACGTGATCCGCGCCTATGAAGAACAGATGGCCGCGATCGAACGCGCCGGCGGACGCCTGATCCTGATGGCCAGCCGCGCGCTGGTGCGCGTCGCGCGCAGCCCTGCCGATTACGAAAAGGTTTACGACCGCTTGCTGCGCCAGGCGCGCGAACCGGTGATCCTGCACTGGCTGGGCGGAATGTTCGACCCCGCACTGGAAGGTTACTGGGGCAGCCTCGAACTGCCGGGGGCGATCAACACCGCGCTGGGCGTGATCAACGCCAATGCGGCCAAGGTCGACGGCATCAAGATGTCATTGCTCGACAAGGACATCGAAATCGCGATGCGCCGCCGCCTGCCCGCGGGCGTGCGCATCTACACCGGCGACGATTTCAATTACGCCGAACTGATTGCCGGCGACGGTGAAGGTTCGCTGCCCAACCACGGTCACAGCGATGCACTGCTGGGCATTTTTGACACCATCGCGCCGGCCGCCAGCGCCGCACTCGGCAAACTCGCGCAAGGTGATACAGCCGGCTTCCACCGCATCCTCGAACCGACAGTGCCGCTGTCACGCCATATGTTCCGAGCGCCGACCTGGCATTACAAAACCGGCGTGGTGTTCATGGCCTGGCTCAACGGCCACCAGGATCACTTCGTGATGGTGGGCGGCCAGCAGAGTGCACGGTCGCTGATGCACTTTGTTGAACTGTTCAAACTGGCCGATGCAGCAGGATTGTTGCTGAAACCGGAACTGGCGGTGGCGCGAATGAAGAAGCTACTGAAATTGCACGGCGTCGGTCAATAACCAATATATCTGTCTTTGAGAACAAGTCACAGAAAGTCTGACGAAGCCACAAAATGGGGGCGGTCGCGGGTGTCCGGTTCCGCAACCCGAAGCGGACATTCAGACCAAACAAATATCCCACCGCAACGGCGCCCCCCTTTTTGTCAGTCAGGGCATAGGATTTGTTCTAAGCGCTACAAAACTGTCACAACAGGGTCCGAAGATAATTCGGATGACTGCCACCGGATAAAGTTTTCTTATGCAACCCAAGGCGCCGCGTGACACCCGTTTGACATGGATCAATGCGGTTGGGCGAAAAAGCGCGTGAAGTAAACATCAACGCAGTTCTTTGAATGCGCACCTTAATACGGAGGAAGCAGGCAATGAACGGACTCGCCGCAGGTGCTGTACGCTGCCAGCCTTGTGAGTCGTTGTTGCTTGCGGCATCGATGGTCACCGTTCTGCTGACCGTGACGGTCCAGCCCGTATTCGCCCAGCATGGCGAGCGCAGCGGCAAGCAGGTTGTCGAATCGGTGTGCACCGGCTGCCATGCTGAAGGTCTCAACGGGGCCCCCAAGATCGGCGACAAAAGTGCATGGATTCCGAGGTTGTCGCATGGTCTGCCACTGCTCTTACAATCCGCGATTCGCGGCCATGGCGGCATGCCACCGCGCGGCGGCGTCGCCAGCCTCACAGACAACGAGATCCGCAGCGCCATTATTTACATGTTTTATCCGGTTGTGCCGCCGGTTGGCACCCCGGGGATGAGCAGCCGCGAGTCGGGTGCAACTGGCAAGAACGCAGACCCGAACTACAGAACGGCTGGGAATATGGAAATCTACCTGGGGATTGCGCCTGCGAGCCGCCTGCGTGGCTTTCCCAGTGGCTCCCCCGAGCGATCGATGCACGGCGGCCTGCCGGGCGGCGAGAACTATCAGCACGTCAACATTACCCTGCTCGACCAAAAGCGCAAAGCTCCGATTACCGGTGCGAAGGTAGACGTTCGGGTCGAGCAGCCGAACCTGGCGCGAGTATCGAAGATGCTTGAACCGATGCCGTTCGGGGGATCGTATGGCAACTACGTGAGGATACGGACAGACATTGGTTACCGCATTACCGTCAACGTGCAGATCCCAGGCGCTGCGCGGCCGACCGAGGTCCACTTTGAGCATGAGCACTGAAAAAACGGAACGGGATCTCACTTCGGCATCATTACTGTTCTGCCGCCGTACCGGCGGCAACCCGTCCAACCCGTAGCGGACGGTCTCCACGCAAACAAAAACCCGCCGCGGCGGGCTCAGTAAAAAGTCTGAATCCGGCTAGCGCGGACCGTCCGCTTCTGGCCGATAACAGTCATACGGGTTGGGGAGCGAATTCCAACCTGAAGCGCCAGTACCCCACACAGTAGGTCACGAAATCTTCGCCGCCTTCTTGATCGCCGCCACCTTCGCCATCTCCGGCGACTTCTTGTAATGCGCATCCAGCGGATAACAGCCTGACACCAAGCCGTGACGCGGCGCGGTGGTGCAGTCGCTGAAGGTGCGGCAAAGACGTTTGCGCTGCAGCGGCCGCCCGGCGAGTACGTCGGCGGGAAGGTCGGGATAGGAGAGCATCATGCGGCCAAGGCCAACGCTGTCGGTCCAGCCGGCGCGCACCGCCGCCTGTGCAACGTTGGGCAGGAATTCCTGCAGATAGGTGTAACCGCTGCCGACGAACACCGCACCCGGGAAGGCCTGCTTGAGTTCGCGCACCACATTCAAATGCCTCATCACCCCGATCAGCGGATCTTCCGGCGGGTGGTAGCCGTCGGAAGGTGGATACAGCGCGGGGCGCGTCAGGTGCGGGTTGTAATAAGGGCTGCCCAGCGTGATATTGAAAAGGTGAATGCCGAGGTCTCGTGCGATGGCGATGACTGACTTGGTTTCACTGAGATCGAAGGCCAGCGGATCGGATTCCTTCGTACCGAAGCCGTAGCGGTACGGCAGCAGATTCGCAAAATCCTCCGGCGCGCCCGCCCCCATCGCGTCCGCCGTAGTCAGCGCGGGATCGGGACGGAAGGGCACCAGATCCGCAGCGGAAATGCGCATGCCGAACTTCATGCCCGGCGCTTCGGCTTTGATGCCGGCGACGATTTCACGCAGGAAACGCGTGCGGTTTTCCAGCGAGCCGCCGAATTCACCGTCGCGGGTTTTCGCGGACAGGAACTCGTGGCCGAGGTAGCCGTGGCAGGCTTTGACATCGACAAACTCGAAACCGAGCTTCGCCGCGCGTTTGGCGGTCTGCACATAATCATCAATCAGCCGGCGGATTTCGCCGTCGCTGATCAGCGGATAGTCGGGGCCGAGTTTCTGGCGGCGGTCGAGCAGCGGATGCCGGTAGAGGATCATCGGCTCCATCTTGTGATGATCGTTGGGTTTGCAGAAACGGCCGGAGTGCGTCAGTTGCAGGCCGACGACCAGCCCCTTGTCATCACCCATCGCTGTGCGGTGCGCGGCGACCAGGGATTCGCGCATCGCACCGATTTCGGCTTCCGTGTGCGCATTGAGCATCAACTGATTCGGATTGGCGCGGCCGTCGGGGCGCACCGCAATCGCTTCGCAACCCCAGATCAGCTTGGCGCCGGAGGAACCGAAACGCTCCCAGCGCCGCCGCGTATTGTCAGAGGGACACCCGTCGTTCAGCGCATCCCAGCCTTCCATCGGATGTACGGTATAGCGGTTGCCGATGGTCAGGCCATCGACCTTGAGCGGCGCAGCCATCGGCGACGCAGGCCCGGCTTCAAGTGCATCGTCGCAGGGCATGTCAAGCCCGAGACGCTGCAGGTTTTCCCGGAATCCCATTGCGGTCTGCAGCGATTTGACCTTGACGTAATCACCGAACTTCATGGTTCTCCCCGATCTGCTGCGCCATTTTCCGGCCGTTGTTGTCGGGCGGCGACAGCCACCCACAATGATTGTCGCCGTAAGCCGCCACACTGGCAAGAAATCACCCTTTAAAAACGCCGCGGAAACATCTGCTTACACATTAATACAGAATGGCACAAGGCAAGCCCTTAATCTGTGGCCGTGGTTCAAAGCAAGGGATCACGCATAAGAACAGTGAACACAGGGGCACGCGGTACACCACACCGTGGCCACACAAAGGAGACCAGAATGAAACGGATGACAGGTGCAGTGTTGGCGGCGGTGATGCTGGCAGCAGCTCCCGCCTGGGCGGATCGCGGTGATGACCGCGGCCGGGGTCACGGACATGGGCATGGCCATGAGCATAAACACTGGAAGGATGCGCGGCATTACCACCCGCACTATGCTCCACCGCGCGTGGTTTACCGCGAAGTGGTGCGCCACCATGCTTACTACGCACCGGCACCGGTGTATTACGCGCCTCGGCCGGCAGCCGGGATCCATGTCGTGCTGCCGAATATTTATATCCCGATTCGTTAACGGCAGGGCGCAATAAAAACGGCAGGGTATGACACCCTGCCGTTTTCTTTGTACGGAGCCGGATTATTTTTTGAGCAGTGACTTGAGACCGGTCAGCGCGAACCTGTAGCTTTCGATACCGAAGCCGTAAACGCAGGCCTTGCACACCGGCAGCATTACCGAAGTAGTGCCGCGCGCCGTCGGATTGCTCAAGTGGACTTCGATCACCGGGAATTTCATCTGCGCCACCGCTGCACGCAGCGGACCGGTGACCATGGTAAAGCCGCCGGGGTTCATCACCACACCGGCGATGTCGCTGTCGAAGGCCTGGTAGAGCTTGTTGACGACTTCTCCTTCGATATTGGAGTGGAAGAACGAGACTTCGATTCCGAGCTCCCTGGCGTAACCGCGGATATGTTCTTCATACTGCGGCAGCGTCATCGGGCCGAAGACGTCGAGCTGCACCTTGCCTCGCATGTCGAGGCCGGCGCCGTGGATGACCAGTATTTTCATCGCATTTCTCTCATGGTTATTCTTCCTTGATGTTGGCGGCTTTCACCACCTTGCGCCACTTCTCGATTTCAGCCTTGATGAAGGCCTGGCTCGCCGCCGGCGTCGTGCCGATCATCTCCGCGCTGTATTTTGCGAAGTTCTGCTGCACCTGCGGGGTTTTCATGACCTTATTCATGTCTTCATTGATGCGCGTGACAATGGCCTTGGGCGTTTTTGCCGGCGCCAGCATCGCGGTGAAGGTACCCGCCTCAACACCGGTCACTCCGGCCTCCTTGGTCGTCGGCACTTCCGGCAATTCGGGGGAACGGTTGGTCGCATTCACCGCCAGCGCCCGGACCTTGCCGCCCTTGATATGGCCGATGGCCGAGGAGATCTGGTCGAACATCACGTCGATACGGCCGCCGATCAGATCGAGCATCGCCGGATTGCCGCCCTTGTACGGCACATGCGTGAACTTTGTGCCGGTGATGCCCTGAAACAGTTCACCCGCAAGCCGGCCGGTGGAAAAGTTGCCCGACGAGCCCATGATCAATTCGCCGCGGGATTTGGCGTAGGGAATGAACTCCTTCACCGTTTTCGCCGGCGACGACAGCGGCACCAGCATGATCACCGGCACGTTGGACGCCAGGTTGATGGTTTCGAAATCCTTCACCGGGTCGTAACGCAGCTTGGTGGAAACGACTGGCGCAATGGTCAGCGAACCGGTCGAGGAAAACAGCAGCGTGTAACCGTCGGGCTGCGAAGTCGCAACGATTTCGGAACCCACGGCGCCGCCGGCACCGGCGCGGTTATCGATGATCAGGTTACGGCCCAGCAGCTCACCGAGACCCGGCGTGATCGTGCGCGCAGTCAGGTCGACATTGCCGCCGGGTGCGAAGGGCACGATGACGCGGATCGGGCGCTCGGGCCAGGCTGCGGCGGCATTCATCGCCACCGTCACCAACAGGACGCAGAAAAAGTCGGTAAATCGATATTTCATTGCTGGCTCCGGATCGGGCTTCACAATGAAGCCTTCTTGAGAATGGGTTGCCGGTTTCTACTGAAGATGCCGGGAGATACCCGCTTGGGCGAATCAAGGGCTTCCGCTAAACTGCGGCTGGATTTTACAGGCATCCAGCCGGTATTTTAATCACGGAGCAAACATGGACCCGAAACACATCGAAGCCGGTCTCGCCATCCGCCGCAAAGTCATGGGCGATCAGCATGTCAACAAGCGCCAGACCAGCACGGACAAGTACACCAGACAACAGCAGGAACTGGTCAATGGATTTTCCTGGGGCCAGATCTGGACAAGGCCGCAGCTGACGCTCAAGGAACGCAGCCTGGTCACGCTGGCCTTCATCTGCGCCGCCGACAGGATGGATGAGCTGCCCGGACATATCCGGGGCGCCCTCAACAACGGCGCGACCCCTGATGAAATCGTCGAGGTTTTCGTGCAAGCTGCCGTTTACTGCGGCTTTCCCTCCTCAAATACCGCTGTACGGCGGTGCGTGGAGGTTTTCAAGGAGCTGGGCGTCGTTACTTGACGGACATACCCAGATCGTCGAGGGCTTTTTTCAGTTCACCGTACTGCGTCTTCAGATAGGTCTGGGTCTCCCTGCTCGTCATGAACAGGGCTTCGAACTCGTTGTCATCGATGTCCTTTTTCCATTCCGGCGTTACCGCCATCCGGCCCAGCGTCGCCTCCCAGTAGGTGACCTGTTGCGGCGTCATCGCCTTGGGGCCCACCATCATGCGGCCGTTGCTGATCACCACGTTGTAACCCTGTTCGCGCAAAGTCGGTACTGCGGCAAAGGATCCCTCAAGCCGCTTCTCCGATGTCACGCCAAGGACGCGAATCTTGCCCCCCTGCAAGTGGGGCACGACATTGTTGGCTGCTGAAGCCATCAGATCGACATGTCCACCCAGCACGGCGGTCATGGCCTGGCCGCCACCCTGAAAAACGACTGCACGCAATTTCCGGGGGTCGGAACCCGACAGCCGCGCCAGGCGCGCCATCGCGATATGGTTGGCGCTGCCGAGACTGCTGCCGACGGAGAAACTGACCGAGGCGGGATCCTTGCGCAAGCGTTCGGAAAGGTCCTTGATCGAGCGGATCGGCGACTCGGCGCGTACGCTGATCGCCACCGATTCAGTAAACAGGTTGGCGACCATCGTAAGGTCGGTGTAATTGATATTCGAACGACCGGTGATGTGATTGGTCAGCAGCGTCGGATTGGCAATCGCGATGAAATGACCGTCCGCGGCCTTCTGATTGAGATAAGTCCAGGCCACCAGACCGCCACCACCCGGCTTATTCTGCACCGTGGCCGCCACCGGCAAAATCCGGCCTTCCTGCAAAATCCGCTGAACCGTGCGCGCGGACTTGTCCTGTCCGCCACCGGCGCCGGTGGCAACAATGATCTCGACCACGCGATCCGGTTTCCACTCAGCCGCGCCAGCTGCGCCGGGCATCGCCAGCATTGCGCAACAGGTCACAACCCCCAGCCACTGCACTCCCCTGAACCTGACCTCCATCATCTCCTCCTGCCCTGAATAATCACGCTGCCGCATTGACCTTGACCGGTTGACCGGTTCTGAGCGATTCCTCCATGGCCAGCGTCACCGCAAGCGTCTGGCGTGCCTGGGACGGCGTTGAATGCAGCGCAGGCGTCCCGGCTGTCAGGTGGTCAATCCAGGCACGCGTTTCGCTTGCCACCGGCCCAAGAAACTCGTCCATGGCCCAGTCGCCCGGCGTGCCGCTGCCGAGGAAAGCCATGTTGACTTCGTGCCCGGGAATATAGACATGCCCGACGCCATGATCGCTGTAGAGCATGCGGTCGGTATGGTCATCGTCGAGCAGCATCACGCCGTCAGGACCCAGCAGCTCAACGCGCGCCGCGTGTCCGAGAACCGGAAAACCTTTGGGCAAGGCGTAGCTGACGCTCATCGCGATGACAGCGCCATCGGCACAGGTCAGGATCGCATGCGCGAGATCCGTGGTGTTGTGCCCCGAATTCAGCAGCACGCCGCGCTTGCCCCGGGCCACCACTTCGACAACCGGATTGTTCTCGAAAAACCAGCCCATCAGGTCAATGTAGTAGGTGAGCCCGGAAGTAGGACTGTTCTCCGGCAGGCGAGAGAGGGTTTGCATCGCCTGCGATCGGGTATTGAACAACCGTACTACCGCACCCGTCAGCGCACCGAGCCGGCCGCGCCGGAGCTGTTCCTTCGCAATCATGTAACGCTTTTTGAAGCGACGGCTGAAGCCGACATGCAGCGTTGCGCCCCGATCGGCATGCCGGCGCGCGGTATCGATCAGCAGATCGGCGTCAGCCAGCTTCAGCGCTATGGGTTTTTCGACAAAAACTTTTTTGCCCATCTCCAGCGCCTGCACCACCGGCTGCACATGCTCGAGTTCGATCGTCGATACCACGACCGCATCAACCTCCGGCCTCGAAATCACTTCAAGATTGTCGCCGGACCAGAACTGAGCGCCGCATTGTGCTGCCAGCTTTTCCGCCTTTGCAGGCTCACGGTCGGACACCGCCACAAAATTTACTGCAGGGTGACGGGACGCCATGACGGCCCGCAAGGTGCCAATCCGCCCGGATCCGACGACGGCAACGCCGATTGTTTTCTGATGCATGTCAGGAAGGCTCTGGAAATCAGGCGCTCAGCGCAGCAACAATGCGGTCGCGCGTGAACGGCATGTCGCGCAGCCGTGCACCGATGGCATTGTAAATGGCATTGCCAATCGCACCCGATACGGGACCCTGCGTGCCCTCGCCTGCGCCTACCGGCGGCGCTTCGGGCCGGTTGATCAGCGCAACCTCGATCTCCGGCACTTCAACAAAACTGAGGATCGGGTAATCGAGCCAGTTGCGCGTGGTGATGCCGACCTTGTCGAAATCGACACGCTCCTTCAGCGTCCAGCTCGCACTCTGGATCATGCCGCCTTCGATCTGGTTGATCACCCCATCGGGATTGATCGCCTGACCGACATCGACCGCGCCCCACAGCTTGGTGACGCGAACATCTTCGGCAATATGCACTTCGGCGATCACCGCGATATACGCCGCAAGATTCTTGTAACGCGCGAAACCGATGCCGCGACCGCGTTCGCCGTCGCCCTTCTCATTGGGTTTCCACCTCGCCATCTGTGCCACTTTTTCGATGACCGCCTTGGCGCGGGGATCTATCAGGTGGCGCAGGCGGAATTCCACCGGATCGGCGCCCGCCGCTTCCGCCAGCTCATCGATGAAACATTCGATGGCATAGGCGTTGGCATGACCGCCCAGCGCGCGCAGCGCGGAAGTGCGCAGCGGCGATTGGCGGATCAGGTGGTTGGTGACTTTCTGGTTGGGGAAATCGTACAGCGGCACCGCATTGCGATGGCTGCCGCCGCCGGGCAGCGGCGGATTGCCGGGCTTGGCTGCGGGCAGTGGTTTTTCCAGATGCCAGGCCGCCAGCAGGTTGACACCACCCTTGCCGCCGGGCCGCGTACTGTGCGCGTGACTCCACAACTCATGCCCCCAATTGACGATATTGCCTTTGTCGTCGAGCGAGGCATTGAGCCTGACCACCATCGGTGAACTGAAGGGCTCCCAGGCGAATTCATCTTCGCGCATCCACTGCACACGCACCGGCTTGCCGGGCACCGCGCGCGCCAGCAGCACGGCGTCGAGCGTGACGTCGTCGGCGGCGTTGTGGCCGTAACAGCCTGCCCCTTCGGCGTGGGTGATGATGATGTCCTGCTCGGGCATGCCCAGCACCTGCGCCATGTCACCGCGCAGCGGATAAATGCCCTGGCTGTGCGTCCAGATCCACAACTTGCCGCTGTCCGCACCGCTACCCCACTGCGCCAGCGCGCAGGACGGCGCGAGTGAAGCGTGGGCGAGATAGGGTTTGGTGTATTCGGCGCTGAGCTGCTTCGCGCCCGCAGTCGACGGATCGCCCTTGGTGCTGATGACTTCGCTTTCGGCCTGCGCCTGCAACGTCAGCAGATGGCGCGGATCGTTGGCGGGCAATTCGGGGCCGTTATTCCATTGCGCAATGCGCGCAAGACGGCGCTCGGCGCGGATCGCCTGCTCTTCGCGCTGGGCCACCACGCCGAGGAAATTGCCGTCGCGCACGACGGCAACGACGCCCGGCATCTGCTCGACTTCCTTGAGATCGATGGCTTTCAGCGTCGCCTTCGGTCCCGGCGGACGGCTGATGCGTCCATGCAGCAGCCCTTCCGGCTGCATGTCCTGCACAAAGGACGGCTTGCCCGTGACCTTGTTCGGGATGTCGACGCGCTCCAGCGAAGTGCCAACAACGACATGTTCCTGCGGCAGCTTGGCGGTGATATCGAAGGTCGCTTCGCGCGCCAGCAGATCCGGCGTGGCGAGTTCCCAATACGTAACCGATCCGCCGCCGCGCGCCGAGACCACGCCGTCGGCAACCGTGAGGCTTTCCAGCGTCACACCAAGCTTCTGCGCCGCGCGGGTCAGCAGCAGGTCGCGCGTTTCGGCGGCGACATGGCGCAATGCTAATCCACTTTCCTGGATCGAGCGGCTGCCCGAGGTGATGCCTTCATCGGGGCTGAATGCGGTGCTCGCGGCCTTCAAACGGATGCGCGAGACATCGATGTCGAGTTCTTCGGCGGTCATTTGCATCACCGCGGTGAGAATGCCCTGACCGATTTCGACTTTGCCGGTGTACAGCGTCACTGTGCCGTCGGCGTTGATGGATAACCAGCGATCGAGACGGCGGTTGGTATCGAGACTGCCCGGCAGTTTGCGTGCGGGGGCTGCGGTATTGGCCTGTGCCATTATTGTTCTCCCCGGAGTTCTTTGGCTGCGCGCTTGATCGCACGCAGGATGCGACTGTGCGTGCCGCAGCGGCAAAGATTGCCTTCGAGCGCCTTGCGGATCTCGGCGTCGGACGGGTTGTTGTTGACGTCAAGCAAGGCTTTCGCCGACATCAGGATGCCGCTGGCGCAATAACCGCACTGCGCGGCCTGTTCGGCGATGAAGGCCTGCTGCAGCGGATGCATGGCCGCATCAGTGCCGAGCGCTTCGACGGTGGTGATCGGTTTGCCGACCACCGCGGACACCGGTACGTCGCAGGACTGCACCGGTTTGCCATCGATGATCACGGTGCATGCGCCGCACTGGCCGAGGCCGCAGCCGTAACGCGAGCCGATCAGTCCAAGGTCGTTGCGCAGGGCATAGAGCAGCGGGGTTTCCGCGTCGGCCTGAACCTCACGCGGTTTGCCGTTTACCTGTATCGTCAGAGCCATATAAATTTACCAATAAAAACAAATAGTTATAAATAACCCGCCTTGCCGTTGCCGGCCTGCAGGCCTATACTGCGCTTCCCCTCAACTGCCGTTCCGCACCCCTCATGTCCGACCGCAACGAGACCGACGCCATCGAAGCACGCATCGCCGAGCTCAAGCTGGAGCATCGCGATCTCGATGACGTGATCTTGCGGCTCACGCAAACGCCGGTGATCGATCAACTGCAGCTGCAGCGGATGAAAAAACGCAAGCTGATGGTCAAGGACCAGATCGCGCTGCTCGAGCGGCAACTGACGCCGGACATTCCCGCCTAAGCAGTACTGCGGCGGGAGCGCATCGCCAGCCACACCAGCGCAACACCCAGCAGGACAAACCACAGCAGCGACCAGCCGGGTATCGTCAGCCCGAGAAAACGCCATCCGGCTTCGGCACATTCGCCCGAACCCGACAAGACCTTTTCCAGCATGCGCGTCACCGCATACTGCTCCAGCATGTATGACAAGCCTGGCCCACAGGCCGGCACCTGGTCCGGCGGCAGGCTTTGCAGCCAGACATGGCGCGCGGCAATACCCGCGCCGGTCAATGCAAACAATCCGCCGAGCAGGGCATAAACTGCCGCACCGGTTTTGCCCGGGCCATGCAGTGCAGCGACCACAAAAACCAGACCCAGCGCGATAAACGCGACGCGCTGGAATACACACAGCGGGCAGGGTTCCAGGCCTTCAACATGCTGCAGATAGAGACCGAAACCCAGCAGTGCGGCGCAGATGAGCGCACCCAGCAGATAAGCGATACGTTTGTTCATAAGCTCCATACTTTACACATAAGCCAGCAGTCGGCCGCAGGCAATGATACCGATCCAGATCAGCAGCGAAACCGCTGCATGCAATTTGGCAAGCGCAGGCACCGCAACATTGCTGTCCCAGACGGCCGCGCCGCGAAACACGCCGGCGTGAAACAGTGCCGCATTAAGTCCGGCGCAGAACAGCAAAGACATCTTGATCACAAACGCCGGGTTGGCAATCAGATCCCCGGCGTGCGCGATGAACATCAGAAACCCCGACGGCACGATCAGCAGCAGCGCGCCGAAACTCCACGGCAGTGCATGACGCGCCAGCGCTCGCACCGGCAACGCCCGGGTCAATCCCAGCAGCCGCAGGTCGAACACCAGCACCGACCCCACCAGTATGACAAAACCGAGGATGTGCACAATCTCGACCGCAGGATACAGCCAGAGTTCCTGGCGCATGGCGACCGCCAGCGGCAGGCGCTCGATCGCAGCAAGCGGCGCGCCGGGATCGGTCATCGCAGCTCGACGGTTTTGCCGCCGACGATGATGCGCTCGGCGCGCATTTCATCCGGTTTGCTGCGATTGGGGTAACCAACAACGGTCACCGTGCTTCCCGACTTGAGGTCAGCCGGCGGCAGTCCGCGCGCGGTCATCCGCGACGGCGGCGCGAGTACGGCATGCCAGGTCTTGCCCGGCACCACCAGCCGGATATGACCGTGCGGATGTTCATATCCGGATTCGGCGATGGTGCCGGTCAGCTTGAGTTCCTTGCTGCTGTCGTATTCGCTCCAGCCATGGTGCGCCAGCGCCGGCAGACCCAGCACGGCCGCCAATGTTGTTGATGCGGCCAACAATAGAATTTTCAGCATGTCCGGGCTCCTCTTGCGCCACGCGGATTGCGCGGGCGCGTTACTTTATACTTAATCGAATATGCGAGTCACGCGCAGCATCACCATTGACGAATCGGAGTTGACCGAGCGTTTCATCCTGGCCTCCGGACCCGGCGGCCAGAACGTCAACAAGGTCGCCACTGCGGTCGAGCTGCGCTTTGATGTCGCCCATTCAAAAAGCCTGCCCGCAGCGGTGCGCGAACGCCTGATTGCACTCGCCGGCAAACGCTTGTCCTCTGCCGGCATCCTGGTGATTGCCGCGCAACGCTTCCGCAGCCAGCCGCGTAACCGCGAGGACGCGCGTGAACGCCTCGCCGCACTGATCCGCGAAGCCGCGACACCGCCCAAGCTGCGCCGCGCCACCAGCCCGTCGAGGGCCGCCAAACGTCGGCGTGTCGATGACAAGCGTCAGTTGGGCGCGCGCAAACGCGAGCGCAGCGGCAGCGGCTGGGATTGAATGTATCAGTATCCTTTAAAACTCTAATATTTAATAAAAACAATAACTTGAGCCGATAGACCGGCACTGAAATCCCGATCAAATGGTTATAACAAACTGCTAAACTGCGTCGCCTCAAGAAATAAAGCCGTTCCTGCAAGCGCTTGCCAGCGGCAAGTGATTGAATCGCATTAACAACCCACGGGAGATTATTCATGAAGCACGCTCTGATCACCGCACTCATCGGCACCTCGACGCTACTGGCCAGCGGCACCGCGTCCGCGCAAGCGAAACCGGAAGATGTCATCAAATACCGTAAGGCGCTGATGGTGATGCAGGCCAACAGTGTGCGTCCGCTCGCCGCAATGGCCAAAGGCCAGCGCCCCTACGACAAGGACATCGCCATCCGCAACGCCGCCATTCTGGAACTGACTGGCAAAATGATGATGGAAACCGTCGCTGCCGGCTCCGACAAAGGCGCCGAGACCCGCGCCAAGCCGGAAATCTGGTCGGACGCTGCCGGATATAAGAAAGTCTCGGACAACTACAGTGCTGAAGCCGCCAAACTTTCGGAAGCTGCAAAAGCCGGAAACGTTGACGCGCTCAAGGCCCAGATCGGCGGCGTCATCAAAGCCTGCGACTCCTGTCACGACGCGTATCGCAGCAAATAAGCCTTCATAAACCGCGTCACGAAAAAAGCCGCCTCCGGGCGGCTTTTTTATTGCCGGAGTTGCACCCTCAGATTCTGATCAGCGCCCAAACCCCTGCCGCACAGACCGCCAGCAATATCACAGCCAGCAACGCGCTGCGCATCGTCGCCGGCGCAGTACCCGCAGGCAGGTGCTTGCATCCGGTAAACATCGGCTTGATCAGATTCTCCGATTTATAGAACAGGTAAAACAGCACCGCGCTGATGTGCACACCGATCAGCGCCAGCAACAAATTGAAGTTGTATTTGTGGATGGTCGTCAGCCAGTCACTTAGCTCCTTGGTGACATGCTTATAGAGCGGACCTTCAGTCAGTATGTCGTCATTGGAAAACAGCCCGGTGCCCGCCTGCACCAGAACGCAGAGCAGGATCAGCACGACACTGATTCCGCCCAGCGGATTATGTCCGGCGAACTTCGCAGCGGTACGCGACGGCAAGGTGCGGATATAGGCAATGACGGCGCCGGGGCCGTAAATGAAACTGCTGAAACGCGCATGAGTACTGCCGACAAAACCCCAAATCACGCGGAACAGCACGAGCGCGAGCACGGCATACCCGGAATACAGATGCCATTCCATCCAGCCCATCTCGCCAGACAGCCAAGAGAATGCGATCAGCAGCACCAGCGTCCAGTGGAAAAACCGTACCGGAATATCCCAGACCGGGGTTGCGCCGTTGTTGTGTTGCGTTTCTGGCATATTCAGCCTCCGCTTTAAACCGTTACCGGAATGAGCATGCTCCCGACATTATGACAGCGACTGCTGTTCAAGCGTCACGCAATCCACCTTCAATACCCGCCGCACTACCGCCAGATCCTGCGCATTGATCAGCCGCGCTGCGAACAGCAGTGCAATGCGGTCCAGCTTGGGATCGGTGGTCAGCAACACCGTGCTTTCACCGGTATTGGTCATTTCCACCAGCGCGGCATGTTTGAAATCGGGCGCTTCCCGGCAAGCGAAGTGCTCGGCTCGCTCCAGCGACACTAATTCACCTGCGATCTTGGCGAAACATTTGACGCGGCCGTGGATTGTGAAAAACCGTCCTCATCGACGCTGACTACGCCTTTACCCAGGATCTGAGTGACTCCGAGGAAAGCCGGGTATTCGTCAAAGCCGTCAACGGCCTTACCTGTGACCTCAAGCGACAGGTGATCGCCAAGAGCGTCGAGACGGAACTGATGCTGAATCTGCTGAAGGATGCCAGCTTGCTGTATGCCGGCTCGCTGTATGCCTAGGGAGATTATTTCCAGCCGGCCGCCCCGCTGGCCTCGTCCATTCCGGCCCCCGACCGGAAAACTTCTCTCGGCTGGCTGACCTGCGGCGCCGCAAGACGCTGGCGTACATCAAAACCCTACCACTCGCCTTTGGCAATTTTCTCGGCCCACAGCAGGCCGAGAACGGTTTTTGAATCGCTGATCCGGCCTTCGACCACCCAGTCCAGCGCCTCGCGTAGCGATACGGTCATGACTTCAAGAAACTCCCCCTCGTCGAGCCGGTCGCCGACATGCTGCAAATCCGTGGCGAGGAACAGCTCAACACGTTCATCGGCATAGCCGATGCAGGGATGCAGCGTGGTCAGGTGCCGCCATTGCCCGGCGATGTAGCCGCACTCCTCCTGCAGTTCCCGTTCAGCAGTAGTCATTGGTTCTTCACCTTGATCGATCTTGCCAGCCGGCAGTTCGATGAAATGCCGGCCCACCGGATAACGGAACTGCCGCTCCATCAGTACCGACTGCGGATCGGGCTGGGCGATAACGATGACGGCGCCGGGGTGTTTGATGTATTCGCGGGTGGCGGTGCCGCCATCCGGCAGGCGCACGGTGTCGCGATGCACGCGCAGCAACTGGCCCTCGAACACCGGCTCCGAGGATAGCTTTGTTTCGGTGAAATCAGCAGGATCGCGCGGCTTCATGCCGACAGCACTCAGAGCCCCGGCCTGCGCCAGAGGAAGCGATAGACAAAACCGGGGTAGGCAAACACCAGGAACAGGCAGACGGTCACCGCGTAGAACTCCCAGCGCTGGGGATGGACCTGCCCGGCGCGGCCTTCCATCAGCCAGGCCGCGGTGCCGACGACGCAGTACAGCAGCACGAGTTCCAGCAGACGCCACCCTCCTGCCTTGTGGCCACCCGGGGCGGGCCTCACCAGCAGAATGCGTTCAGACAGAAACGGCAGGTTGGCGAGAACCAGCGCCAGCAACAGCAGCGCGGCGGCACTCCAGTTCATGATCAGATCGAGGCGCGGACGGCTTCGATGCAGAGCACCAGCAGCGGTTGCGGTGCGATGCCCAGGACCAGCACGGCGAGGCCGTTGGCCGACAGCAGCGCACGCACGTCGCCGGAAGCGGCGATCGGTGCGGTATCGACCGGCGCATCGAAATACATCAGCTTGACGATACGCAGGTAGTAGAAGGCGCCGATCAGCGAGAACACCACGGCGACGACGGCAATCCACCACATGCCGATGCTCACCACTGCCTGCAGCACCGACAGCTTGGCGTAAAAGCCCACGGTCGGCGGAATGCCGGCCATCGAGAACATCAGCAGCAGCATCAGGAAGGCATACCAGGGGTTACGCTGATTGAGACCTTTGTAGTCCTCGAGGTTTTCAGCCTCGAAACCGCTGCGCGCGAGCAGCAGGATGATGCCGAAGGAACCCAGCGTCATCAGCACGTAAACCACGACATAGAACATGCCGGCGCCGTAACCGTCGATGGTGCCCGACAGCACGCCGAGCAGCAGGAAGCCCATGTGCGAGATCGTCGAATAGGCCAGCATGCGTTTCAGATTGGTCTGCATGATGGCCGTCAGGTTGCCGATGACCAAGGACAGGATCGCCATCACCGTCAGCATATGGCGCCATTCATCCACGAGCATTTCCGCACCCAGACTCTGCGCCAGCAGGCGCATCACCATCGCGAACGCGGCGAACTTCGGCGCCGAGCCGATGAACAGGGTTACAGCCGTCGGGGCGCCCTGATAAACGTCGGGCACCCACATGTGGAAAGGTACGGCGCCGAGCTTGAAGCCGAGGCCGGCGACTATGAAAACCAGGCCGAAGACCAGCACCAGCTGTGCCTGCACGCCTTGCGTCGACAGCTGCGCGAGTTCGGTGATTTCAAGCGTGCCGGTGGCGCCGTAGAGCATCGACATGCCGTACAGCAGTACGCCGGAAGCCAACGCGCCAAGCACAAAATATTTCATCGCCGCCTCGGTCGCACGCACCGAATCGCGCTGCAGCGCGACCATCGCATACAGCGACAGCGACAGCAGCTCAAGGCCCAGATACAGCGTCAGCAGGTGGTTGGCGGAGATCATCACCATCATGCCCAGCGTGGCAAACAGCGCCAGCGTGAAAAACTCGCCGCGGAACATGCCGCGCGCGGCGTTATAGGCGCGGGCATAGACCATCACCATGATCACCGAGACACAGGTCAGCAGTTTCAGCACATCGGCCATCAGGTCGTCGACGAACATGCCGCTGAAGGTATAGACGGGCTCGGGATTGCCGGTGAAGAAGGTCAGCAGCGCGCAGCCGGCCAGCGTGAACTGGGTCAGCCCGTAGGTGACGATCCGGTTGTCGTCGCTGACAAACAGATCAACGATCAGGACCACGCACGTCATCACGAGCAGGAACAGCTCGGGGTAGGCGGGCCACAGCGGCATGATGAATTCCATAGTCAGCTCTATTGCGCCGGCAGCTTGCTGAAAGACACGTGCGCCAGCAGTTCATTGACCGAAACGTGCAGCACATCGGCGAAAGGCTGCGGCCAGACGCCCATCACCAGCACGAGCACGGCGAGGACGCCCAGCACCAGGAACTCGCGGGCGTTGAGGTCCTGCAGTTCATCGACATGGGCATTGGCCACTGCACCGAAAATCACCCGCTTGTACATCCACAGCGTATAGGCGGCGCCGAAGATCAGCGTGATCGCGGCAGCAAAGGCAAACCAGAAATTCACCTGCATCGCGCCCATGATCACCAGGAATTCGCCGACAAAACCGCTGGTGCCCGGAAGGCCGGCATTGGCCATCGAGAAGAACATGAACAGCGCGGCGAACACCGGCATCCTGTTGGCGACGCCGCCGTAATCGGCAATCAGCCGCGAATGCATGCGGTCATACAGCACGCCGACGCAAAGGAACATGGCGCCGGAAATGAAGCCGTGCGAAATCATCTGGATGATCGCGCCTTCCATGCCCTGCGCGTTGAACAGGAAAGTGCCCAGCGTGACGAAGCCCATGTGCGAGATCGACGAATAGGCGATCAGCTTTTTCATGTCGGTCTGCACCAGCGCGACAAGGCCGATGTAGACCACGGCGATCAGCGACAGGCCGATGACAATCGGCGCCAGCAGGTGACTGGCATCAGGCACGATCGGCAGCGACAGCCGCAGGAAGCCATAACCGCCCAGCTTCAGCATCACCGCGGCCAGCACCACGGAGCCGCCGGTAGGCGCTTCGACGTGGGCGTCGGGCAGCCAGGTGTGCACCGGCCACATCGGCACCTTGACTGCAAATGCCATAAAAAATGCAATAAAAACAGATACTTGCAAAACAAGCGGCAGCTGCGTCTGGTAGAAATCAAACAGGCTGAAACTGCCGCCGGCGGAGAAATACAGGTAAATCAGCGCAACCAGTGACAGCAGCGAACCCATCAGCGTGTAGAGGAAGAACTTGACCGCCGCATAAACACGGTTAGGTCCGCCCCAGACACCGATGATGATGAACATCGGGATCAGCGTCGCCTCAAAGAACACATAGAACAGCAGCGCGTCGAGCGAGGAGAACACGCCGTTCATCAGGCCCGACAGGAACAGGAAGGCCGCCATGTACTGCGACACACGCGATTCAATGACCTGCCAGCCCGCCGCCACCACCAGCACCGTGGTCAGGCTGTTGAGCAGAATCAACAACAGCGAAATACCGTCGATGCCGATATGGTAGTTGGCGTTAAGCGTGTCGATCCAGGTACGCATTTCGACGAACTGGAAGCCACCCTGCTGCAGATCGAAGCCGGTGTAGAGCGGTATCGTCACCGCGAAACCGATCAGCGCACCGATCAGCGCGATCACCCGTGCGGCATGGGCATTGCGGTCGCCACCGGTCAGCAATACCGCCACGCCGGCGATGATCGGCGCCCAGATGGCGAGGCTCAGTAGTGGTAATCCCTGCATCATGAGGTCTTTTTCTTCAATTTCACCGGGTATAGGCCAGTGTCAGCAGCAGCAGGATGCCGATGATCATCGCGAATGCGTAGTGGTAGATATAACCCGACTGCACATGGCGGATCACCGCAGCGAACCAGCCGACCAGACGCGCCGAACCGTTAACCATCACGTTATCAATGACGGCGATATCACCGCCCTTCCACAGGCCCGTGCCCAGCGCGCGCGAGCCGCCGGCAAAGAACCAGTCGTTGAAACGGTCGAGGCCGTATTTCTCCATCAGGATCGTCACCATGAAGCCCCACTGTCGGCGCAGTTTCGCCGGCAGCTCCGGACGCAGGATATAGAGAATCCAGGCCGTGGCCGCACCCGCGACCGCCAGCCAGAACGGCAGCGTCGACAGCGCGTGGGTCATCATCGGAACGACACCATGGAAATGTTCTTTCAGCATGGCCATCGCGGTGTGCGCCGGGCTGACCATGATCGCGCTGCCGAAGTAACCGCCATAAACAAAAGTGCCGATCAGCCAGCCGGCGCAGACTGACGGGATAGCAAGCAAGACCAGCGGCACCCACACCACGGCGGGCGACTCGTGCGGCTTGTGTGCCTCGGCATGATGATCGTCGTGACCATGATCGTCATGACCCGCCGCAGCCGCCTCGGCATCAGCCGCTTTCACATCCGGATGGTGCGGATCGCCGAAACGCTCCTTGCCGTGGAATGCGTAAAACACCAGGCGGAAGGAGTAGAAGCCGCCGACAAACACGCCGGCTACCGCCAGCACGTAGGCAATGCCGGCGCCCGGCACCGTGGCGTGATGCAGCGCATCGACGATGGTTTCTTTGGAGAAGAATCCGGCGAACGGCGGCAGACCCGCGTTGGCCAGTGCGCCGATCAGCATGGTCATGTAGGTGATCGGCATGTATTTTGCCAGGCCGCCCATCTTGCGCATGTCCTGCTGGTGATGCATCGCGATGATCACCGAGCCGGCACCAAGGAACAGCACGGCCTTGAAGAAGGCATGAGTAAACAGATGGAATATCGCTGCCGAGTAGGCCGAGGCGCCCAGTGCCATGGTCATGTAGCCGAGCTGCGACAGCGTTGAATAAGCCACCACGCGTTTGATGTCGTACTGCACCGTGGCAATCAGCGCCATGAAGAAGGCGGTGATCGCGCCAATGATCAACACGAACGACAGCGCGGTTTCCGACAGTTCGAACAGCGGCGACATCCGCGCCACCATGAAGATGCCGGCCGTAACCATCGTCGCCGCGTGGATCAGCGCGGAAATCGGGGTCGGGCCTTCCATCGAATCCGGCAGCCACACATGCAGCGGGAATTGCGCTGATTTGCCCATCGCACCGATGAACAGCAGGATGCAGATCACCGTCATCAGCGACCACTGCAAGCCGGGGATCAGTTCAATGGTATTGCCCGACAGGCGGTCAGCGCCGGCAAACACCGCAGCGTAGTCCAGAGTGCCGAAGTACATCAGCACCAACGCGATGCCGAGCAGGAAACCGAAGTCGCCGACGCGATTGACGAGGAAGGCCTTCAAGTTGGCGTAGATCGCCGTCGGCCGGTTGTACCAGAAACCGATCAGCAGATAGGAAACCAGACCAACCGCCTCCCAGCCGAAGAACAGCTGAAGGAAGTTGTTGCTCATCACCAGCATCAGCATCGAGAAAGTGAACAGCGAGATGTAGCTGAAGAAACGCTGGTAACCGGGGTCTTCGGCCATATAGCCGATGGTGTAGATATGCACCATCAGAGACACGAAGGACACCACGATCATCATCGTCGCTGACAAGGGATCGATCAGAAAGCCGATTTCGAAGCGGATGCTGCCGGAGGCCAGCCAGGTGTAGATCGGGCCGTTGAATACGTTGCCGGCCATCACGTCCTGGAATACCAGGATCGAGGCGCCCAGGCACACCAACATACCGAGGATGGTGATGACATGCGCGGCGCGGCGGCCGATGGCCCAGCCGAACAAGCCGGCGATGATCGCGCCGAACAGGGGCGCCAGCGGCACCAGCAGATAGAGTTTTTGCATCTCGGTCATGTGCGGCTCAGCCCTTCAACTGATCGAGGTCTTCGACATTGATGGTGCGCAGATTGCGGAACAGCACCACCAGGATCGCCAGCCCGATCGCCGATTCGGCAGCAGCGACGGTCAGGATGAAAAACACGAACACCTGGCCGGCGGTATCGCCGAGAAAATGGGAGAACGCGACGAAATTGGTATTCACCGCCAGCAGCATCAGCTCGATCGCCATCAGGATCACGATGATGTTCTTGCGGTTGAGGAAAATTCCGATCACGGAGATCGCGAACAGGATCGCGCCGAGGACCAGGTAATGGGACAGTGAAATCATGTTCAGTCCCCTTTTTTCTCGGCCGGCATCGACACGATCTTCAGCCGGTCGTTGCGTTTGACCTGCACCTGCTCACCCGGATCGATGTACTTGCCGTGCTTGCGGCGGCGCAGCGTCAGCGCGATGGCGGCGACGATGGCGACCAGCAGGATCACCGCGGCCAGTTCAAACGGATAAACGTAGTCGGTATACAGCAGTCGGCCCAGTTCCTTGGTATTGCTGTAACCCGCGGGCGCGGACGTCGGCTGCGGCGCAGCTTCCAGCCCGAACCACGGCCCGGTCAGCACCAGCGCCATTTCAGCGACCAGCAGCAGCGCAACCGTCGCACCCACCGGCAGATAGCTCCAGAACCCCTGGCGCAGTTTCTCGATGTTGATGTCGAGCATCATCACCACAAACAGGAACAGCACCATCACCGCGCCGACATACACCAGCACCAGGGCGATGCCGAGGAACTCGGCCTCCAGCTGGATCCAGATTCCAGCCGCCGTGCAGAAGGCCAGCACCAGAAACAGCGCAGCATGCACCGGATTACGCGCCGTGATCACGCGCAGCGACGCGAAGATCAGGACCGCGGAGAAAAACCAGAAGATGAGTTGTTGAAAAGTCATTATGTCTTGGCTTTATCGATACTTGGCGTCGGCCGCACGATCCTGCGCAATCTGTTCTTCGTAAGCATCACCGATCGCCAGCAGCATCGGCTTGGTATAAATCAGGTCGCCGCGTTTTTCACCGTGGTATTCGTAGATCCGCGTCTCGACGATCGAATCCACCGGGCACGATTCCTCGCAGAAGCCGCAGAAAATGCACTTGGTCAGGTCGATGTCGTAACGCGTGGTGCGGCGCGTGCCGTCTTCACGCTGCTCGGACTCGATGGTGATCGCCAGCGCCGGGCACACCGCCTCGCACAGTTTGCAGGCGATGCAGCGTTCTTCGCCGTTGGGATAACGGCGCAGTGCGTGCAGGCCGCGGAAACGCGGGCTCTGCGGCGCCTTCTCTTCCGGGTATTCGACAGTGATCTTGCGCGCGAACAGGTAACGGCCGGTGACGGCCATGCCCTTCAGCAGCTCGAACAGAAGGAAGGTATTGAAGAATTTGCGGATGCTCTGGATCATCATTTCCACCATATCCACAGCGGGGTTTGCATCCACGCGCCGAGCACGACGATCCACACCAGCGTCACCGGAATGAACACCTTCCAGCCAAGACGCATGATCTGGTCATAGCGATAACGCGGGAATGTCGCGCGGAACCACAGGAACAGCGACGCCACAAAGAAAATCTTGGCAAACAGCCAGCCGAAGCCACCGGTGCCGATCAGCCCCCAGGACGCCGGGAACGGCGACAGCCAGCCGCCGAGGAACATGATCGCAGTCAGCGTCGAGATCAGGATCATCGCCGAGTATTCCGCCAGCGAAAACACGGCGAAGGTCATACCCGAATATTCGACATGGAAGCCGACAATTTCCGATTCACCTTCGGCAACGTCAAACGGCGCGCGGTTGGTCTCGGCTACGCCGGCAATCAGATAGGTAATGAACAGCGGGAACAGCGGCAGCCAAAACCACCCAAATGCGCCAGCCGAATTTTGCTGCGCCTTGACGATCTCGGCCAGGTTCAGGCTCTGCGAGGCCATCAGCACGCCGACCAGCGAGAAGCCCATCGCGATTTCGTAGGACACGATCTGCGCCGCGGACCGCAGGCTGCCGAGGAAGGCGTATTTGGAGTTCGATGCCCAGCCGGCGATGATGATGCCGTAGACCCCCAGCGAGGTCATCGCCATCAGATACAGCAGTCCGGCATCGATGTTCGACAGGATCAGTTCCGGCGAGAACGGAATCACCGCCCAGGCCGCCAATGCCGGCCCCAGCGCCATCACCGGTGCCAGCACAAACAGGATTTTGTTCGAACCGGTCGGGATGATCACTTCCTTGACCAGCAGCTTCAGGCCGTCGGCGATCGGCTGCGCCCAGCCGCCGAGCCAGCGGATACCGAAGAAGGTCACGCGGTTCGGGCCCTTGCGGATCTGCATATAGCCGATCAGCTTGCGCTCCCACAACGTCAGGTAGGCCACGCACAGCATCAGCGGCGCAACGATCAGCATGATCTTGACCAGCGTCCACACCACCGGCCACAAGGGACCGAGCAGCGCTTGCGGATAAGCGAGCAGCGAATCGAGCATCATGCGCTCGCTTTCTGCACCTGGGCGACGCGTTCCAGCAGCAGCGGCGCATCAGCCGCGCCCAGCGTCGCCGTTTCACCGCGCGCTGCGGCGATACGCACGCATTCGGCGGGCAGTTTGTCATCAATGCCGTACGGCAGCACCGCGGCGCCACCGTCCTGCACCACACGCAGTGCATCACCGTCACGCAGGCCCAGCTTGTCGGCAAGCGCGCGGTTCATCGTCGCGACCGGCGGCAGCGCATCACGCGTCTGCTGCAGGCTCGGCGCACGGCGTGCCAGCGCATCAGCGGCATGGATCGGCGTTTCAGCGATCCGCGAGAGGCCGGCAACCGTATTCGGCAGTGCACTGATAGTAACGCTCAAGTTATTGTTTTTATTAAATATTTCTGATTTTCCGTGGAGCGCTTCACGCTGCGCATCTTCGGCGCTGTCATGCTCGAAGCCGGACAGGCCCAGCAGATTGCCCAGCACGCGCAGCACTTTCCACGCCGGACGGGTTTCACCGAGCGGCTTCACCACGCCGGCAAAAGTCTGCACTCGGCCTTCGGTGCTGATAAAAGTGCCCGCGGTTTCGGTAAACGGTGCAATCGGCAACAGCACGTTGGCGTATTCCGTCGCGCCATGCTGGAAGGGGCTCAGCGCCACCACCAGTTCCGCCTGCTTCATCGCGGTAATCGCCTGACGCGGATTGTGCATATCCAGTTCAGGTTCGACGCCAAGCAGCAGATAGGCTTTCAGCGGCGACTCGATCATCTGCAGCGCATTGATGCCGATGGTCTTGCCAGTCGGCACGCAGCCGGCGACATAACCACCGACGCTATTGGCCGCCGCACCGAGCACGCCAAAATTACAAGTGATCACAGTGGCCAAAGCCTGAGCCAGCGCCTGCAGCGTGGCCGCAGCAGCATGCTGTTCGGCGAAGTTGCCGAGGAACACGCCGGCCTTCTGGCCACCAATCAGGCTGGCAGCAATGCGTTTGGCCGCGTCATCCACGGTAACGCCGGCAACGGCGCTGCGAACGGCTTCAGGAATCGCCACGTTTTTCAGTTCAGCCGCAGCCTTCACCACCTGCGCCAGAACCTGCGGCAGCAGCGCGGGAGCCACAATGGCCTTGTTCGCCACGCGCATCAGCAGATCGTCATCAACAGCGTGGATGATATTAAGTTCGGTAGCTTTCTTGGTCGACTGACGCAAACGGTGCGCCAGCAGCGGATGATCCTTGCGCAGCGTCGAGCCGATCACCAGCACCCGATCCAGTTGCGCGAAATCAGTTATAGACATGCCCAGCCAGGGCACACCGGCGCGTTTACCGTCAGCGCTGAATTCAGCCTGACGCAGGCGGAAATCGACATTGCCCGAACCCAGGCCGCGCACCAGCTTCTGCAGCAAGTGCATTTCTTCGAGCGTCTGGTGCGGCGTCGCCAGTGCGCCGATCGCGGCGGCACCGTGTGCATCCTTGATGCGTTTGAGTTCGGCGGCGACAAACTCCAGTGCCACCGGCCACTCCACGTCCCGCCAGACGCCGTCACTCTTGACCATCGGCTTGGCGAGGCGTTTATCGGAATTCAGCGCTTCGTAGGAGAAGCGGTCCTTGTCCGAGATCCAGCATTCGTTAACGGCGTCGTTTTCTCGCGGCAGCGTGCGCATCACGCGGTTCTGTTTGACCTGCACCGTCAGGTTGGAACCGAGGCCGCAGTGCGGGCTCACGGTGGGACGGCGCGTCAACTCCCAGGTGCGGGCGCTGTAGCGGAAGGGTTTCGACGTCAGCGCACCGACCGGACACAGGTCAATGGCATTTCCCGAGAGTTCCGAATCGACGGTCTTGCCGACGAAAGTGATGATTTCCGAATGTTCGCCGCGGCCGATCATGCCGAGTTCCATGATGCCGGCGATTTCCTGACCGAAGCGGACACAGCGCGTACAGTGGATGCAACGCGTCATGTCAGTCGAGATCAGCGGGCCGAGATTCTTGTTGGCGACGACGCGCTTGTCTTCCTGGTAGCGCGACTCGCTGCCGCCGTAACCCACCGCCAGATCCTGCAGTTGGCATTCACCGCCCTGATCGCAGATCGGGCAATCGAGCGGATGGTTGATCAGCAGGAATTCCATGACGCCCTTCTGGGCAGTCACTGCGGCATCCGAATGCGTCCACACTTTCATGCCGTTGGTAACCGGCGTCGCGCAGGCAGGCAGCGGCTTCGGCGCCTTCTCGACCTGCACCAGGCACATGCGGCAGTTGGCGGCGATCGACAGCTTCTTGTGATAACAGAAGTGCGGCACGAAAGTGCCGGCCTTGTTGGCAGCATCCATGATTGTGCTGCCTTCGGGCACTTCCATCAGCTTGCCGTCGAGTTCGATTTCGAGCATGGCTTCAGTCTAGATATAAGGTGTGACCAGGCACTTCTTGTGGTCGATGTGGTATTGGAATTCGTCGCGGTAGTGTTTCAGGAACGCCCGCACCGGCATTGCCGCGGCGTCACCCAGCGCACAGATCGTGCGGCCCTGGATGTTCTGCGCCACGTTGTCGAGCATGTCGAGATCTTCGGGCCGGCCCTTGCCGTGCTCGATGCGATCGACCATGCGGTACAGCCAGCCGGTGCCTTCGCGGCACGGCGTGCACTGCCCGCAGGACTCTTCATAGTAGAAATACGAGAGGCGCAGCAGCGACTTCACCATGCAGCGCGTCTCGTCCATCACGATCACCGCGCCGGAGCCCAGCATCGAACCCGCCTTGGCGATGGAGTCATAGTCCATGTCGGTGGCCATCATGATGTCGGCCGGCAGCACCGGCATCGACGAGCCGCCGGGAATGACCGCCTTCAGTTTCTTGCCGTCGCGCATGCCGCCCGCCATCTCCAGCAGCTTTGCGAACGGCGTACCAAGCTTGATTTCGTAGTTGCCGGGACGCGCAACGTCGCCCGAGATCGAAAAGATCTTGGTGCCACCGTTGTTCGGCTTGCCCAGCGCTAGGAAGGCATCGCCACCATTGTTGATGATCCACGGCACCGCGGCAAAGGTCTCGGTGTTGTTGATCGTCGTCGGCTTGCCGTACAGGCCGAAGCTCGCCGGGAACGGCGGCTTGAAGCGCGGCTGCCCCTTCTTGCCTTCGAGCGATTCCAGTAGCGCGGTTTCTTCGCCGCAGATATAGGCGCCGAAGCCGTGGTGAGCGTGGAGCTGGAACGAGAAATCGGTGCCGAGGATCTTGTCTCCGAGGTAACCCGCAGCGCGCGCCTCTTCCAGCGCTTCTTCAAAACGCTCGTAAACGTCCCAGATCTCGCCGTGGATGTAGTTATAGCCCACGGTGATGCCCATCGCGTAACCGCCGATGATCATGCCTTCGATCAGGATGTGCGGGTTGTAGCGCAGGATGTCGCGGTCCTTGAATGTACCCGGCTCGCCTTCGTCCGAATTGCACACCAGGTATTTCTGCCCCGGAAACTGCCGCGGCATGAAGCTCCACTTCAGGCCCGTCGGGAAACCGGCGCCGCCGCGGCCGCGCAGCGAGGACTTCTTCAGCTCGTTGACGACCTGCTCGGGCGGAATGTTTTCAGCAATGATCTTTTTCAGCGCTGAATAGCCGCCGCGCGCCTCGTAATCCTTGAGACGCCAGTTCGTGCCGTTGATGCCCTTCATGATCACGGCATCCGGCCCGAAAATGTCACCGGCAAAGGGTGGGATCGGCAGGCCCATTATTTCAAATCCTTCAGCAGCTGGTCGATTTTTTCATTGCTCATCGCGCACAGCATTTTCTTGTTGTTCTGGATCAGCACCGGTGCATCGCCGCAGGCGCCCATGCATTCGCCCTCCTTCAGCGTGATGCGGCCGTCCGGAGTGGTTTCGTTGAAACCGATACCCAGGGTCTTTTTCAGATATTCCGCGGTGTTGGTCGCGCCCTGCAGCGCACACGGCAGGTTGGTGCAGATGGTCAGCTTGTATTTGCCCGTCGGCTTGAGGTCGTACATCGTGTAAAACGACGCGACCTCGTACACCGCCACCGGTGGCATGCCGAGATACTGCGCAACAAAATCCATGGTCTCAGTCGACAGCCAGCCCTTCTCGTCCTGGGCAACGGTCAGCGCCGCCATTACCGCTGAATCCTTGCGGTCCGGCGGATACTTGGCGACGGCCTTGTCGATTTTCGCCAGCGAGTCAGGCGATAAGGTCACTGGGGCGTTCATCGATCACTCATCTGTCAATATCACCGAACACGATGTCCTGGGTGCCGATGATCGCCACCACGTCGGCAATCATGTGGCCCTTGGCCATTTCATCCAGAGCCGCCAGATGCGGGAATCCCGGAGCGCGGATCTTCAGCCGGTACGGTTTGTTGGCACCATCGGACACCAGGTAAATGCCGAACTCGCCTTTCGGATGCTCAACGGCGGCATACGCCTCGCCCGGCGGCACGTGCATGCCTTCGGTGAAGAGCTTGAAGTGGTGGATCAGCTCTTCCATATTGGTTTTCATCGCCAAGCGCGACGGCGGCGCCACCTTGTGGCTGTCGGCCATCACCGGCCCCGGATTCTTGCGCAGCCAGTCCACGCACTGCTTGATGATGCGGTTGGCCTGGCGCATCTCCTCGACGCGCACCAGATAACGGTCGTAGCAGTCACCGTTAACGCCGATGGCGACATCAAAATCCATGCGGTCATAGACTTCGTAAGGCTGCTTCTTGCGCAGATCCCAGGCGATGCCCGAACCGCGCAGCATAGGGCCGGTAAAGCCCAGCTGCAGCGCGCGCTCCGGCGACACCACGCCGATACCAACTGTGCGTTGCTTCCAGATGCGGTTGTCAGTCAGCAGAGTTTCGTATTCATCAACGTAGGCCGGGAAGCGGTTGGTGAAGTCCTCGATGAAATCGAGCACCGAACCCTGACGGTTTTCATTCAAGGCTTTCGTTGCCTTTTCATTATGAATACGCGTCGCGGTGTACTGCGGCATCGTGTCCGGCAGGTCCCGGTAAACACCACCTGGACGGTAATACGCCGCGTGCATGCGCGCACCGGATACTGCCTCGTAAACGTCAAACAGGTCTTCGCGTTCGCGGAAGCAATAAAGGAAAATCGTCATCGCGCCGATGTCGAGACCGTGCGCACCAAGCCACAGCAGGTGATTCAGCAGGCGGGTGATCTCGTCGAACATCACGCGGATGTACTGCGCGCGCTCCGGCACCTGGATGCCGAGCAGTTTTTCAATCGCCATCACGTAGGCGTGTTCGTTGGCCATCATCGACATGTAGTCGAGACGGTCCATATACGGCACCGACTGGATGAAGGTCTTGTTCTCGGCGAGCTTTTCGGTTGCACGGTGCAGCAGACCGATATGGGGATCGGCGCGTTCGATGACCTCGCCATCCAGCTCCAGCACCAGGCGCAACACGCCGTGGGCCGCCGGATGCTGCGGCCCGAAATTCATCGTGTAATTTTTGATTTCAGCCATGCATCAGCCCTTGCGGAAACCTTCGGAGTCGGCGTAGTTTTCCTCGCGTACGATGCGCGGCGTGATGACGCGCGGCTCAATGGTCACCGGCTGGTAGATCACGCGCTGCTGGTCGGGGTCGTAACGCATCTCGACGTTGCCAGAAAGCGGGAAATCCTTGCGGAAAGGGTGACCGACAAAACCGTAGTCGGTCAGGATGCGGCGCAGATCCGGGTGGCCGGTGAACATGATGCCGTAGAGATCGAAAGCCTCGCGTTCGTACCAGTTGGCACAGTCCCAGACGCCGATTACCGAGGCCATGACCGGAAAATCATCGTCCGGCGCGTATACGCGGAGGCGCAGGCGCCAGTTGTGTTTGAGGCTCAGCAGATGATAAATCGACGCAAAGCGCGGACCTTCGTAAGCGCCGTCGCCATACTGGCTGTAATCAATTCCGGTAATGTCGATCAGCTGTTCGAAATGCAGTTTCTCGTCGTCACGCAGCGTCGTGCACACCGACACCAGATCTGCGGCCTTGACGACGATGGTCAGTTCTTCAAGTGCGGTCACGACACTGACCAGACGCCCGCCGAGAGTCTCCTGCAGCGAGGCGTTCAGGGTTTCAAGGCTCTTGGACATGAAATCTCGAAATTCTTCCGTAGTCTCAGCGCGAAATCGTATTGGTGCGCTTGATCTTGTTCTGCAGCTGGATGATGCCGTAGAGCAGCGCTTCCGCCGTCGGCGGGCAGCCCGGCACATAGATGTCGACCGGCACGATACGGTCACAGCCGCGCACCACCGAGTACGAGTAATGGTAATAACCGCCACCGTTGGCGCAGGAACCCATCGAAATCACCCAGCGCGGTTCGGCCATCTGGTCATAAACCTTGCGCAGCGCCGGCGCCATCTTGTTGCACAGCGTGCCGGCGACGATCATCACGTCGGACTGGCGCGGGCTCGGGCGGAATACGATGCCGAAACGGTCGAGGTCATAACGCGAAGCGCCGGCGTGCATCATTTCCACGGCGCAGCAGGCGAGACCGAAGGTCATCGGCCACATCGAGCCGGTACGCGTCCAGTTCACCAGCGCGTCTACCGAGGTCAGCATGAAGCCGCGCTCGTTGAGGTTTTCGTTGAGTGTTTCGATGGCACCCATAGTCATTCCCAATCCAGAGCGCCTTTTTTCCACTCGTAGATGAAGCCTACGACGAGGATGGCGAGGAAAATCATCATGGAGACAAAACCGAACATTCCGATTTCCTGGAGCACCACGGCCCACGGAAACAGGAAGGCGATTTCCAGATCAAACAGGATGAACAGAATGGCGACGAGGTAATAACGCACGTCGAAGCGCATGCGCGCGTCTTCGAAGGCCTCAAAGCCGCACTCGTAAGGAGACAGTTTCTGGGCGTCGGGACGGTGCATCCCGACCAGCCGGCTGACAATCCAGCCCGACACAATCGGCGCGATGCCGAAGGCGGCGCCAACGGCAATGAACATCAGAATCGGAAAATAACCTTCCAGCATCTGCTGCCTTCAAAATTTGCGACTCAGAAAACCGCGGCCATTCTAATCGACCGCTCCATTTGCACGGCTTGCTCTAAATCAACAATCCACATTTGACCGGGTTGCTTAACATCAACAATCCAAATCTGCGGACTGGTGTCGACGGAGAGACTCGAACTCTCACGGCTTTCGCCACCGCCCCCTCAAGACGGCGTGTCTACCAATTCCACCACGTCGACCTACCCACTGCACTTCCAACTACCGGCTGCCGGAATGCAGCCGCCGGTAAAAACAGCGTTACTTCGGTATTTCACCCGACTTGGAACCCACCGGCGAACCCGGAAGACCGGGCACCGGAACCACCGGGGCCGGCGCGGTCAGCGGCGACGCCGGAATCTGCGCCGGCAGCGACTGCGATTGCGCCGGATCAGCCGGCTGCGTCGGCATTTCCTTGCTCATCAACCCCTTTTCAACCGACTTTTTGGAGCCGACAACCGTCAGACCGATACTCGATGCAAAAAAGATCACGGCAAGAATCGCTGTGGTGCGGCTCATGAAGTTGGCCGAACCCGCAGAACCGAAAACGCTGCCCGAAGATCCGCTGCCGAAAGCCGCGCCCATGTCAGCGCCTTTGCCGTGCTGCAGCAACACCAGCCCGATGATGCCCAGGGCTGAAATCACGTGAACCACCATAATCAGGACATCCATCTCGCTCTCGCTTGTTTGTTACCGGACCGCTGTCCGGCAGATCGCTGCAAATTCACCGGCCACCAGTGCGGCGCCGCCGATCAATCCACCATCAATGTCCGGCATACCGAACAATTGCACTGCATTCGAAGCCTTCACGCTGCCGCCATAAACGATGCGCACTGCTGCCGCCACCGCGGCATCCGACTTCGCCACCAGGCTACGGATGCCCGCATGCACTGCCTGCGCTTCTTCCGGCGACGCCGTCTTGCCGGTGCCGATCGCCCACACCGGTTCATAGGCAATCACTGCTTCACCCAATGCCGCAGCGCCGGAGCGCTGCAACACCGCATTCAACTGTCTCGCCACCACACTGTCTGTCGCGCCGGACTCGCGTTCCGCCAGCGTCTCGCCGACACACAGGATCGGCTTCAGGCCGGCCTGCTGCGCCACGGCGAATTTCTCCGCCACCAGCGCGTCACTCTCGCCGAACAGTGTGCGCCGCTCGGAATGCCCGACGATCACATGGCTGCAACCCAAATCCTTCAACATCACCGCGGAAACACCGCCGGTATAAGCACCGTTGCCAAACTGGCAAATATCCTGGCCACCCAGCGCCACGGGAGAACCCTGCAGCGCGCACTGCACCTGCGCCAGATACGGATACGGGGGACAAACCGCGCTTTCCATGCCGGTCAGGGCCGCAAGCGCCGGCACCAGTTCCTTCAATAAGGAGTCGTTGGCGGACAGACTGCCATTCATCTTCCAGTTGCCTGCAACGAACTTGACGCGCATTTCCTGTCCGGCCTTGAATAAACCGACGGATTTTACCGTTTGCGACTACCCGGGTCAATTTATGGCTATTTCTGCTGCAACGCGAAAAGCTTATGAATTCAAAAAGAAATTCTGCTTTTGCCCGGCATCCGTCAGCGACCCGCGCATTGCGCAAATGCGCTGGACCACCGCCGGCTTCGGACTGGTCTCAAAACCGTTTTCATAAGACAGCACATGCAGGTCGGGGCCGACCGCCTCGAGCAACTCCCGGGAACGCAGTAAAAACGCCGGATTGGCGGGCCGCCCGTAAACCTCGTTGCCCAGGCCGAAGGTTTCGTAAATCAGCACACCACCCGGCGCCAGTGCCGCCAGCAGCTGCGGAAACAGCGGACGGTGCAGATAATTGGTCACAATCACCGCGGCATAAAAACGCCCGGCATAAGGCCACGGCCCGCCTTCAAGATCCGCGCAAAGTGCAGTGACTCCCTGAACACCTGCCAGCGCGGCAACAGCCTCCGGATCGCGGTCCACCGCATCGACGGGATGACCGAGCCCGGCAAAAAACCGCGCATGGCGTCCGCCGCCACAGGCCACATCCAGCACCCTGCCGCCCTTGCTCACCAGCAGCGCCCAGCGTCGCACCCAGGCCGACGGTGTAGTCATCGCAGAATGTCCGGTCATCAATCGCGTAACCCGAAGATTGTAAAATTTACATTTTAATCAAATACATCCGGCAGCATCACCGCGCTTGCCTAGGCAGCGGGAACTCTACTAGTCTGTGCGCAGCGCCGGATCACATTGAGCGGATCACAATAACAACAACCGCCGCATCGCAGTACCGGGGCATCCACAAGCCGACACGGAGGGGAAACATGCTTTCACGCATTCTCGCATCGCTGTTGCTGCTGTTTACGGTTGCCGGTTTCGCATCGGCACAGGCGCCTTATCCCGCGAAACCCATACGCATGATTATTCCCTACCCGCCCGGCGGCGGCACCGACATCCTCGGCCGCCCGATCGCCAAATTGCTCGGCGACAAACTGGGGCAGCAGGTCATCATCGACAACCGCGGCGGCGCTTCCGGCATGGTCGGCGCCGAAGTCGCGGCGCGCAGCCCGGCGGACGGCTACACCATCCTGATGAGCACCTCCGGCGAAGCGGCACTCAACGTCGCGCTGTATCCGAAAATGAGCTACGACCCGGTCCGCGACTTCACGCCGGTCACCCAGGTCGGCATTTCACCGCTGGTGCTGGTTGCGCATCCTTCGCTACCGGTGAAAAACGTCAATGACTATGTCGCGCTTGCGAAAAAACAGCCGGGTTCGATCAGCTACTCCTCGATCGGTTCCGGCAGCGCCCAGCACATGGCCGGCGAATGGATGCGCCTGCTCACCGGCATCAATATCATCCACGTGCCTTACAAAGGCGGCGGTCCGCAAATGACGGATCTTCTCGGCGGTCACTCGCCCAGCGGATTTCTCGCGCTGCCTGTCGCCGCACCGAATATCAAGAACAACCGTATCCGCGCCGTCGGTATGACCTCGGCAAAACGTTCATCCGCCTTTCCCGACGTGCCGACCTTTGATGAATCCGGCATGTCCGGCTTTGAAGTCAGCCAGTGGTGGGCGATCCTGATGCCGCGCGGTACGCCGAACGACATCGTCGCCAAACTGCACACCGAAATTTCCGCCATCGTCAAAACCGCGGAAATGAAAGGCCGCATGGCTGAACTGGGTGTTGATCCCGTCGGCGGCACGCCGGATCAGTTGGGTGAACTGATCAAAAACGAAATCGCCAAGTACAGGAAGATCGTCGCCGACGCCAAGATCACGCTGAACTGAATCCGGAACATCCCGTTGCCCCTGCGCCAGGCTCGGGGCAAGCGGGATTTCGGTAACACTCAGGTCACGCGGATATTCTTGAACTGCCAGGGATCCGAAGCGTCGACATCCTCGGGGAAGGGGTGGTTTCGGCCCTGCAGCGGCGTCCAGTCGGAATAAACACCGACCACCCGGCCCAGATAGGGATTTGCCACCTCAAGCACGCGGCGGTGATCCATGTCGTCCGGATCGATGATGCCGGCCTCCGGGTTTTCCATAGCCCAGACGATGCCACCGAGAACACCGGCGGCCACCTGCAGGCTGGTCGCGTTGTTGTACGGCGCCAGCTGGCGGGCCTCCTCGATCGACAGTTGCGAGCCGAACCAGTAAGCGCCCTTTTTGTGGCCGAGCAGCAGCGCACCCAGTTCATCAACACCGGATACCACCTCGTCGCGCAGCACGCGGCGCTGCTCCTGGGCCTCCCAGTTGCGGCCTGCCAGTTCGTGTACCGAAAGCACGGTATCGTCGCAGGGATGGTAGGAATAGTGACAGGTCGGACGGTAGGCAACCCGATCGCCATGCTTCACCGTGTAGTAATCCGAAATCGAGATCGCCTCGCCGTGGGTGATCAGGAAGCCGTGGAAAGCGCCCGCCATCGGCGTCCAGGTGCGCACCTTGACCGACGCGCCCGGGCGGTTGAGATAGATTGCCGCCTTGCAGCCGTAATCATGGTGGCATCCCTCCGGCGGGAAATGCTTCTCGTGCGAACCCCAGCCGAGTTCACAGGGCTGCGAGCCTTCGCCGATGAATCCGTCGACCGACCAGGTGTTGACGAACTCGCCCGGGCGCTTGCGCACGCTGGCGACCTGGGTATCTCGCTCCGAGCAATGAATCGAATTGATGCCGAGGTCCATTGCCAGCTGCGCCCACTCCGCCTTCGACTGCGGCATCTCGCCGCGGCCGAGGATGTCCTGCGCCAGATTAAGCATGCCCTGCTTGACCCAGTGCGAGATCAGACCGGGATTGGCGCCGTGTGTCGGAAGGATCGTTGGGCCTTTCGGGAATTTCCTGCGCAGTGCCAGCACTTCCTCGCGCTGGCCGTAGTTGGAGCGCGCCGAAACCGACACCAACTGGTCGGTATAGCCGCCTGCCCAGGGCTCGATGCACGAGTCCGTGTACAGCACGCCTTTTTCACAGCAGAACTCAATCAGCGCCGAACTGGCGACATCGACGGACAGGTTGACCAGGAAATCGCCGCGCTCCAGACGCGGGCCGAGAATCGCCCGGTAATTCGCCCGGGTAAGGGGATTTACCTCGAAACGGATGCCGAAGCTGCCCGCCTCGGCGCGGCCGCGGTCATGGCCGGTGATGATGGAAATGCGTTCCTTCGGCATGTCGATGTGACGCAGCAACAGCGGCAGGACACCCTGCGCGACAGAGCCGAAACCGACGAAAACGATTTTTCCCGGGAATTTGAAATATTTTTGATCTGCCATTTCATAAACTGGTGTTGTCGTTTTTCGGGAAGCGCGAGTCTAGCAATTTTTGTCCTGCGCGAACAGCAAAACCGGCCGTGCGTCTGCGCTGGCTATAATGTCCATCAAATCAACACGACGCCGGCTGCAAACCCGCGCAGACCGGCGCAACCCCGGGAACCGCCATGGCTGAAACAAAACCGCAATCCGCGCCATCACCCGCCGCGCAGACTGTCGCCGCTCTCGTTGCGCGCGCCCGCAAGGCGCAGGCCGCGATCGCAAACTATTCGCAGGTGCAGCTCGACGAACTGGTCACCGCTGCAGGCTGGGCGATAATGGAACCGGCTCGCAACCGCACGCTTGCCGAAATCGCCGTGCGTGACACCGGGCTCGGCACCGTCGCCGACAAGATCAACAAGAACCACCGCAAAACGCTGGGCCTGATGCGCGACCTGCAGGGCGCAAGATCCACCGGCGTGCTCAACGAAATCCCGGAGCTGGGTCTGACCGAAATCGCCCGCCCGGTCGGTGTTGTCGCCGCCGTCGTACCCTCCACCAATCCCGGCGCCACACCCGCCAACAACATCATCAATGCACTGAAGTGCGGCAATGCGGTGATCCTGTCGCCGTCGCCGAAAGGTTATTCGACCTCGGCGCAGCTGATTGAATACATCTACGCCGAGTTCGACCGCATCGGCGCACCGAAAGACCTGGTGCTGACCCTGCCGCATCCGGTGACCAAGGAACTGAGCCAGGAACTGATGAAACAGTGCGATCTGGTTGTCGTCACCGGTTCGCAGGCCAATGTCCGCGCGGGCTACTCCAGCGGCACACCGGCTCTGGGCGTCGGCGCCGGCAATGTCGCGGTGATCGTTGATGACTCCGCCGATCTGGATGACGCCGCTAAGAAAATCATGCGTTCGAAGATTTTCGACAACGCGACGAGTTGCTCTTCCGAAAACAGCCTGATCATCCACGCCGCGGTGTACGACCGGATGATCGCCGCGCTGACCAACGTTGGCGGCGCACTTCTCAGCGCCGGTGAAAAGGCTGCGCTGCAGGAGACCATGTTCCCCAGCGGCAAGCTCTCTTCCGCGGTCACCGCGCAATCCGTGGAAAAAATCTGCGGCATCGCCGGCCTGACGCGATCCGAACTGGTCAAGGCCAAATGCCTGATGGTGGAAGAAACCGGCACCGGACCTGCCGCGCCCTTCTCCGGCGAAAAGCTGTCGCCGGTGATGGCGCTGTACAAGGCGCGCGATTTCGACCACGCCTTTGCCACGCTACGCGCCATCTACGACTATCAGGGCGACGGCCACTCCTGCGGCATCCATACAAAAGATAATGAAAATATTCAAAGACTTGGGATGGAAATGACAGTGTGCCGGGTCATCGTCAACCAGGCCCATGCCATCGCCAACGGCGGCAACTTCGACAACGGCCTGCCGTTCTCGCTGACCATGGGCTGCGGCACCTGGGGTGGCAACAGCTTCTCGGAGAACTTGAATTACCGGCACTTCATGAACACCACGCGTATCGTGCGCACCATCCCGCCGCGCGAACCGTCGGTGGACGAGATCTTCGGCAGCTACCGCAAAAAATACAGCGCCTGAAACACTGAGCGCCGAAACGTCATGCGTACCATCCGCGATTACGTCGACCGCCGCGCCGCCGAACAGCCCGATGCCACCTGGCTGATCGCGCCGGAGACCGGCGCGACAATGACTTTCGCGCAATTGCAGCGCAACTCCCGGGATCTGACCCATTTCCTGATAGGTGCCGGCCTCAAAAAAGGCGACAAGGTCGCGCTGATGCTGCACAACAGCTATCAGACCGCACGACTGCTGATCGGCGTGATGTACGGCGGCTTCATGGTTGCGCCGCTGAACCTGCTGGCACAGCCGTCACAGCTGACCTACGTCCTGCAACACTCCGATACCCGCATCATTTTCACCAGTGAAGAATTCGCCGGCCGGCTGGAAACAGCACTGGAGGGCGTCGACCACGGCATCACCATCATTGCCATCGATCCCGACGCCACCACGCTGTTTGAACACGCCCACCTGCCCGACACGCCGCTGCCCGACGTCCGTGAAACCGACGACGCGCTGCTGATGTACACCTCGGGCACCACCGGCAAACCGAAAGGCTGCGTGTTATCCAACCGCAGCGTCTGCGCCGGCGGCGAATTCACCAGCAGCGCGCATGAACTGACCAACAATGACCGCGTGCTGTGCGCCATGCCGCTGTACCACATCAACGGCCAGATCGTGACAACGGTCGCACCGCTGGTGCACGGCGGCAGCGTGGTGATGCCGCAGCGCTTCGGCGTCAGCAACTACTGGGAACTGGTTGCGAAGCACCAGTGCACCTGGATCAATGTTGTACCGACCATCATCGCTTATCTGATGAACACGCCGACACCCAAGGAAAAAGGGCTCGACGTCTCGCGCGTGAAATTCTGCCGCTCCGCCTCGGCGCCTTTGCCCCCGGAACTGCACCGCGCGTTCGAAGACAAGTTCAGTATCGGCATCATCGAAACCTTCGGCATGACAGAAACCAATGCGCCCTGCTTCACCAATCCCTACGACCCGGCAAAACGCAAAATCGGCAGCCCCGGCACCGCCTGGGGCAATGAAGCCAAGGTCATCGATCCGGTCACCGGCAAGGAACAACCGCGCGGCACACCCGGTGAACTGATGCTCCGCGGCGACAACGTGATGACCGGCTATTACAAGGACCCGGAGAACACCGCAAAAACGCTGGAACCCGATGGCTGGTTGCACAGCGGCGATCTCGGTTACATGGATGAAGACGGCTTTGTATTCGTCACCGGTCGCATCAAGGAACTGATCATCAAGGGCGGCGAAAACATCGCCCCTCGCGAGATCGACGAAGCGTTGCTGAAACACCCCGCCGTGCTCGAGGCCGCCGCAGTCGGCATCCCTGACGCCAACTACGGTCAGGAAATCATGGCCTGCGTGATTCTGAAACCGGGCATGGAATGTTCGATGGAAACGCTGACGGCATTTTCCAGACAGGAACTTGGCCCCTACAAGACGCCGAAGGTGATCAAGTTTGTGAGTGAACTGCCCAAGGGCCCTTCAGGCAAGGTTCAGCGATTGAAGTTGCTGGAAACCCCATAAAAAACGGCGCTCATCAGCGCCGTTTTCTTCGTTCTTTTAAATCAGGGTTTGATCCCCGAAGCCCTGACCACCTTACCCCAACGCTCAATCTCCTCCGCCAGCATCTTGCGGAAATACTCCGGCGATTCGGCAATCGGGTCGGCGCCCATCTGCGCCAGCTTGCTGCGGAAGTCTTCGCGTTTCACCGCATTGACCACCACCCGGTTCAGGGTGTCTACGATGGGCTGCGGCGTGCCGCGCGGCACGAGGATGCCGTACCAGGTCTGCGTGACAAAACCCGGCAGGCCGGCTTCGATCATCGTCGGCACTTCCGGCATCAGCGCGGAGCGCTTTTCACTGGTGATACCGAGCACGCGCACACGGTTGAGCACGGGCTGCGCGCCGGGGATGTTGCTGAAAGAGAACTCCACTTCGCCGCTGGCCAGTGCGATCATCGACGGGCCGGTGCCCTTGTACGGAATGTGCGTGAACTCGCCCTTGACCATCAGCTTGAGCATTTCACCCGACAGATGCTGGGTGCTGCCACTGCCAGACGAGGAGTAGTTCATCTTGCTGGAGCTTTTTTTCACCAGCGCCAGGAATTCCTTGACGTTTTTCACCGGCACAGACGGGTGCGTCATCAGCAGGTTCGCGCTCGATGAAAACACCGCGACCGGAATGAAATCCTTGACCGGATCGTAGTTCAGCTTGGGATAGAGCGTGGCGTTAACACCCAGCGCCGCCGAACTGAGGAACAGCGTATAGCCGTCGGCCGGCTGGCGGATGATGTATTCAGCAGCGATGTTCTGCGCCTGGCCGGCGCGGTTCTCGACGATGACCTGCTGGCCCAGCGCCTCGGTGATCTGCGGCGCAATCAGCCGGCCCATGATGTCGCTGCCGCCGCCGGGGGCGTAACCGACGATCATGCGGATCGGCTTGTTGGGGTATTTTTCCTGGGCGAAGGCAGTGCCGCCGAATGCCAGGGTCGCGCCGACGATGCCGGCGATCAGTGATTTCATGGTGAAGCTCCTCTGCAATAATATTAAATACTTGATTATTATACTATTTTTTAATCACATGCCGGTTGCTACCGGTAAGGTCGAGCCCGAGGATAACGCAGCTCTGCACCCACGAGAACCTTGACCTCAGCGCGGCAGCCTCAGCGTCGCCGCGATCAGCGCGAGGCTGGCCCAGGTCCAGCGGTTCGCGCCGTCCTGAATGTTTTCCAGAGCGCGCCATGCGGCCCAGACGATGCTCACCAGCAACACAATCAGCGCCACGCCCTGTATCGATACGCCTTCTTCACCCTTGGCGGCATCGAAGGGCACGAGCTGATTCAACCTCTCATGCCATGCGGCAGCACTCGAAAGCGGAAGTTCAATCTGCGTATAGGTTCCGGTCAGCATTTCGAGCTTCAAAGTGCCGGCAAGCAACAATACGACCCATGCAAACAGCAGCGCAACCGCACCTCGCGCCATGCCGATACCGGCGTGGTGCGCAACTAGATCGGCCACCCGCGCCGCGGGCTTGAGAAACTCCATCACAACAGTCGCCACCGCCCTCCGATTCAATCTGGTGAGCAGCAATCATTGCATTATTGATCCATATCAAATCAGCACCCTTGCACACGCCTAGCATGGTGCATGTCTGGTAAGCGAAGTTCCAAGAGGAGCGAATGTCGTGAACCACATGGCGCAACGTCTCAGCAAGGTGGTCAGCCGGCAGGAAATCGCCGGATCGTCCTTGTTGTGGCAAAGCGCGGCCTGCCTACCTCTCTCCGCCCAAGGTTGCTGCCAGTGCGCTAAAGCGTGTCCGACGGATGCACTGGAATTCAACGGTGGCATCCCATCGGTGACTGCGCAATGCACGGACTGCGCCCGTTGCGCTGCAGCCTGCCCTACCGACGCCCTCCAGAGAAAGCATTTTCCAGCGCCTGTCGCCAAGAACGTGCGAAGCGGTGAACCGGTGTTCATTGACTGCAGCAAGGTACCCCGCCCACACAGCCCTGAGGTCACAATTCGCGTGCCGTGTCTGGGCGCGATTTCAACGGGATGGTTGCTGAAGCTCCAGGATCAAATCGGTGATGCGCCAATCGTCGCGCTGGATCGTGGCTGGTGCTCCAGTTGCCGATCCGGTGGCGACTCGGCCTGCAGTGCCACAAATGTTGTTGCCGATGCCGGCCGCATGTTTGCGGACGCGGGAATACCCTTGCAATTGCAACCGAGAATCGAACGCCATCCCTTGCGGCTGGTGAAAATGCCTGATGCCATTCCGGCGGCGGTTGAGGAAACGTTGATTTCGCGCCGCGGGCTTTTCAGCCTTGGATTTTCGGAGGCCGCTGGTCTGGCAGTCGGCGCCTTGAATACACACGGGGCATCGGTGGATACAGCCTTACCCCCGCTGGGCACAGTGGGCCGGTTGATTCCAGCAGAACAGATCCGGCGCATGACCGCACTGCTGAGCATCCGCAGCCGTTATCCCGGTTCCCCGGCGACCTTGCCGTTACCGGCCGTATCCATCGAGAACAATCAGTGCGAGAACCACGGCATTTGCGCGGCGGTATGTCCGACCGGTGCGCTGGTGAAATACGGTGACAACGGCGCCGCCGGCATCCGCTTCAATGCGCTGCTGTGCGTCAGCTGCCGTCAGTGTGAGCGCGATTGCCCGCAACAGGCCATCCGTTTCACAGCGCTGCGCGGCACATTGCCGCAGGACATCGAACAGGAGCTCACCCGCCATCCGGTAAAGGTGTGCGTGAAATGTGACGATGAATTCTCCGGCGCTCCGGGTGAAACATGCCCGGTTTGCCGCAAAACGGAAGCGCTGTTTGTACGACGCGTAGTTGCGAACGAACCCTCAGGCAACGCGGTTGCTTGAATTGCACAGGAGGTACTGATCGTGGGTGACTTTGAACAGATGAACCGGCGGGGATTTCTTAAAACCTCGGCTGCGGCAGGTGTTGCAGGTTCTGCCGCAATTGGAGGCGGCGCGGTGGTTTCCACTCTGAGTACCGATGCGACGGGACTGGGAAGTCGTCCGGACGGTCCGGTTCCTGAAACCAAGATCACCAAAAACGTTTGCCACCAGTGCCCTGCACGCTGTGGCATTGACGTCTATGTCACCAACGGCAAGGTCCACGCGATCTACGGTTCGCCGGATCACCCGATTTCAAACGGCAAACTGTGCCCCAAGGGCCATCTTGGCGCCTACATTCTTTACGACCCGGACCGTTTCAAGGGTCCGATGAAACGAACAAATCCCAACAAAGGCCGCAACGAGGACCCAAAGTGGCAGGCCATCAGCTGGGAGGAGGCGCTCAACACCGTCGCCACGCGCCTGAACGGCCTGCGAGACAAGGGGGAACAACACCGCTTTGCGATCGTTAACGGCCGCGGCTGGGGTAGCACCGACGTCGGACTGCTCGGCAACTTCGGCAAGCTCTATGGCACGCCGAATTCCACGCTGGGCCATTCGTCGATGTGCGCCGACACCAGCAAAAAAGCCAAATCCGCAATCGACGGCAACTACAGCTACAACTCGTACGACTACAAGAACACCAATTACCTGCTGATTTTTGGTGCCGCATTCCTGGAAGCGTACCGCCCCTACAACAACAACATGCAGGTGTGGGGGCATATCCGAACCAAGGCCCCAAAAACAAAAGTTGCGGTTGCTGATGTGCGGGTGACCCCAACCGGCGCAGCCGCAGACCACCTGATGCTGGTCAAGCCCGGCACCGACGGTGCACTGGCACTGGCCATCGCCCACGTAATTCTTACAGAAGGGTTGTGGGACCGGAAATTCGTCGGTGACTTCGTCGACAGCATCAATCTGTTCAAGACCGGCGAAGAACTGGATCCGAAATCGTTCAAGGAAAAATGGACTCTTGGCCTGATTGAGTGGTGGAACGCGGAACTGAAAGACCGGACGCCGAAATGGGCGGCCGAAATCACCACAGTTTCCGAGCGCGACATCACCAGAATTGCCCGGGAATTCGGCTCGACTCGCCCGGCGATGGCGATCTTCGAACGGGGCGTGACACTGCATACCAACGGCTTGTACAGCGGCATGGCCGTGCATGTGCTGAACGCCTTGGTCGGCGCCATGTATGCAGTCGGCGGTCTCGCCAACCAGATGGGCGTGCCTTACGCCAAGCTGCCAGTAAGCTCGGATGACTTCGTCGATGATGCTGCCAAGGAAGCCGCCGCAAGGAAAATGCCGCGGATCGACCGTGTAAAAAGCAAAGAGCTGCCTCTGGCCTCGAACAACATCCAGGGCATCGCCAAGAGCATTATCGAAGGCAAGCCGTACACGCTCGACACGATCATGTTTTACATCACGAATCCGATTTACAGCGCGCCCAACTCTAAAGAATGGGAGGAAGCGCTGAAAAAAGTGTTCGTCATCGAGACATCGCCGTTCCCGAGCGAAACCTCGGTATTTTCCGACCTCGTGCTTCCCGACCACACCTTCCTGGAACGCTTTCAGGACACGCCGACATATCCGTTCGAAGGTTGGCCATTGACCAACATCCGGGTGCCTGCGGTGCAACCGCTTTATGACACCAAACACTTCGGTGACACCCTGATCGAGATCGGCAAGCGCATCAAGGGACCGACCAGCGAGTATTACCAGAAAGTCGGCAACGTGGAGAACGTACTCAAAGCCATTGCCAAGGGCTTTGAGGCCAATCCCGGATCGAATGGCGTCGACAGTTACGAAAAATGGGTTGAAAAAGGCGTCTGGTACAAGAAACCTTACCTCTACCGTCAAATCGCCGGGGAATTCTACGAGTGGGACGGTGAAGACTATCGCAAGCCGATGAGCGCCGAGGACGTCAAAAAGAAACTGTTGAAGACCGAGTCGGGCAAGTTCGAACTGAAGTCGAGTTATCTGGAGCATTACGACGAGTTCATCGCCAACGCGCTGGGCATCCCAAAGGAGAAAGTCGGTTTTCCGCAATGGATCAAGGCGAAGTACACCGGTGGCGGCGACCTGCACTTCATCGCCACAAAAACCCCGATGCATGGCGAAGGACGGACTGCAAACCTCCCGGTCGCCATTTCACTGTACCAACCAACCTCCGGCGGCCGTAACGAACTGTTCCTGGAAATCCATCCGGAGACCGCAGCAAAACGCGGCATCCGCAACGGTGACCGGGTAAAGATCCATAACGATCTCGGTACGATTTATGCGCGGGCACACCTGTTTCCGGCCTGCCGCCCGGATACCGTCACGTTGCCCTTCGGTTTCGGCCACTGGGCCCATGGTCGCTGGGCCAAGGGACGCATGGAAGGCAATACCAACGAAATCATTCCGAACGTTTCCGAACCGATCTCGAACGCTGCAGCGGTACACACGGTAACGGTAAAGGTTGAAAAAGCTTAATCCGCAACATATGCACCGAATGGAAAAAGGAGAATAGCCATGGCCCGATGGGGAATGGTAATTGATCTGGAAAAGTGCACTGGCTGTCAGGCCTGCACCACAGCCTGCTCGATGGAGAACTCAAGACTGCCCGGGGAGAACTGGCAGGATGTCCTGTTCTACAACGAGGGGGAATATCCCAGCGGCAAGCTGACCTGGCTGCCGAGACCGTGCATGCATTGCGAGAATGCGTCATGCGTGGATGTCTGCCCGACCAAGGCGACCTACAAGGACAAGGACGGTTTCGTCCTGATCAACTGGGATCTCTGCATCGGTTGCAAATACTGCATGATCGCCTGCCCCTATGGCGTGAGGTTCTACGCCGAGGAGAAACAGAAGACGCTACCGGACGTGCGCGAGGTGTGGCCAAGCAAGGACGGCAAGGTCTGGGATCCGCCGTGGGCCATGCCCGAACACATGAATGACCCGAAGCACGGCGTCGGGATACAACCCAGGAACGTGGTCTCCAAATGCACGTTCTGCTACCACCGTGTCAGCAAAGCGCCCCAGGGAACCCCGGATCTCGATCCGAACGATCCCAAAACACGGGAGTTCACACCGGCCTGCGTGGTCACCTGCGCACCCACTGCGCGTTACTTCGGCGACCTCGACAATCCGAAAAGCTACGTCAGGCAACTGATCGCCGAAAAACGCGGCGTCCGCTTGCAGGACCACACGGGCAACCGCCCGCAGGTCTATTACCTGGCTGGCGAAGCGGCATCCATTCCGGAAACGCGGTCGACCCGCACGAGAAAAGTCTAAGGGAGAACCATCATGAACATTCTTGCCCTGCGAACCCCCGACGGCCGGCCGCTGTTTGACCTGCATTCCAAACCCGACGGCATGTCAGCCCTGATGATGATCGGCGGCGCAGTTGTTGCCGGCGTCAGCCTGTCCATCGTTCTGTTCATGCTGTTTACAAAGGGCCATGCGGCTTACAACACCTCCAGCGATTTTCCGTGGGGTGCGCCGATCGCCTTTTACATGTTTTTCCTGCTTGCCTCGTCGGGTCTGTCAATCATCTCTTCACTGGACACGGTTTTCGGCCTGAAGACTTTCTACCCGGTAGCAAAACGCTGCATCTGGCTGTCGATCATCACGCTGGTCGCCGGCTTCACCCTGCTGGCACTGGAATTGGGCAACCCGTTCAGGCTGCTCTGGGCGATACCGATATCCGCGCAGTACAAGTCGCCGATGTGGTGGATGGGTAATTTCTATTCGATTGACCTGGCCCTGCTTTGCATCAAGTTCTACCTGCTGCATACCGGCGAATGGCACAGCAAACGCACGCATCTGATCTCAGTCGGGTCCTTCGTGATCTGCATCTTCGCCTCCGGTACTCTTGGCCTTGCATTCGGCATGATGGCGATGCGTCCGGCGTGGTACAGCCCCGTAATGCCGATGTATTTCATCCTGACCGGATTCATGACGGCGGTCGCATTCATCGTCTTTTTCACCAGCCTGGTGCGCCGGGTCAATGGCACGCCGGAAAATGTCCGCAAGCTGTTCGACGACGTACTGCCGCGGCTTTTCTTCGTCACACTGCTGGCCGTTGTGGTGACCCGCTTCGGTCAGATCGTCACCGGCCTGTGGAGCAATTTCGAGGGTATGGAAGCACACTGGAGGTCTCTAGGATCCGTCATGTTCCATATCGAGGTCTGGGTAGGCTTCATCATCCCGCTGGCATTGATGAGCAGCCGGGAACGGCGCGCCAACGTGACAATCCAGATGATCTCGGCACTGCTGTTCATGGTCGGCATTTTTGCCGCACGCCTGCACCTGCTGATCATGGGGCAGGAAGTACCGCTGTTTAAAGGTTATTGGGCAGGTTACGTGGAATACAACCCGTCCTTCACGGAATGGCTGTTGATCCCGGCGGGCTTCGGCATCGTATTCATGCTGTACGGCGCGGGCAACTGGCTGTTCAACCTCGCCGACCATCGTGCACCGGCAGACGCGCACTGAATCCGATAGAACATGCGGGGTGGGCGCCGGCCCACCCGGAAATCCAAGGAGTGATTAATGAGAAATGGAACAGTCGCGATGCTCGCATGCCTGGTCACGCTGACAGCCACCTCCACCGACGCATCGTCACAACAGTCCAAAACCCCGCCGGCACCACCCGCAGAAGCCAGCAGCGACGTAGGCAACTGGGGAGGTATTTCATACAGCCGCCGCGACCTCATTCTGAAGCCTGAGGAGAAAGCGGATCTGCGTAAACTTGAAGACCGTCATCTCGCCGAACTGCGCAATCTTGAAGACAAGTTTGATCGCGAACTTCGAACTCTGCGACAGAAGCACTATCAGGAGCGCGAATCCATGATCAGGAAATTCGGGGCCCGCTAGCAACAACTCGGGGCGGAAGCCGGCAGGTCGACCCGGAATCTTCAACAGGGCAGGACCAGAATCACAGCCAAAGCGCCCTCCGGCCGATTACGCAGCTCAATACGACCGCCATGCAGTTCAGCCACGTTCTTCGCAATCGCCAGCCCGAGTCCGGTGCCGCCCGTATCGCGGTTGCGTGAACCCTCAACCCGGTAAAAAGGTTCGAACACCCGGCTCAGTTGGTAAACCGGCAAACCCGGGCCCTGATCAAGAATGCTGATCTGCAAGCGGTCGGCATGGTCCTCAACAACCACTTTTGCGCTGGTGCCGTACTTGATGGCGTTTTCCAGCAGATTGGCGAGGCAGCGTTTGAGCAACTGCGGCCCGCGGCCCGCCCCTCGATCGTGACCATGCCGCCGGTCTCGCGCAGATCGGCGGTCAGGGCTGCGACGGCGCGAAAGCCCAGGGCAACACCCCGCAAGCGGGCCAGCAACTGATGACCCCGGATGAGCGTACTGCGATGCGCGACAGGATGCGCAACGTCCAGTCGCCGGAAGAGCGCCAGCAGATCGCGCAGGCCAACCACGCCGAGATGCAGAAGCGCACAACGGAAAAAGGCATCACAATGCCGGAGCACTGCAATCATCAGGGTCACGGCACTGGCCCGAACGCGGCGCCGGGCACGCAAACCAACTGATCCGGCAGTCGTAATATGGGGCGGTACAATCCGCCCCGTTCCAATTGCATCTAACGCAGCCGATAACGCCGGGAGAACACCATGAAATGCGCCGTTCCGATCATCATCGCCACGCTGCTGGCAACCGCCAACTTTTCAGCTTTTGCGCAGCCCTACGGCATGCACCACGGCATGGGCGGCGGCATGATGAGAGGTCCGGTGGGTATGCTGACCCAGCAGGACGCCGGCTCTGCCGCGGACATGGGACTGGTGATGGACCTCGTGCATACCAACACCAGAATCAAGCGTAGCGTGACCCATCTGCCTGATGGCATCAGAACCGTCACCGAGTCTGACGATCCGGCCGTGGCACAAGCCATCAAGGCGCATGTCGCCAGCATGTCGGGCCGGCTCAAGGACGGCAGGGAATTCAACCTGTTCAGCACCACGCTGCCGGTGATTTTCGACAACGCCGACAAGATCAAGTCCGCGGTGGAGATGACTGACAAGGGCGTCATCGTCACCCGCACCACCGGCGACGCCAAAGTGGCGGCTGCCCTGCAGGCACACGCCAATGAAGTCACGGAACTGGTGCAGGAAGGCCCGACGGCCTTTCACCGCGGCATGAATGCCCGCATGGCGATGGGCCCGGACGGCCCGCGCGGCGCAATGCAACGCACGGCGCAAACCGGGAAACCGGCCATTGCCGCTTCGCAGACGCCGCACACCCATGACCACAGTTTCAGCGGCGCAGAGCAGTGGGCCAAAGTATTCGACAACCCGAAACGTGATGCCTGGCAAAAGCCGCACGAGGTAATCCAGGCGCTGAAACTGAAACCGGATGCCGTAGTTGCCGACATCGGCTCAGGCACGGGTTATTTTTCAGTTCGGCTCGCGCACATGGTGCCGAAGGGCAGGGTCTACGGACTCGATACCGAACCCGACATGGTCAAGTACCTGACCGACCGCGCAAAACGCGCCGGTCTCAACAATCTCCGCGCAGTGCAGGCCAAACCGGGCAGCCCGATGCTGCCGGAGCAGGCCGATCTGGTAATCCTCGTCGATGTCTATCACCACATCGACAACCGCGAGCAGTATTTCCACCAGTTGCAGAAATCGCTGAAACCCGGCGGCCGCCTCGCGGTGATTGATTTCCTCCTGGATTCGCCCGAAGGTCCGCCAAAAGCCGCACGCATTGCGCCGGAACAGGTCAAGGCCGAATTGCAGCGGGCCGGATATGTGCTGGGCGAAGAACACGCATTTCTGCCCAATCAGTATTTCCTGGTGTTCCAACCCCGGCCATAAACCGGCCGGCTGCGTTGCAGACCCCGGGGAATACGCATACACTTTGAAGCATGCAACTGCTGCGCCAATTCGCTGTATTGCTACTGATGCTGACCATGCCCCTTCAGGCGGTGGCAGCGTTCGCGCCGCTCATGCCCTGCACCGACGGGCATGCGCCAGCCATTGCGCATTCGCATGACAGTCACGCCCACCAACAGGCCAAGACCGACTCCAGCGAACACTTGTCCTTGCCCTGTAGTGATCATCAGCAAGGGAACAGCGGCAACGGCAATAAATTTGATGGCCACTCCTGCTGTCACCAAGTGTTTACCGGCGCCGCATCGTTAATACTGCCTCTGGAACCGGAAACCCCGCGCGTCATCACGGCGCGAATATCACACCTCAACACGCTGTTCATTCCCGATCTACCCCAGCGCCCGCCCCGGGCCTGATCCCCTGTAGTCTGTAATGGCGCATCACGCGATTGCGCCACCTTGGGTGCTTTTTTGCCCGCTTGATGCAATGGGGATCAATATGCAGTTGAAACTCGCAGTCCTGTGCTGCGCCTGTGCGGCATTCTGGTTGCCGCCAGCGTGGGCGCAACAATCCGTCCTTGCCGGGCCGGCGGATCCGCAGGCCAAGGTACCGGCGCCAGCCTATGTCTCGGCTTTTACCGGCTATCAGCCCTTGCGTGATGATGCGCTCGCGCCCTGGCGAGAAATCAACGACGAAGTCGCCCGCGCAGGCGGCCACTTGGGCATGTTCGGCGGCGCTCATGCCGGACATGGCGTCAAACCGGCACCGTCGACTAAGCCGGGGGTGGCAAAATGAATAACGCCCAATCTTTCATGGCCGCCTTCGTCGTATTCCTGCTTGGCGGCTGCGCCACCTTTTCCGAAGACGGCGGCACGCGTCAGGTTAATGACGCCCTCAGCAAACGCGGAATCACACAGCAGGCGCCATGGATCAAAAATAAAGATGACGCCACGCGAGCTGGCGATCAGGTACGTGCCCTGCTGGCGCAACCGCTGACCGCCGACAACGCGGTACAGATTGCACTGCTCAACAACCGCGGACTGCAGTCCGCATACGCCGAACTGGGCATCGCCGAATCCGACCTCGTGCAGGCCGGACGCCTGCGCAATCCGGGCTTCTCGTTTGGCCGTACGCATCGCGCGGATGATATCGAATATGAACGCGCCTTCATTTTCGACTTGCTGGGTTTACTGACGATGCCGCTCCGAACGCAACTGGAACGCGAGCGTTTCGAACTCGCACAGAGCCGCATGGCAGCCAGCATTCTGCAGGTCGCTGCTGACACCCGTCGCGCATGGATCAGCGCAGTCGCTGCACAACAATCAGCGGCCTATGCCGAACAGGTCAAAAGCGCCGCCGAGGCAGCATCCGAACTGGCAAGGCGCATGGTCAAGGCCGGCAATTTCAGCAAACTCGATCAGGCGCGGGAACAGGCGTTTTATGCCGATGCCGCCGCACAACTGGCACGCGCCCGCCAGGGGGCGCTGGCTGAACGCGAGCGGCTGATCCGGCTTCTCGGGCTGTGGGGTAACGACATTGCATTCAATCTGCCGGAGCGCCTGCCCGATCTTCCGCCATCGCTGCGCGACATGGCCGACATCGAAAGACAAGCCATGCAGCAGCGGCTTGATGTGCAGGAAGCGGCACGTCATGCCGAAAACATCGCCAACTCGCTGGGACTGACCAAGGCCACCGGGTATTTCAGCGTGCTCGAAGCAAAATACATCCGCAACAGCGAAAGCGGCCAACCGCGCAAAACCGGTTACGAAATCGAACTGCGGCTGCCGATCTTCGATTCCGGCTCGGCAAAACTGGCTCGGGCGGAAAACACCCACCGGCAGGCGGTCAACCACGCGGCAGACCTCGCCATACGCGCCCGCTCGGAAGTGCGAGAAGCCTACGGCGCATGGCGCAGCAGCTACGACCTGGCCAGACACTACCGCGACGAAATAGTACCGTTGCGCACACGCATCAGCGAAGAAACGCTGCTGCGCTACAACGGCATGCTGATGAGCGTATTTGAACTGCTCGCGGAATCCCGCCAGCAGGTCGGCGCGGTCATCAACGCCATCGAAGCGCAACGCGACTTCTGGCTTGCCGACACCAGCCTTCAGTTCACGATCAACGGCAAGTCGCCGGGTGCCATTTCGGCAACGGGCGGCAGCCTGCGCGCCGCCGCGCCCGCCGCGGAAGCCGGCCACTAAGGAACGGATCAAGACATGAATAACCGACGCAATTTCCTACGCGCCTCCGGCGCCGCACTGCTTGGCGCCGCGACGGTCAGCCGCGCCGCGCAAGGCGCAGTACCCGAAGCGCCGATGCAATCAAAACCCGACACGCAGCCGCCATTGATGCCGGCCAGCGGTCGCCCTTACAACCCGGTCGTGACACTGAACGGCTGGACCCTGCCCTGGCGCATGAACAACGGCTGGAAGGAATTTCACCTGATCGCTGAACCGGTGCGCCGTCAGATCGCGCCCGGTATGACCGCCAATCTGTGGGGTTACAACGGCCAGTCGCCGGGCCCGACCATCGAATGCGTCGAAGGCGACAAGGTGCGGATCTTCGTCACCAACAAGCTGCCGGAACACACCACCATCCACTGGCACGGCATCCTGCTGCCCAACGGCATGGACGGCGTTGGCGGGCTGACGCAGCCTCAGATTCCGGTCGGTAAGACCTTCGTCTATGAATTCGAAATGAAGAAATCCGGCACCTTCATGTATCACCCGCATGCTGACGAAATGACGCAGATGGCGATGGGCATGATGGGATTTTTTGTGGTGCACCCGAAGAACCCGAACTTCATGAAAGTCGACCGTGACTTTGTGTTCCTGCTCAACGCTTTCGACATCAAACCGGGAGCGGCGACTCCGAACGTCAACACCATGCTCGATTTCAACCTGTGGTGCTGGAACTCAAGGGCTTTCCCCGGGATTGATCCGTTCGTGGTGCGCACCAACGACAAGGTAAGGATCCGCTTCGGCAACCTGACGATGACCAATCATCCGGTACACATGCACGGTTACGACTTTGAAGTCACCTGCACCGACGGCGGGTGGGTACCGAAATCCGCGCGCTGGCCGGAAGTGACGGTCGACGTTGCTGTCGGCCAGATGCGCGCCTTCGAGTTCACTGCGGAAGCGCCGGGCGACTGGGCCATCCATTGCCACAAGTCGCACCACACGATGAATGCCATGGGCCACGGCGTGCCGACGATGATCGGCGTTGATCACCGTGGCGTCGCCGAAAAAATCATGAAGCTGGTGCCGGACTACATGGTCATGGGTGAACGCGGAATGGCGGACATGGGAGAAATGGAAATGCCGCTGCCCGACAACACGCTGCCGATGATGACCGGCCGCGGGCCATTCGGTCCGCTGGAAATGGGCGGCATGTTCACCGTGGTCAAGGTGCGCGACGGTCTCGCGCGCAATGATTACAAGGATCCGGGCTGGTTCAAACATCCTCCGGGCACGGTCGCACACGAGTGGACCGGCACAGCGCCGGCGGCTAACCGCGCGGCACCTGCAGCGACGGGCGCGCACGAACAGTTATTGCAAGCTCACAAACCGGCAGCCGGACACAAACACTAACTACAAGTATTTGATTATATTAAACTTTATTGAGGTCATTATGCATCCAACATTATTCACCGCAGTCTGCATGACTGCGACTCTGGCCACAACCCCGGTGTTGGCACATGGCGACACACACGGGAAAAAAACCGCGAACCCAGCCGCGCAAATCAGCGAAGAAAAATCATTCGGCAAAGCCGGTGATCCGAAAAAAGTCGGGCGAACAATCAAAGTCGACATGAGCGACAAAATGCGTTTCACACCGGCGACACTGGCCATCAAACAGGGCGAAACCGTAAAGTTCATTGTCACCAATTCCGGCAAGGCCATGCACGAATTCGTGCTGGGCACCCTGCCCGAACTGAAGGAACATGCCGAACTGATGAAAAAATTCCCGAACATGGAACATGACGAACCCTATATGGCGCATGTGTCACCCGGAAAAACTGAAACTATCGTCTGGCAGTTCAGTAAAGGTGGTGAGTTCCACTTCGGCTGCCTGCTGCCGGGTCATTTCGAAGCCGGCATGGTCGGCAAGATCAACGTAACGCAAAGGTGATGACATGAATGACCGACGCAAATTCCTGACGGCAATAGCCGCGATGATGCTATCAGGCACCGCCATGGCGGCGGAGCCTACGCTAGCGACGGTATACCTGAACCCGACTTGAGGCTGCTGCGGCGCGTGGATGGACCATCTGCGCGCCAACGGCTTCCGTGTGAAGACCGTCGCAGTCGAAGACACAGCAGCCACGCGCAAGCGGCTGGGCATTCCCGAAGCGCTGGGCGGCTGCCACACCGCGGAGATCGGCGGTTATGCCATCGAAGGCCATGTGCCGGCACGTGAAATCAAACGCCTGATGGCTGAAAAACCGGTGGCCACCGGACTTGCCGTGCCGGGAATGCCGCAGGGATCACCCGGCATGGAATCCGCCAAGCCCCAACCATACGACGTGCTGCTGGTGGGCAAGAGCGGCCGTCATTCCGTTTATGCCCGCTACGGGCGCTGATTATCCAATTCAAGGAGACCACGATGAAATACGCACTGACACTGGTAATGATTACCTCTGCAATGACAGCGCCTGCATTGGCCCAGCAAAATGCTGCCGACCACTCGTCACATGCCTCACATCAGGCCGCACCCGCTGCCGCGTCCGCACTGAGCGATGGCGAAATCCGAAAAGTCGATCGCGACGCACAGAAAATCACCATCCGCCACGGTCCGATCACCAATCTCAACATGCCGCCAATGACCATGGTGTTCCAGGTCAAGGATCCGGCATTGCTTGACCGCGCCAAAACCGGCGACAAGGTGAAATTCGCCGCTGAGCAATCCGGCGGCGCCTATATCGTCACCCGCATCGAAAATGTCAAATAACCCCGACGCAACCCGTCATGTCAGCGCATTCCGGTGACGCCCCCTGCAAGATGGGGCGAATCGGTCGCCGTGTGGATCGAACTCATGGTCCGCTGAAACCGGCCTTGAACAAGGAGAGTCTGCCATGAAACCATTCACGAAATTCCGGTGTTGGCTGACTGCTGCCGTAATGGCCTTTTGCTGCTTCACGGTGCAGGCGCAGGAAACGCTGCCGGGCGCGGACGTGCAGAGCCTGCTCGCCTATGCCCGCGAAAGAAACCCCGAATATGCTGCCATGCGTTACGAGGCGGAAGCGGCCAGCGAGCGTGTCGGTCCTGCGGGTGCACTGCCCGACCCGGTGCTGCGCACCGAACTTCAGAACATCACCAACTTCGGCATGGACGGCGGCACCAGCATCCTGCCCGGCCGCGTCGGCAGTACCAAATACACGCTGATGCAGGCGTTGCCGTTCTGGGGCAAGCGCGACCTCAAACGCGAGGCGGCGGAAGCCGAAGCGGCCGCCGCCCAGGGGCGCGCAAGCGGTTCGTGGACGGATCAGGCGGCGCGCATCAAGACCACCTATGCGCAGTATTACGCGGTGACGCGGCTGATCGGACTGGCCCGCGAAGTGCTTGATCTGATCGGCCGCATCGAAGGCATCACCCAGGCACGTTATGCCGGCGGCCTGGTGCCGCAGCAGGATGCCATCCGCGTGCAGGTCGAACGCACGGCGATGCTCGGTGAACTGATCCAGATGGAAACCGAGAGTCACCAGGCCCGCGCCAACCTCAATGCCCTGCTGGCGCGTCCGGCGCATGCGCCTCTGGCGCATCCCGAACGCCTGCGTCCGCTGCCGTCGCCGGCCCGCCTCGATCATGAAGCGCTGGAAATGCGCGCGCGGGAAAAAAATCCGCAGATTTTTGCGGCTGATGCGCGCATGCGCGCCGCGGAAAAAAACCGCGACCTCGCCTACCGCAACCGCTACCCGGATTTCACCGTTGGCGTGTCGCCGATCCAGACGCGCAATCGCGTCAACGAGTGGGAACTGATGCTCGAACTGAACATCCCCCTGCAACAGGGCAGCCGGCGCAGTCAGGAACGCGAAGCCGACAAGATGATTGACGTCGCCCGTGCGCGCAAGGATGCCACCGCCAACCAGTTGCTCGCCGAACTCTCATCACAACTCGCAGCCATCGATGCCTCGCGACGCATGGAGACCCTGGCGCAGGGCAGCCTGCTGCCGCAGGCCGAACTCACTTTCAAAGCCGCGCTTGCCGGTTATGAATCGGGCAAGGTCGACTTCGCGACGCTGCTCGATGCGCAGCGCCAGATCCGCATTGCCCGACAGGACATCATCAAGGCGCGCTCCGAGCAGCAGGTGCGCCTCGCCGAAGTCGAACGACTGATAGGGGAAGACTTATGAAACCGCTCACGGGGATTATCGCCGTTGCTGTCATCGCCACGGCGACCGCAGGCGCGGGATACTGGCTCGGCCGGCACAACGCCGGCAGCGAATCGCCTGCAGCCGCAACAAACAGCGCTGGCGGCGCCAAAGACGGGCGCAAACTGCTGTATTACCGCAACCCGATGGGTTTGCCCGACACCTCGCCGGTGCCGAAAAAAGACCCGATGGGCATGGACTACATCGCCGTCTATGAAGGCGAAGAAACAGGTGGCAGTTCCAGTTCGTCCGGCTCCAGCACTCAGATCACCATCAGTACGGAAAAAGTGCAGCGCCTCGGCGTTCGTACCGAAGCCGCAAAACCGCGCATGCTGGACCGCACGGTGCGGGCCGCGGGCCGCATAGAACCGGATGAACGACGCACCTACGCCATTGCACCGAAGTTCGAAGGTTATGTGGAGCGCCTGCACGTCAACGCTACCGGCCAGGCCATCGGCAAGGGGCAGTCGCTGTTCGAGTTCTACAGCCCGGAACTGGTGTCGGCTCAGCGCGAATATGCCGTCGCGATGCAGGGCGTGCAAGCGATGAACAATGCCGGCAGTGAATCCCAAGACGCGATGAAACGCCTCGCCGAAGCCAGCCTGACGCGCCTTAAAAACTGGGACATTTCCGAAGACCAGATCAAGGCGCTGGCGGCATCGGGAGAAACCAAACACACGCTGACCTTCCGCTCACCGGTCAGCGGCATCGTCACCGAGAAAAAAGCGCTGCAAGGCATGCGTTTCATGCCCGGCGAATCGCTGTACCAGATCGCCGACCTGTCTTCGATCTGGGTCATTGCAGATGTGTTCGAGCAGGATATCGGCCTCGTCAAAGCGGGTGCCAAAGCGCAGATCCGCATCAACGCCTATCCCGGCAAAACCTTCAGCGGTGCACTGACCTATGTCTATCCGACACTGAGCGCTGAAACACGTACTGTGGCGGTGCGTATCGAACTGACCAATCCCGGCAATCTGTTGAAGCCCGGCATGTTTGCCGAAGTCGAACTGCCGGTAGGGGCGAAGGCTGCCGTGCTCACCGTACCGAACTCCGCAGTGATCGACAGCGGCACGCGGCGCATCGTACTGGTGCAGAGCGGCGAAGGCAGATATGAACCGCGTGAGGTCAAAACCGGTGCACGCAGCGACCAGCATGTTGAAGTCATCAGCGGCGTGAAGGACGGCGAACTCGTCGTCGTCGCCGCCAACTTCCTGATCGATGCCGAAAGCAATCTGAAGGCCGCACTCAGTGGCATGACGCCGGCATCGCAGACGACCAAACCCGGCGGCGCCGTACATCAGGCGGAAGCCACGGTTGACGATGTTGATGCCAAGACCGGCACCGTGATGCTGAATCACGGTCCGGTCGCCAGCCTGAAATGGCCGGCGATGATCATGGAATTCAAGGTGGCGAATTCAGCGCTGTTGAAGGACCTGCCGCCGAAAGCCCGCGTAACGATTGACTTCGTCGAGCGCCAGCAAGGGGAATGGGTGATCACCGGCGTGAAACCGCTGGCAGCCGGCAAAGCGCCGCCTCCCGCTGCCGCGAACCCGCACGCCGGACATTAAGGACAAGGTCATGCTTGCCGCTATCATCGACTGGTCCGGACGCAACCGTTTTCTGGTGCTGCTGGGCACGCTGTTCATCGTGCTGTGGGGCGTGTTTGCCGTATTGCGCACACCGATTGATGCCCTGCCCGACCTGTCCGACGTGCAGGTCATTGTTTATACGGAATATCCGGGCCAGGCGCCGCAGGTCGTCGAAGACCAGGTGACGTATCCGCTGACCACGGCGATGCTGTCGGTTCCGAAATCAAAAGTCGTGCGCGGCTTTTCCTTCTTCGGCGCGTCTTTCGTCTACATCATTTTCGAAGATGGCACCGACATCTACTGGGCGCGTTCGCGGGTACTGGAATATCTGAACTTCGCCGCCGGCCGCATGCCGCGGGGCGTCACGCCGCAACTCGGGCCGGACGCCACGGGTGTGGGCTGGGTCTATCAATATGCATTGCTGGCCAAAGACAAGACGCTGGCCGAACTGCGTACCATCCAGGACTGGTTCGTGCGTTACCAGTTGACCAAGGCGCAGGGTGTCGCCGAGGTCGCCTCCATTGGCGGCTTTGTGCAGACCTATCAGGTCACGGTCGATCCGGTAAAGCTGCTTTCATACGGCGTACCGCTGATGAAAGTGGCGCAGGTGATTCGAGATTCCAACCGCGACGTCGGCGGCCGCGTGGTCGAGATGGCCGAGACCGAATACATGGTACGTGGCAAGGGTTACCTGCGCGGCGCCACCGACATTGAAAACCTCGTCGTCAAAAGCGAAAAAGGCACGCCGGTGCTGATCCGTGACGTTGGCCGCGTCGAACTGGCACCGGACGAACGCCGCGGCCTGACCGAACTCAACGGCGAGGGCGAAGTGGTATCGGGCATCGTGATGGCGCGTTACGGCCAGAACGCGCTGGAAGTGATCCACAACATCAAGGAAAAAATCGCCGAGATTTCCAGCGGCCTGCCGGAAGGCGTGCATATCGAAGCGGTCTACGACCGTTCCGAACTGATCCACCGTGCCATTGATACCCTGAAGCGCACGCTGATCGAGGAATCGGTCATTGTCGCACTGGTATGCATCGTCTTTCTGCTCCATGTGCGCAGCGCGCTGGTCGCCATCCTCATGCTGCCGGTGGGCGTATTGATCGCCTTCATCGCGATGCGCCAGCTGGGTATGAACTCCAACCTGATGAGCCTGGGCGGCATCGCCATTGCCATCGGTGCGATGATTGACGCGGCGATTGTGATGATTGAAAACGCGCACAAACATCTCGAACGCCTGCCGGCGAATCACTCGAACAGCGAACGTGCTGCGGCGATGATGGACGCCTGCCGCGAAGTCGGCCCCGCACTGTTTTTCTCGCTGCTGATCATCACCGTATCCTTCCTGCCGGTGTTTACGCTGGAATCCCAGGAAGGCCGGCTGTTCTCGCCGCTGGCCTATACCAAGACCTTCGCGATGGCCGGTGCAGCGATGCTGTCGGTGACCCTGGTGCCGGTGCTGATGCTGCTGTTCATCCGCGGCAAAATCCTGCCCGAAGAAAAAAATCCGGTGAACCGTTTCCTGATCTGGATTTACCGTCCGGTGATCGCTGCGGTGATGCGTTTCAAGAAACTCACGATCTTGATTGCACTCATCGTGATGGCGGTTTCACTGTACCCCGCCTCGCGACTGGGCTCCGAGTTCATGCCAACGCTCAACGAGGGCACGCTGTTCTACATGCCGACTTCGCTGCCGGGCATGTCGATCACCAAAGCGGCGGAACTGCTGCAGACGCAGAACCGCATCATCAGGAGTTTCCCCGAAGTCGCTTCGGTCTACGGCAAGGCCGGGCGCGCCAACACCGCAACCGACCCGGCGCCGACGGAAATGTTCGAGACCATCATCAACCTCAAGCCGGAATCCGAATGGCGTCCGGGCATGACCACCGACAAGCTGATAGCGGAACTGGACCAGGCACTGCAGTTTCCCGGCGTCGCCAATTCCTGGACCATGCCGATCAAGGCGCGCATCGACATGCTGTCGACGGGCATCCGCACGCCCATCGGTATCAAGGTCTTCGGCAAGGACCTGAATGAAATGGAACGGCTGGCGCGTGAAATCGAAGCTGTGGTCAAGGCAGTGCCGGGCACGACGTCAGCTTTCGCCGAACGCATCACCGGCGGCTTTTACCTCGACATCGAACCGGACCGCACGCAACTGGCGCGTTATGGTCTCGCGGTGGGCGATGTGCTCGACACCATTGCTGCCGCATTGGGCGGCGAGATGGTCACCACCATGGTCGAAGGCCGCGAACGTTTCGGCGTGACCGTGCGTTATCCGCGTGAACTGCGCGGCGATCCGCAGCAGATTGCGCGTGAAGTGCTGGTGGCGACCATGGGCGGTGCGATGATTCCGCTGGGACAACTGGCGAAAGTGTCGATCAACAAAGGCGCGCCGGGCATCCGCACCGAAAACGCGCTGCTCTCGGCATACATTTTTGTCGACATCCGCGACCGCGATATCGGTGGCTATGTCGCCGATGCACGCAAGGCAGTCAACGAGCAGGTCAAATTCCCGCCAGGTTATTACGCGACGTGGAGCGGCCAGTTCGAATACATGGAACGCGCGATCCATAAAATGAAAGTGGTGATTCCGGTGACGCTGCTGAGCATATTCCTGCTGCTGTACCTCAACTTCAAACGTCTGACCGAAACGCTGATCGTGATGCTGTCGGTGCCCTTCGCGCTGGTCGGCGGCGTTTGGCTGATGTGGCTGCTCGGTTACAACCTGTCGGTCGCGGTTGCCGTCGGCTTCATCGCGCTGGCTGGCGTCGCCGCGGAAACCGGCGTGGTGATGCTGATCTACCTGGATCATGCATGGGATGCCGCGCAAGCGCGCTGCCGCGAGGCCGGACGCCAACCGGGTACGGCTGATCTTTATGCGGCAGTGATGGAAGGCGCTGTGGAACGCGTACGGCCGAAAATGATGACCGTGGTCACCATCATGGCCGGCCTGCTGCCCATCCTGTGGGGCAGCGGCACCGGCTCCGAAGTCATGAGCCGCATCGCCGCACCGATGGTCGGCGGCATGATTTCATCGACGGTGCTGACACTGGCGGTAATCCCGGCAATTTACGCGCTGGTGAAGCAGTGGGGCCTCGCCCGCAAGGTCGTCAGTAAATAACTGTTTTTATTTAACTTTCCGGAAAACCCGCAGCACGGACTGCGGCGAGGTCTTAAAATAGCGGCACATGAGCAACAATCAATCCCACGACCGCGCCATCAACGTGCTGCAGGTACGCCGCCTCGGCATCGACACCTATTACGAGCCGGTGGTGTTCATGCGCAGCGACTGCGCGATCTGCCGCTCCGAGGGGTTTGAATCGCATTCGCGCGTGCTGGTCAGCCTGCACGGCCGCAGCGTGCTGACCACGCTCAATATCGTCACCGGCGAGCTGCTCGGCACACACGAAATCGGCCTCTCCGAAATCGCCTGGAAGCTGCTCGATGCCAAAGAAGACGATGTGGTCACGTTGTCCCACCCCGAACCGCTGGAGTCGATGCGCCATGTGCGCGCCAAAGTCTACGGCCAGCGCCTCGATGAAGCGGCAATGCATGCCGTTATCAGGGACATCGCAGCACGCAAATACACCGACATCGAGCTGTCGGCCTTCATCACTGCCTGCGCCGGCGACCGGCTCAACACCGCCGAGACCGGCGCACTGACGCGCGCGATGATCGCCGTCGGCGAGCGCCTGTCCTGGGACCGGCCGCTGATCGTCGACAAACACTCGGTCGGCGGACTGCCCGGCAACCGCACCACGCCGATCGTCGTGGCCATTGTCGCGGCCGCCGGACTGACCATGCCGAAAACCTCCTCGCGCGCGATCACCTCGCCGGCCGGCACCGCTGACGCAATGGAAACGCTGGCGCCGGTGGCGCTCGACGTCAAAGCGATGCGCCGCGTCGTCGAACAGGTCGGCGGCTGCATCGTCTGGGGCGGCGCGGTGCAGCTGAGTCCCGCCGACGACATCCTGATCCGCGTCGAGCGGCCGCTGGATCTCGACAGCGAGGGACAGATGATCGCCTCCATCCTGTCGAAAAAAGCCGCCGCCGGCGCCACCCATGTGGTGATCGACATGCCGGTCGGCCCGACCGCGAAAATCCGCAGCCTCGACACCGCCCGGTCGCTGGAAGCGGCGATGGTGAAAATCGGACAGACCGTCGGCCTCAAGATCAGCATCCTGGTTTCCGACGGCAGCCAGCCCGTGGGCCGCGGCGTCGGACCGGCACTGGAAGCGCGCGATGTGCTATCCGTGCTGCGCAACGAGGCGGATGCGCCGCAGGACCTGCGCGAACGTGCGGTCGCGCTCGCGGGGCGCATATTCGAAATGGCCGGCAACATCACGCCGGAAGCCGCGATCATCAAGGCGCGCAGCGTGATCGATGATGGCCGGGCCTGGCGCAAATTCGAGGCGATCTGCGAGGCCCAGGGCGGCATGCGGGTACCGCCGCAGGCGGCGCATACCCATGTCGTCGCTGCCCCCTCCAGCGGACCGGTGCTCAGCATCGACAACCGGCGCCTCGCGCGTGTGGCCAAACTGGCCGGGGCGCCGCAGTCAGCAGCGGCGGGACTTTATCTGCACACCCCAGTAGGCACGAGTGTTGAGCGCGGTCAGCCGCTGTTCACGCTGCATGCGGAAACACCCGGCGAACTCGCCTATGCGCTAGCCTACCTCTACGGCCAGCCTCCTATCGTCGCCATCGCCAACGGGCAATGAGCAACGCATCGGGAGTCCTTGTATTTGCGCTGCCCGGCAATGAAGCGCTGGCCGCGGCGCTGGCGCGCGAACTGCATGCGGCCACCGGCGAACTCGCGGTGCGGCGCTTTCCGGACGGCGAAACCTATCTGCGCTTTGTCACACCGGTAAAGGGATGCAAGGTCGTGCTGGCCTGCAGCCTGCACAATCCCGATGCCCAGGCAATGCCCCTGCTGTTTGCCGCGGCGACTGCGAAAGAACTCGGCGCTGCCGCGGTAGGAATGGTCACGCCGTATCTCGGTTACATGCGCCAGGACAAACGCTTCAACGACGGTGAAGCCGTGACCTCGGCTCTGTTCGCGCGCCTGTTGTCGCCGCACATCGACTGGCTGGTGACCGTGGATCCGCATCTACACCGCTGGCATTCGCTGGACGACATCTATTCCGTGCCAAGCACGGTAGTCCCCGCCGCGCCACTGCTAGCCGCCTGGATCAAGACCAACATCCCGTCGCCGGTGCTGATCGGGCCCGATGCCGAGAGCGAGCAATGGGTATCGGCGGTCGCGCGCGAAGCCGGTGCGCCGCATGTGGTGCTGGAAAAAATACGCCGCGGCGACCGTGATGTTTCGGTCAGCATCCCCGATCCACAGGTGTTGCGCGGGCGCACGCCGGTGCTGGTCGATGACATCATTTCCACCGGGCGCACCATGATCGCCGCCGCAAAGCATGCGCTGGCGCAGGGACTGCCGGCGCCGGTTTGTATCGGCGTGCATGCAGTGTTCGCCGGCGATGCACATGAAGCACTGCTCGCAGCCGGCGCTGCACGCGTAGTCACCACCAACACGATTCCCCAGAAAACTGCAGCGATAGATATCAACGCCGTGGTAGCGGCAGCTGTCGCCATGCAGCTCGCCGGCTGATGCCCAAAAAAAACGGCGGGCCGTCAGCCCGCCGCCAGGTATTTCAGTACCGCGCTCAAATCAAAACGGAATTCCAACCAGCGCCTTGAATACCAGCTTGTCATCGGTGCCGGCCGTCCAGCCGTGACCGACGCCGAGGTGCAGGTCGAAATGGTTGCGCGTTTTGAACTCGGTCACCAGATAGGTGATCTGCTCGGACTGCTTGCCCCAAGTCAGGTCGCGGACGCGGCCCGGCGAGGAGTAGTGCTCGATGCCAACCGCCACATCACCGGCCAGTTCACGCATGGCCTGGCCGAAAATTTCGAAATCGACATAGCGGCCACCCGGATTCCTGCTCAGTGACTGCGTCAGGATCGGGTTCACGGTGAAACGCCAGTCGCCCTGGCGAGTGCCGATGATGCCGCGGATTTCACCGTTGTATTTCGATTCGGTGATGCGCTCGTCGTAATAGGCGATTTCGTAATTGGCGCCGTAGAAGAAGTTTTTGCCCTCGGCATACTCATTGACGTCGAGATAGTGCATGCGCACCTTGACGCCGTCGGCTTTCAGCTTGCCGCTGCGATCAATCGACATCGGGAAATGCAGCCCCAGGTTCCACTTCTTGGAAAGGCCCCAGACAATTTCCGGCATCACGCGAACGACATGGTGCGGCGGCTGCTCACCCGGATAATCCGGCGTGCCACGCGCGCGCCGGGCGTAATTCACGTGCAGCTCATAGCCGACTTCGCCGGGTTTCTCGAACTCATCCGTGAACACCACGATCTCGTCGGGTGCCGCATTGGCGGCCGCCGGAACCAGCGCCAGCAAGGCGGCCAGCAATACTGCGATTCTTTTGAACATGTGCTTCCCCATTGTTGTTAACCCCCGACAGCCGGTTGTGGCCATATGGCAGGCATCAACGGTGTTATCGGCCTTTTTCGCAAAAACCTGAGCCCTTTGCATGACGCCTCGCAGGGTGCCCGTAGTGAGGTCAGGGTAAAAGCCGGCGGCAGACTGCACATCGCCGCAAGGAATTATCGTAACCATTTGTATTTTAACCGATTTTTAACTTCACGCAATATTCACACCCCCCCCTTCAGGATGCCGGACGCTCCAGCATCCGGAACCCGAATTTTTGCGACTTGAACATTGACGCCAATCACAGCTCACTTTTCAGACACTTGCCGGTGACGCCCTTATTAAAAAACGATCACAGCAAACCCGCATGCCACCGTTAATACACAATTTTTGGATCGACAGCAGCGCCACCACCCTGATGTGACATCCGGCAAGCATTAACGGTGGCGACGGTGCAAGCCTGATGATTAATTACAGAAAATGAACGACTTGAACGACTCCGAAACAATGTTCGCATCAGACGGTTACCAGTTCCACCATCGCCGCACTGAATCCCGCAACGACACCTCCGGATCAAAAACACCGCTCTCCCCGGCCACGCTGCGGATTCATGTGGCAAACAATCATTTTGGGTTCGCACTGGCAATCATTGCATTCACCCTTGCCGCTGCTCTGACACCGGCGCGTGCCGCTGAAACACTGACACTGGAACACGCCGAAAAACTTTTCCTCGACCGCAACCGCGAAATCCAGTTCGCCCGGCGGGCTGTCGAAAGCTCGGAGGCTGATGTGCTGAGCGCGTCCGCCGCCCCGAACCCGGAGTTGTCAATCGGCAGTTCGCGCATCAGCCCCAGCGTCGGCATCGGCACCGGCCCGCTGTCGCAGAAACGGATGGACACGGTAATCGGCATCTCCCAGATTTTCGAGCGCGGCAACAAACGCGGCCTGCGCACCGAAGCCGCACAATTCAGCGCCGTCGCCGCACGCCATGACGAAAGCGACATCCTGCGCCAGCAGCGGCAGGGACTTTATTTCGCCTATTACGACTTGCTGCTGGCGCAGGAGCGCCTGAAAATCGCCGAAACCACCGCTGAGCTTTTTGAAAAATCGGTCACGGCCGCTGAGCGCCGCTTTTCCGCCGGTGACATCGCCGCCACCGATCTTTCCCGTATCCGTGTCGACGCCCTGCGGGCGCGCAATGATGCACGCAGCGCCAAAGCAGACCTTCAGCGAAACCAGTTTGGCCTTGCATACCTGATCGGCGCCGAGCAGGACGCAGGGGGGATCATCGCCGCCGACAACTGGCCGACAGCCAACAGCAATGCCGCGGTCGGCGACGCCGATACCGAGCGCGTGCTGGAGCGCCGCGCCGACATCCGTGCCGCAAAGGAACGTGTCAAAGCTGCCGAAAAAAACCGCGACCTGGCCCGCTCGCTGCTGACCCGCGATGTCACTGCCGGAGTCATGTACGAACGGTTTCCGGGCGACACGGCGAACAACAGCTACGGCGTCTCGCTGTCGGTGCCGCTGTTCACCCGCAACCTCTATACCGGCGAAATCCGCCGCGCCGAGATCGAACTGGAAAGCGCCCGGGAAAATGTCGATCGGGTGCGCGCCCTCGCAATGGGCGAGATCCGCCGCGCGGACAACGATCTCGCGGCGGCCGCCGAACGGACCGCCCGCCTGACCACCGTCCTGCTGCCCGCCGCCGAGAAGGCCGCAAAGGGCGCCGAATTCGCCTATGAGCGCGGTGCCATCGGCATCATGGATCTGCTTGATTCGCGGCGGCAGTTCTACGCCGTACGCATCGAATCGGTTTCCGCACAGGCGGACTACGCCAAAGCGCTCGCCGCCAAACGCAGTGCTACAGCCATCACTTCAGACTGACCCAGAATCAACATGAAAACACTTTTTGCCAGCGTACTGTCCGCAATCCTGCTGACCGCTTGCGGCCAGACCGTACAAGAAGCGCCCTCTTCCGATCCGAAAGTCGAGAACCAGCGCATCACGTTCCCGGAAAAAAGCAGCCAGCTGAGCAGCCTCAATTCCATCACCGTTGAAATGCAGGCGGTTCCACTGGCAACACTGAACGGCCGCCTCACCTGGAACGAGGAGCGCACGGTCCGCGTCTACACGCCGTTTGCCGGACGCGTTGAAAAGATTCTGGTCCAGCCCGGTCAGAAAATCACCGCCGGACAGGCGCTGGCCTTCATCGCATCCCCGGAATTCGGACAGGCGCAATCGGATGCACGGCGCGCGGAAAGCGACTTTGCGCTGGCCGAGAAAAACCTGCAGCGCGTCCGCGAACTGGAGCAACACGGCGTCGCGCCGCGCAAGGATCTGCAGAGCGCAGAAGCCGACGCCACCCGCACCCGTGCAGAATACGAACGCGCCCGCAAACGGCTCGCCATGTACGGCGCCGCCAAGGACAGCGTTGACCAGTCTTACACGCTGACCAGCCCGATTGCCGGAACCGTGGTCGAACGCAACATCAATCCCGGACAGGAATTGCGTCCGGACCAGATGGTTGCCAACAGCCCGCCGCTGTTCGTCATCTCAGACCCGGCAACGCTCTGGGCTCAATTTGATGCCAGCGAGCGCAACCTGATTCATCTGCGACCAGGCAAATCCATTAGCGTACGCACGCCCGCCTTCCGCGACCAGAGTTTCACGGCCAAAGTCGAAGCCATCTCGGATTTTCTCGACCCCGGCACGCGCGCACTCAAGGTCCGTGCCCGCATTGAAAACAAAGACAATAAACTCAAGGCGGAAATGTTCGTGACCGCGGAGGTCGATGCCGACGGCGAGAAAGAGCTGCTGGTTCCGACCAAGTCGGTGTTTTTCCAGAATGAAAAGTATTTTCTGTTCATCGATGAATCCAACGGCAGCTACCAGCGCCGCGAGGTCAAGACCGGCGACGTGCGCAACAATCTGGTCGAGATCCTCTCCGGACTGAATGCCGGCGAAAAGGTCGTTACCGAAGGCACGCTGATGCTCCAGCAGGTCATGCAACCCCGCCGCGTACAGAAGTAACCGGTAACCGCCATGATCAAGCGTATCGTCTCGTTTGCCCTGCACCAACCGCTGTTCATCGTGCTCGGCACTGTGCTGTTCATCGGCGCCGGCATCGCGGCCTTCAAAGCGCTGCCCGTCGAGGCCCTGCCCGATGTCACCGATACCCAGGTGCAGGTGATCACGCTGTTCCCCGGCCGCGCAGCCGAGGAAGTGGAAAAGCAGGTGACCTACCCGATCGAAGTGTCACTGGCCGGCATGCCGAACATGATCCGCATGTTCTCGCACACCCAGTTCGGCCTTTCCTTCGTGATCCTGACTTTTGACGACAAGGCCAATCCCTATTTCGCACGGCAGCAGGTGCTGGAACGCCTGCGCGAGGCGACGATTCCGCCAGGCGCGCAGCCCCAACTGGCACCGCTGTCGACGGCCGTCGGCGAGATTTACCGCTACCGGGTCAAGAGCGCCAACCTTGACGCCCAGGAACTACGCACCATCCAGGACTGGACAGTCAGCCGGCAGCTGAAGCTGCTGCCGGGTGTGGCCGACATCGTCAGCTTCGGTGGATTCATCAAGCAGTATGAAGTCAACCCCGATCTGGCAAAACTGAAGTATTACAAGATCAGCCTGCAGCAGCTGTTTTCAGCGCTGGAGCGCGGCAGCTCCAACGCCGGCGGCGGTTACGTGGAACAGGGGCAGCAACAGTTCCTGATCCGCGGCATCGGGCTGCTGCGTTCCGCCGACGAGATTCTTGACATCGTCGTCGCCGAACGCAACGGCTCACCGGTGCTGGTCCGTCACATCGCCGAACTGTCGGTCGGTTCGGTACCGCGTCAGGGCGTTATCGGCCAGGACGACGACGACGACATTGTTTCCGGCGTGGTACTGATGCGTAAGGGTGAAAATCCGGCCGAGGTGCTTGCGGCGGTGAAGGCCCGGGTGGCACAACTCAATGCGTCAGTTCTTCCGAAGGGCGTCGAAATCGTGCCCTTCTATGACCGGACCTGGCTGCTCAGCAAAACGCTGAAAACGGTGTTCACCAACCTCGTCGAAGGCGCGATGCTGGTGACGCTGGTGCTTCTGCTGTTCCTCGGCAACCTGCGCGCGGCCATGATCGTGGCCTTGATCATCCCGCTGTCGCTTCTCGGTACATTCCTTGGGCTGACGCTGCTCGGCATCCCCGCCAACCTGCTGTCTCTCGGGGCCATGGACTTCGGCATCATCGTCGATGGCGCAGTCATTGTGGTCGAGAACGTGTTTCGCAAACTGTCGGAACACCGGGGTGAAATGCGCCTGCGCGAACGGATGAACGCCATACTCGAAGCCGTCGTTGAAGTCGGACGGCCGACGCTGTTCTCGATGCTGATCATCATCGCCGCGCACATCCCGATCTTCACCCTGCAGCGCCACGAGGGACGTATTTTCGCGCCGATGGCCTACTCCGTCACATCGGCGCTGGTCGTTTCGCTGATTATTTCACTGACGCTGGTGCCGCTGCTGTGCTGGCTGCTGCTGCGCAAGAATCTGCCGGAACACGAGAACTGGCTGGTGCACCGGTGCAAATCGGTTTACGAGCCGGCGCTGCGCTGGGCACTGGCGCACCGGCGCAAGGTGGTGACCGGGGCCTGCGCCGCACTGGCCATCAGCATCGCGCTGGTACCCCGTCTCGGCACCGAATTCCTGCCGGAACTGAACGAGGGTTCGATCTGGATCAATGTGCCGCTGCACGCCAGCGTTTCGGTGAGCGAAGCCCGCACGGAAATGGCGAAAATCCGTGCGGCCATCGCGCACATTCCCGAAATCAACTCCATCGTCTACAAGGCAGGACGCCCTGAGGACGGCACCGATCCGAAGCTGATCAGCATGGCGGAGTTCCTGATCGACATCAAACCGGAATCGGAATGGAAGCGAAAAGTCACCAAACAGGACATCATCCGCGAAATGGAAGCGGAACTGGACAAGCTGCCCGGCGTACAGGCCAGCTTCTCTCAGCCGATTCGCGACAACATCCTGGAATCGATCTCGCAGATTGACGGACAGATCGTCATCAAGGTCTTTGGCGATGACCTCGCCGTACTGCGCGCCACATCGGGCGAAGTTCTCGCCGCTATTTCCGGCGTAAGGGGCGTCTCCCGCGCCATGATCGACCGTCAAGGCGAACTGCCGCAGGAACTGGTGGAAATCGACCGTGCGCAGGCGGCGCGTTACGGCCTCAATATTGTCGACATTCAGGACGTGATCGAAACCGCACTCGGCGGCCGTGAAGCCACGGCGATCTGGGAGGGCGAACGCAAGTTCGGTGTTGTTGTCCGCGTGCCGCCGAACCAGCGCTCGTTGACGCAGTTGCGCGATATCCTGCTGACTACCTCATCGGGCGTATTCATCCCCCTGTCCCAGGTCGCGACCTTCAAGACCATCGGCGGCAGCATGAACATCAGCCGGGAAAGCGGCGGGCGTGTCATGGCAATCGGCGTATTCATCGAGGATCGCGACATGGGCTCGGTTGTCGCAGACATGAAAGCAAGTATCGCCAAATCGGTAAAACTGCAGCCCGGCTATACGATGTCATGGTCAGGTGAATTCGAAAACCAGGAGCGCGCGATGAAACGCCTCTCGGTCATCGTGCCGATCTCGATCCTGTTCATCTTCCTGCTGCTGTTTGACGCCTTCGGCTCGTTTCGCAGTGCCCTGCTGATCATCCTTAACATCCCGTTCGCGATGATCGGCGGCATCCTCGCGCTGCTGCTGACCGGAATCCCGCTTTCGGTGTCTGCAGCCATCGGCTTCATCGCACTGTTCGGTCAGGCGGTGCTGAACGGTGTGGTCATGGTGTCCTACTTCAACCAGCTGAAAAATGCCGGCGCTCCGCCTGAGGAGGCTGTCATTGTCGGCTCGCTGATCCGCCTGCGCACCGTACTGATGACGGGCCTGCTGGCGATGATGGGCCTGATGCCCATGGCGCTCTCTCACGACATCGGCTCCGAAACCCAGAAACCGCTCGCCGTGGTAGTCATCGGCGGCCTGATCTCTGCGACAATCCTGACGCTGATCGTGCTGCCGACGCTGTATGTCATGTTTGAAAACCGCTGGCACAAGGGACACCACGGACCTCGACCGGCCGAGAAACCGGCCACCATCATCCACTGACCCGGCGCTGAAGCCGGCGTAAACAGACCTCAGCCGGTAACCATCAGCCGCGGGTGGCCGATATCGCGGATAAGAACCTGCAGCCCGTCGGCCCTGATCAGGGTGGCAGCGGCGAGTTCGTGCAGGATGCGCGAAAAATGCTCCTGCGTCAGGTTGAGGCGCAAGTCAATCAGCCCTTTGCACACCGGCAAGCTGACCGCCACTTCACTCGCCCCCCCTCGAAGGGCGTTTCGTGCAGCAGGTAGCAGATCACCCGGTGTTCCCGACATCAGCATGTAGCTCTTCAGGTGATACTGACGGCGGTAAATTCTTGATGCCAATTTCCCTTGGCCACGTCCGTCAGCAACGCCTTCTCCACATGCAGTTCGCCCACTAACCGCTTGAGCCGGGCGTTCTCCTTCTCCAGCTACTTCAGGCGTCGGGCCTGATCAACCTTCATGCCACCATATTCCCGCCGCCAGCGGTAGTAGGTCCGTCACGCCAGCCTCGCGGCAGGCCGTCAGCACTTCCCTTGGGATAACTTGACCTCGATCCCCCGCAACTTGACCACAGCCTGCCCGGGTTTTAAGCGCACTCCCATGGACTTTCCTGATCCCTTCCAGTCCTGACAAATTGGCATTTTCTATCACTGGGTCTTTACCAGTTTTTTACGCCGGTCAATAATATTTGACTAAAACCCTGTTTTATCTGCTAAATTCGTCATCAAGCCCTGATCAGCGGCACTTAGCAATGAGCACAATTTCAATGCTCGATTGCGCCCACTTCTCATACGCTTAGTCTTCTTAACTTTCAGTGCGTGCAGCTGTGCCGCTGATAGCCAAGATGCAGCGAACCGCCACCCTCGCTCCGACGGGTGACTGTTGATTTCCACCTAATTCTGAGCCGGGTTTTTCATTGAATTTTGAGCCACCCCTTTTCAATGTTTATTATGCCTCAGGTTGTGGATATCTTTCGGGCTCGGGGTTCCTTTCGGGGTTGTGTTGAGCTGTTCTTGAAGCGGTAACTCTCGTTTCCGGTTTCAAGGATATGGCAGTGGTGAGTGAGCCGGTCGAGCAGCGCCGTGGTCATCTTCGGGTCACCAAATACGCTCGTCCACTCGGCGAAGTTCAGGTTAGTCGTAATCACCAGACTGGTCCGCTCGTAGAGCTTGCTGATCAGATGGAACAGCAAGGCGCCTCCCGCCTGACTGAACGGCAGATAGCCCAGCTCGTCCAGAATCACCAGATCAGCATGCATCAATCGCATCGCGATGTGGCCTTGGCGCCCACAGGCTTGCTCCTGCTCCAACGCATTGACCAGTTCGATGGTCGGGAAGAAGCGAACCCGCTGGCGATGGTGTCCAATCGCCTGCACACCCAGCGCGGTGGCAAGGTGTGTCTTGCCCGTTCCCGGGCCACCCACTAGCACAATGTTGTAGGCCTGCTCAAGGAACTCACAACGGTGCAACTGGCGAACCAGCGCTTCGTTGACCGGGCTCTGGCTGAAGTCGAATCCGGCCAGATCCCGGTAAGTTGGGAACCGGGCGGCCTTCATCTGGTAGGCCACTGATCGGACCTCGCGCTCAGCCATCTCCGCTTTGAGCAGATCGCCCAGCACATTCTGCGCCGCTTGATAGGCCGGCGCACCTTGCTGCGCCAACTCGTCTACTGCCTGCGCCATTCCAAAGAGCTTGAGTGACTTCAGGTTCGTGACCATCGCTTCATGCTGCATGTCGATTTCCTCTCAATTGATCGTAACGATCCACGTTGGCCTCCGGTTCCACAGCCAGCCTGAGCGCCTGCGGTGCATTGACGGGCGCCGGTGGCGCCACTTCCACCAAACGGCCCAGCAAGTTCAGCACGTGCTGCTTGGAGGGCGCCCCTGATTCAAGCGCCAGTTCCACGGCCGCCAGTACCGCCTGCTCATCGTGATGCAGCACCAACCCCAGGATCTCAACCATTTCCCGATCACCGCCGACCCGCTTGGTCAGAATCGCCTGCAGCCGCCGAAACCCCTCCGGCAATTCCGCGAAGGGCGCGCCGTTGCGGAGCGCCCCAGGCTTGCGCTGCAATACACTCAGGTAGTGCCGCCAGTCATAGACGGTGCGCCCCGCGTGGTGGCTGCGCTCAATGATCCGCACATGCTCGGCAATGATCTGGCCTTCGGCGGCTACCACCAGCCGGTCGGCGTAGACCCGCACACTGACCGGACGGTTGGCATAGGACGCCGGCACGCTGTAGCGATTGCGTTCGACATGGACGAGGCAGGTCGGCGACACCCGCTTGGCATACTCCACGAACCCATCAAAGGGCCGCGGTAGCGGCATCAGGTGCGCGCGTTCCTCTTCCCAGACTTCGGCAATGGTTTTGTCGGGCCGCTCCGGATGCCGGAGTTCAGACCAGAACGCCACGCAGCGCGCCTGCAGCCATGCATTGAGCGCATCCAGGGTCTCAAACGCGGGCACCGTATGCCACATCCGGTGCCGCGAATCGCGCACGTTCTTCTCGATCTGACCCTTTTCCCAGCCCGCAGCCGGGTTGCAGAACTCGGCCTCAAACAGGTAGTGGCTCACCATGGCGGCAAACCGTACGTTGACCTCCCGCGCCTTGCCAGAACCGACCCAGTCAACAGCTGTTTTCATATTGTCGTAGATGCCACGGCGCGGCACGCCACCGAACACCGCAAAGGCGCGGTTGTGCGCATCAAACAGCATCTCGTGGGTTTGCAACGGATAAGCCAGCAGCACAAACGCACGGCTGTGGCTCAACTTGAACTGTGCGACCTGCAACTTGGTGCGCACCCGGCCAATCACCGCCCAGTCCTCGCTCCAGTCAAACTGGAAGGCCTCACCCGGACCAAACAGCAGCGGCACGAACGTGCCGCGGCCCACCGTTTGCAAGGCCTCCTGCTGCGCCTGGCGCCAGCCCCGGGCAAATGCTGCCACCCGGCCATAGGATCCGGTAAACCCCAACTGCACCAGGTCCGCATGGATTTGCTTGAGGCTGCGCCGCTGCTTGCGCCCCTTGTTTGCCTCCGTCTTGAGCCAGCCCACCAGCTTGGCTGCATACGCATCCAGCTTGCTCGGGTTGCGTCGCTTCGGATAGAGCGGCTCTACCACCGCATTGGAGAGATACTTCTTGATGGTGTTGCGCGACAGTCCCGTGCGCCGCCCGATCTCCCGGATCGATACCCCGTCCCGGAAATGCCATCGCCTTATCGAACTCAATATCGCCACGTTGATCACTCCTGCAACCCCTGCTCATGTTTTGAGCAGAGTAGTGTCCATGCGTGGCTCAAATTTCAGTGAAAACTAACCCCAAAAGTGGCTCAGTTTTGGGTGGAAATCAACA